>Ga0210393_10001488_pt1 | contig 19575 bp, 17 predicted proteins | sample IncBWC27OmetaG_FD_160068 | JGI IMG/M metagenome (GOLD analysis project Ga0210393, IMG submission 160068) | Forest soil microbial communities from Barre Woods Harvard Forest LTER site, Petersham, Massachusetts, United States - Inc-BW-C-27-O ... | reverse complement strand
TGCTGTACGTGAATCGCTGCGGACGCTCGAAGTCTCGGGCCTGATCGAATTGCGCAAGGGTGCGAAGGGCGGAGCTTTCATGCTGGAGGCAGGCGCGCCGATGACGCAGTCGTTCGAGAGCATGCTCGACCTGGGCCGGATTCCGATGCGCGATTTCACCGAGGCGCGCATCCTGCTGACCGAGGTCGTGGTCCGCCTCGCCTGCGAGCGCGGCACCAAGGCGGACTTCGCGGCAATCGAGCGCGACATCGATCGGGTCGAGGCGGCAGTTGCGCGGCGCGAAGGTTACAAGAACCTCAACGTGATCACCGAGTTCTACGATCTGCTGGCCGCGGCGACCGGCAATCAGATGTTGCGTTTTCTCACGCACGGAATTGCGCAGGTTCTTTCCGGGCTCATCCAGGCCCGGCAGCCGGCGCCGATAGACGACCTGGTTGAGCGGCGTCGCGAGATACTCAAGAGCTTGCGGGCGCGCGATGCGGACACGGCTGGAAAACTGTTGAGCAGACATTTGATGCGCGTGCATGCGCGGATGAATGGGCCGGTGCGTGCCAGGGTTCCGCAGACGGGGGTTTCCGCGCTATACGAGAAACGGATCCTTCACAGCGACAGCGACCACGCCTGACGGGCGGCGGAGGATATCGCGATGGGTGAGATTCTTGCGGTTGGAATAACTCACTACCCGCCCCTGGCCGGCAGCGATGAAACGATGGCGTGGATTCTGAAGCGGATGCTGCAGAACCCGAGGCTGCCGGAAAAATTTCGCAGCGTCGACGGTTGGCCGGATGCCATGCGCGCCGAATGGGGCAATGACGAGGGCACGACCGCCGCGCGGGCGCATCGCGAGCGGCTGGTGGAGTCGTTGCGCAGGACGCGCGCGCAAATCGACGCGTTTCATCCCGACTTCATCGTCGTGTGGGGCGACGACCAGTACGAAAATTTCCGCGAGGATGTGATTCCGCCGTACTGCATCTACGCGCACGAGGAGTTCGAGTTCGCGCCGCCGGCGCACAACGTGTGGCATGAGCCGCACGACAGCAAGGTCCGCGTGGCGGGCAATGTCGCGGCGGGGAAATATCTTGCCGGCGGACTGATCGAGGCGGGTTTCGACACTGCTTACTCGTACAAGCCGCTGCATCATCCGCTGGGCCACGCATTCGCGAACGCGGTGATGTTCCTCGACTACGATCGGAAAGGGTTCTCGTATCCGATCATTCCATTCGAGATAAATTGCTACGGGCGCAGGGTGATCGCACAGCGTGGCGGTCTGCCCGCGTTCGAAAATCCGCCATCGGAAGCGCAGCTCGATCCGCCGGCGCCGACGCCGCGGCGATTGTTCGACCTGGGCGCCGCGACCGCGCGGATTTTCGCGACCAGTCCGTGGCGGGTCGCGTTGATGGCGTCGTCGGGTTGGTCGCATGCGTTTCTGACGGCGAAGAATCATTTTCTGTATCCCGACACTCCCGCGGATCGGACGCTGTTTGAGGCCCTGCGCGTGGGCAACTACGACGCGTGGCGCAATTATCCGGCGGCGTCGGTCGAAGCGAGCGGTCAGCAGGAAATCCTGAACTGGATGTGCCTGGCGGGCGTGCTGGCCGAACTGAAGCGCAAGCCGGCGGAGACGGAATTCATCGACACGTGGATTTTTAATTCGTCGAAATGTTTTTTGACGGCGCCGCCGCAGCGCTGAACCAGATGAAGCTAAGCGGAAAAGTTGCGCTGGTTACGGGGACCAGTCCGAATATCGGCGGCGGGATCGCGGAAGGTCTTGCGGCAGAAGGCGCCGCGCTGGTGTGCGTCGATGCGCGCGCGGAGAATGGCGCAGACTGTGCGCGCTACATCAAGAGCGTCGGCGGACGAGCAGTAGCAGTGACGTGCGACGTCACCGACGAGCGTCAAGTGATGGCGACGATCGCGGCAGCGCGCGAGGCGTTCGGCGGTATCGACATCCTCGTGAACAACGCCGTCATCTTCAACAAGAAGGGCGTGATCGAGATGCCGCTGGACGAGTGGCGGCGTCAACTCGAGATAATTCTCGGCGGCGCGTTCCTGTTCACCAAGCATGTTGCGAAGTCGATGATCGAGCAGGGACGCAAAGGCTCCATCATCAACATAATTTCGACGGCGGGGCATCAGGGCGAGCCGAACAATATCGCGTACTGCACCGGCAAGAGCGGGCTGTTGAACTTCACGCGATCGGCCGCGATGGAATTGGTCGGGCACGGGATTCGCGTTAACAGTGTTACACCGACGGCGACCGACCCTTCGGAATCGATGGAGCGGGCAGCAAGGTGGGGGCGGCAAGTTCGCAGCGGCGGCGATCAACTCAGGAATGCATTCGAGCCATTTCGGAAAGGCGTGCCGATGCAAAAGCTGCCGAGTCCCAGCGACTACGGCAAGGTCGCGGTTTTTTTGGCGTCGGAGGACGCGGGCATGATCACGGGGACCGACATTCGCGTCGATGCGGGCGCGATCGCGCGTTACTGGGCGTGGAATCCGTCGGATAAGTAGACCTAGGAGAAGCGTCATGGATAAGTCGGTCGACAGCTACATCATGGATGATCAGGATGCGGGATTGTTTCGGGTGAACAGGCGCGCGTTCACCGATCCGGAATGCCTCGCGGATGAGCGCCGGCGGGTGTTCGACAAGTGCTGGATCTACGTCGGTCATGAATCAGAGGTTCCGCACGCGGGCGACTATCGGTCGCGCAATGTTGCGGGCCGTCCGATGATCCTGGTGCGCGGCGACGACAGCATAGTGCGGGTGCTGCTCAACACCTGCACTCATCGCGGATCGCTGGTATGCCGGCAGAAATCGGGCAATGCCAAGACGTTCCAGTGTCCATACCACGCATGGACCTTTAACTCTCGCGGACAACTTGTAGGAGTGCCGGGAGAGGACTCCTATAGCGAAGCATTCAAGCGCGAGGACATGGGGTTAGCCGCACCGCCGCAAGTGGATAGCTATCGTGGATTTATATTTGCATGCTTCGATTCGTCGGCGGACAGCCTGTATGACTACCTCGCAGGCGCGCGCGAGTACTTGGACCTGGTAGCTGACCAGTCAGAGCTAGGGATGAAGATCGTGTCAGGGCAGCAGTCCTATAGCGCTCGCGCTAACTGGAAGCTACTGGTCGAGAATAGCTATGATGGGTATCACGGCCTGCCGACGCATCAGCGCTATTTCACCTTTCTAAGTGACATAGGTATCGACTTGAGAGGCCGCGATGTCGCGGCACCATCGATTCAGAAAGCAGTCGACCTCGGCAACGGTCATGCGGTGCTGGAATACCAAAGTGCGTGGGGACGGCCGATTGCGCACTGGGTCTCGCCTTTCGGCGAGCATCGCAAGGCGCATTTCGAGGAAGTGCGGCGCCGCTTCGATGAACGCTTTGGGCCGGAGCGGGCGCGGCGCATATGCGAGACGAGCCGCAATCTCGGTATTTTTCCGAACCTCGTGATTAACGACATCATGGCGATCACGGTTCGCACCTTCTATCCCGTTTCGCCCGACTACATGGAGGTGAACGCGTGGGCCCTGGCGCCGGCCGATGAGAGCGCGGAGGATTCTGCGCTGCGGCTCGACAACTTTCTGACGTTCCTCGGGCCGGGAGGATTCGCCACTCCGGACGACGTCGAGATGCTCGAATCGTGTCAGCGCGGGTTCGCCAATCGAGAAGTAGGATGGTCGGACATATCGCGCGGAATGAAGCGCGAGCATCCGTCGATCACCGACGAATTGCAGATGCGCGCGTTCTGGCGGCGATGGAATCAGCTAATGACAGAACCTCGGCTCAAGCGTGCGAGGAAAGCGGCGTGAGTACCGTCGACCTCCCCAGCCGCCAGGAAGTGGAGGACCTCCTATACAAGGAGGCGGCGCTGCTAGACGAGTGGCGGCTCGATGAGTGGCTGGAGCTTCTCACCGAAGATGCTATTTACGAAGTACCACCTACTGACGTTCCCGAGGGTGATTCTCGAAATACGTTGTTCATCATAGCTGACGATGCGGTGCGGATTCGATCGCGCGTCAAGCAACTGCTGGGCAAGGCGGCTTGGTCGGAGAATCCGCGCTCGCGTACGCGGCGGATGATAGCGAACGTGCGCGTCGTCGGAGCGGACGGCGATAGCATCCTGGTGACGGCTAACTTTGCCGTGCATAGGATGCGCTATGAGTCGGTGGACACTTACATAGGACATTACGATTACAAACTGGTTCGTGTGGACGCCGAACTAAGAATCCGTGAGAGGAGAGCCATTCTCGACAACGAAGCTTTGCGGCCGCACGGCAAGATCAGCTTCATTCTGTAAGAGATAGGATAGGCGCGATGGACGTTGTCGACATGCACAACCACTTCATCGCGCCCGAGATAATCGAGTTTCTCGCGCGTGAGGGTAAGCATTTCGCGACAAGGATCGTCGAGCGCGACGGCCGTCGCTTTTTTCTGATCCAGGAAAAGGCGATGCGTCCGATCGACGGGCCAATCTCGGATGCGCGCGCGCGTATCGCGGACATGGAGCGCGAGGGGATCGCTGCGCAGGCCGTATCATGCGTCCCGTTCCTGATGTATCCTGATGTCGACGGCGGGCGCGCACTCGCGATCGCGCAAGTCAACAACGACGCGATGGTGGCTCTGGGAACGGGCGATCGGGCTCACTTCGTGCCGTTGGCGTCGGTCCCGATGCAGGATCCCGTGGCGGCGGCGAAGGAACTGGAACGTGCGGCCAAGCTGGGCCTTCGCGGAGTTGAGATTCCGCCGAAGGTCGTCGAACGCCAGCTCGACGAATCCGATTTCGAGATTTTCTGGGAAGCGGCTGAAGCGTTGCAGATGGTGGTTTGCATTCATCCGTTCGAAGCGGCGCCGACGGCGGCGCTCGCCAGATATTTTCTCGGTAACCTCGTCGGCAATCTGTATGACACCGGGCTGGCCGCTGCGCTGTTGATTTACGGAGGAGTGCTCGAGCGCCATCCGAATCTGCGGGTCGTGCTTTATCACGCGGGCGGGGCGTTGCCTGCGCTGATCGGACGACTCGACATGGGATACAGGCTTGTGCCGGAATGCCGCAGCGCAATCCCGCGGCCGCCGTCGAGCTACGCAAATCAGTTCTACTTCGATATAATCGCACACAGTCGCTCGATGCTTCGTCATTTGGTGAACACCTACGGAGCGGATAGGTTCGTAGTCGGTACTGACTATCCACTGCCCGCCGGACTCGCACATCCGGTGGAAGAGGTCAAAGCACTAGGTCTCGGGTCAGATGACGAAAATAAAATTCTTGGAGCAACTGCGCGCCAACTACTCCGGCTCTCACGATAGCGGCCGCCAGACTTGGGGAGTATAAGGACCGCGAGGAGACAGACTAATGGCGAACAAACCGCAAATGCTGGAAGGCTATCGGGTGTTGGATTTCACGCAGTTCGTCGCAGGGCCTACGTGTACGCGACTGCTCGCGGAGATGGGCGCAGAAGTTATCAAGCTCGAACTCGCGCCCTCAGGCGATCGTGTACGCGCCGACGGGCTCAAGTCGCTCGCGCCCGAATACAAAGGGTCGACTCATAGCACCTATTACATGCAGCATAACCATTCGAAGCTGAGCTTTGCGATCGATCTCAAGAAACCAGGCGCGCGTGAGATCGTTATGTCGATGATTCCGCAAGTCGATGTGGTGGTGGAGAACTTCGCGCCGCGCGTCATCGACCGCCTGGGATTCGCCTACAAAGACGTCAAAGCAGTCAATCCGAAAATTATCATGTGCTCGATATCGATGGCCGGGCAGACAGGTCCTCTGTCGTCGAAGGCTGGCTACGATTTTATAGGACAGGCCTATGCCGGCATTACCGATGGGATAGGACAGGTCGACGGTCCGCCTGCGTTGACTACTATGGCTATCGGTGATGTTTCGACGGGAGTCGCAGCCGCGATGGCTGTTGGCTTCGCACTTTTGCATCGTGAGCGCACGGGCGAGGGCCAGTACCTGGACGCATCGCTGCTGGACACTTACTTCCATATGCACGAGAAGACCGTGCCGATCGTGTCGCTACGGGGCGATAAGTTTCACCCGACGAGAAGCGGTTCGTTGCATCCTGACGGCGGCACTACCGGGATATTTCACTACAAGGGCGACCAATATATTCAGATCACGTCGACGCCGCATCAGTGGCCGCAATTCGTGCGCGCGCTTAGGATGCCTGAATTGGCAACGGACCCGCGTTTCAAGGATGCGCGCGGTCGGCGCGACAATAAGGAAGAACTGCGTGACGTCATCGAAGGTTGGCTCTCAAAGCAGCCGAGCCGCGACGACGCAATCGCCACGCTTGATGCTGAGCGCGTGCCGTGTGCGCCAGTGCTGACGGTGAACGAAGCCGTGAAGCACCCACACCACAATGAGCGCAAGACAGTTCGATGGGTGAAGGATCCTTTGCTGGGTACGGTCGCGATTCCGGGCGTGCCGGTGAAGTTCTCGGCGTGGCCGGATAGGACAGAAGTGCGGTCGGCGAGACTCGGCGAAGATAACGAGCGAGTTCTACGCGAGTTACTTAAAATGCCGGCAGATCAGATTCGCAAGCTATATGCGGAAGGAATCCTGGTCCATGATTCAACGCTCGACAGCAAGCCATAGCTGTCTCGAGCGTAATCGGAACGGAGTTTAACTGGTGGAGCTGACGCGGATCGAACGCGCGACCTCCTGAATGCCATTCAGGCGCTCTCCCAAACTGAGCTACAGCCCCACCGTGGGCGAGATTTTTCAGCTAATCGGATAGCGACGGTGGTGTCAACCAACCCTCAGGCGAAGCCGTAGAGCGCGGCGACGTTGTCCGAGGTCATCAGGCGGCGCTCGTCGTCAGGGACCCCTTCGAAGTCGCGGGCGATTACCTCGAGCGAATTCGGCCAGGTCGAGTCTGAATGCGGGAAGTCCGATCCCCACATCAGGTTCTTGATGCCGATAAAATGGCGCGTCACGACGCCGACGCGATCGTCCTGAAAAGTGGCTGTGACCTGGCGTCGAAAATAATAGCTCGGCTGATTCGTGATCGTCTCTCTTTCGAGGTAGCGATATTTCTCAAACGCATGGTCGAGGCGCTGGAGAAAGTGCGGAATCCAACCGATGTCGTTCTCGACCGACACGAGCCTGAGTTTGGGGAACCGTTCCAGCACGCCGGCGAAGATAATTTCAGTGAGCGACCGTTCGACCGAATGATGCAGCGCGGGGTAGCCTTTCATCACGCTTAGAAAATCGCTGCCGCCGCGCCGCTCAGTGAGAATGTGCAGGCTGATGGGCGTTTCGAGATCATGCGCGACCGCCCAGAATGGATCGTATGCTGCGTCGCTGTAGGGACGCTCGGCCGGTGCGGCGCCCCATATCATCGCGCCGCGCAGACCCTTGTCGGCAGCGCGCCGGAGTTCCTCGACTCCCTCGAGCGGATCGTCGAGCGAGATCATCGCGACTCCTGCCAGACGGCGCGGATTGTGCGCGCAGTAGTCGGCCAGCCAATCGTTGTAAGCGCGGAAGCACGCCGCGCGCAGGTTGCCATCCTCCATTTGAAAGAGCCGCATCGCGAGACTTGGATAGAGCACCTCGCCCGAGACGCCGTCGCGATCCCGATCTTTAATTCGAAGATCGGGATCCCATCCGCTGGGACGGACGCCCGGGTAGCCCCCCGCCATTTTTTCGGCGAAGTCTTTCGGATCGACGCCGGCGACGGCGAATCCGGCGACCGGGAACGGGCGGAGTCCTTCGGCGACGAAGAAGTCGCCGTCGCGGTTGGCGGTGCGCTTGATGACGCGCGGCGCGCGGTCGAGAAAGCGTTTGTCGATTCGCGAGGTCCAGACGTCGGCGGGTTCGATCACGTGCGAATCGGCGGAGAGAATTTTCTGCGCGTCCATCGCGTGTCCTCCTCTGTCTACTGGAAGTCTGATCGCCGTTTAGCGCCGGCGGCGAAGCGGCGTCAAGCGCGCGCGCTATTCGCGGGCGCGGTCGAGCAGTTCGCGGGCGGCGCGGCGGAATTTGTCTGAGACCTCGCCGCCGAGCATGCGAGCGATCTCTTCGGCGCGATCGCCGGGCTCCAGAACGGCGACGCGGCTGCGAGTCGAACCGCGGCGCTCTTCTTTTTCGACGGTGAGATGACGGTCGGCGAAGGCCGCGATCTGCGCCAGGTGCGTGACGCACAAGATCTGATGGAAGCGCGACAACTGTTTCAGCTTGCGGCCGACGACCTGGGCAACGGCGCCGCCGATGCCCGCGTCCACCTCGTCGAAGATCATCGTGGCGACGCCGCGGCGCTGCGCCTCGAGCCGCTTGAGCGCGAGCATCACGCGCGAGAGTTCGCCGCCCGACGCGATTCTTAAGAGCGGCATCGCCGGCTGGCCGACGTTCGGCGACAGATGAAACTCGATCGTATCGATACCGAACGGGCCGAGTGCGATGCCGCCGTGGACGAAACCGGCTTCGTCGTCGCCGAGCGTGGCGAGACGCGGCTCGAAACCCGGCGAGCGCATCCCGAGCGACTTCAGCTCGGTTTCCATCTTGCGGCCGAGTTCGGCGGCAGCTCGTTTACGAATCGAGGACAATTTATTTGCATGCGCGGCGAGCTCGTCGAGCGCGGACGCCATCGCGCCTTCGACTTGCGCTTTCGACTCGCCGATTCCTTCGAGCTCGCCAATCTCGGCGCGCGATCGCTCCAATGTTTCGAGCGCGGCGTCGATTGAGCCGCCGTATTTGCGCTTGAGCCGCGTCACTTCCTGAAGGCGGTTGTCAATTTCCTCTAGCCGCGTGGGGTCCGCCTCGATTTTCGACGCGTATGCGCCGAGTGTGCGCGCGGCCTCCTCGAGATTGGCGCGGGCCGACTTGATCATCTCGAGTGCATCGCCGAGTTTCGGATCGAGCGTGGCCGCCTCAGACAAGCGGGCCTCGGCGCGCGCGACCGTGTCGGCCGCAGCGCCGTCGGCGCCGTAGAGCGCCTGCTCGGCATCGATCGCAGCGACGGCGAGCTTGCCGGCGTTGGCGAGCACAGTTCGCTGGCGCGCGAGATCTTCGTCTTCGCCGGGGACGAGGGAGGCGCGCTCGAGTTCGAGGGCACGGAATCGCGCGAGCTCGAGTAAATCCGCGCGTTCGCGTTCGCGCCGGTTCAGTTCGTGCAGGCGGGACCGGATTTCTTCCGCGCGCGCGTAGCGTTCGCGATATGCGGCGAGAACTTCGTCGAGGTTGGCGTAGCGATCGAGAATCTCGCGATGGCTCTCTACGCGCAGCAACGAATGCTGTTCGTGCTGCCCGTAGACCTGCACCAACGACGCGCCGATTTTGCCGAGGCTTTGCACCGTGGCGAGCTCGCCGTCGATCGTCACGCGGGAGCGACCGCCGCCTTCCGCGATCACCCGGCGCACGACCAGCTGCCGACGCGCGCCGTCACTTTTGCGCTCTGCCAGTTCGGGTATCGCCGCTTCGCCCTCGAGCTCGAACAGTCCCTCGACGACTGCTTCCTTCTCGCCGGCGCGAATCATATCGGGAGACGCGCGCGAGCCGAGTAGCAACCCGAGCGCGCTGAGGATGATCGTTTTGCCGGCGCCGGTCTCGCCCGAAAGCACATTGAGGCCGGCACCGAATTCGAGATTGGCCTCTTCGATAATCGCGAAGTTGCGGATGTGCAGTTCGAGCAGCATCTCGGACGCCCGCAATTATCCCCAGTGGAGCTTGTCGCGCCAGATTTCGAAATACGGATGCTTGGAGCGGATGAGCGAGACGGCGTGGCGCCCGCGATGAATCTTGATCACGTCGGCGGGACCGAGCTGCGCCGACTCCTGGCCGTCGACGGTGAAGGTCGTGTCGTGATCGGGCGCCTTGACGTGAATCTCGATCTCGTAAGTGTCGGGCAGCACCACGGGACGGTTGCTCAGAGTATGCGGGCAGATGGGCGCGAGCACGATCGCGTTGAGGGTCGGATAAACGATCGGGCCGCCGGCCGCGAGCGCATATGCAGTCGAGCCGGTGGGCGTCGCGACGATCAATCCGTCGGCGCGATACGAGCAGAAGGGCGTGCGGTTGGCGAACACGTCGAGATCGAGCATCCTGCCGAGCGGGCCTTTGCCGACCACCACGTCGTTGAAGGCTTGAAAGGTTTGCGGGGATTCTTCGGATGCGCGGTCGATGATTGCTTCGAGCATGATGCGCCGATCGACTTCGTAGTCGCCGTCGAGTACGCGTCCCAGCGCGACTTGCGCCTCATTGATCGTCACTTCGGTCAGGAAGCCGAGGCCGCCGAGATTCACACCGATGATTGGAATGCCTTCGGACGCCACCAGGCGGGCGACGCCTAGCAGCGTGCCGTCGCCACCGAGGACGACGATGAGGTCGGCGCGATCGGCGAGGTGATGCCGCTCGACGGCGTCGGCGCCGATCTTTTTCGCCGTCTCCGAGTCAGCGATCGGAATCTTGTGCCTGGTGCGGAGAAAGCGCGCGAGGATACGCGCGATTTTGATCGCCTCGGGCCGGTCGCGCTTGACGACCAGGCCGACCGTTTTAATGGAGCGCTTCGCCTCCGCCATCAGACGCTCATCATGCGCTGAAATCCGTGTGTGACGCGAAAGCTTTCACGGCCCATTGTCAGTTGCCTTGGGGAGTTGAACCTTGTACGCGGTGCCGGGCGCGGGTGAATTTTCTTTGCCGTAGATAATCGCGACGGAATTGATGTAGTAGCCGGTCGCGTCTTCGGTGGTCTGCGCCTTGCTCGTGAGAACGACGATCGCGTCGGCGCCCGTCTCGCAGGCCTTGCGCTGCACGGCGGGCAGCACATCTGACTCTTCGGAAAAACGATTGCCCATCGCTTCGACGATTGCGACCTTGCGATAATCCGTCAGCGGTTCGTGCCGCAGCACCGGCATGTTGCAATCGGGTGGCTTGGCGGCGCGACCGGAAGGCTCGACTTCGGAGAGCGTCACCTGCGGCGGGAGCGAGACGACGCGCGCGCATCCGGCAGCAGCAATCGCCAATGCTATTGTGGTGATTGCGATTCGCACGAGTAATGAAGTATCCACCGATCGGCCGCGCGGGCAAGAGCGTTGTGCGTGTCCCCGATGCTCGCTTTGGGCGATCATTAGTATAAAATCGCGAAGCGCTCGCGCGGGGAAAGTCCGGCGCATGAGGCGGCGTCTCACGATGGCAAAGACCGGCAAACCCACTCGTCCAATGCTCGGCGCGCATATGTCGATCGCCGGAGAAGTGGGCGAGTCGCTGAATCGCGGCAAGCAGGTCGGCTGCGACTGCATCCAGATTTTCACGAAGTCGTCGCGCCAGTGGGCGTCGAAGCCGCTCTCGGAAGAAGAAATCGAAAAGTTCAAACACAATCAAATCGAGACCGGCATCACGACAGTGATCGCGCACGATTCGTACCTTGTGAATCTCGGCGCGCCGGATCATGCGATGCGCACCAAGTCGGTCAAGGGATTTATCGACGAACTCCATCGCTGCGAGGTGCTCGGCGTACCCATCCTGGTCGCGCACCCGGGCTCTCACGTCGGCTCGGGCGTCGAGAATGGAATCAAGACGATCGCGAAATCGATCGACGAGGCGCATGCCGCGTGCAAGGGCTTCAAGGTGAAGATCGCGCTCGAGATCACGGCGGGCCAGGGCAGCAACCTGGGGCATACGTTCGAGCAGATGGCGCAAATTTTCGACGCGGTGGTGGAGAACGAGCGGCTGCGGCTTTGCTTCGATACCGAGCACGCATTCGCGGCCGGTTACGACATTCGCACTCCCGAAGGATATGAAAATACATTCGGCGAGCTGGACAAGTTCGTCGGGCTCAAGCGGCTGGCGGCGTTTCATCTGAACGATTCGATCAAGGACTTCCATTCGCGCGTCGATCGCCACCAGCATATCGGCAAAGGGTTCATCGGGCTTGGCGCGTTTCGGAGGCTGCTCAACGATCCGCGATTTTTCGGGCTGCCGATGTGCCTCGAGACGCCCAAGGGTCCCGAGATGAAAGAGGATGTCGAGAACCTGGCGACATTACGCAGTCTCTTCAAGAACTGAGTAATGAACTGACTATTTATCGATGATTAAACGAATACTCACTGGAGACCGCCCGACAGGACCGTTGCATCTCGGTCACTATGTGGGATCGCTGCAAAACAGGGTACGGCTTCAGGACGAATGCGATACCTACTTGCTAATCGCCGATATCCAAGCGCTGACTGACAACTTCGAGCATCCCGAAAAACTCGAAGCGAATATCTTCGAGGTGGCGCTCGACTATTTGGCGGTTGGGCTCGATCCGAACAAGGTCAAGTTCGTCGTGCAATCGATGGTCCCGGAGCTGACCGAGCTGACGATTTATTTCATGAACCTGGTCACGACGGCGACGCTCGAGCGCAATCCGACGCTGAAGGAAGAGATCAAGCAGAAGAATTTCAGCAAGGGACTGCCGGTCGGTTTCTACACGTACCCAATATCGCAGGCCTCGGATATCACGATCTTCAAGGCGCATCTCGTGCCGGTGGGTGAAGACCAACTGCCGATGATCGAGCAGGCGCGCGAGATCGTGCGGCGCTTCAATCGCATGTACGACAAGGTGCTGATCGAGCCGAAGGCGCTGGTGGGAGAGGTGGCGCGGCTGCCGGGGACGGACGGCGGCGCGAAGATGTCGAAGTCGCTCGGCAATTGCATCTATCTCGGCGATCCACCCGACACCGTCCGCAAGCGCGTGATGTCGATGTATACCGACCCGACGCGGCTGCATCCGACGGATCCGGGCCACGTCGAAGGAAATCCGGTATTCACCTACCTCGACGTTTTCCATCCCCATAAGGCCGAAGTCGACGAGCTGAAGGAGCGCTATCGCAAGGGCACGGTCGGCGACGTCGAGGTCAAGGAGAAGCTGTTCAAGGCGCTCAACGGTTTCCTCGATCCCATTCGCGAGCGCCGCGCGGAGTTCGCGTCGAAGCCCGAGCGCGTACGCGAGATCATCGTCGAAGGCACGCGCAAGGGACGCGCAGTCGCGCAGGAGACGATGGCGGAAGTGCGCAGCGCGATGAAGATCAGCTACAAGTTCTAGATCATTTTATTAATAAGACTTGGCGAAGAATGCGCGCTCGGGTGCCGGCTCGCCGCATACCAGGCATTTGCCTGCGACGCCGTCGTTGGTGAGTGGAATCGCGCGACACGTGGCTTTGGTTTCTTCGCGGATGCGCGTCTCGCACACTGGATTGCCGCACCAGTAGACGTCGGCGAAGCCGCCGCCGCCCTCGCCTTCCATGTGCTTGCGAAAGACGGCGTAGTCGTCGAAGTTCCGCGTGTTCGCGACCATCGCGGCCTTCGCCTGCGCGTACAGACTTTTCTGAATTTCGCCGAGCAGCGGGCTGACCGTATTTGCGATCGTCGCGAGCGATGCCTTGCTCTTCGCCTCGGGCCGCGGCTTGTCGCGGCGCACGAGCACCGCTTCGCCCGACGCGACTTCATTCGGTCCGATCTCGATCCTCACCGGCACGCCACGCATCTCCCAATCGTTGAACTTGAACCCAGGCGTCATTCCCTCGCGCTCGTCGATACGCGCGCGGATGCCAGCCTGGATCAGCGCTTCCAGCGCTGTGCGCGCTGCGGCGAGCACGGTCGCGCCTTCCTCGGGTTTTCGAAAAATCGGCACGATGACCGCCTGGGTCGAAGCCACCGTGGGCGGCAAGCGCAGTCCCTGGTCGTCGCCGTGTGCCATCACGATCGCGCCCAGCAGGCGAGTCGATACGCCCCAACTCGTTTGCCACACGAACTGCATCTGGTTTTGATCGTCAAGGTAGCGGATCTCGAACGGCTTGGCGAAGTTCTGTCCGAGAAAATGCGACGTGCCGCATTGCAGTGCGCGCCCGTCGCCCATCAGGCCTTCGATCGAATAGGTCTCGACGGCGCCAGGGAAACGTTCGGCCGCGCTCTTGCGTCCGACGATCAGCGGAATCGCGAGGAACTCCTCGACGAACTGGCGATACACTTCGAGCATCCCGAGCGTCTCGCTTTGCGCTTCCTCGGCGGTGGCGTGCGCCGTGTGTCCCTCCTGCCAGAGAAATTCCGCGGTGCGCAGGAACAAGCGCGTGCGCATCTCCCATCGCACGACGTTGCACCATTGATTGACCATCATCGGCAAATCGCGATGCGATCTGATCCACTGCGCGAACATGTGGTTGATGATCGTCTCGGACGTGGGCCGCACGATCAGCGGCTCCTCGAGCTCCTTGCCGCCGCCGTGGGTGACGACGGCGAGCTCGGGCGCGAACCCCTCGACGTGCTGCGCTTCTTTTTGCAGGAAGCTCTGCGGGATGAACAGCGGGAAGTACGCGTTGCGCGCGCCGGTCTTCTTGATGCGTTTGTCGAGCTCGTCGCGCAGCGCCTCCCAAATGGCAAAACCGTCGGGACGAAACACGATGCATCCGCGCACCGGCGAGTAGTCGGCCAACTCGGCGCGCAGGCAGATGTCGTTGTACCACGCGGCGAAGTCCTCGCTCCGTGGAGTTACCTTCTTGTCGTTTTGTTTTGGTGGTTCTTTCGCCATTCGTCTTGCGGGAGGATTGTGATTATCGTCAATTGAAACAGTCTCCGGATAAACCGTACTGGAATCAACTTAGTCCGGAGCGCGACTGAGGTGAAAGTCATGCAGCTGAGATTCCGAGCAGCCGCCGCCGGCCTTGCGCTTGCGATCATGGTCCCGGCATTCGCGTCGGCGCAAAACGATTCGAATACTTTCGCCGTGCGCACGATTGAAGTCGACGGCAGCGGCGAGACGCGCACCTCGCCAGACACTGCCGATCTGGATCTCGCGATCGAGACTCGAGCGAAGACGGCCGAGGAAGCAGCCGGCAGCAACGCCGCGCTCGCCGCGAAAGTGATCGACGCGCTCAAATCCAAACTCGGCGATAAGGGCAAGATTACGACTGGCGGCTATTCACTGAATCCCGAATATGACCAGCGAGCTACGAGCGAGACGCCGAAAATCGTCGGTTACACGGCGCAGAACTCAGTGATGGTGCATACCGGCGCGCTGGATCTCGCCGGCGCGCTCATCGACGCTGCGATTGCGGCCGGCGCGAATCGCGTCAACTCGCTGAACTTCAGCGTCAAGGACGACACCAAGGCGCGTGGCGAAGCTATCGCGATCGCAACTCGTGACGCGCGGGCGCAGGCAGAGGCGCTTGCGACTGCGTTGGACGTGAAGCTCGGCAAGGTGCTGAAGGCGACGACAATATCCGAGCAACGACCGGTGCCAATACGGATGAACCGGGCGATGGCGATGTCGGCGGTCGCGACGCCGGTCGAGCCCGGCGACGTGACGGTACCGGCGACGGTTTCTCTAATATTCGAGATTGAGTAGGTTCCGCTTTCTTGCGATCGCGATGAGTGCGGCTGCCGCCGGCTATCTGATCGGACTGGCGATCTCGCCACTCGGTGCAGCCACAGGCTAACCTTGTTCGCGTGAAAAATCCCTCGTACTCGTCGCTCGCCGCATTTCTGGCGCATTATCGCGCGCTCAAATCGGCCGCGTCGCTTGGCCCTGAAGACGAGCGGCTACGGGCTGAAATGTCGGCGGCGATCGCGACGCTGGCGCCCGAGGTTCGTGCCGCACTCGATTCCACCGAAGACACTCCCGTCGCAAACCGACATCACGCGCGCGCCGAATTTCAGCTCCGCCGCGTACTTGTCGCAAGCGGGATGCTCGCGGGCTGAACGATGCTTGCTTACCTGGTACGGCGAATCGTTTTCGGCGCCGCAGTTCTCATCGGGACTTCGATCATCACGTTCGCGATCGCATTCGTCGTTCCCGCCGATCCCGCGGTCGCGATGGCCGGGGCGAAGGCCGACCCGCAAACGCTCGCGTCGATCCGCAGCGAGCTGGGTCTCGATCAGCCACTCTACGTGCAGTATGCGCGCTATCTCGATCGCGCGATTCACGGCGACCTGGGACGTTCGTACATCCGCCGCGAGAGCGTGAGGCGAATGATTGTGGATCGCTTTCCCGCAACGGCGTTGCTCGCGAGCGCGGCGATGGCGGTGTCGCTGATCCTCGGAATCGCGATGGGCGCGATCGCCGCCGCATATCGCGGGCGCGCGACCGACAACCTGCTCCTCGTTATTTCGCTGGCGCTGGTGTCGATTCCAGTGTTCTGGCTGGGCACGATGCTTTTGATCGCCGTCGCAGCGACCATTCGCTCTTTTCCGCTTGGCGGTTACAGCGGTGCGACCAGCTTGATACTGCCGACGCTTACGCTCGCGCTGGGATCGGCCGGCTACTATTCGCGCGTTCTGCACACGAGCTTGTGCGAAGCGTTCGATCAGGACTACGTGCGCACCGCGCGCGGCAAGGGTCTGTCGCGCACGCGCGTCATGCTCCAGCATGCGATGGCGAACGCGCTGCTGCCGCTGGTTACGCTCGCAGGACTCGATCTTGCGGGGCTGCTTTCGGGAGTTGTTTTAACCGAGACGGTTTTCAATTGGCCGGGAATCGGGCGGCTGGCGGCCGACGCGATCTTCAATCTCGACATCCCGGTGATCATGGGCACGGTGCTGTTTTCTGCATTCCTGATTGTCGTCGTCAACCTGCTGGTGGACCTGCTTTACGCATGGCTCGATCCGCGCATTCGGCTGGCGGAGACCGGATGAATATCCGCCGCTTCGTCACGCTCGAAACCGTTGGCGCCGCGATGGTCACCGTGCTTGTGATCGTCGCGGTCCTTGCCCCGATCCTGGCGCCGCACGATCCGACGATCGTCGTCGCGCCGACCTTCGGCGATCCAGGCGCGCCCTCGCTCAAATTTCCGATGGGCACCGACGAGCTTGGCCGCGACGTGCTCTCGCGCATCATCTTCGGCGCGCGAGTCTCGCTCACCGTAGGCGTTGCTGCGATGGCGGTTACAATGACCATCGGCATCGCCATCGGGCTGTGCTCGGGATTTTTCGGCGGCGCCGTCGATTTTATCCTGATGCGTTTCACCGACCTGATGCTGTCGTTGCCGCCGCTGCTGCTGGCGATGGCTCTGGTGGCGGTGCTGGGTCCGAGTCTGCGCACGATCTTCATAGTCATCGGCCTCGTTTCGTGGACCTCGATCGCGCGCGTGGTGCGGGCGGAGACGCTCGCAATGTCCACGCGCGACTTCGTCGTCGGCGCCGGAGCGCTGGGCGCACCTTCGCGCCGCGTAATTGGACGGCACATCCTGCCGAACGTGTTGCCGATCATCGTCGTGATGGCGGCGCTGCGCACCTCCGACACTTTGCTGCTCGACGCGGCGCTCAGTTTCCTCGGCCTCGGCGTGCCGCCGCCAACGCCCAGTTGGGGCCGCATGATCGAAGAGGCGACCATCTACTTCCGCACCGCGCCGTGGCTCGCGACTTTTCCCGGTCTCGCGATCTTCTACGCGGTGCTCAGTTTCAATCTTCTCGGTTACGGATTTCTGCGCAGGCGATCGCAATGACGCGGCGAAGAATTCTGATGGCCGCGATCATGATCGCTTCAGCCGCGGGATGCGGCGGTGGACCGCCTCCGCTCAACTTGCCGCCGCACGCGATGGTGCTGCGGCTCGCTGACGTCGACGACGTGCCGACGCTGGACCCGGCGGCCGGTTACGACACCGCGTCGTGGACGTTCGAGCAGGCGATTTTCGACACGCTCGTGCGCTACGGCGACGGCAACATCGAGCTCGAACCTGATATCGCAACAAGCTGGGAGAGCTCGCCCGACGCGACGACTTTTGCATTTCATATGCGTGGCGACGTGCGCTTTTCCGACGGCCGTGCCGTCACCAGCGAGGACTTCCGCTACGGCGTCGAGCGGGTCCTGAATCCCGCCACGCGCTCGCGCGGCATGGAATACTATCGTGGCATCGTGGGCGCGGACGATTTCGTTGCGCATCGCGCGCCTCACCTCAGCGGCATCGAAACGCCCGATCGCACGACCATCATTTTCCATTTGAGCGCACCCGACCCGATCTTCGCACACAAGCTCGCGATGCCGTTTGCATCGGCGATCCCGCGCGACGTCGCGGAGAAATGGGGCGACGATTTTTCGCGCCACGCCGTTGGCAGCGGCGCGTTCATGCTGCGCGAGTGGGTCAGCGGGCAGCGCTTGGTACTCGTGAAGAATCCTTACTACTTCAACCAACCGTTGCCCCATCTCGACGCGATCGTCGAGGCGGTTGGAGTGAACCAGGAGCTGCAATGGCTGCGCTTTGACGCCGGCCAAATCGACGCGGTGGTCGATATTCCGCCGGCCGAGTTTCCCTATGTCATGAAGACTCCAGCGCTGCGCGCGTTGACGCTGGCGAAGACGACGGTCACGACGCGCTACCTCGGCATGAACTGCCAGATGTGGCCGTTCACCGACGTTCGCGTGCGCCGCGCGATGAGCTACGCGATCGATCGCCACAAGCTGATCGCGATATTGAACGGACGCGGCGTCGTCGCTCGCGGCGTCATGCCACCGAACTTGCCCGGCTACGATCCCGATCTGAAAGGCTACGACTACGATCCGGCCAAGGCGCGCGCGCTGCTCGAGGAAGCGCATCTTCCGCACGGCTTCGATTTTGAAATATGGATGCGCGCCGATCAGACGCTGTTGATGCTGGCGGAGTCGATACAGCAGGACCTCGCGCCGCTCGGCATCCATGCCGCGCTGAAGCCGGTCGCATGGGGGCCGTTTCTCGAAGCGATTCGCCAACCGCACACGGTGCAATCGTACATGCAAGGCTGGGAGGCTGACTTTCCCGACCCGGAAAATTTTCTCAGCGCGCTGTTGTCGCGCGCGCAGTGGGGTTCCAATAACGACAGCTTTTATTCCAACCCTCAGGTCGAGGCGCTGCTCGCCGAAGCCGAGCCGGTTGCCGACATGAAAAAGCGCTACGCCCTGTACGACCAGGCCGAAAAAATTGTCGTCGCCGACGCGCCATGGGTATTTCTGTATTACCCGGTGACCTACATAGTCCGTCAGCCGTGGGTGCACGACTATGTGATCAACCCAATGCGCCCGACCCGCTTCGAGCACGTATGGCTGGCGCCACACCCGGAGTAGGTGAAATGCTGGGACACCTCCGCGCTCTTCCGAAATTCCTCGACATGGTCACTCGGAGCCGGGATTCTTCGCCCCGCAGACTCCGCTCTGAATGACACAAAGAAGGACTCCGCGCTGAATGACACAGGGAATGACTTCGCTCTGAATGATACAAGGTCGTGCTCGCTCGTGCGAGTCGATTCGTCGTGGCTTTTCTTGTCATTCAGAGCCGCTGCGGCGAAGAATCCCGGCGCCTTCTGGATCGCAGACTAGCTGAAGCTGCTCGGCGAGAAGGCTTTCCCGTACTCCGCGCGAGATAGCCTCACACGACAGCCGAATTGGGCGCGGGTTCTGCTCGCAACTCGGTCAGTTCGCGGCTCGCTCGCGGCAGGAATACCAGCCCTATCAGCGCGTTGCACAGCATGAAGGTCAGCTGCGCCGCGAGGCTGTATGCGACAATCTTCACTGGCGTGGCGTTGGTCGAGAAGAACAGCAGCCACGCCGCCTGGCTGGTGCCGAGATGCATTACTGCGATCGGCAGCGCGGCGGCCAGGAACACCAGCGGA
>Ga0210393_10001487_pt1 | contig 19619 bp, 23 predicted proteins | sample IncBWC27OmetaG_FD_160068 | JGI IMG/M metagenome (GOLD analysis project Ga0210393, IMG submission 160068) | Forest soil microbial communities from Barre Woods Harvard Forest LTER site, Petersham, Massachusetts, United States - Inc-BW-C-27-O ... | reverse complement strand
CTAGGTTCTCCAACAACATCGACGTCCATATCCTCGTCCTCTAAGGCAAGTATCTCGGTTATCACGGGGGACGCCAACCCTTCAGATCTGGTATCTTCATCCGACTGAACGGGTTGCTGAACGGGGGCAGCCTCTGAAGGAGCAACTGAATCCATTGTTTCCGTACCTTCAAAGGCGTCACTCAGAGCCTCAGCCTGCGGTGTCTCTGCGCGCGTCTCGGTAAGGGCAACCTCGGACGAGGGGGAAGGTGGTCGCGTGGATGCATCGACAGGAGGATCGGAATCGACTGCGGGTGGAGGAGGCGGCTCTTCGTCAGGGACTTCGAAGGATACCTCCTCGGTCACTTCCATCGAGGCATCTGGCGACAGAGGGCGCGAACCGCTCAGGTTTGGCGAGAGGTCCTCTGTCGGCGCGGCGGGTTCCATCTCCTCGTCTAGAGGTAGCGGCGAAGGAGGCGAAGGAGGCGACAGCGCGTCGGACATGGGCGAGCCATAGGGAAGTGCAGACGGCGTGTCGTGAGTTATGTCGGAGACAGGTGTTGCTCGCAGACTGCTGGGCTGGGGGGAAGGGGAAGAAGGAACGAATTCGCTGTCGGCAAGTTGCGCGATACTGCCGTCCCCTTGGCTTTGAAAAGGAGCGCGATGAGCGAGGTGGAAGAGGGTAAAAGAGGGGACCGCACGTTTTAGAGATGTCGAATCGGTTCATGAATGCTTCGAGAGCAGGGTCATTTTGGTCTTCCAAGGTCAGAACCAACCCAACTTGGTTGCGTCTTTGTAGCAAGACGAACATTTCGCGCAAGTAGTCATTCCTGCGCCTCGTGATTTCGCTGGATAGGAGAGTCCAGCGTGACTTTAACGGCAGGAATAAATGCAGGGCTCACTCGAGTTGTGCCAGACGCTCCTCGAGCAGGTTGTGGGCTGGAGGTGGAGACGACATGAGGGGCTCGCTCAGATTGACAACACAACACACACGCGCTCTTGCGGTCGGCACAATTCACGCGGGATTATGTAACACGACCGAGAGCAGAGGCGACGTGCAAAATGCAATTACGGGTATAGGAAAGGCTGAAAAGCGTACATGTGCTTGAGTCGTAAGAGATGGATGATTAGCATGCAATGTACTAGTCAATGGACAAATAAATAGTGTCCAAGCACAGGCGATCACAAGTGTCATGTCTCCTTCAATTTGCTGATCGCCCTCCTCGTCGGGAGTGCGTCGGAGTCCTCTTCCTGTGGGGATTTCTACTGATGGGTAAAGAAGCTTCATCCGAAGAGCAAGCTGCGCTGGATGTAACTTCAGCTTGCGCACGGCCGTCACCAGCTTCGTCTGATTGTTCTTGACCACCTGCAAGTCCAACGTCACCTCCACTCCCCACCAATCTGACAGTAGCAGTCAACTCTCCACCCTCCGAATCGGATTCGTCGCCTTCTAGTGGTATCTTTTCATTGGGGAGTAAGAGAGGTGGTGGGGCAGGTCGCGACGATGGTATTGTGGATGGGGAAGGGTTCGTTGATGATGCAGAGAACGCTGGCGCCGAATCGCGAAGTAAATCGGCGACCCTAGACAGAGATGTACTCGGTCTATTTGGAGGGGCTGCATCTCCAGGCGGCGGCTTCTCAGCCAATTTCTGAGCAGTTGATGAGCCAGGATTCGATAACTCAGATGCTGATCTCGAATGGTGGCTAATTTCCCGCATCAAAGAACCCGTGCTCTCTATGTCATCCGAGTGCAACTCGAAATCAAGGCTGGGAGGGTCGAAGTCGTCATGAGTAGGAAGGTCTACTGGGAGAGGAGCGGGGGGTTTCGTGACAGAGATGGTAGGGACAGATGTTTTTTGCGAAGTTTCTAGAGAGCCAACGGCTCCTTGTCCGCTAGGTTGGGAAGGCGCAGTGTTGCTGACGTCTGCAAAGACGGGAATTGGCACCTCAGCACCAGGGGTGGCAGCACTGTTAGCAAGATCCAAGACGCCCAGGCCGACTTTCTCTGGTGCCTATAAACAAGAATAGAAAAGTACGAATCAGGACGGCTGGAATAAAGCTGCACATACCTTACCCTTCTCCTTCTCCATTGGAGGGTCTGGAACTAGACCCACTTGTTGCCACTTGCGCATACTTCTATCCGCCCAAGCTTCCAGTGTTGTCCAGCCCCGATACTCGCCGGTAAGGTGCATACCGCCCGCCGATATCCCACCAGTTCCTTCACCAGACCCTCGCCCCGTCCCATCAAAGAAATAGCCCTCGTAGCCAACATCGTCCTCGCTTCCCTCACTCTCATTCGAGAGACCAAGCTCGAACCCTTCTCCAGATTCAAGCACCTCCGCAAAGCTATCCAACCAGTAAGCCCATCCAGCGGGCCCGTCTCCTTTCCAGAGGACGACCTTGGTGTCGAAATCACGGCCAAAAATGATGACCTGACCTAGGGAACCACCCTCCCCAGGATTAAGATCGACCCCGACATAATTGCCTGTCTTGTCCGAGATGAGTGGTATCCATCCGCGTTGAGAGTACTCCTTGCGAACCCAGCCCGGTGGCATAGACTGCATAAATTCGCGCAATTGGGGATGCGCCCCAGTGTTTGGGTCGTCATCGACTTCACGCCAAAACCTCCACTCTTCGAGTACCTCGTCGAGGGGGAGGAGGTGTAACCCGAAAAAGAGACCCTCAGAACAGCCAGCTGACGACTCTGGTTCTTGGCCGTCGACCGTCAGGTAAGATTCACGAATGACTTGAGGCAGCGAGAAACCGAATTGCATCTCGATATTCGCGAGATCTTGCGGGAGAATACCATAGTTGAGCGTGTCACCCAACTCGGGATACTCAGCCGATAGCCAACTTCGGATACGGTTCCATGTTTTCTCGAGAGGTGGGTATTGAGGAGAGGGAGAATTTGGGGTATTGTGAAGGGGTAACAAGGATGTGGGTTGCGAACGGGAGGACTTGGTGCTGAGGGCTTAAATGTCAACGAAGGATAAAAAGGGATTGCGGATTGGCGCACTTGGTTGGGATATATTTATATTGCGTTTGCGGAGGGTATGTAAATGAGGGGGTGACAGCTGACTCTGGATCCGGAGAGCTGAGTGATGAATCGGCGGTGAAGAGGCCATTTTGCGCGAAAACGGGAGAGGGGAGGGAGAAAGCTTCTTGTGTAGAGGAGAGAACTTTGCGCCTTCCCTGCACGGAAGATTTTGAGGAGGAGAAGAGGGAGTCGAACCAACCCATGGTATGGGGGATTGAGACGAGTGCAAGGCGAAGCCGCGCACCCAAGCGACAGCGCCAAATTATTCGATTAAATTAACTTTTACGTTTCACTCATCCCATCCCTACCATTCTATTCAGTCCATGGCTCTCCTCTTTCTTGTTCTGATCATACTGCCCTTTACCCACTCATGCGTGATGGTAACTCGTACATATGGTGTAGCGAGCCCGGATGGAACCACACAGGAATTGGCGTCATCTCCGGTTGTAACGGCACCTGGATTTCTTTCGCAGCACGTAAACACGAATCTCATTTGCTTCCGCGGCGGAAGTGGCCTGACCAGTATGCCTAGTCCTCATGTTGTTCTAGCGATACGTTCCAAATGAACCTTTGGTCGTGTCTGAACTTGAACCATCAATCACCGGCGCCACACACCCACCGTGTGAATACTTCCCAGGATCAACAGACAGAATGTAAATTCAAAGCAAATATCGAGGATGATCCTCCATACCATGATTACCTAATTGTTGATCCTCTCAAGAAATGAGATGAGGACGATGAGTGCTCTGGAGGAAGAAGGAATAAGTCTACCGGCGGCCGCCTAGACGATCGCCTGCCCCGGGCGCCAACATGTATTCCCCGTGGAGGCGTGGCGTGAGTACTGAGTGCTGGCTTCCTTCCCCTCGGTCAAACTAGGGTTTAGGTTTAGATGACATCACATTCAAATCCTCCATCCTACGACATCCATGTCCATGTCAATCAGCAATTGCCAATCCCGCTTCGAACACCCGGGCCTTGTCAAACTCCAGGAGATCTCGCCCAAAATGCAGAATGCTAATGAAAATTACAGCGATAATCGACGAACATGAGTCAACACCTAATTTGCGTCACGGAAGGAATTCGGTTCCCAGGGGTTTCGGCAAACGGTGCTGCAATATTAATGCAGTGATCTCGACGAGACGCATTTCCGCTTGGGGTTGGGAATCACTTAAGCGCCATTAGAAGATGCCTCGAGGGGTAGACGCACAAGAGCCAAGAGAATTAGGAAGCAAGCGCTAGCCCAGCTCGCTTTCGCGTACAGATACCGTGACGTGATCATGTAGGGGTGATGTAGGCCACACAATACAGTCGACTGTGTTCCCTCAATCTCGATAAGAATCAGGTTCACCTACTCGGGTACAGTATTGTAATTACAGCCGACCCAGCTGGCTCCTGATATGGAATTCACACCCCGTCTTTGCGCGTACTTCTTCTGTGGTGATGCCATCCCCCAGATCAGTCAACGTAAGTTCTCCCTTGTGGCGGTCTACATCGAACGCGCCAAGCTCCGTGATGATCTGGCTCACTGCCCGAGCGCCAGTCAGGGGGAGTGTACACTCCCTCAGGATCTTTGGGCTACCGTCCTTCGCGCAGTGCTCCATCACGACGATGACTTTTGTGTTGTCGGGATTCGAGACCAAATCCATGGCACCGCCGATGCCTGTGGTGACCTGTGAGAGAAGCCTAGCGTTTACTAACAAATAACAATACTCACCTTTAACGAGCTTTCCGGGTATCATAAAATTCGCAATATCCCCAGTCTGCGAGACCTGCATCGCCTGGGAGGACCTTCAGGAGCCGTCGTGAAGGTCTATTTGTCGTGAACTCACCCCGAGGATGGCGACATCGATGTGTCCACCCCGTATCATTGCAAACGACTCACTGGTATCTGCGAGCGTTCTGTTCGACGACTTGACTATCACCAATCCTTGTGCCACCACTCACCAAACACGGATGCACCAGGTAATAATGTGACAGCTTCTTTTCCTGCGTTGATGATGTCTCTAGAAGGACGGAATCAATACATGTAAAATGGTCATAAGGAAACGTTCGTACGCGTCGAGTTGCTCCTTGGCCGGATATGGGCCCATCCCCAGGATACCATTTTCGCTCTGCAGCCACACCTTCACACCAGGTGGGAGATGTTCTGGGACAAGTGTAGGCATGCCGATTCCCAGATTCACGTGGAAGCCATTCTTGAGTTCCTGTGCCGCGCGTCGCGCGATCCTGTGACGGATGTCTAAGATGGGAGGCTTGTTATCCGACGCGGGCTGAGCAAGAGTCACGAATTCTATTTGCTTCTCTGTGGTAGCCTGCACAACGCGATCGACAAAGATGCCAGGCAGATGGACAGCATTTGGAGAAATTGAGCCGACGGGAACGATATGCTCAGCCTAGCATGAAAAGACTATCAGGTCAAGGGCAAAAAGTCTTTCGGTGCTACTCGCCTCGACAATGGTCACTTTTGCATTCTTGGCCATGACGCTGTTGAAGTTGTTCGCTGCATACCTGAGTAACGCTTCAGCAAAGTGTAACGAGCGGGTTCCATGGTCGAACGAACCTGAACACTGTATTTCCTACCTCATCCACTTTCCATGCTCTCACAAATGCAACATCTCCCGCAATGGCGTGTTCCAGCACGTATCTTCGCCCATTGAACTCACGATGTTCCTTAGTGGTCCCCGGAATCTTAACCCCTTTGCATACACCACCTTCGTGGTAGCGGATAGGTATTGCGCCCTTCTCTACCGCAGTAGATGCGCCAGTGGGAGTAAAAATCGCCGGTATTCCCGCCGCATGGGCGCGCAGACGTTCGGCGAGCGTACCCTGTGGTACGAGTTCCAGGGATATCTTTCCCTGGAGGTAAAGTTGCTCAAAGTACTTATTCCTATAAAAGAAGGGAGTCACGGATTCGTTCGGAGAAGATTGCGAAGTTGTGTAAACCCTCCAATATATGAAGATATCATCTTGTCAACTTGTCCTGTATGGAGTAGTTTTCCTACGAACGGTGTTTCACAGCTGTAGCGTGAATAGATTGGGCAACTTGCACATACCAAGTCCAAACTGACCAGAACCGGCATTGTTAGAGACGGCAGTCAAGTTCCGCACGTCCCCTCTTGCAGCAAGGGCACCGATCAAGGTGTCTAGGACATGACTTTGGCGTTCAACACAGCTCCGTTGGGGTTCGCGCGGACAGCCCCACCTGGTGTCCCGCAGAGGCCAAAACCTGGCGGGATATTATAATGTCTCATGGTTGATACGACTCATAATGGCGTACCTCCACTAAGTAGCACGTCTCCAGACTTGACTACTCCGACCGCCGCATCAACCGAGTCCCACACCTTCTTCGGAACTTGCTGGCCTGCCGGAACAGAATAGGTGCGAACAAGGTGAACGACTAGGAAACTCGCGCGTGAGTTGGGACGAGAGAACAAAGTTGGGAATGACATGTTCAAGGAGAAGTTACATAAATTGCGGCAAGTGCAGTCGTGCTTATTTATAACGAATTGTGGGGAACATTGGCGAAATGTTAGAACCCGAGTCGGATCATGATTGGCGTGACGGGTCACGAAGTATACAAATTTATTGTCAACCTGCTCCCTTCTGACTTTCATTCAGCGCCTCTTAGGTAGTCCCGGCCTGGCGAACGCCACTCCAGGCAGCCCCGCATTGCTCGGCGTGCCAATCCGACTGGGCTCGTTACTCTGACCAAGCTCTGCGCGCAAAAACGATACATCTAACTCATGAGGATCGGATGTCTCTACCTTGCGCGGTGCAAGCAAGGGAGTCGGGAGCAGAGATTTTGCCGTCTGATAGACGGAGGAGGTCCCGGATGAATACAACATCCGGTGCTTCACTGGAGATGTAGATGGGCAAGAATAAATGAAAACTGCGCGCAGTCAGATACTATCCATAAGACTCGGGAAAAGAGTGTGACACACTGATGCGTCCTCCAGAAGCCGCCTCAGACCAGAAGAAGAATGCGAAAGCTGTGACACCTGTTAGCGACTGGTGACCAAGGATGTCCTGTACTCACATGGATCAGATGAGGGTATCTTGTTCCTGAGTTCATCCACTGTAGTGGCGGCCGTCTCGTTTACCGTCAGGGTCTCAGTAGACGGGTCAATGGTCTTAAATTTGATGTGTTTAAGCCTGCGACGGAAGATAACTGAGGGGATGATCAAAAGCTCACTATAGTTATTAAATGGTCCTCGGTAGCGTCTGCGAGGTTGCGAACAGCAGCTTCCGCCTCATTCGACCACTTCAAGCCAACGCCAGTCCCGAAGGGACTTTGCCTGGCGGCATTGACATTGTAGAGAGCACTCCCCACTTCTCGCTCAGCTGCTTTGATGTCTGCCATCTCTTTCTCCCTAGCACTCATCGGCTTTGGGGCGGCAAGATGACGTTTGTGCGCAGCATAACCCTCAGGGGTCAGGTCCTCCTTGGACGTGGCGAAAATGGTGTCCACGAAATTTGTCGCACCCAAGCTCCTCGTCACAGAATTACGAGTAGAGGCATAAATCATCTGACAGGCCATAAGAGGACGCGATTCGACAGTATCAGTAGCGGTACCTTGTCTCTGATCTTCGCAGTATCAGGGACATAGTGGACCGCAAGCCACGCGGAGGGAGGGTCATCGAGACGGATAAGGACATATGCTGGAATGTGATCTTCAAGCAACGATTGAAGACGAGTTAGATCGTTTTCGAGTGTTGAGGACGGAGGAATGGTCGCATCAATGACAAGTGCCTCTATACGACTAGATGTAAGATGACGCTGAGGACATGGGATATCTGGCTGTGGTACAAACCATTTTGAATGGATATCTTGAGAAAGCGAACATTTTTTGAAGAGACGGCGTCCGCAAATGTGGACGCTAATTCTGGTGATACGGCGATGCCAGACGTGGCGGAGGACATGATGGAAATGGAAAGGATGGACACCCTTTGCTAATTACAAGTCAACTCCATCTTGGTTGTAACTCTGATGAACACGCCTCCTTACGTTCCCTACCAGGCCTACAAGGTACGCCCGTGTATCCTCTCATACCTATATAGCTGAAATTTTCGGGGAAAAAATAGCCAAAGAAACATTCGCATACTTCCTCTAACCACAAGCCGTCCTTCCCGCCTGTTCCTGCCCCACCACCCGCAACTTCTCTACACGACACTCTTTCTGTTCAACCGGCACCTCAGGTTCCACAGCGCCCTCTTGAAACCACTAAAAGCATTGTCCCAAATGGAGTACACGTTACAACTACACCTTCGGCTTCGGTCTCGTTTCCATCGACACCAGAACCAGAACCGTCACTAACATTGTCTATCGGCCCCGCGGAAGAACTACCACCACCAGAGAGAGCGATCTTCTCTTTTCAGCCCCCTAGCTCCCTCATGACACCCTTGACTGCTACTTCTCCCGTCATGGTACCAAATGCGAGACCCGTGGCGTCCTCGAGCACCAGCTCGTCCCCGACTTCAATGCGTCCGCGAAAGACCTCAACATTTCGCCACGTCCCCGCACGCTCTACACAAGCACCTATCGTCTCCTCCCCTCTTAGCCCAGCGAATCATTCACGAGCAGTCTCCCTGTCATCACACACCCTTGATTCAAACAGGCCGCATAGACCCCACAGTCGCCTGTCGACTATCACCCTCCTAAGTGAACCGTCCCACGGACTACCTCCCCATGATGTGCCTGTTGGCAAGGCCACGGCGATGACTCAACATCAGAGGGATGTAAACCAACCCGACTTGCGTACCGCGACTGAGACAGTGGACGACCGTTCACCTGTGGTGCTACGGCCAGTCCCTGTGCAACGGACGCCATCATCATCACCATCCCAGACTCCTGCCGCCTCCGCCTCGCCCGTCACATCACCATCACCGTCATCAACACGTACCAGTACTCCCGTGCGACCCCCAGCACCTTACCGCCCAGGATTTCAGCCCAAAGGTGTCTATCGACCCCTTACGGACGAGTTCCTCGAAGTGCGTCGTTCTCGTCGCGACGTCGGACGTGTAGAGCAGACGCGCTTGGAACGCCGCCTTGAGAAGTTAATAAATCTGCACTTTGGGGAAGATACGGATAAGAGGCCAAGCGCTCACCCGAAGCAAGCGAAGAAGATGCCCTCGATATGGGAATTAGACATCAGAAGCATGGGGCCAAGCGATCTCTGGCGAGGTGTGATTCAGAGTCAAGTCACAGCTGGGAGCAAGGCTGATATACGAGGTTAGTTTTACACGTCTATGTTGGGCAAACCTTGACTATTATCACATTTTTGGATAGCCGCCGAACAGGCTATCACACCTTGGCAGAATGATGCAGACGTCTCTCAATGTCCTTTGTGCTCGTACGTTGACCACCGTTTGCCTCCCAATTCCGCTTACCTGTGTTTTGTTAGGGTGTCGTTCCATCCTATCACAAATCGCAAGCACCACTGCCGTCTATGCGGCCAGATTATATGCTCCTTGCCCGTTAAACACCCACAACGACCCGTTACTTGCTCTCTCCTTTTTATCTCTGACCCAAAGTCGGGCCAGATAGAAGAAGTTAGCGAGGGCGTAGACTACGGTGTCCGGCGACGGACTCTTAGTTCTGCAGGGCATGGTCCAAGTAGAGATGGGATCAATCCTGACGAGAAGTTCCTGAGAGGCATCAGGATTTGCCATACCTGCCGCCCGGCGTTATTGTGAGGCATTTTGTCTCACGCGGCGACGCGCGCTGATATTTCTTTCTCAGACGCAAGCAGTATGCTCAGGACAGTGCACGATTGCCGACATTCTCAAAACTCTATGATGTATTTATGAGTCTGGAGAAAGAAATCGAAGACGCTCTGCCTCAATTTCAAGAGCTCTTGTTGTCCCTCCAGTAGGTCTCCCTCAGCTATGCATACAGCGACCCAGGTGACCAATCACTTCAGCTCCGACGATCGCCCTGCGCCAGAAGCGTCGGCGGCAAGGAAGAGATTACTGGATGCATTTGCCCAATATGACGCTCTCGCTAAGCGAATTCGAGTGCTTCCTACCTCAGGTCCTGGAAGTTCTCAGGACAGAGTTTTGGCTGCTGTGCATACAAGAGCTAATATATTTCTACAAAAGCACATGTTCCCGTTACAAGTGAGTACTAACAGTGATGCATTAGTTGTATCATATTAACCTGTAGTGACATAGTCGCTGCCGAAGCCTTCCAGATCAACATCCCTTCAAACTACACCGGTCGATGGCCCAGTCATCGACCCAGACTCTGAACTTGCGCATGTCCTCCAGCCCCTGCTCGAGCAAGAGGCCCTTCTGGAGTCCTTCATCGAGGAAGCCAAAGCGCACCGCAAATTCGAGGACGCAAAGACGTTGAAACGTAGCCTGCACGAGATTCAAGTGGAGATTGATAAAATCGTTGCGAATGCGCACGAAGGCGGACTCATGTCCTCGCAAGCGGACACGAAGTCAAAAAAGTCGACTAATTGAAGTGCTGCCATCCTCACATGTCTCCTTTCCTACATCACAACTGCATGATCTTTGTTCCTTGCTTTCATTTTGCATACTCTGCATCTTTTCCAATGGCACATGCTACGACCGATCGTCGTTTAGTCCTCCTTGTCATCGTGGCGCGAAGGAGAACCATGTTTGGATGGAAACCGCTGAGATCCCATGGGTTCAACAAGATGGGGCGGGACAAGGTTGGATGAGGCGGACAATCAAATGTGTAGTAGGAATGAGGACGCCAGGGTGGTTGCTGGCGTAATGTGCACCATTCAGTTGGAGGAGCGACTACGGCACAGCGTCAAGACTAGGTTCTGCAGTTGTATATGGGATTGGTGGGATTCGAAACGTCTGGTGCGGCAAGGCGCTATGCGGCATCTCTCTAGGCAAAGCAGTCATAATTTTTGGTGCGTTAGCCTGTGCGCTACGCGAGCGTGTGAGGTTTGAAGAACCAAGATGTGAATCGTCAGAGGCAGCCCCGATCACAGCACTATTGCTAGAGAGGCCATTGACCAAAGGTGCATATGGTCGAAGGGTCGGCGAGTTGGCAAAGGATGATACGTGGAGTAAAATGACAAATGTTTGAGTGGCATTAGTGAGCTTGACCATGTTTGCCCGTAAGGCCGCAGACAAGGGGTGGGATTCGACGTATGACTTCACGTTGGTTGAGAGGTAGACTACCAACTGGAGCACCGGTGAAAAACTTGAGCAATGCGGACATATGAATGCATCGGGAAAAACTCACCTTGACAAAGAGGTGTGCATCGTTACGAAGTGACTTTCTTTCGACATTCATACCGTCCTGCAGCAGTGAGATGTCTGTTTTCAGCTGTTGTGTCACATTCTGGGCCTTGACAAGAGTCTCCTGGATGTCTTCCCGTTTTTCCGGCAAGTCAGCTAGGATACTGTCCATCATGGCCCAGATAGGCAGTGCAGCCTCTACTGCCTTGCTCATGGCATCAATTGCCTCCTTATCCACCACATTATGGGGTGGGGTCGAGATGTCCACCGGCGGTCGTCCCCCGGTGGACGGCGAAGAGCTCACCGATGATTCCAACAATGAGGACAAGGATCCCTGCCTTGAATGAGCATCTTGAGATTGTGAATCTTTTCGAGTAGGGGCCACTGGTATGGGTCCACTGTGTAAGGGTAGTACACCTGGGTGACGTCGGGTGACGCGAGGCACAGCGGTTTCCGCGGCCGTCCGTGACGCGACGCCTTTTTGCATGATCGTCGATTCATCCGAAGCAGCCATGAATCGACCAATCTCGACGTCCTTGGAGCTGAAGGATCCCGCATGTCGCCGGGCGATGTGAGTTCTCTCCGTAGGCCCGGGGCTGTCTGGAGGGACGAGAACCGGACGAGGAGGGATGGGCGAGAAGGGAGACACAGGGCTCGGTATGATGTTGAGTGATGGAGGATGAGGGAAATTTTGACCGCCTGGACGTGTCTTTGTTGTCGGCGGGGGCCGATGATCCCGGAGAAGTGGCTCAACGGTTTCGAGATGTGGGACCATTGATCGCCACGCATTGGAAATTTCTGCCGTGGCACCGTAGAGTAACAGTAACATCTGTCTCGTGTAGCGAACATCGTCTTGAGTGGCGAGCACTTTCAACTGAAGCGCAAGGACACCGACTGCTTTACCAAAAATCGCCAAGTTATCCTTGCAGCTTTCAACTACACTCCTACAAATCGAGGGTGTTGGTAGCGCCCGACGACTCGTCGAATCAAAACGGTCTAACGCGTTGATCAGCTGGGTTATATAGCTGCTTGCAGGGTCAAGTACTTTCAACAGTACTGATGCCAGCCGCTCATCGATGGCATATACTGTATAGTGGTGAAGCGCCTGGTAAATTTGCGATACTGCGAACAATATTCCGCGGACGGCGTCCACAAGCCGAAGGAGAGACTCGGGGATAGTCTTGGAAATGGAGGATGACTGTAATACGGAAAAGCGGCGGAAATATGAATGGCGTTCGCCATCCATTGTAGGAGCCGGGCGATTCGGGGTGATGGGAGACGGGATGACGTCTCTGTCAAGGAAGATCTGATCTGGGCGGGAACCGATAGGTGCACTCTCGGAGGAGCTTGAGGAGTCCTGTCGGGAAGAAAGGAACTGATCGACAGACCGGTTGACGATGAGGGGATTCCATAATGGAGCAGTCGGTGACCTAGTAAGCGTTTCCTGGCTCGGAGGAAACTTAGTCCGCCTTAGATCTGGCAGACTCTGTTTCGCGAGAAGACTTGGTCGCGCAGGAGTTCGACTCGAACCGGCATAGGATGCGTTGCGGACATGGGCAAGAGTATCAGTAATAGGCTTCAACATGTCGTCGTCAGTGAATGAATCAACGAATTCGTCGGGAACCGGTAGGTATGCGCCCGGTAAGTGAGATGGTGGCGAAGCCCGGCCACTGAAAGAAAGAGGTCCTAGAGAAATGGGAGAAGGTATGGCAGAACGAAAAGACGACAGGTCAGAAGGTTGTATCGTGGGGTTCTCAAAGTGAGTCGAGGTCGTTGAGGAGGTTGAGGAGGATCTTGCATGGAGAATTGGAACGTCGTGGAAGCCGTTTTCTTGACTCGCGGGCGTTGTGAAATTAGTTCTGCGGGAGGTGAGCATGGGTTGCCTCGCGACAAGAACGGACCTCACCGTCGTGGTTCCAGCCCCGGATCTTCGCGTAATATGGAGTCAGCTGTTAAATTACGATGGTCTGAAAGTGTATTGTCCTCGATCCATTGTTGAATTGCCAAGATGAAGTCCTTCGTAGGAGATTGTGTTTCCATGAGCCTCTTGGGAGGCCATTCCCAAGGATTTTGTTCTGCTCGAAGAATAGAAAGATGAGTGAACTTCACCAGGTAAGGGGGTAATCTCGTGATTTTATTTCGATAAAACGAGAATACCTGAAAGATCAAAAGGAAGTAAGAGTGAGTGTCCGGTAACAAAGGAGGAGTCCGTACACGAAGGTTGACCAAGGAGCCCGGTTGTGTGGGTAGTCTCTTGACCTTATTACGACCAATGTCCAGAATCTCAAGCGAGGGCATGACAGTGAGCTTGATAACACGACACTTGTGAGTACATAGCATCCCATGCGAAGAAGTTGTTGAGCTCACCACGTCAGGAAACACGGTAAGGCAGTTGTTCTTTAAGTTGAGGTATCGAAGGCGAGACAGTAGCGCAAAAGCCATGGGTAGCGTGGCGAGACGGTTAGAGGCCAATGTAAGCCTGGGAGTGAGACAAAGGTAGTGAGGTCTGTGAGGCGTTTAGCAGCATGCAGGTAAAAGCAACGCGCACCTCAGCACAGAACTCTCATCTTCCATCGAATCCTCCCGTCCGATGGTAGCGAGCTGTTCCGCCCCGTATTCACCGACGTCTGTCAAGCCCTTATGGCTGAAATCCAAAGTCTCGCCATTGTCTTCGGACCTGAGCAAGGCCTCATATATATGCTCGTGGTTGAGGGATGTCGTAGAGGTGGATGACGAGGGACCTTGACGATGCAACGAGAAGCCATTGGAGATCTGAGTGCCCACAACGCCAGAGTCCATGCCAAGTCACGGACGCCAGGAAGGGACAAGACTATCGATTCAATGACGACGACGACGCCCGCATTTTCTTTTCCCGGCCCGGGCAAAACTCGCCCTCGCACTCTCATGTCTCGCTCGGTTGCACCTGCCTATGCTGGATCATGGTCCTCCTTGCCTATACCCTTGTCAGAGTGGGTGTAAGTAATCCTATGTTTCTTCGTCACCCCTCCTTGACGTTTACCCTGTCAGTCTTGACGTGATTCAGTCCATGGGACATGCGCAAATGACTCCTGTTCAAGCCTCTACCATTCCTCTGTTCATGCAGAACAAGGACGTAGTGGTAGAGGCTGTCACAGGATCAGGAAAGACCCTGGCTTTTGTCATACCAATTCTTGAACGTATCTTCAGGAGAGAGAAGCGATTCAAGCGAAATGAAATCGGCGCCTTGGTCATTAGTCCAACTAGGTGACTTTCTACTGCACCTTTCAATTTTGCTCAATATTCGAGGTAGCTTAGGGAGTTAGCATCACAGATACATGCAGTTTTTACTACCTTTCTGTCATCACAATCATTCGGCACCCCTCCAAATGCAGATGACTATCCTTTACAAAACTCGTCGAACGAATGTCTCCCTCTTGCCCTTCTCCTTATGTCTTCATCCCAATCCTCCCCGGCTCAGGATGTGGAACGGTTCCTTGCCCAAGGATCGGACATCATAATTGGTACTCCTGGTCGCGTGGAGGAGTTTCTACTCGGTAAAGGAAAGGCTTCTGTCAGCACAAAGGAACTAGAGATGCTTGTCCTCGACGAAGCCGACCGGTAGAGCAGTCACGTTAATACTTCGCAGATATCGATTACTCAACGACATTGCTTTAGATTGCTTGACCTGGGCTTTCAAAAGAGTCTGGCCAGGATCCTCTCCAGCCTGCCCAAGCAAAGGAGGACCGGCTTATTCAGTGCAACGATGACAGACGCCGACGCAATGTCGGAGCTCGTGAGAGCTGGCTTGCGGAATCCCGCTCGTATTGTCGTCAAGGTACAATCTAAGCGGCCGTTAGTAGTTGACGATATGCCTGTAGCCCCAGGAGAAGTGCTAAATGAGCGCCGGATCCCCCCTGGGTACGTTCACCGTAGCGTATTGGTCAACATCTGACTCCTTTTTTGTGCATCACAGTCTGAAGATTTTTGGTCTCATGTGCCACCACTCCGAGAAGTTAATTCAACTTACGCGCATAATTCTGCACGAGACTCGACAACATCAACTAACTCGGTTCATACTATATTTCGCGACGGGCGTATCTGTTGACTACTTCTATAGAGTGCGTGGTTTATATGTATGATCCCGCTTGCCGCCCTCTCATGCAGTGTTGCAGATTCTCCCGTTGTTTTTACCAGAAACTGCTCAGTTTTTCTCACTTCACGGCCATCTCCCTCCTTCTGCGCGGACGCGAACATTGAATTTGTTCGCAAACTCCAGTTCGACTGCAGAGGCGCCTTCGTTGCTCCTGGCTACTGATGTTGCAGCCCGAGGATTAGACATCCCTGACGTGGATGCCGTTTTGCAATTTGATCCACCCACCGATGCCAAGGCGTTCTCTCATCGATGCGGTCGTACCGCGCGTGCCGGAAAACAAGGTCGAGCCTGGGTTCTCCTGGCAGACCAGGAACACCAATACCTTGGTAATGCGTACACCATCCGGATATGGTATTGAAATTCTGATACCCTTTTATATCCAAGACTTCCTTTCCGTTCGCAAAATACCTGTGAAGGGCCATGGGCGCTTGGACGAGCATGGCGTAGCAGCGAGCTCCGACGATGAGCCAGAGGCTCAGACGGTGTCCACTTGTCTTACTACAATACGGAAACATCTGTTGCGAGATAGGGCGCTTCATGATATGGTTTGTCCCCTCGCTTTTTTAAAAAAGAATCTCACCTATGCATCCCGTCTAAATCCCCGAGTGCAGGCAATGAAGGCTTTTGTCTCATTCATTCGGGCTTATAGTAAACACGAGGCCTCTTATATATTCCGATTGAAGAGCCTTGACTTTGTCGGCATTGCCGAGAGCTATGGACTCCTCCGTCTTCCTCGAATGCCAGAATTGAAGAGCGTAGACAAGTCACGGTGGCGTGATGCAGATATTGAGGTAAGATATCATGTTTAGGGGTTCGGCATTCGATTTACCAGTTATGTTAATGGTTCTCAATGTAGTGGGACAATTACTCTTATGCCGACAAAGCTCAAGAAGCGAAACGGTTAAAGTCTGCAGCAGGTCTCCAACAACCTAGCGACTCCAAGCGACCCCCCATCAATAGCAAAAAAGATGACACCCCGTGGAGCAAGCAGGTTGCCAAGAAAGACGCAAAAGAGAAAAGACGTGTGCAAAAGTCACGGAAGAAGGCATGGATGGCGTCTGATCGACTAGAAGAAGAGCGTAAAGAGCATTCAACCCTCAAAAGGATGCGAGCTGACAGCGAAGAGAAATTTGTTGATTCAGCCGAGGCTGAGGACGATTGGACATCATTTGCTGAGGAGGAAAGACTAGCAAAGAAATTGAAGAAGGGGAAAATTACTCAGGCTGAGTTTGATGCGACGACGTACACTGACATCTAATGATGCTTACTCGGTTGGCTACATATTGAGCTTTCTTGCACGGGTTGCTAATGTGTACTTTCCCCCGAAGCATATTTACTTCCCAGTTTGTTATCTGGCCTGTCCACAAACCATCTATGGCGAGATTTCCGGATTGGCAAGCTCTTAAGGTGCACATCCCGGTCATTCGACGTGGGTTTTGCGGCAATTTTCACCTTGAGTCATATATTGGATATTCGCGAGTTTTACTTTCGTCCATACGTATAACATGAAACAGAGATGTTCTCTTTCGACGAAAGTGCCCGTCCCTCGTAGGAGTTGACTCTCAAGCACTTGGAGGTTTCCCCAACGAACGGGCGAGATTACAACGTCTCATCTCTAGTCCCCTTCCTCCGAGTCCCCGGTTCGCCTGGTCGTCGAGACACTCTCGTCAATCCCAAATCAGTCTATGAGGGGTCTACCTGAGAAGAGCGTCAGCACGTCACATTCGTGGCTGTTCGCTTTATCTTTAGACGAACTATCACATCGAACGAACAAAAATTGACAATGCGATTATCCTCGGTTGAATGTGATAGCACAGAACGCACGGACCAGGGAGCCTCCAGTCGGACTAAGATAAGGTAAGGTTCCTGCATTCATGTCAGGTGACCCCGTACTATTCTTCGCTCGCCGTAATTTAGACCCCAGTACCTGAGTCAGGACTTGATGAAAGAGAATGAATGCAATGAAATATGAGATTCTAGACATATGCAGGAGCTACCTTACACCAACGTCATTACTTTTGATGATAGCAAGTCCGAAACTGATAATGAATACAACAACCGAGATACTCCCTTAGTCAACCTCCTCAACGCTTGGCCCGTCCTCGCCGCCAGGCCCGGGGAAGCCTCCTGGTGCACCTCCCGGAGCACCGCCTGGGAAACCACCACCAGGGAAACCACCTCCTGCACCTGCACCTGCACCTGCACCTGCCTGGGCGTACAATTTCTGCATGATGGGATTCGCGATGGCCTCGAGTTCCTTTTGCTTCTCGTTGTACTCCTCGATTGATGCCTCTTGTGAAGCATCGAGCCAAGAGATTGCCTCATTCACCGAGTTCTCCAACTTCGTCTTATCTGCTGCCTCGAACTTGCCAGCAAGTTTCTCATCGCTCAAAGAGTTGCGAAGGTTGTACGCATAAGACTCGAGGCCGTTCTTCGCAGAAATACGAGCAGCGGCAGCCTCGTCCTCAGCTAGGGGAGATGTCAAAAGAGCTCAACGAGAGATGAAAGGCGGCACTCACCCTTGTACTTCTCGGCATCGTTAACCATCCGCTCAATCTCCTCCTTGGACAAACGACCTTTGTCGTTGGTGATCGTAATACGATTCGATTTGCCAGTCGTCTTGTCTGCTGCCGAGACGTTCAAAATACCGTTCGCGTCGATATCGAAGGTGACCTCTACTTGAGGAACACCACGAGGAGCCGGGGGGATACCAGAGAGCTCGAATTTGCCGAGCAAATTGTTGTCCTTTGTCCGTGCACGTTCACCCTCGTAGACCTGGATAAGAACACCTGGCTGATTGTCGGAGTACGTGGAGAAGATTTCTGACTTTTTGGTTGGGACCGTCGTATTGCGCTTGATGAGTGCGGTCATGACACCGCCGGCAGTTTCGATACTGGGGATAGCGTTAACCAATCAAGGAGATATATACAATCGAAAAAGACAACTTACCCAAGCGACAGTGGGGCGACGTCAAGGAGAAGAAGGTCCTGGGTCTTCTCAGAGGTGTCGCCAGAAAGGATAGCAGCCTGCACAGCTGCTCCGTACGCAACAGCCTCGTCCGGGTTGATGCTTTTGTTAGGCTCCTTGCCATTGAAAAAGTCCGACACGAGTTTGACGATGCGGGGAATGCGGGTGGAACCACCGACGAGGACAATCTCATGTACGTTGGCCTTGTCGATCTTCGAGTCACGAAGGACCTTCTCAACGGGCTCCAGAGTACTGCGGAACAAGTCCTGACACAATTCCTCGAAGCGCGCACGGGTAAGGGAAGTGTAGAAGTCGATACCCTCGAAAAGAGAGTCGATCTCAATAGTTGTGTTGGTGGCGGAGGAAAGTGTGCGCTTAGCGCGCTCACAAGCGGTGCGGAGACGACGAAGGGCACGAGGATTTGACGACAAGTCCTTCTTGAACTTGCGCTTGAACTCCTGGACGAAATGGTTGACAAGACGGTTGTCAAAGTCTTCTCCACCAAGGTGGGTGTCACCAGCGGTAGCCTTGACCTCGAAGATACCCTCCTCGATGGTCAAGAGAGAGACATCGAAAGTTCCCCCACCCAAGTCGAAGATGAGGACGTTCCTCTCGCCGGAAACCTTCTTGTCGAGACCGTACGCAATGGCCGCGGCAGTAGGCTCATTGATAATGCGAAGGACGTTGAGGCCGGAAATTGTACCAGCATCTTTTGTGGCCTGACGTTGCGAGTCGTTAAAGTAAGCCGGAACGGTGACGACGGCATTGGTGACGGTGCCGCCGAGGTAAGACTCTGCGGTCTCTTTCATCTTTACGAGAACCATAGATGAGATTTCTTCGGGCGACTGCAAAAGGAAGGACATTAGCTCTAGAGGCCAGTGTATCCAACTCATCTTTCACTTACAAATTCCTTATCCTCGCCGCGGTATTGGACACGAATATAAGGCTTCCCGGTCTTATTGAGGACCTTGAAAGGGAAGTGCTTGATATCGGCCTGCACCTCGATATCATCGAATTTGCGGCCGATGAGACGCTTGGCGTCGAATACACTAAAATTGAGATAAGACGATACTGTGATAAGATTGTACGATGATAGACGTACGTGTTGTGAGGGTTCATCGCAACTTGATTCTTGGCAGCATCGCCGATCAAGCGCTCATTTTCCGAGAAGGAGACGTATGAAGGAGTTGTGCGGTTACCCTGGTCATTCGCAATGATTTCAACGCGATCATTTTGCCAGACACCAACGCAACTGTATGGGGTGAGTGAGTGCGCATATATTAAGG
>Ga0210393_10001486_pt1 | contig 19634 bp, 18 predicted proteins | sample IncBWC27OmetaG_FD_160068 | JGI IMG/M metagenome (GOLD analysis project Ga0210393, IMG submission 160068) | Forest soil microbial communities from Barre Woods Harvard Forest LTER site, Petersham, Massachusetts, United States - Inc-BW-C-27-O ... | reverse complement strand
ACTTGTCGTAACGAACTCCGGCGTCTGGCTTCTGACCGTGCCGAACAGGAAACGTTGATCACTTCGACGCAGGCAGAATTGGCGGCTCTGCAGCAGCGGCGCGAAGAATTGGAAGCGCTCGCGGCCACGGCGAACGAGGCACTCGTCGGCCTGCGCGAGCGGCGTGAGTCAGCGGCCCAGAATGCTTCGCAACATCTGGCCCGAGTCGCGACCTTGGAGGAACGGCATCGGTCCGCGACGGCCGTGCTCGAGAAAATCGACGCCCTGGTTGCGGACATGGGTGCGCGAGCCAGCTCCCTGCAATCGCAGATCGAGTCTTCCGCCGTTGAAAAGCTGCAACGCGAAACCGAAAATCAGCAGATGATCGCTCAACTGGAGGAACTCGAAGCTGAGCGCAACACGACAGAGGCTCGCGATGGGCTATTGCAATTTGAATCTGATCAGGTACGCGCCCGGCTGGCGGAGATCGAAGATACTCTGCGTGATGCGCGCCAGTTGCTCGATCAAGCTCGTGATCGGCGCGGCGAACTTTCGGCAGCTGCAGCCAAACTGCAATCAGACGCGCAATATATGGCGCAAACCTGCCTGAACGAGTTAGGCGTACAGCGTCACGAATTGACTGCTGACACTACGATTACGATTGCCACCGGCGACGAATTGGTAAACGAAGACCAGGCCTACCGCGAAATGCGCACCCGGCTCGACGCCATGGGCCCAGTCAATATGATGGCACTCGAGGAATACAAAGAAACCGCCGAGCGCCACACATTCCTCGACACACAAAGAAAAGACCTGCTCGACTCGATTGCGAACACCCAGGCTACGATCAAAGAGATCGACACTTTTTCGCGGCAGAAGTTCGAAGAGGCCTTCTACAAAATCAACGAGAACTTCCAGACCACGTTTCGCAAATTGTTTGGCGGTGGGCATGCTCTCATGCGCTTGACCGACGAAGAGAACAGCGCGGAAAGCGGCATCGACGTTGTCGCTTCGCCTCCCGGCAAAAAGCTGCAGAATGTGCTTTTGCTCTCCGGTGGAGAAAAGGCAATGACTGCTTTGGCCCTGCTGGTCGGAATTTTCCAGTACCAGCCCAGCCCGTTCTGCATTCTCGACGAAGTCGACGCCCCGCTCGACGAAGCCAACATCGGCCGCTTCACCGAGCTAGTGAAAGAGATGAGCCTCCGAACCCAGTTCGTCCTGATCACCCACAGCAAAAAAACCATGAGCATCGCCCCGGTTCTCTACGGCGTCACTATGCAGGAGCCAGGAGTTTCCAAACTGGTCTCAGTGCGCTTCGGAGCAACCGCCTAGCGTGCCGAGTTAGAGCTTCGTCAAATAGATACTGTCATCCCGACCGAGCGAAGCGAAGTGGAGGGACCTTGCGTTCTAAAGCCTCGGTTCGCTTCAATATATTTCACGGGCACTCCCTAGCCGACTGCCGCTCAACAGATTTTTTCTCCCCTCCCGGTTATCCTCTGCCATCCTCAGCTTTTCCACAAATGGAACCCAGGCAAAATCCGCGCCAACCGCCCGATTTCAGCCTTTCACCAACCGTCAACGCTTTTTCTTTCAAGCGAATGCACCGTGTCGATACAGAACTGTGACTTAAATCGTTGACAAATATTTCTGGCAGGTTAGAATACGCGACGTTTTCTAACTGTAAAATTTAATCATGAGCCCCCAGCTTCTCGACACCGTTCTGCTTCGTACTGACTTCCCTGAACTCAAACTCCACGCTAGCGGCAAAGTTCGGGACGTCTACAATCTCGACGCCGAGCATCTGCTTTTTGTAGCCACCGATCGCATCTCGGCCTTCGACTACGTGCTGGCCACGGGCATTCCCCACAAAGGCCGTGTACTCACCCAGATTTCCCTCTTCTGGTTCGAGTTCCTTCGCGACGTGGTCGCCAACCATGTGGTCACGGCCGATGTAGCAAAGTATCCCGCAACCGCGCAGAAGTACGCCGACCAACTGCTGGGCCGCTCGATGATGGTCATGCGCGCCGAAATGATTCCGGTCGAGTGCGTGGTTCGCGGATATATTTCAGGATCGGCATGGAAAGAATACAAAGCCAGCGGCCGCGTTTGCGGAATCGAACTTCCCGCAGGACTCAAAGAGTCCAGCAAGTTGCCGCAGCCCATCTTTACCCCCGCAACCAAAGCGACCACCGGTCACGACGAAAATATTCCCTTCGACGAGATGACGCGAATTGTAGGCGTCGAATTAAGCCGCCAACTCCGCGACCTGAGCTTGAAGGTTTACAGCAAAGCCGCAGACTACGCCCTCCAAAAGGGCATCATCATTGCCGATACCAAGTTTGAATTCGGAATGACCTCCAAGGGCATCACGCTCGCGGACGAGGTCCTCACTCCCGATTCTTCCCGCTTCTGGCCGGCAGACAAATATCAGCAGGGTAAGGCGCAGGATTCGTTCGACAAACAGTACGTGCGCGATTACCTCGAGCAAATTCGCTGGAATAAGCAGCCGCCCGCACCCGCTCTCCCCGCGGAAGTGGCGCGGCAGACCAGTGACAAATACCTGGAGGCTTTTCACCAGCTCACCGGACACGAGCTGGATGTTTAGCAAAGATGTTTAGTGCCCTAAGCATTCGGAGAACACGATGACCGGAGCGGATTGGGTCATCGTGGCAGTCATTGTTGTATCGGTGATTCAGGCCGCGATCGCTGGCTTCTTTCACGAGGCCTTTGGGATCGCGGGTTTGATTTTTGGCTACCTGCTGGCCGCTTGGAATTACGAACGGCTCGCAGCGCGGTATGCGCCCTATCTGAAGTCGATGTGGTTGGGTGAAATCGCGGCTTTTCTGATTATTTTCTTGGCGGTGCTCGTCCTGGCCGGAATCGCGGGGCGCATCACTCGCCACATCGTTAAAGAGGCTGGCTTAAATTTTGTCGATCGGATTTTGGGCGGAGCGCTGGGATTGCTGCGGGGAAGTTTGATGGTCGCAGTGATCCTCATGAGCATGGCTGCGTTCACGCCTACGTCAGCGTGGTTGCAAGGTTCGGAACTGGCGCCGTATTTCCTGGTCGTGGGACGTGCCGCGATTTGGGTGGCGCCGTCGGAATTGCGCGCCCGCTTTTACCAAGGACTTGACCTGCTGCGTCGCGAACAACAACACACGTAACGCGATGGCAGCGACCTAACGAAATCAGGCAAACAGAGAAGCGCGGGTAGCAGCTCTCAGGAGCAGTTTACCTTTGCCGCTTTTCAAGAGAAAGAGGGATGCCGTGAGAGATCAGCTCGAAGCACTCATCCTGCAGATGTACAAAAGCAATATTCTGTACTCCGAGGCGGTACGCGAATTCAAAAAGCGCTTCATCCTCACCGTACTGCAGGAAAACAATGGAAATCAGTGCCGGGCCGCCCGTCAGCTGGGAATGCATCGCAACACTCTCAGCCGCACCATTACCGAATTAAAGATCGACATTCGGCAACTGCGCGCCGGAGTAAAACGTCCACCTCGCAGCGCTCGCCCCGCCGCCTACGATAAGAAGGCGATTCGCTGAAATCGCCGATCTAGTCCTCTTCAAACAAAAAATCAGGGCGGCGAATTCTCGCTGCCCTGATCAATTCGAACCCCACTCCCTGCTTAGTTACCAGTCGCGCGATGATGAGCCGGTTTTGCCGCGGGCGCCTTGGTCAGCAATGCGCCCTTCTCCATGGTCATCACAAACGGACTTGGCGTGTAGGAAGCCGGTGTCCCTTCGAAATCCAGGGTAGAACCCTCGGCTGGCATCAGCTTCGCCGGAATCGTTCCACCCATCGTGACCACAATATCCGCCCGCTTGGCGTCGATGTCATCCTGACTCGCCGCGATCTGCAACTCGGTCGACGATGCCTTGATGACCGTGCCTTCCATCTGCAAGGCCACGCCTTTAATCGCAGTCCAAACTTTGTCCGCATCGGCCTGTGCACCCGCGGAAAGAACCAGCTCCCACTCGGCGAAACTCATATCCTTGGGAGCCTTGGTCTTGACCAAATCAGCCGCTTGCTCGGCCGGAGTGGGAGGAACATATGCCTTGATGGTGAACCCCGCCGGTGGCAGCGGTGTGGTCGCGGTCATCGCCAGCAGGTCGTTCCAGCCTTCTTCCGAGCCATGATACTTCACGTACTTGGCATGACCGAATTTCGTAATCTGCGCCTTGCCGCCCGGATCTTTCACCAGGTTGACGGCGCGGGCGATGAAAAACAATCCGTTCACGTCATCTTCAGGAGTGGCCGTCAGACTGGCGAGGGCCAATGGATAGACATTTTCCACGTTGTTCGGGTCAGCCTCAACAGCCGCCCGCAGATCTTTCTCGGCAGTCGCGTTATCTTTTAACTGCAGCGCGGAAAATCCCGCCACACTGTCCAGCAGGGACCCCAACTGAGTCTTCTGCTTTTGGAAGTCCGCGTCTGACACTCCGTCCGGTTTAGTCATCGTGGTCAGCGCCTGCAGGCCACGCTCCGCATGCCCCTTGGCATCCGCCCACTTTTGGGCGGCACGCTCGCTGTAGGCCAACAACGCCAGCGCCCGAACATTATTGGGATTGGCCGTCAACAGGCGGTTGGCGGTGTCAATCACCTTCGCCTGATTCCCTGCCTGCTGATAGGCTCCCATCAGCAGTTCTAGCGCGTCTTCCTTCATCACACTGTTGGGGTATTGGGCGAGGAAAGCTTCCAGGCCGCTGATTTGGGCTGTCGGATCCTTCTGCTGCGCGGCTCCAACGTAGGCGTTGTACTCTGCCGGATCTTTGATCGTTTTAGACGCGGCGGGCTGCGCCTGTGCGGGTGACGCGGTTTGGGTTTGCGGTTGCGTTGTGGCTTGCTGACCCGAGGCTATTCCAGCAAACGTAATCACAATCGCCACTAGACTCGTCTTCATTTTGAAATGGCTCCTTGAATTGTCGGGAAAACGGACGGCATTCGTACCCGGGTATACCCAAGCTCAATCCCGGCTGCTCCGTGCATGTGCCCCATCAGCTCATGCGGGAGGTCCGGAAAATCCCAGCGCCCGCCCATAAATGCCAACGAGGCCAAGATATTATTTCCGGTGAGCCGGATTATAAGTATGTATCTGCACTAAGGCAAGCTTACTTTCCAGGCTCTCCTGCCAATCCTCTATGATGCACAAGAGTCGCCAACGGTGGTTAGAAGTCCTTAACCTGATTATCATAATGGAGGCGTCCCGATGAAGGAGACTGTCAAAATGACTAGTCTGGTAGGCCAAGTCGCAGTGGTCACCGGGGCCGGACGCGGCATCGGCGCCGCAATTGCCACCAAACTCGCTGGCATGGGAGTGACCGTCGTGCTCGCCGGACGCACTCGTGAACCACTCGAATCCACTTCTGATGCGATCGTGAAAGCTGGCGGTCAAGCCGAACCCGTCGTCTGCGACGTGTTGCACCTCGGCTCCGTCGAAGCCCTCGCGGCCCACGTCGACAAAACTTTCGGCCGACTCGATATTCTAGTCAACAACGCCGGCATCGGCGGCTTCGGAGGCCCACTCCACCAACTGCCTCCTGAATCCTGGGACCAGGTACTGAACACCAACTTGCGCGGAGTCTATTACTGCATTCGCGCCCTTGCTCCGCTGATGATTCGCGCCCGCGCTGGACACATCATCAATATCTCTTCGCTCGCCGGAAAGAATGCTCTGCCCAATGGTGCGGCCTACGCCGCATCGAAATGGGGACTGAACGGCTTGAGCTATTCCGTCGCCGAGGAACTGCGCACCTACAATATTCGCGTCTCGGTAGTCTGTCCCGGTTCTGTCGACACTGAACTGAGCCCGCACGCGGGAAAAGATAAGGCTAAGATGCTCCAACCGGAAGATGTCGCCCACGCGGCCGCAATGCTGGTCACGCAAGCCCCGCAGTCGTTTGTCAGCGAGATTCTGTTGCGTCCAACTCAAAAGCCCTAAGGACCCTCCCGCCCGCGACCCCGCTGCCGCTAAGCTACGACCGTGTCGCCATTCGAAACGTCCGCTGTCGCGGTAATCGGGAACGTCGCCGCAATCGTTGTTCCACCAGCATTGGATTGAACACTCAAATTCCCACCGAGCTGGAGGATTCGCTCCCGCATCCCCCTAAGACCGACACCCATCGTGCCATCCCCCGAAAGGCTGAACTGCTTTCCTGCCGGTAAACCTTTGCCGCGATCGTGAACTTCGAGGCGAACCTCGCCATCTGACCGCATCAACCGAACCGTGGCCTCGGAGCTGCCAGAGTGGCGATGGACATTGGTCAGGCATTCCTGAACCACTCGGAAGATGGCAAACTCCAGGTCAGAATTCAGCCGTCCAAAGTCCGGGTCACCTTCCAAAGTAGCGGCAATCCCGCTGCGCTGCATAAATCCTTCCACATACCATTCCAGCGCAGTCCACAGACCGATTTCATCCAACAGAAGCGGGTGCAACAAATGGGAGATGGCACGAAGCTCGCTGTTAACATTTTGCAACAGCGCGTAGCTATCGGACAGCAGCCGTGCTTCTTCCGGGCTCAAATTTACCGACGTCCTCAGTTGACCCAGGTTCAACATCAACGCAATCACCGTCTGTCCCGCACTGTCGTGCAGTTCGCGCGCAATCCTTCGGCGTTCTTCATCCTGCACTTTCATTAATTGGGCGCTAAGCTGACGCGCCGCTTCGGCCGCTTTCCGGTCCGTGACGTCCCGGTTTATTTCGAGCCAGGACGTAAGATTGCGGTTTCCTTCTTTCAGAGGTGTCCAGCGACTGGCAACCGTCACCTTGGTGCCGTCTCGTCTGGTATGCACCAACTCTCCTTGCCAACCGCCTTGCTGGCGCTGCTGGGCGATTTCGGCAAGGGGGATGGGAAATTCGGTGTGCAGCAATTCGTGGGGACAGTGCCCGGTCGCCTCCGTCTTTGCCCATCCATACAGCCGTTCAGCGCCCTTATTCCAATAGGTGATGGTTTCAGCGGGGCCCACGACAAAGATGGCATCATTCGCGGCGTCCAACCACTCCGCCTGCGCTCTTACTCTTGTCGCTTCTTCTGACAGCCTTTGATTGGCAATGTTGAGTTGTGCTGTACGCTCTCCCACCCGATGTTCAAGCTGCTCTTGTGCCTCCCGTAGCTCGTCCTCAATTCGCTTGCGCTCAGCCGCTTCCCGTTCCGACCGCGCCTTGGATCGACGATTCGCCTCTCCGAGAGCAATAACCAGACCCGACAAGACCAGGAACAGCGCCATCCCGGAGATTTCTGCTTTAGGGTTCTGTAGAGCGAATGAATTGACGTACGGAAGAAACCAGTACCAGACCCCAAGCACACTGACGATTGTGCAGACCACGGATGCGCCACTGCCGCAATACCAGGCCGAAAACACGATAGCCGCCCAGACCGTAAGGTAAGGGTTCTCCGCCCCGAGCAAAGGTGAAAGCATCTTCCGCAGCAGCAGAGCAACCAGGGCCGCAAGAATCGCGAGAGAATAACCTCGTGCCTTTGGAGTGATCCTGCGCATCGGCCTGCTTTCTTTTCAGGTTAAGGCGATTTGGCCCTTAGATTCCGAGATGGACCTAAAGGTTATACCGTAAGCAGCGACCGAAGCATCAGGTGTTCACTGTAGTGCCTAGCTCGAAGGGGCTTCTTTGTCCTGTTGGCAGATGCCGGCGAATTCGAAGACGGTGCGTAGGTCGCGCCAGTTTCCTGCCAGGGCGCCTGAAATCGCGGCTTGTGCTTGTTGGATTCGTTCGTATTCTTTCGGGTCGTCGTGATCCACAGATTCGTGGCGGGGTTTCTTTTGCTCCTTCGGAGCTGGATTGTTTTCTGCTTCTGTCGCACGGCTTACGCCGGGGGCTGTGTTCTGCCGCCGCTTTGCGACTGGTTCTGCGGCGGCGATTTTCTCGGACGCTGGCCCTTTTCGTTTGGACGAGCTTTGTGGCTCGGCTTGGGCTTCGATCTGAACCACTGAGTTTGTCTGGTTCAGGGGAGGGCCGAATTCGGGGTGTTCGATTAGATATTGTTGGGCGTAGTCGGGGACTTCGCGGACCATGCTTTGCTTTTCGGATTCGCGCTTGCTGTCGAAGCGGACATTCTTCGCATTCCGGGCGGCTATGCGCAAGGCTTGAATGATGAGGCGGGCGCGGGTTGGGTCGAGCGTGCCTTTGATCAGGCCGTCGACTACGTGCATGATCGAAAGCTGGATGGACTCGCAGTCTTCGAGCAGGGCCATGGGGTGGAGTTGCATATCGACGCGCTGTTGCACGCCTTTGATGACGCGGGTGTGGAAATAGCAGAAGAACTCGCCGCGGAGGGCGGGAGAGCCGCAGCGCTGTCCGGTGACTTTGATGTGGGTGCAAGTACGGACGTTGGGATGTCGGGGTAATGGTTTAGACATTTACTGCTCCTGAAAAAGAACACGCGAATTCGCGTAAATCTATGAATCGATTGAGTCGAGTTGAGAGGGTGCCGGCCAGATCTATGAAACCAAAGGGGTTGCGGGCAAAATCTTGGGAACAAAGGAGTTGCGGAGTGGGATTGAGCTTGGGACGGGAATTGTTGGGGGAGAGCGGGAGCATCTGGGCTTTTCCTGTGTAGGATATAAACTGACTATACAATATATCTTAAAGTAAAGTCAAGAGAATAATGGAAACATTTGGAATCGAGTTCCAAAACGGGAATGAGTGGGTGGGACCTCGGAGGGGAGTTGCGTTTCGGCTAGCAACAGTTAATGAGTGCAATCGGGATGTTACGCCAGACACCGGCCCATCTCGCCCGTGGTTTTATCGTTCACAGTCAGTTTTCGGTGGATTCGTTAGGCTGGGCCGCGAACTCCTGTATCGGCCCGTTTCACTTTTTTCAGTTCGCAGGGGCACTCGGCGCGGTACTCGATAGAAGGCGAGTCGCAAGCTGTCGAAGTGTGGACGTCGCTTCCGAACGGCGCATTGTCTGCACTCCGTCAGCACTCCTATGCTGGCGGCCTCCTCAAAACAGGTCGTTATGTCCCATTCCTTGCTCACCGCGTCCCATTAGGAAAAAGGGCGTATACAGCCTTTCCGAAGTTCTAAATCATCGTTTGTAACGTGCTTCGCTGATGCGCCCTGTTGCACTTTTGCAAGCGGATTTCCGTGTAAGTTCCCCACTAATCTGCCGCAGCACTCGTTTCCGCTACTGCCGGCACATGGGCGGCCGCGGTGAGATTGTTGCAGGCCCAATGCCCGTTGGCGTAGATCAGTTCGTAAACCTGGAACTTACTATCCATGTAGTTCACGTGCTCGTTGCCGTTCGAGGTCTGGTAGCCGGCCAGTCCCTTGGTTGGGTCGGCTGCGGGCGCGGAGTTGGGTTTATGGGCGTTGGCTGCCGTAGTAAGGTCGTTGTCCTCCCACCCGCTGGTGTAGATCAGCTCATGCACGTGGCTTTCCTGGAGGTTGCCTTTATTTGTCTGGTTGTCAGTGTAATTCACGTGCACGTGGTGGTTCGAGGTTTGAAACGCGGTCAGTGCCGTTGCCGAAGATGCCACAACTCCGCCGATGGGATTATCGAACCACGCACCGTTGGTGTAGATCAGCTCGTGGATGTAGTCGCCGTGGCCCACGTAGAAGACGTGCTCGTTGCCGTTCGAGGTCTGTAAACCTGCCAGGGATATGGTCTCAAGCGGGTTGGCCTGGCCTCCGACAACGTGCAGATGGAGATCGTTGTCCTTCCATTGACCGGTGTAGATCAATTCATAGACGACGGTGTCGATGTAGAAGACGTGCTCGTACCCGTTCGAGGTTTGGAAACCAGTCAGAGCAGTTGAATAAGTACCCGCCCTCTGTTTCTTGCTGATCTCGTTTGCCGCCCAATGGTCGGTGTAGATCAGCTCATAGATCAGGTTGCTCTTTTCGGGCTGCCTGTTTTCCCCGATGTAGAAGACGTGCTCGTAGCCGTTCGAAGTCTGGTAGGCCACGAGAGAGCTCCCCGTTAACACGTCCCGCGCCGAGCCGGCTTTAAGGTCGTTGGCAGCTTGGGTGAGATCGTGGTGCTCCCACTGATGGGTGTAGATCAATTCGTGGACATGGTTGTCGTCCGCGACGTAGTTGATGTGCTCGTAGCTGTTCGAGGTTTGGTAGCCCACCAGAGGGCTCTTCGCGGCTGCGATTGGCGCGCCGGCTTTCGTAGTCAGGTCGGTGTAGCTCCACTTTCCGTTTTTGTAAACCAATTCATACACGTTCTTGTCCGCGCCGATGAAAATCACGTGCTCGTTGCCGTTCGAAGTTTGGTACCCGCAAACTGCCATAATTTTGTCCTCCGTTTTCTGAATTTCCCCCTCTACATCAGAAATCGGGAAACAGAGGCAAAACACGACAGCGGCTGTTTTTCAATCTTTCCCCTCCCTTACCTAGCGACCGTTGCATCTGTGTACGTCAGAATAATCCGGGGACAGACGGGACGTTCACGTAAGTTGCCAGCGACTAGGAACTGGGGTCGTTCCCGTCTGTCCCCACGTTTAGAACGGCTGTTGGTCCCAGTCACTTCGCGTGCGTGGTTCCTTTTGCCCAACCGTTAGGAGCGGGCCGCCCATAGAAAAGCGGAAGATTGTGCCGCATCCATGCGGCGGATCGCAATTATTGTTACCACCCAGAGCCGTTGTCCCGTAGAAGGCCCCATCCTTACCCTCAATCAGGCCCGCCAACGGCAGATACCCATCGCGACAATTCTGTCGCGAACAGAAATTGTAGAGGGTAGTTAAATTGCCGCTGGGTGTAATTTTGAATATTGTGCCCAAGGTATTGCCAGATGTTGTTCCGTAAAAATTCTGATCGGCACCCCGGACCAAAGTGCCTTGCGGAGTCTGGGTTGTGCAGAAACTGTAGATCGTTTTGAATATGCCGCTCAGGGTAATCTTGAAGACTGTACCCACGCCGCATCTACCCCCGGCGTCAGTCGTTCCATAGAGGTTTCCGTCCGTGCCTCGCGTCAAGCCAGCGTAAGGATCGGCTCCGTCCTCACAGGTGCCGTTTGAGCAAAATCGATGCAACGTGGTGAGCCGGCCCATGCCCGTAATCCTAAAAACCGTTCCACAGGTGCCGGACCCCGCGCATTGGCTGTTGCCCCCGGAGGTCGTTCCATAAAAGCTGCCGTCATCAGCTTCTAGCAGCGCAGCTTCCGGAGAGCCGCCATCGGTGCAATTAGGCTTTCCGCAGAAGCTGTAAAGCGTCTTCAACTTGCCTCTTGTGGTAACTCTGAACACAGTTCCCCAGCCGTTGGCCCCGCCGTGGTATGTAGTTCCGTAGAGGCTTCCGTCAGAGGCTCTGATCAGTGAATTCGGCGAAGATCCGTCAGGACAATTGGTCTTAAGACAGAAAGCATAAAGTGTCGTCAGGTTTCCTGCCGACGTAATCCTGAAGACGGTACCACCGCCGTAAAGCCCATTGCCTCCTGACTCGGTAGTACCGTACAGGTCCCCGTCCGGTACTTGAACCAATTGCGCGCCCGGCTGCTTTCCGTCCGAGCACGAGGCTTCCTTACAAAAGCTGTACAGCGAAATGAGCCGCCCCCGTGGTGTCACTCTGAACACCGTGCCGAGGTTGCTAACGCCTCCTTCGAAGGTCGTTCCAAAGAGACTTCCATCCGCGCCTTGCACGAGGGGCGCAATTGAGTAAGAGCCGTTGGAACCATCGAAAGTCGCTAGTGTTTTTAAACCTGCGGCCCTCGATGAAATTACTGCTCCAGCAAGTAGCGACAAAATGCAGGTCAAGCCTAGGCTGAATCTGATCACCTGGAGTTCACCGTACAACAGAAGTTTGGGGAAGGTGAAAGTTCAATGATGAGTCTGCCCTTAGGCGTCTTTAGAGTCAAGCGTATTCCGTAGAGCACAATCCCCACACCATAGGCAGTTGGCGAAACCTGGCGACAGCACTCAAAACCCCTCAATGGTCGTTATTGGTTTTGCCGCAGCTCTTCGTGGGGAGGCCTTGGCTTTGCCAAGGATTCCGCTGGCTGGGTGACGTCGAGGCATGTTTCGGGATGACAGGGTGTGGAATCTGTCACCTCGGGCGGCTTGGCGGCCCACCCTCCGCACAGAACGCGGAAGGGTGGGGCACCCTCTTTATTTATGCAATATTTATGCGATTTGGAGCGGCGGTTGGAAGGGGTGGGCCACCCGGAATGGAGATGGCCCACCGCAGCACAGGTTAATTAATTAGTAGCTCGCCTGGAAGGCAGACCACGGACCGGAGCCCGAGCTTCCATACCCTCCGACGATTTCGCTCTTATCGTTGATCCCGCCGCCGTAGGTGTCTGCGGCTTTGGGGTAGTTGAATTTGTAGTATTTTGCGGCATGAAGCAGGGCACCGTGGATGGCGCCATTGCTATCTTGCCACTCATAAGTTACGTCGCCAGCAGTATTGAGGTCCAAGGCGTACGAGTCTGACGCGCCGGGGACGTTAACCGTCTTGTAGGTTTTACCGGTTAAAACAGACGACTCATAGACGCCGCTGCTCGAATTTACCCAGTAGAAGCTGATGCTGCCACTGGTGTTGATGCCGGTGGCAAAAGTGTCGGCTGCGCCGGGCACGTTCAGGGTTGTGTACTTCCCGTTCTTCAAGAGATACCCGTGATAGACGCCGCTCGAATCAGTGTAGTAACCCACGATCGCGCCGCTGTCGTTGATGGCGGCGCCGTACACAGCCACCGCGCCTTTAGGACCGACGATGTCTTTGAATTTGCCGCCCTTGTAAACGAATCCCACGGGGTTGCCGGTTTTGCTGCTGGTATAGAAGCCAACCACCGAAATCGCGCCGTCAGGATTCAGGTTGCTGCCTTCCGTAGTTCCTGCCACTGCATTCGGATCGTCGAGCGTGGTTACCTTCTTGCCGCTGAGTATATAGCCGTGATCCGCACCGGCGCTGTCGACGTAGAACCCAACCGAATCGCCCGCATTGTTAATGCCCCCCGGTTCCGTGGAAGTGGACCCAGGAATTTTGACTGTCTTGAACTTGAAGGTGATAGTTGGGGCATCGGCCGCAGTGGCCAGGCATACGCACACCAGTAAAAGGCCTAGTGCGCACAGGATCGATTTGCTCTGTTTCATAATTTTCTCCTCCTTGCAGTGAAGTGAAGAAGTGGCTCCGTCGGCGAATCGCTGACTCTGAACTAGAGGTCGCCTGACGGGTACATTCGAGAGAATGAGTCCTCGGCTCGTCAACAGCGGGTCAGAAGGCTCCACGATTGGCGTAGAGATTATCTTCACCGGTTTGGTGGTGTGTCAATAGCATTACGTAAGGTTTTTGGATTTTTGAGGTGAGATGGGGCGGTTCGTGCGAGGCCTTGGCGCGGTCCTGGACTGCGTTGCATGAAGTAATGATCTGACAAGCGGCGCAAGGGCGCCCATTTTAGTTCGTAAATGTGCATTAGGTTGCATCTGACGGGGTTGGCACTCGACAGGCAATCTCAATTAAGTAGTTATTTTGTAATTACTTGGGGAAGCTTGCTGCGATGGTGGTCTAGCTGCATTTCCCCTTGTGCCCGCTGCCTTGGGGCATTAGATCGGGGTCCCAATTGTTAAGCTGGACGCAAGATGCCGTGGTCGCAATCCCGCAGGCAGCGCCTGCGCCGCCCAAGCGCAAACATACGCTGCTCCCGGTTCTGATTGTGTTGTTCCTGATTTCTTATGGATTGATGTGCATGCTGGCGGTAGAACAGGATCGAACCATTGCTTCCCAGCGATGGTTGATCCGGTCGCTGCTAAGCGACAGCAGCGAATTGAGCAGTATTAAAGGTAAGATGGTGCAAAAGCAGTATGCCGACGCTCAGGCCCAGGCGAAGGCAGGATCCCGCTCCCAGGCGCAAACTCCGTTGACCCAAGCCCCGTTGACCCAGGTTCCAATGACCCAGAATCCAATGACCCAGGATAAAGCGGGAGCTGCCGCCCAGAGCAGCCATAATGCAGGCAAAACGCGAAAGACGATGCCGCCGAAACCGCCGTTAGGTATTTCGGATATTGTGGACGGACGCAGGATCGTGAAAACGATCTGAATTTCAGGGCCAGGGGAAGTCAAATGAAGGCCCTGGCGATGGCACTACTCGCTCTATCTCTACCCGGTTCAAAAGTGGCGGCGCCTCTGCGTCCGCCGGTCGACGTTCCCGTGGCACAACATGCGCGTGAGAGCGGTACATGGTACATGGCCGAGAGCGGTCATGCCGTGTTCTGCTATGGTCCGGTGATGCTGGTAAAAGGGCCTGATGGCGAATTACAGCATGTGGCCACTTTCTGCCGCGGCGGGCAGGCGATTGTGCCGTTGAAGGATTGACGGGCGCGGCAATCTGCGTGGAGACTCATCTTTCGCCCCGCTAGGGCTCGTATGGTTGCCGTAACTACCCACGGCTTGCGCCGTGGGCTGCATTCTTACGCCGCTCCGCGGCTAGAGCCTTGGACCTCTGTTCAGGGCTTGTGTAGGGTCCTCCAGACGCGAGGGTCTCACTCGGGCTTCTACGCATCCTGTACATTGTTGTGATGGCTAAGTTTGAGAGGCATATCTTTATTTGTGGGAACCAGCGGCCGGCGGGACATCCGCGGGGATGTTGCGATCCGGAGGCCAAGGCCGAGTTGCAAAAGCTATTCAAGGAAAAGCTGGCGCAACGCGGACTCAAGGGAAAAGTGCGGGCGAACCAGTCGGGGTGTCTAGACCAGTGCGAGCATGGTCCGAACCTGGTGGTTTATCCGGAGGCGGTTTGGTACGGAGGAGTGACGCTGGCGGACGTCGAGGAAATCATCGACTCTCACATTGTTGGTGGGAAGCCAGTGGAGCGCTTGATGATGCGGGAGTCTTGCATCAACACGGCTAGTTGTGAACACAGGCCACGGGCAACATCGACTAAGTGAGAACGGTCGGGAGTAAAACCAGTTCTCGGTTCTCAGTTCATGGTTCTCAGTTGCGGGTTAGTTCTCCTTCTTTTTTGCCGGCGATGGTGACGAAGCGGATCACGCCATCGCTGTCCTCAAAAATCAGGCCGGTTCCTTCGGAGTTGACGACTGCGGTTACCAGACGACCGTAGGATTTGGGAATGCCGCCGTGAGTCGGGGTTTGGTCGTAGCGCGCCAGCTCTCCCTCTTTCATTCCGGTGACGCTGACGAAGCGGACGACGCCTTGAGCGTCCTCGAAAATCAGGCCGGTTCCAATCTGGTCGGCGATCGCGGTGACAAGACGACCGTAAGATTTGGGCACGCTGCCCTGGGTGGGAGCCTGGGCGTGAGCGACGGTCGCGCTCCTGTTTCCGGTGAGATATCCGGCGACAAACAGGAGCGCTGTTCCAACGATAAAGACAATCCTCTTTTGCATCGGCTTTAGTCCTCTTTCGGAAGAACCAGAATTTTGTGCATCATGCCAAGATCTTCGTGCAACAGAATATGACAGTGGAACACGAAGGTACCGGCAATGGTAGGATCGCGGAAATCAAAGCGGCCCTTGATGCTGTGGTAGGGATGGCCCGGTCCCTCCCAGAAGGGAACCTCATAAGTGTCGCGCAGCTCCGGCGGGACGGGCTTTCCATCCACTTCGAGAAGCAGGAAATGGATCTGGTGGATGTGGAAGGCATGGGTCTCGAGGGCTCGGTTTTCGATGATCCAGTCTTCCACTGCGCCGACATGAGTCGTGATTGCCGGCTTCTCGTTAGGTTCGAAAACCTTCTGTTTTTGACCGTCAACGGTGATGTAGAACTGGATGGGGCCGTTGGTGCCGCCGAACTCTTCCGAGAAGTAAAGCTTTCTCAGCGTGGTTGGCTTTACGCTTTCCAAGTCAGCAAACTTAATGTTTTGTGCGGTAATCGCAGGGCCGGGCTGGGCGGGCTTGGTCTCTGCCGCTTGGGTTCCGTCGTCGCTGGTGAGCTGGATACTGCCGAGTTCCTGTTCGAGATCGGGGTTGCCGGTCGGACCGGTCGAATAGCCGAGCGACATGAACTCGGCTTGGGTTCCTTCGGGAGGAGCCTGCACGATAAACTCCGCGCGGCTGGCCGGAGGCACAAGAATGGTTTCCTGGATTCTCGGTTTGGACAGAGGATATCCGTCGAGGGCGATCACTTCCAGTTTCTGCGGCTTGCCGTTAAACCAAACTTGCAAGGGCATGAAGTCCTGGATGGTGGCGTTGGCCACGCGCCAAAACTGCTTCTCGTTGGGCTTCATTTGTATGATGGGCGCAGGAAAGCTGGGTGAAGCGGCGACCTGAAAGTTAATGGTCAACTGGTAGGGGCCGGGTACCCAGGGAACCAAGTACTGCTGGCGGATGGTGAACACGCGCTGGGTCAATCCCTTTACCTCTGGACGCACGTTTTCCATGCCTTCGACGATGAGGGCTCCGGCTCCGCCTCCGTTCACCTGAAACTCGGTGAAGCCGTGGATGTGGGGATGGTACCAATAAAGCCCCGGCGGTTCGTCCTTGGGGATCTGCATATCGAAGCGAAACGCGGGTTTGTTGGGCTGAAGCAGCGTGGTAAGAACGTCGTCCTGATGGCAGATCGGCGGAACATTCAGGCCGTGGAAGTGGACGTTGGTCGAGGCCAGCGTGGGAGTCCCGGTGTCACCGCAAACTGGCGCACCAGACATATCCATTTCCATCCCGTTCGTCTCGCCCTCATCGGTGCTCTCGATGCGGTCTTTGACATCGAGGACAAGATGGTCGCCCTGATGGAGGCGCAACGTCGGGGCTTCTACCTCACCTTTTGAGGTGTCGTAGATGTAACAGTAATGGTTGAAGCCAGCGGAATCGACCGAGTGCTTCATGGTGAAATCGGCGTTGAGAACGCCATTCACGCTATCGAGAGTGAGGGCATCCTTGACTATGGTGCCGGAGTCGGGACGGGCAGGACATTGAGCCTGCAGACTCACAAACGAAAACCCGCACAGCAGGATCGCAACCAAATATCTAAACGCAGAGCGCATATTCAACTCCTTCTATTTTAGTTAGAACGGCCGGGGTGGAAAAGCTCCGATGGAGAGCAACCCCGGACTGTTTGGGTCGGCGATGGGCGATTTGGACGATTCGGTTAGCGTGCATTTGCCGCCGGACGAGGTCACTTCAATCTCCCCGATCGAGGAGGGCGCGCCAAACTCGGCGATGTATACCATTCCGCCAGTCCCGGTAGTTTGTTCAAAGGCCAAGGATGCGGTGTAAGACCAGTCGGTCACGAAACCCTTAAGCGCTCGGGAAACGCAACCCTTGGAAAGTATGCCAGTAGTCTTGTCGAAAAAAGCAGCGGTAAGTTTGCCCGATTGATTGTTGCTAATGTAAAGCAGCGTCTCGTCTGGGCTTAGCAAGACGTTGCTGGAATTGAGGGCATTCCCGAGGCGATAGACGACGGTCGGGGTCAGCTTGCCGGAGGAAATGTCAGAGACTTCGACGATGGTAAAGGGAGACGTATCGCCGAAGATGGCGTAATGGCCATCCTGGGTGATATCAATGCCGCTGGGATAGGTATTGCCCCTGCGTGAGCCAGTGGAATTCTGTTCATCGCCGTTCGAAACCGGAACACCCGTCGATATATTGAAGGATTCGATTGAGCCATCGCCATAGGTGACAACCATCATGTCACCATGGATCACCATGCCGTCGACAAAGCCGCCTTGCAGTCCGGCAACCGTAATGTCGCTAACGAATTTTAGTTTGCAACCGGGCAGAACCTGAAAGGTTCCGATGGTGCTGAAGTCGGTAAAGCTGGCGTAGAGGTATTTGGCATTCATGGCAAGGCCGACGCCGTTCGAGGCGCCGGTGTCTTTCTTGGAGCCATTCGCGTTGCCATCAATTTTGAGTGTCTTAATGCTGATTCCCTGGATCTCGCCTGTTTGTGCGTTGGAGACGTAGACGCAGTCGGCATTTCCGCTGTCCAGCACATTCACCCGATTCGCGGCAAAGTAGCCGCCACCGATGCCACCTTGTCCCGTCAAGACTTTGGTTTTCAAGGTCAGTTGACCATCGGTCGCGACGGTGTAGATGGTGACACTCGTGGCAAGGCTGGGCGGCACATCATCATTGGTGATGACGTAATGAGACTGATCCGCGCTTACCGCAAAACTGCTGGCGAAACAAAGGCTAAGCAACACCGGGGTCAAATGCGACAACCAAGAGCTAAGGGAAATCCGCATAGTTCTTCCTTCAGGGGGCAAGAATAGGACCAATCAAGCTAACCGCAAGTGGCGCTGCGGGGCAAGAACAAATGGCTTATTCCGCGAGTAAAAATCATTAGTTGAAAAAGTTTGCGGAATAGTGGAAAACCGCATCCTCGCTTCCCAAGGGGGCTTTTGGGATCCCGCCGTCAACGGCAAGAGCAATCAGCGGCCACACTATACATCAGGAAACGAACTACTACTCCGCCTAGTTTTAACTTTATTTTCGCCTTTACTTTTTTCCCGGAACGGTAGCGCGATCTGGCAAGTTGAGGATTGTCATCTCTCCTACTCCTGTGCTACGGTAATTGGAAAGTTCACGCCTTCAGAATCCACAATCACAGTCGCGCCGGGTTGTGGCCCGCGTAAAAAAGCGTGTCGAACAAGGTGAAGCTATGGCCATAAAAGATGCGGTTGATTCCATGCCGGACGAGCGGACAACCGAACCTGAAAGTTTTGCCAACCGGAAGCTGATTCGTCCTTCGCTAAACCGCAACGACCACAATCATTCGCCGGCACCTGCAGGAGAGCGACGAGACCGCCCCGAGCGCAGCGATCGCAACGACCGAAACGGCGGCGGCCGCAAAGTCGCGCCCCCCGAGCAAACCAACGCGGAGAATTTCTATTATCAGAAACAGATGCAGGCGAGGACGCCGATGGTTATTGTGCTCCGCGACGGCGAAGAAATTCATGGCGTCATCGAGTGGTACGACAAGAGCTGCCTGAAAGTAACCTGCAACGGTTCGCCCAACATGATGATTTACAAACCTGCGATCAAGTACATGTATAAGGAAGGCGAGAACGCTGGCAGATAGGCTTCGCAGGTCAGGCATCAGGCTTCGGGCTTCAGGACAACGGCCTAAAGCCAGAGGCCTGGCGCCGGTTTCCTCTTTTGACTGATTCGATAACCTCCCGTTGACAATCTCTCATATCTTCCTTAGCATCAATAACTTGGTGCAACGCTACTGACTCCATCGCTGGGGGCGCCGCCTGTGATCAAGCTCGACATTATCAATGAAGTGGTCAACAAGACAGGAATCACCAAGACCAAGGCCGAATTGGCCGTGGAAACGGTTTTTGGAAGCATGAAGCGGTCGCTGGCCAAAGGCGATCGCATTGAACTGCGCGGGTTCGGCGTATTTAATGTCCGGCCACGCAAGACTGGTATTGGGCGCAATCCGCGTACGGGCGCTGAGGTTTCCATTCCGCCGGGCAAAGCGGTGCGTTTCAAGCCGGGCAAGGAACTGCAAGCCATCGACTGAAACACCTGGTCTCGCGTACGATGGAGACGCGGGCGTTCCCGCTCGCGATTGCTTTGGCCTGACAACGCGGAATCCTGATGCCTGAATTTCTTCCCCCAGTCTCTTCTTCGACCACTGAGTATTACCGTCCCGTCGAAGTCTTCGTGGTACAGCCTCCGAAGCAGCGATACTGGCTACACATCGTGCTGCTGCTGGCTACGATTTTCACTACGCTGGTGGTGGGGGCGCGGATGGAATTTAATTTCCAGCACAATGAACCATTCTTTTACGCCAGCGAT
>Ga0210393_10001485_pt1 | contig 19654 bp, 15 predicted proteins | sample IncBWC27OmetaG_FD_160068 | JGI IMG/M metagenome (GOLD analysis project Ga0210393, IMG submission 160068) | Forest soil microbial communities from Barre Woods Harvard Forest LTER site, Petersham, Massachusetts, United States - Inc-BW-C-27-O ... | reverse complement strand
CGGCATTCGCACGCCAAGCTGCTTGAGATGTCCTTCGCGCAGTTCAATCGTGAAGAACGACGCTCCCGCCGGACCAATCAAAGTAGCGTGTTGCACGCCGGATGGATTGAAGACGGCGGTGAAGGGCCGCAACTCCTCCAGTTTTCCACCATCCCCTTCCAGGTAATCACCGTGGAGAACAACGGTCACATAGGCCAGTTCATGCTCGTGGCGCGGAACCTGGCGCGAGCAGGGCTGGCTCAACTCCGAGAGCAGCACGTCGGCAGTGTGCAGCCTGGAGCGCACAGGAGAATAAAACTCGCCTCCCCGCAACAAACTGCCAGCATTATTTTGTCCCGCCATAATCAATCTGACTATGCCGCACCGAAACCGTCACCAACGTGATGGTTTATTTCGTACAAGACGGCGGTCCCGTAGCGGGGTACACTCGGCTTCGAGTCCACTGGAGATCTTATGAAACGAATTGTATTGATTGTCCTGCTCCTCGCCGTCTGCTTATCCTTATCCTTGATGGCGGCAGTTCCCGAGGCAAAGTCTCCCAAGCCGCAATATGACGCCAAAGGGCAGCTGCTTCGTCCCGACGATTACCGCGACTGGATGTTCCTCTCCGCCGGCTACGGCATGAATTACAGTCCGGAGCCCGGCAGTCACGAGATGTTCACCAACGTTTTCGTGCAACGCTGGGCCTATCAGGAGTTCCTCGCCTCCGGCAAATGGCCCGAGCAGAGCATGTTCGTGATCGACGAAAGGGGCGCCGAAAGCAAAGGCTCGATCAACAAGACAGGACACTTCCAGACGGACCTGATGGGCCTGGCAGTCGAAGTAAAGGATTCCAGCCGTTTTCCCGAGAAGTGGGCGTACTTCGGTTTTTCCGCCGATGGAAAGGCCTCGGAAGCCATGCCCAAGGGAAACGGCTGCTGGTCTTGCCATGAGGAGCATGCCGCCGTCGAGCACACCTTTGTTCAGTTCTATCCGACGCTGAAGCCGGTGGCCAAGAAGTTCGGGGTGTACGACGAGAAAAGGGAACAGGTAACTGACTCGAAATAACGGCTGGGCTCGCCAAGCAACGGGCGGCGATTAGGTTGTTCTCATGCCCGGTTCATGGCTCGTGCCGGGAGCAGCGCTGGAGCTTTCTGCTCATCCTGCCGATCTATGAACTGTGCCGAATTCCTCTGCCGCTCCCGCCCGCCAGGACCCCAAGGGCATCAAGCTGCGCTACGTGGCTCGGCAACCCATTTTTGACCGCGACGAAAAGGTTTTCGGGTACGAGCTTCTCTTCCGCGACGACATGGACAACACATTTCATGGCGTCGATCCCGACGCTGCGTCCCGTTCGACCCTCGATAGTTCGCTGCTGGTGGGCCTCGACGTTTTGTGCGACGGCCGCCGCGCCTTCCTGAACTGTACTCGGGAGACTCTGATCGGCGGCCTGGTTACGCTGCTGCCATCGCACTCCACTGTCGTCGAGATTCTCGAAACCGTGCCCGTCGATGCCGAAGTGATCACCGCCTGCCAGCGCCTGAAAGAAGCTGGATACCTGATCGCGCTCGATGACTACGTCAGCAACGATCCCCGCGAACCTCTGGCCGAAATGGCCGACATCCTCAAGGTCGATCTGAAGCTCACCACGCTTGAACAGCGCGCCGCCTTGGTTAAGAAGCATGGCCCGTGGCGCTGCCGCATGCTGGCGGAAAAGGTCGAGAACCACGCTGAGTTCGTGGCCGCCCGCGACCAGGGTTTCGTCTACTTTCAGGGATATTATCTACGCCGCCCTGAAATGATGACCACTCACGACGTTCCCGCCAACGCCCTCAATTACATGAGAATGCTCCAAGCGGTGTCCGGGCCCAACCTGGACGTGCCCGAACTCGATAAACTTATCAAGACCGAGACCTCGATCTGCTACCGGTTGTTACGCTACATGAACTCGGCCCGCTTTGGGTTCAAGAACGAAATCCACTCCGTCCGCCACGCCCTCGCAATTCTCGGCGATCGTGAGGTGCGTCGCTGGGTGCGGCTCATCGCGACCGTCGGCGCCGGGCAGGACAAGACCAGCGATCTCGTTCTCTGCGCCCTGGTTCGCGCCCGCTTCGGCGAACTGCTGACGCCACTCACCCCCCACGGCGAGTCTGACCTGTTTCTCCTGGGCCTGCTCTCCATGCTCGATGTCATGCTCGAATTGCCCATGTCCGAGATTTTGGAGAAAATCCCGCTGGATTCCGAAACCAAAGCCGTTCTTCGCGGTGAGCCCAGCCTGCTCCGCCCCATTTACCAGCTCATGCTGGCTCACGAAAGTGGGGAGTGGGAAGCTGCCCGGAGCATTTGCGACAGCCTCCATATCGACCCCGACACTATGGCTGCTTCCTACTGGCAGGCTCAGCAGTGGGCCCGAGAGGTTTCCAGCGGAGCGTGAGGACGGGCGGCGGCTTTCCACCTCGGCAACTGCAGTCTATCTGCAGTCTGGAGTCTGTAGTCCGTAAGCGACCAGCAAGGAATCCGAGGGTTCCAACCCGACGCCCGAACTACCGGTGATGTCCTCTTGTGCAAAACCGGTCCACTTTGCCACTTGCGTGCTCGCACACGGACGAGTACCATGGACTTGTTCTCATTGGCCTCGTTCCCGCGTAGGCCTTCCGCGTCCCAGGCCGTTCCCGGCGGCGCGACGGATCCGACAACGGATAACCGATACGCAAACATTTATATTTTTTCGCCAATACGAGCTTGCTGCACCAGGTAGCAGTTGAAAACGATTGCTTTCGATGATTGCGTTCCCGCCCCCCAGACGCAGTTCTGTTAAGGAATGCGCTGAGTGAAGGGTGTTTCCCAACCGGATGAGACGTGGGTAGTAAAAGTTGCCGCCGCGCCAACATTGTCTGGAGTCGCCGCAACCAAATGGGGAATCTGAATTGCAGAATCTGAAATTGGGGAATCTTTGAGTACTTGAGCATTATCACACTGCACCGGGGCAATAACCCGGCACAGCAGCTTTTGAGAGGACTATGAACGCAGGACCAGGAAGACCCTCCGGTGGTGGTGGAGGGAGAAGCCGACGGCGTCGCGGACGCCGCCCCAACAATGCCCGCGGTGCCCGTCCCGCCGGGCCCAGCCAGTCCCGCCACAATCAGGACGGCATCTACACCGCACCTATGGATCACAGCTACCGCGCCGCATTGGCCGGTAACGGCAACAACGGCCAAGGCGCTCGTCGCGGATCTCGACCTGGCTTCTCCGCGCCCTTTGCGCCCGCCGATCCCGAGCCCCTGCCCGCGTTGCGCGAAGATTCCACCTCGCGTATCTTTGCCTTCGTCGACGATCTTTTCTTCGCGGCCAAGATTCAGGAAACCGCGCGCAAGCTTAACGTCAAAGTCGAGTTCGCCAAGAACGATAAGGATCTTGCCGAACGCATGCAGCAGAACGGTGAAGAGAAGCCGTCACTCATCATCTTCGACCTCAACAACGCCAACGCCAAACCGCTAACCCTCATTCCGAAATTGAAGAGTAAGCTCAAGAAGGGGACCTCCATCATCGGATTCCTTTCTCATGTGCAGGGCGATCTAAAGCAGAAGGCGCATGAAGTGGGATGCGATATGGTTCTGCCCCGTTCCGCTTTCTCCCAGAACCTGCCGCAGTTGCTGCGCCGCCATGGAGCTCCCGAAGACGAGAATCCAACCGTACAGTAGGCACAAGAAAGCCTGACGGACAGCATCTCGGCCAACACCCTGGAGACTGTCTGCGCGGTTTTGGCCAAGATCGCACCAGTGTCTTCAGCAGACGCTGACGATCTATTGCTCGCATCTGATGCAGGGCTCCCCTACCCCGGAGGCCATCCTAGCGACCGTCCCCCCAGCAGATGCAGGTGAAGATGAAACACCGACTGCCCGGCACCCGGACCCACGTTCAACACCGTCCGGTATCCCTGCTCAATATTCCGCTGCCGCGCAATCTCCGCGGCCGCCAGATGGCAACGGCCAATCACGTCGGCATCTTCACCCTGTGCTTCCTTCAGGCCCGCAAAATGTTTTTTCGGAATGACTAGCACGTGGGTCGGCGCCTTCGGATCAATGTCTTCGAAGGCAAACACATGTTCGTCCTCGTAAACTTTTTTCGAAGGGATCTCGCCGCGGAGAATGCGGCAGAAAAGGCAGTCGCGGGCAGCTTCAGTGGTCACGGTCTCACCTCAGCAAAACGATAACATTGGGTTGGCGAATTTGTCAGCGAGCCGCCGTCTTACCCGGCCTAGCGCACCTTCGTGATCAATTCGGCAAACGGTTTAGAGTCCACGTTCCAGGTCCCTTGGAAGGGATTGTCCAGGTCGGTCAGCACGAAATGCGCGAAGAAAAGCAGCATCGTAGTTATCCCGACGGATACCATGCCCAGCGCAACATTGCGGAACGGAAAAAACAAAAGTAAAAACAGAATCATTGAAGCGGTAAGGGTGACGAACAGTAGCAAGGTCTTCGGCATTCGTTTTGCGCTGATGGATAGCCGTTCATCGCGATGCGAGCCCGCTTGATTCGCAATCACCAGCAGTTGCTGGTAGAGGATTTGCTCCGTATTGTCCTCCGGCTTCAACTCCGTCACGCTGGCGACGACCGCGAAGAACAATCTGTCGGTTTTCGAGGTCTCCTCACCTGCGGACAGCGCGCTCCATTCCGTCTCCGCAACTGCCCGGGCATAGGTCTTCAGCGCTCTCACGATCGGCTCCCGCACGGATTCCCTCAGCCGCTGGCTAAAAACTGCCAGGTCTTTCAATGCTCCAGACTCTTTCAGGATCTCATTTTCGACGGATGTAAATTGTCCCCAGATCACATAGATGGCGAACGCATAGACCACGCTATAAAGCGTGCCGATGATCTGCAGCAACGCTGCGATTCCCTCGGCGTCGTTCTCGAACAGCCTGTGAAATCCCACCAGGCGCAGTACCAGATACAGCGCGGCAGCGCCAATAATCATTTTCGCGCCCCGCGCCCGCGTGGTTCCCGGAATCACCTCGATCATGCTCAAGATGCCGCTCCGAATACAAACGAGGAATGACGAATGACGAACGACAAATGAACAACGGGGTGCGTCCCTAGTCCAGCCTGACCAGGAAGACTGCACCCTCAGGCGTTTCGGTTTCCGCCGCAAGTTTCCGGGCGCGCTCGTGATCGTCGTCGAGTACTCGCACCCGCACCCACCAGTCGCCCGCCGGACTGGAGAAACGCAGCACCTTCGCAGTACGGTAGCGTCGCGTGAGATGATCCGCCAGTTTGTTGGCCTCCTTCTGGTGAGGAAAGCCGCCAATTTGCACCGCCCACTTCCCCCCGGTCTCCAGCGGAGCCGGAGTCTGCATCACTTCCACCTTCACATCCGCAATACCCGGCAGATAGACATCCACCTTGCGCGCTGCCGCCAGCGACAAATCGACAATCCGCCCCGGGATGAACGGCCCCCGGTCCGTGATGCGCACCAGCGCCGTGTGGCCGGTCTTAAGATTAGTGACTCGCACAATCGTCCCCAGCGGCAAAGTTCGGTGCGCCGCCGTCATGGCATGCATGTTATAAATTTCGCCATTCGATCCTACCCGGTTGTGATAGGGCGGCCCGTACCAGCTCGCCTTGCCCGTTTCCGTGGCTAACGGCGTGGTCCCGGCGGGAATAGAAGGCTCGGCGAGATCCCCCTCGCTTTCGTTGCTGCCCGGCAGACGATCATTCTTCGGCTTCGCCGAGCCCTCAGGCCGTGGCGTCGATTCACTGGTAGTTGACTCATTCGCAGAAGGCTCCGGCAGAGGCGGTGGCGGCACGTTGGCCCGCGCCTCCTTGGGATGGCCGCAGCCAGTAACCAGGAGCAACAAGACCGTCAGCGTTAGGATCGACAGCAGCGGAAGCAGGATGGCCGCGCGCAGCTTGAACTCAGCGTGTCGTCCTTGCTCGCGAAAATAATTGGCGGCGTCCAAGCAGGCTACTTCGGAGAATGCGGGTGCTTTTCCATGTAGTCGGCAAATTCGGAAAGCTTCTCCGAAGCCACGCGCAGGGCCTTGGTCGAGTGCTGTCGCACCGCCGGCACGACTTCATCGTTCAGATATTTGATAAATTCAGGGATTTCCTTCTCGATCTGCTCGGCCGCCTCCGTGACCTTCTTGCTGACGCGTGCCGACGCATCTTCTACCTTGCGGTTGAAGTCGTTCATAATGCTCCTTACTCCTTTGCCGAGCGTGAAACGCCTCACGCGTGCTGGGGATGCCAGACCTGGCTATTATTTCGTGCATGGAAGCGCGGGTCAATGGCAGAGTACACCACGGTGCCTGTTGTTTTACCGATCAAATACAATCACGGTTTGTGCTGCACCCTGTTTGTGCTGCACCCTGTTTGCGATGCACCATGGGAGCGTCGTTTGGACACGAAATTAGATCTGCTGATGCAGGTTATAGCGCAGAAATTTCGCCGCCGTTTGCTCGCCTGGTATGACGCCCACGCGCGCGGTCTCCCGTGGCGCGCGAACGGCGATCCCTACCGCGTGTGGCTCTCCGAGATCATGCTGCAGCAGACCCGCGTAGCAGCGGTCATCGAGCATTACCAGGAATTTCTTCGCCGCTTTCCCACGGTCGAGAAGCTCGCTGCCGCGAGCGAGGCCAGCGTACTGGCGGCTTGGAGCGGTCTCGGCTATTACCGTCGCGCCCGCATGTTGCACGCAGCCGCCAAGATAATTGTCCGCGAGCACGCGAACAAATTCCCAAACAGCGAAAAACAGTTGCGAGCTCTGCCCGGCATCGGCCGCTACACCGCGGCTGCGATTGCCAGTATCGCCTTTGGCGAACCGGCCGCCGTCGTCGATGGCAATGTAGAGCGCGTGCTGCAGCGCGTGGCAGGGAAGCGCTTGACTCGTGAAGAATTGTGGGAAACAGCAACCGCCCTGCTCGACCAACAACGTCCCGGCGATTTTAATCAAGCCATGATGGAGCTAGGCGCGGTTATCTGCACGCCGCGAGCGCCGGCATGTCTGACTTGTCCCGTGATTGAACTTTGTATCGCGCGCGGAGAGTTAGCCGCCACGACGAAGTCAGCTCCACAGAAGAAGCGCGAGATCGATTACGCCCTGAATTATCGTGATGGGGAAGGCTGCGTCCGCGAAGTGTTTCTAGTTCAACGCCCTCGGAACGCATCGACAATGGCCGGCATGTGGGAACTCCTGGAACTGACGCACGTGAACGGAACATCCGTCGCACTCTTCACTCTGAAGCATTCAATCACCGCGACCGACTTCAAGGTGCGCGTTTGGCGTGGATCCCAGCCATCGCATGCCAAAGGAAAATGGATTCCACTACCACGGTTACCGAAAGTCGCGCTCACCGGCCTCGCCCGAAAAATCCTGCGCAAGGCGGAGATGCTCTGAGACGCTTCAGCGAATTTGGATTCTCGCGCACTCACGTTTCGTTCTCTGCTGCCGCAGAATTAAAATCCTGCCCATGACGATTTCTCGATTCCCAGGCGCAAGCCTCCTCATCACTTTAGCCTTCTGCCTACTGGCCGTCTCAAACGTCCCTGGTCAGGTTAGCGACGGTCCGCCAAAGGCAGCACCCAGTTTCGCCAACCTGTTTCCACCGGTCTATCCTCCGCTGGCCAGGCAAGCGCGCATTATGGGAGACGTAGTACTCCGAATCGGAATTCGCCAGGATGGTAGTGTTGCCTCTGCCGACGTGATTAGTGGTCATCCGATGTTGACGCAAGCTGCTCTCGAGAGCGCCCGCAATTCGACCTTCCTGCCTCAGGAGAGCAGGGAGGGAACAGCTTTGTATTCCCTCACTTATACCTTCGGTTTCAGAGTTGACCCGGAGGCAGGCTGCCGCAATGGCGGCAGGTTTGTTCGCGCCGCAAAATGCCTCTACCTATGGAAGTGCGCCTGGCACAACGCCCCGGCAATCGTTCCTGCGATTGGCGAATCGCAGGGCCGCGTCATAATTCTTGCCCCGCTAACTTGCATCCAGGCTATGGCGTCCGGTTACGCAGAGCTTCCACGTCATCTAGAATAGAAGGCAGCCAGAACTGGCGAAAAGCGCTGGCTGCGAAACATTCAGCGCATCAAACTGGAGGAGCAACCGATGGCGGCACTAACCGTGGGCTCTCAAGCCCCCGATTTCGAACTAAGAGCGATGGATGGCAGGCGCTTCGTCCTGCGCGACGAACTCGCGCACGGTCCGTTGGTACTGGCCTTCTTCAAAGTCTCCTGTCCCACATGTCAGTATGCCTTCCCGTTTCTCGAGCGGCTGGAGCAAGCTTACGGACACAAAGGAGTCCGCATTCTCGGAGTCTCGCAGAACGATCCCCGGGAGACCGCGAATTTCACCAAGGAATTCGGCATAACGTTTCCGGTGTTGCTCGACGACGCCCATAAATATCCGGTATCAAACGCGTATGGCCTCACCAATGTGCCGACCATCTTCTGGATCGCGCAGGGTGGCCAAATCGAACTCTCCAGCGTGGGCTGGGTGAAGGCCGATTTCGCGACGCTGAACAAAAAGATGTCTGAGTCAGGAAACATTCCGCCCGCCGTAATCTTCCACCCCGGCGAAGACGTTCGCGACTTCCGTGCCGGTTGAGGCTCGAAAAACTGATCCCGCGGTCGCGGGACACTAAATCGATAGAAGGCCCCGAAACGGCGAGGCAACCGTCGCTAGTACAGCTTCGAACTGGCCTGAAGGTCCCTGGCAGCGACTGACCTAGAGTGCAGGTTCTCCCTCGACTTCATTACAGCCATACGCCTTCTCTCCTTTACAATTCACTCAGTCTTAACAATAAGCATTCTTGGCAATAGTCATTCCTGCGCCGATACGCCACTTCGTCCGGGGAGAAGACTGATCTATGCGAGCCGTCGTCAGAAGAAGTGTTCTTGTCAGCATGATTGCCGCCCTGAGTCTGGTGGTATGGGCGGAAGCAGCAGCGGCGCCAGCCCCCTCGCCGGCCGCCGCAAAGCGCGATGCCGTCTCGGTTCGACTGCCCTCCTCGGCCTTTGCCGCCCTGGAGACCATCAATCCCGAACACATTCGCTGGCATGTTCGTTTCCTCTCGCATGATCTTCTCGAGGGCCGCGGCACCGGACAGCGAGGCGGCGATATCGCAGCCGAATATATGGCCACGCAGTTCGCCGAATACGGATTGAAACCCGCCGGAGACAACGGATCGTACCTGCAGAAGGTTCCCCTCGTCGGGGTCACAACCCTGCCGCAAACCCAATTTGTACTTCTCCCAAAGCAGGGCGAATCCATGGTTCTGAAGCCGCTTGATGAATACGTCGCCTACGATCAAACCCAGCAGTCGCAATCCGACGTGGACGCCGATATCGTCTATGTCGGCTACGGCATCGAAGCTCCCGAATATAACTGGGACGATTACAAAGGCGTCGATGTCCACGGCAAAGTTCTTCTGATGCTGGTCAACGAGCCGCCCTCGGACGATCCCAGGTTTTTCAAAGGCAAAGCCCTCACTTACTACGGCCGCTGGACTTACAAATTCGAAGAAGCTGCCCGCAAAGGCGCCGTCGGCGTGATTCTTGTCCACCGCGAAGACATGGCAAGCTATCCCTGGGAAGTGGTTCGCAACTCGAACTCAGGGGAGAAGTCATATCTAAAGGTCGAAGGCCCGGTCCTGAAAGTCGCATCCTGGGTGCAGCTTGATGTAGCCAAAAAGTTGGTGGCTGCTTCCGGCATGGACCTCGACAAGCTCATGACAGACGCCCGCTCGCGCGACTTCCATCCCGTAAATCTTGGCGCGAAGCTCCGGACCCACATGGTCAGCAAGGTTCGCAATTTCGAATCGACCAACGTGCTGGCGACGCTTCCGGGTTCGAGCCGCAATCTCAAAGACGAAGCGGTAATGTTCACCGCGCATTACGATCACCTCGGCGTCCGTCCCGATATGCCGGGCGACAATATTTACAACGGAGCCGCCGACAATGCCACCGGCTGCGCCATTCTGCTCGAACTCGCTCGCGCCTTCAGCGTCGCCAAAGATCGCCCTGCACGTTCAATCATTTTCGCCGCCGTCACCGCCGAGGAGCAGGGACTACTGGGCTCGGAGTATCTCGGCAAACATCCCCCAATGCCGGCCGGGAAAATTACGCTCGATCTGAATTACGATGACGTGCAGCCGCTTGGTGCGCCGGAGGAGGTCGAAGTCACAGGCGCGGAGCGCACGACTTTCTATCCATGGGTGCAGGCCACTGCAAAAGAGTTTCGGCTGAACATCCGTCCGGACGCTCGCCCCGAGGCGGGACACTTCTATCGCTCCGATCATTTCAGCCTGGCCCGCGTGGGCATTCCATCCTTCTCAATCAATGAAGGCATGAAATTCAAGGGTCACAACGAAGCCTGGGGACTGGCGCAGAATAAGGAGTACACCGAGAAGCATTACCATCAGCCAAGCGATGAGTACCATCCAGAAATGGATTTCGTCGGCGACGCCGCGATGGCACGCTTCGGTTTCGCCTTGGGCTGGGAAGCTGCAAGCTTCTCGAAGCTCATCGGGTGGCAGAAGGGCGATGAGTTTGAAGCAGCACGGGCCAAGAGCCAGTAGCGACTCGGAGTAGTACCGAGTACCGCGGACAAATGCTACATGCCAACGTCGGTTCCGCCGAAGTGGCAGTTGCAGGTTTTTCCGCCGGATTGTATGCCGGCCCGGTCGGAATTCGACACAAGTAGACGACCTTCCTGTAAGGGCAGCCGCCGCCGGGCGAAAATCGGCCTGTTCGCACGAAGAAACTCTAGCTCATCTCGCGGGGCACGGCGCTCCCGCCGCCTGCCACGCCTTCACCTTCACGGAAAATTCATCACGCGGAATCGGCACCGGGGTCCGTCCCTCGCCAGGATTCCATCCCCACATCACCAGCTTATCTTCGGTAAGGTGTTCAACCAGTTGATCGATGTTCCGTCCTCGATTTTGTTTCGGATCTTTGATCGATTCGCAAAGTTGTGCATCTGTTAATCCTTCCCAAATCATCGGCATGCTCGGGGGAGGCAAATGCCAGGCCGGTGCTCCCGGCGGAAGATGCGCGGCTCCCAGATTGTGATCCTGATGGCAGGTGCTGCATTTTACCGAGGTCACACCGAACCCGGCGGGCCCACGCCGAATGTCCATGGTGTGCGGATGCGAATCATCGCCTTGCCGAGGATAGTCCCCTTTGGAATGACAATTCATGCAGCGCGGATGCCGCAACACCGGAACGAAAGCCGTGAACAGCGCTCCGTTGTCGCTCCCCGCTGCCGTGGGCGCAGCTGTTGGCGCTGCCGCTGCGACAGGACGCCAAAGCCATATCGCAGCAGCCAAGCCGCAGAACATCGCACTCCAAACAACCAAGTTAAAATGCTTCATACCGCCTCCGACATACGGATGGGCAATTTGCGGATACGTTTCCCCGTCGCCGCGAACACAGCATTCGCAATCGCCGGCGCAGCACAGGGAACCCCCGGCTCTCCGATGCCGCCCGACTTCTCGTGGTTGTCGACAATGTGGGTTTCGATTGACGGACATTCGTTCATTCGCATCACCGGAAAAGAATTGAAATTAGTCTGCTGCAAGCGACCCTTGTCGAAAGTCAATTCCTGGAACAAAGCCGCCGACGCGCCAAAGATCGCGCCACCTTCGGTCTGGGCCGCAATGATTCCGGGATTCACATATTGACCGCAATCGATGGCGCACACCATGCGATGCACCCGAACATTGCCGTCCTCTACCGAAACTTCGGCCACATGCGCGGAATAACTCTCAAAGGCAAAGTGCACTGCGATTCCGCGTCCCATGCCTTTCGGCAGCGGCTTTCCCCATCCCGCCTTCTGCGCTGCAAGATCAAGCACGCCAAGATGCCTGGGATGCTTCTGCAAGAGCGCGCGCCTGAACTGGTAAGGATCTTTCTGCGCCAGCCCCGCGAGCTCATCTACGAAACATTCCGTCGCAAATGCAGTGTGAGAGTGGCCCACCGACCGCAGCCATTGCACCGGTACGCCAATCTCTGCCTGATGCGATTCCACCGTCAGGTTGGGGATTTCGTAAGGAAGATCGTCCACGCCCTCGACTGACGCAGGATCGTAAGCCTTACCCTTCATCATTGCGGCTGCGAATGGTGTCCCGGCCATAATCGATTGCCCCACCAGTCTCGACCTCCAACTCACCGCGTTCCCGTTAGCATCGACGCCGCCTTCAATCGCATGCAAGAATGCTGGACGATACCAGCCGCCCTGCATATCGTCTTCCCGCGTCCAGATTACCTTTACTGGAACTCCCGCAGCTTTCGCCACATACACTGCCTCCACCACAAAATCCGACTGCGGATTCGCCCGGCGCCCAAAGCCTCCACCCAGAAAAGTTGTGTGAAGTTGGACTTTTTCCGGCGGTAATCCGGCGACCTTCGCTGCGTTCGCCCGATCAATCGTCTGGAACTGAGAGCCCGTCCATACTTCGCATGAATCCGCGCGCAGATCCACAACGCAATTCAGCGGCTCCATCATCAGGTGGGAAAGATAGGGAACCTCGTACACGGCCTCGATTTTCTTGGCCACGCTTGCCGTCGCCACATCGCCGTCCTTGCGGACGCTGGTTCCCGGCGCCTTCGCCCGTTCCCGGAACTGATGCATCATCTCACTGGTGTTGAAATTCTGCATCGCGCCTTCATCCCACTCGACGCGCAGAGCCTCCCGCGCCGTCTTCGCCTGCCAGAAGGTGTCTGCGATTACGGCAGCGCCTGCTGGAATGGCCACAATTTTTTTCACGCCCGGCATCGAGCGCGCCCGCGCATCGTCGAAGCTTTTCATCTTCGCTCCGAAAATCGGCGGCCGCGCAATTACCGCCGTCACCATTCCCGGCAACTTCACATCAATCCCGAATACAGCTCCGCCGTTCAGCTTTTCGGGAGTGTCGAGCCGCTTGATCGGCTTGCCAATCAGTTTGAAATCTTTTGGGTCTTTCAGTTGCACGTGCTCGGGGGGCGTCAACTTTGCCGCCGTCCCTGCGAGTTGCCCGTAACTTAGCTTTCTCGATCCATGCAACACAGCGCCGGATTCGGTTCGGCAGTCCGACGCCGGCACGCTCCACTGCTGGGCCGCCGCAGCAATCAACATAGCGCGCGCGGCCGCGCCAGCCTCGCGGAATTGCTGCAGTCCGGAATAAACGCTCGAGCTTCCTCCCGTCATCTGCATTCCGAATGCCGGATGGTTGTACTTGGGATCGACCGGGGCAGGTTCGAATCCAACCTTCGTCCAATCCGCATCGAGCTCATCGGCCAGTAGCATCGGCAAAGATGTGTAAACGCCCTGTCCCATCTCCGAATGATTCACGATCACCGTGACTCGCTCGTCCGTTCCAATCCGCACGAACGCATTGGGCATAAAAGAATTCGTGGACGCTCCAAGCGCAGACGATGACGGTGCCGATGCCAGCGCGCTGATTCTAGGAAACTGAAATCCGATCAGCAGTCCGCCGCTCGCCGCCACCGAAATCTTCAGGAAGTCTCGACGTTCCAGTTTCCGGCGAATCATCGTGCACCTCCCTTCGCCACCATCTCGGCCGCACGGTGAATCGCTTTCCGAATCCGCGGATAGGTTCCGCAACGGCAAATGTTGCCCGTCATCGCCTCGTCAATATCCTCATCAGTTGGCTTCGGTTTCTCGCGCAGCAGCACTGCTGCACTCATCAGTTGCCCCGATTGGCAATACCCGCATTGCGGCACGTCTTCCTCCAGCCATGCCCGCTGCAGAGGACTACTCAGGTCGGGAGAGAGCCCCTCGATCGTCGTGACAGACTTCCCGCCCGCCCGCGATACCGGCGCAACGCAGGAGCGCACTGCTTCTCCGTTGATATGCACCGTGCAAGCTCCGCACTGCGCCATGCCGCAGCCGTATTTCGTTCCTGTGAGCCCGAGTTGTTCGCGGATCACCCATAGCAGCGGCGTGGAAGGATCAACTTCGAGATCGATGTGTTTGCCGTTCACCGAAAAAGCAATCATTGCAATTCTCCTGAATTTTCAGCTTTCCATGCGTGGACAGATTTTTTGCGATGTCGAATTTTACATCTTAGATGAATCATGCTTGGGACAGGTTCGCATCTTTATTCGCAAGCTCCACAAGACTTACTACAAGACCTACTGCTTCAGCCCCAAAACAAAACTCCTCTCGGGTTGCCCATAACCTAGGTAACTTTAGCTCTCGTCAAGGCCCATGCTAGCCTCGATATGTACATGTGTAATCAGTAAGTTCCTGAAATCCCGCACGATTTACGATGCCTCGATTTCCCATTTTCCGCCTCGGCAAGGAGCCAGAAAAACTGGCGCCGCCGGAAATGACCGCCGCAACTCCGTCAATCGCTCTCGACGGATTGTCGGTCGGCGTCGATAACCTGCGGCACGATGTCGCGCTGAGCCCTCGCTTCGTCGACGCCGCGCGAGCGCAGATCATGAAACTGATGGTGCGGCACGGCGAATTAGAAGGTTTGCTGGCCGCCGAGGCTCCCCAGAAAAGCCTGGCGCCGTCATGGATGCGAGACGCTGCCGCCGGCCCTAACCGCGGCGCAGTCCGCAATCCGGTAGATCCATCCGACTGGAAGCCGCTCCTCGCCGAACTGCACCTGGCAGCCCTCAATCGCGCCAAGAAGGAAGAAAAAATTTCTGTCGATCTGCTGGCCCGTCTGGCCGTCACCAAATTCCTGCGCACAGAAATGTCCCAGCAATTTGCCCAACTGCTGGAGCGTTGCCGCGTCCTGCTCAAGGGTTACGAGGGCATACGCCAGGGGAAAGCTGCCGAGTATCGCGAGCGCGTCGCCGCCTTCCAGGTACGAAAAAAAATCATCCTCCGCAAAACCGGGCAGGAATTATTCGAGACTCTGCGCGCCATCGAGAAAGAAACTCTGGCCCGCACCCGGCGCTCATTTTTTGGCGAGCCGAAAGCCGCCCAACCCGGTGCCGCCGCCCTCAGCAGCTATGGCCTCTTCGTGAACCGCCTGGCATTTTCCGAGGACGGACGCGACGACTACCTCTGCGCCGAACACTACGTCATGCTCGGCAACTGGGATCGCGATCCCGACCGCTACCCGCGTCTCCAGGACGTCGTATGGGGCTTTTTGCGCTCGCTCTACGGCGAACAGATCCCGACCGAGACCATCGATTCCTGGGTCTGCGTCCCCGAAAACGCTCGCTCTCTCGTCGGTACCGGCACTCCTGACGATTCCTCACCAGAAGGCCTGGCCCAGCAGGACCGCCTAGCCAACTGGGTGCGCCTGCTCGAAGATGAACAAGTGATGGAGTGCGTTATCGCCTCATATCACACGGTGCCCCTGCTCGCCGAATACGCGCCTCGCATCAATCCGCAGCAATTGAAAAATGCCCTCATCTCCCGCCCCGAATGCGATCGCGTCGAACGCATGATTCAGGAGCACGGCAAACTTTCGCCGGCCAGTCTATACGCGGCCGTCGGCAAGGTCGCCGGCTGTCGCGGAGCCGAGCGTGCCAAAGTCGCCGCCCGCTTCTTAAAGGATTTCTCCCACTACCATCGCGATCTCCGCCGCCTCGAAGTCCTGAACGCGGCCCTCGACTCCGTCAACCTCGTCGCCACAGAAAAGCTTCGCGAACTCTCCCGGATGAACGGTACGCTCTACGAATTCCTTCTACCCGATGAGCAACCGCAGCAGCCCGAGGAAGAGCGCGTCCTGCGCCACGTCGTCCTCAAAGCCGACGTCCGCGACTCCACCCGCCTCACCCGCACCCTCATGGACAAGGGACTCAATCCCGCGTCCTACTTCAGCTTGAATTTTTACGATCCCGTCAACAAGCTTCTGGGAAAGTACGGCGCACAAAAAGTTTTTCTCGAGGGCGATGCCATCATCCTCGCCATCCTCGAACGCGAAGGCGAGCCCGGCCTCGCCGTCAGCCGCGCCTGCGTCCTCGCCCGCGAGATCATCGAAATCGTCCGTGGCTACAACGATTTAATGCAGCGCTCCGGAATGCCCGGACTTGAATTAGGCGTCGGCATCACTTTGCAGGAAACCGCTCCGCTCTATCTGATGGACGGCGAACGCCAGATCATGATCTCCGAAGCCCTTAACGAGAGCGATCGCCTTTCCTCCTGCAACAAGCAGGTTCGCAAAGTAATGGAATCGCAAGCTGGCCCCTTCCACGTCTACGTCTTTCAGACCTCGGACCCGGCCTCGCCCTCCGAGCCGGCCAATCCCGAAGACTTTATTCTCAGCTACAACCTCGGCGGCATTCGTATGAATCAAGCAGCCTTCCGCAAACTGGAGCAGGAAATTTCCCTTGTCCCGCTAGCCGTAAAACTGCCGCCTGCGCTGGCCTCCGACAAAGGCGAGTACCGCCTCTCCAGCGGTGTCGTCCCCGTCGATCGCGACATCTTCCGCAAAATCGTCGTCCGCGAAAGCCGCGTCCCCAAAGTGAATGCCGAAGATTTCTCCGTTCAAGGCTGGACCGACCGCACCTACTACGAAGTCTGCACCGATCCCGCCATCTACGCCGCACTGGAGAAGAAGAAGAGCGCGAAGGCTTAGCCGTCAACCATCCGAGGGTGCCCCGAACGAGAATCGAGAACTGGCCCCTAGAAATCGGAACGAACTTTGGTAGGACGAAAGGGAATCCAGAACGTTGCTTCCACATCAACCGGGGTACCGTTCTTCGTAGCAGGCTGGAAGTGCCATTTAGCAATCGCTTCGCCGGCAAATCGGTCGAGCCGTTCATCGACGCTGCGCAGCACGCGCAAGTCTCCAACTGTTCCATCGGAGTGAATGATGCCGTAAAGAATCACAGTCCCGGCAACATTCTGCTTCATCAGTTCCAGCGGATAGGCCGGATCGACTTTGCTGGTCGCCAGCGGCGATGACAGCTCGCCGGAAGCTGACTCCGATGCTGTTCCGTTAGTAGAAGCAGTCGAATCTGCATTCAGCGCGGCGAAGCGGATGATCCAACTTCCTCCCCCGGAATTCAGATTCGGCATGTTGAGAAAGAGCGAGTAGACTTTGCGGTCGCCGAAAACTGCGCGTTCGATTTCAGAGGTCTTGTTCGCATTTTCCGGCTGAACTCGCGAAACGCGCGGCGCTCGCGCTCCTGCCAGCAACCTCGGATTGACCGTATTTCCGCTCGTGACCTTCGCAGCAGGATCGCCCGCAACCGCCGAAGTGGGGTTCGCGCTCTTGCCCACGTAAAGTCCCGAAGGCAAGCTCCCGTCGCTGCTCTTGGCCGCTCCGCTTCCACTCTCAGCGGAAGCCCCAGCGGAACCTCCTGCCGCTCCCACCGCTCCACGATGCCCTTCGGGCGTGGCCGCAAAGCTGCCGCGCCGATTGCCGGCGACTGGCGCAGTTGGCGCGCCCACCGCGGGATGCAAGCTGAGCGCGACCATGCTGCCAGAGCGCGACCCTCCAGATGTGCTCACGGAAGGCGGCGGCGCGACTACTTGCGGAGACCCTCCGCTTGTCGCGGCGGAAAGAACCCGCATCGTACGTTGCTCATCCAAAGAAAGCTGCGGGGCGGGCGCGATCACAGCGCTACGTCCGACGTTCAGATCGCCCCGGCGATTGGAAACGGTGTCCAGCGAAGGCGGGGGCGCGATCACATCCGGTCGCGGAGCAGGCATGGCTTTCTGCGAGTTATCGCGCACATCAGGCGGCGGCGCGATCACCGAGCGTTCCATCGTCGGCGCGAGCCGCGAGATCTCGGACGCCGGAACGAGAGGTGCCGGCGCAATCGGCATCTGCGGCCTGTCCGACCAGGCAACGGTGTTCGGCAAAGCGACGTCGTGCTTCAACTGAATGTTGGGCGGCGTGACGATGGTCTGCGAATGGTTGTCGGCCTCGGGAGGCACGGAGATGATCGGCTGCGCAGAAAATTCGGGATCGGCCTTCCGTTCCGGGACGGAATTCGAGCGCCGAGTGTCCAAGGGCGGAAGATATTCCGAAGGCGAGTAGTAAACCACGTCGGCGCGCGTGAATATGGGCTGAGCCGTGATGTGCGGCTGCAAGACCAGAAAACGCGATGCAGCCCCGATCAGGACGAGCACGAGAATGTGATACACGCCCGACTCCAGGAATCGTCGCCAGGGAAGTTTGCGCTCGACAAAAACATCAGGCCAGAATTCTGCGGGAGAAGACAGCAGATGCAAGGCAGCGCGATCGCGCGAGTGAAACAGCTCGCGAAGATTCTGCAGAAAGACACGCGACCAGGATTCGGGAGCAATCAACAGGCGCAGTTCAGGCGCTGGTGATTCGGTCTCCTCCAGCAGCGATCCCGGCGCTTCGCGCATCGTTCTATCTTAGATGCAATGGGAGTTTTGTGGATACTCCGGGATACTCGGAGAGGCATGCCCGTTTTCCGGGAAGGTAGTACGATTAGGGCTAGCGGGAGTGTCCTTATGCAGAAGGTGAATGTTTTTCTCGTCGCTCCAGTTCTTGCCGCGGTCACGTTCGCGTCGATGGCCGCGCAAGATTCCAAGGCCGCTCCATCGAAGGCCGGCGCGTCGAAGGCGGAAGAATCTCAGTCTCCGACGCATGCTGCTCCGAATGCGCGTGCGTATTCCGGGATGTACAGTTTCCTGAAAGATGGAGAGTTCGTCCAGATCACGGTGGAAGACGACGGCCGAGTGACGGGATTCATCTCGCGTTACGGAGAGGGAGAAAGCGACAAGGGGGCGTTTCTGGATCAGTACTTTCGCAGCGCCAAGCTGGACGGCACCAAACTCGTATTCACTACCGAGACGGTCCACGCCGTCTGGTTCGATTTCAAGGGCGCAGTAGAACGAGGCGAGGGGAAAAATCCGGGCGATGAAGCGTACTACGTTCTCAAGGGAACGCTCATCAACAACGCCAGCGATGCGCAAAAGAAAGTTACAACGCACGCCACAGAAGTGGAATTCAAGATGTTTCCCGTGGCTGCGTCGCCGGTGCCTACGGCGAGAAACTAGGCCGCGTGCCGATTAGCAGATAAAAACATTGGCAGATAAAAAATAATGGTCAACTGGCCGGGAATCGCCCACACTTTGATATGCGAACTACTGACCGGCGCGGGCGGGGCTGATGACCAGACGGCCGGGCGATTTCTTCTTGGTGTCCGTTTTTTCCTGCGCATAGACGAGATCAAGTCCGCCTTCGGCAGTGGGTGATGCATCGGCCAATGCGGCTGCCAGCGCGCGGAATGAACGGCTGACCTCCTGGCCCTCCTGCAAAACGACCGGCGTGCCATGATCGATGGCCGGAGAGACGGCTTGAAACGCGTTGGGAATTTTCCAGAGGACTTTGCATCGCGTCGAGTGTTCAACATCCTCATCGGTAAATCCGGGAATCTTCTTGTAGCGATTTAATACCATCCGCAGACGGTTGCGCCCCGCACCTTCTTCGAGGAAGGCGTGAATGCGGCTTGCGCTCCATAAGGAAACTACGTCGGTCTGAGCTACCATGAGCACCGCATTGGAGAGATCAGAGAGCAGGCGCGTGGTGGCATCGAGCCGGCTTGAGGCGTCGACCACGACGTATCGATAGTGACTGGCCAACAGGTCGAAGAGGCGGGCCAATTCGGCCGGAGTAGGCAGAGACGGATAAGGTTGTTGCGGTCCGGCAAGGAGATGCAAGCCGTCTTTGCAAGTTGTCATGAGGCCTTCGAGCAACGAGGCGTCGAGGCGGTGCAGGTTTTCCAGCGCGTCGGG
>Ga0210393_10001483_pt1 | contig 19655 bp, 27 predicted proteins | sample IncBWC27OmetaG_FD_160068 | JGI IMG/M metagenome (GOLD analysis project Ga0210393, IMG submission 160068) | Forest soil microbial communities from Barre Woods Harvard Forest LTER site, Petersham, Massachusetts, United States - Inc-BW-C-27-O ... | reverse complement strand
GGATCAAGGTGGGCTAAAGAAGTTCCTGAATTATTCAATCGATAAGCTCAACCTGTATTCAATGCCTGGCCCTGTCTGTTGCCAATAATATACGCCGCCGAAGGGCGTGCTGCCTGCTTATGGCAACTCCGGGCCGGCCCATCAATCTGCACGGATCTCGTTACCCCGCATTTTCCCCACGCACGCATACGGACTGGGCACTTGAACACAATATGTCTGAAGGAATAGAGGGCGCTCAGTGAGAGTAGAAACAACTGATATTCTTGCTACGAAACATGAGGGCTTTATATACCTGTAGTCGCGAGAGAGGCTGGCAAAGAGTAACGGTAAAGTGTAACGGGTATGTGCTCGTCAGAGAAGCGAGCGGCGAGTAAAGAAAGGTGAAAAGTAACTACGGTCTTTATGAAGACGACGGCTGTGCCGTATTGGAATGCACAAGCGGTAACTACTACTGTACCGACCAAGAAATAGATGCGTCCTTGCGGACGTGGCGACGCTGCCACTCCTACATTCTGCAGCACCAGTTTCACTTAATGAACATTAATGAGCCACTGCACTTACCAATTAACATCTACATTTGCGTGTGGTGAATCGTCATCCGAGTAGTCTTCACTATACTCGTCGTCATCTGACTCCGAAGCTCTCAAATATGCGGAGCAGTCAGCTTTGATCTTTGGCCAACGGTCGGCTGGGAGCCTGTTTATGGACGTGATCAGATTGCAGGTCTTGCGACCCCAAAGCGCCTCTGAGAATTCACGGCCACGGCCCTTCCGTGCTTTGCCATTCACCTCCTCCTCAAGGGCATCTTCCCCTGTCTTGAAGATCATAAGCCCGCGTTCAACCTAAATGAATTATTTGTCTGGACTTGTGATGAGTAGATGAGTAACAAATAACAGACCGCAGCTGTGGCGAGCGCTAGGGCTCCAATCTGGAGACCATATACTTTGTTGTTTGGGTCTGGATCATTGACCTTCTGAAGGTGCTTTGAAAATGTTTGGATGATGAGGGAGGAGCGGAACGCTTCACAATTAGACTAGCTAACCATTAGTTTCAGCATTACACCGCAAAAAGACCCTTGACTTACAGTGTGATCCGGAAATTTGTAGATGAACCGTAGATCCCGAAGTGAATCTGCAACATACTCCATTCGCTCCTCCGCCGTGCATCCGAAGTCAACACGGTTGGCTCGAAAGAATGCTTTTACCGCTTTATACCCGGTCTTCCCCACTTCACTCCGCCAGCTGTTCAGAGTAGTTTCAGCCTAAAGAATGGTTAGAAGGAAGGCATTTCGGCGCTTTAAGGTGATAACCTTACCACCTTCATCACGATATGTATATCAGCGTCTCTCAGTGGGTATTCTGAGTAGACACGTCCCCAAATATGCAAAATCTCGGCACACAAAGTGTCATTGAGGCCCCACGGATTTTTCTGAGATCCAGCCCAGGCCAGAAGTGGTGGAATGAAGACGCTTTTCCAGCTTTGTGAAACGCCAGCAGGAAGTGGCAGGTGTGATACTTTGTAGCGCTGCTTCCGAGTAGTAGTACTGGTGATACGCTTGGGAATACGAATAATATCACCAGTCATGCTGCCTGTTGTGCTAGGGGCAGTGGATGGAGGTGCAACCCTGTGAGCCACAACGCGCATCTCAGATGGTGTTAGTTGGCCTTGACCATCATCGAAGAGATAACCCATACCTGTCCTGTATTCCGTGCCATGCTGCATGCCAGTGAAGCGCTTCTGTCTACGACCCTGGGTGGGGCCCTCATGCCCCCTGGCGTAGCTGAGCCCTTGCTTGCCCTCACCTTTTCGAGGATGTTCTCAGGCTCATCGAACTCAAACTCCCCTACTGGAATGTCTTCTATGTCCTCACTATCCACCACATTGGTGCGATGTCGGGTCAACCCTTCTCCCCGCTGACCCTGAGACGAAGGCACTTGATGCACCTGTCAGCCCAGTGCTCTGCAGAACAGGATGGCATTACTGACCTGGCTCTTTCCAACCCGGACGAAGCCCCCCCGGTATGGCATTGCAGCGCTTAAGGCGTTTGGAGTTGACACTGGACACACCGCTAGCAGTAAACATAAAGCGGATGCAGCAGAGGTGGAATTAGCATTTAATGGGATGAAAGGAAGCTACACTTACACATGGTCCGAAGGCATCTTTCGTTTGTTTATTGATTTGCCCTGCGCCGCTGGCATGCTTCTAATAGCAGCGCGTACTGAGTTGACTTCGGCTCTCAAGGAGCCCCGGCCCTTCTTTGCTTTCTGTGAATGATGGTGAGCACCGTCTAACAAGGTGTAGCCAATGGACATTTACCGCGTTCCTCTTTGTTGCGGCATGACCAATATCGGAACTCTCTACCACAACATTCGTTGCATCCTCAGACTCTTCCTGCACTGAGCCTGAGTCGCTCTCCTCTTCGCTACTTGTGGCCTGGAAGTCCGAATCAGAACCGGAATTGCGCAGCTCAGATGATTCCGGTGGAGTCATGATCCGACGATTGTCTTTATCCCAATGTTCTGTCACATCATTCGAGTCTGAGTACTCTGAGTACTCGACATGCCTGCCATTGTTGCTAGTGGTCAACAGTCAACCGCCCTGTAATAGACTCGGATGAAAGGCTCTCAGAAACATACCCAGGTGCGGTTAGATCCTGCTCCTCTGTGCGCTGGATGTAGTGCTGGTCCGGCCTCTGGGAGTTTGCTTGCACAGCTTGCTCCCCACTCGAGATCGAGTCCTCCAGGTGTGCGATACGAGCGACGACAGCCCGTTCATCTGCTTTTGCCTGGTCTTTTGCAGCCATGGCTGCTGCCTTTGCACGGGTTTCATCCTGCTCTTTCTGTTGTTTAGTTCGTCTCGGTTTTTTGCCACTCAGCATGACTCGACCTGGATGAGCATTTGCGTTGCTCTTTCTTGTTGTAATGACCATGTGGGGAAAGTAAGGGAAGTGGGTGGGGTTGCGTTCCCCTCATACTGACATTCGATTCATATGACGCGGAATACAATACACGGGAATGGCTTCAGACGCCCGGAAAAACAAATAAGGCATGGACGTGTGCTCTTTGGAAAAGGAAGCGGCTCCGGACCGGCGCTGGCATGTGAACAGCTAAGGATGCATCGATGCAGTCTAGAAGACGCAACTGAAGATGAGAAAAGACAGGTGGACGTGAGAGAAGACTCAGATGTCAACTTGAAAGCCAAACATAGGCAGCATGGCAGCTCTGATATCAGAACCAGTGGCGGTAGCCTATTCGGCGTTTTTCGCTTGCGCGTTTTCTCGCTTCCACAGCACGTTTACTGCGTCATGGTAATTACATTCAAGCAGCGGAGCGCCAGGTTTATGTACAAGTGAGGTTATCTGGCATGTGAACAGCTAATGCTGGAATCTGCACTCCAGGGGAGCCCGAAGCGGAAGCAGATGGAGCGGGGAGCAGCACGGGAGGCCGGATTGCGTGCAGCGCGATCGCAGGCCGACTGTCGCATGAGGTGGTGCTGCCCGCGCCTCAGTGCGCCCAGGGGCGCATGCACGCATGCATTGTTGGATTCTAGCACTCCCGGGAAGCCCGAGGCAGAATCAGATAAGACGACGGGCAGCGCTGGAGGCCGCATTGCGCGCAGCGCGATTGCGGGCCGACCCGAGTCACCCGACGCATCAGGCCTCAGGCCTCAGGTGCAGGGCGCGCTCCAGCGCGTTCAGGGGCGCACACCTGAAACGGGTGCGCTCCGCACTCATGCCAATGATTTGTTTTCCTTTACATACGTACTGACGGTTTTCTTTATTTGATATCAGTTTCTATATCGACGTGGAGTGTCCGCCTCATGGGCCGCTCCGACTTGCTTCCACGGACGCGTGTGTCCGCTGCTGGGCTGTATGCCCCTTTCCCTTCATTTTTCCTCTTGTTTCACCTTTTATTAGCTTCGGACTATGATAGCCTAGGACAGAAAGACGAGGGGGAGTCGCCTGATGGCGCTCCCCCCATAGTATCTAGTGAGTAGTATATAAAGCGCAGTGTGCGCTCAAGGACAATGTTATCCGCGAGTCTCTGGACTCTTTCTCTTCGTTCTCCTCTCGTCTGAAAGCTTCTCGCTCGCCGTACATCTCTCGCGCTCAACAGCGCATCACCTCTGCTTGACGTCGCACGTTTGCCTCGTGCCTGCGCGCTCCCTGCGTCGCCTCGTGTTCGGACCTCAGCGCTCAGCGCTCGTATCTAGCGCCTTTATGCATGCCTGAAATTGGGGTGCTCCGCACTCATGCCCAATGGTTCGTGTTGTTTTACATACGTACTGACACTTTTTCTATTTGATATTAGTTCCTATACCGACGTGGAGTTGACGCCGTATGAGCCGCTCCTCTTTACCCGCTCCTCTTTACCCGCTCCTTTCAACTCACACACAGTCTCACAGACGCTTGTGTCCGCTGTTGGGCTACAAGCCCTGAGATCCCTCTTTTTCGACTTGTTTCACTCTTATTAGCCTTGGACTACGATTAACTTAGGAATATGGACCGAGGGGAGTCGCCTGATGGCGCTCCCCACATGACATTTAGTGAGTAGGTATAGATGCGCGATGTGCACAAGCTTCAATGCCATCATCGAGTCGTTGGACTCTACCTCCTCATCTTCTTGGTGTGCCCTTCCCTGAGCTCCTTTTAATGCGGTTATGGATTAAATAGAGTGTATTTGTGTGAATAGATTTGTATTTGAGTCTTGATCAGTGAGACTGATCGTCAGCGCGCGTGGTGATCTGTAAGCAAAGATCGCCCAAGTCTCAGTCGCGCGCTAGAAGGCACAAGACTATTTATCTATTCACCTGTAAGCAAAGATCGCCCAAGTCTGGGCTGAGTAAGTACAAGTGAATGTAATACTGGAAACATAAGATGCTCACCTCAGTCGCGCGCTAGAAGGCACGAGACTGAGGTGCTAGGTACGAAGTAAGAGATCCTTAAATACTGTAGAGTATAGAAAAATTGCTGCCCGCGGGTAGGCAAGCAAACGCGTCCGAAATGAAGAGAAAATGCGTGCTCCAGGAGCGCGCGCGGAAGTGCGGGGAAACCGCTTAGATAACAGGTGGGCGCGGCGGCCCGGTACGTACTAAAAAGGAAAGTAGCGATCAATTAAGCTAAATGAATATGAAACACATATCAAACTTATCAACGCGAGGACTCTGCGTGCGTTTGCACGGCTCGAGCCTCGCACACTTCAATATATGGCTCCTCACCCTCATGCTTCAGCTCCAGCACGAGGTGAGGTGTGCTCTCAAGTTTCAACACCTTTTTCATCGTGCATGACTCGCGCCGACACCGTCTTGCCTCTGCTCCACGCCGCGTGCCTGCCTCATGGCTGTGCGCCCACTGCGCCGCCTTGTGTCTGGACCTCGGCGCCTACTAGCGACTTTAGCTAAGGCTCCCGTCTAAGAACGTGGTGTTTCATATATGGACAGCATTTAATCACTACGTTCCTTTTTTGTACGTACCCAGGCCGCACGCCCTTTGTTATCTAAGCGGTTCTCCGCACTTGTGCCTATGCTCCTGGAGTGCACATTTTACATTCATAAAATTTGGTGATAATCGATAATCGGTAGGGGTGACCGGTGAGCACCGTACCTGACCGTGACCGGCCCGACTGGTCAGGTAAACCGTACCGTCAAACACCCCCTTCAAGGCTTTATGCAGCTTTATGCTTTATGGTATGGGGCCATAATCGTGATATGGGGGCCAGCCGTAAATACAGTTACGGTGCTCAGCCCTAAATTAACCAGATACTGTAAGAGGCGAACAGGCAAGTTGAAAAACATGAACCGTGACGCATGACAACTTGTCACGGTTCATTTTTTCAACTTGCCAGGGGGCCCGGGTCCGGCATAGGTATATCGTGGTGTATGACACAGATGACTCAGACGTCCGCTTTGTCATACACTACGATATACCTTCGTCGGAGTGAGCCTGCCAGTGAGTGAGCATGGAACCATGTGGATAGAAGGGCTCAGGTGTTAGGGAGCTGAGTGGACTCGGAGAGTGATTTATAGTGTTTGGTCTGTTGCGGCACACAACCAGTGAGAAATCTGAGGATCACGAGAACAAAAAAATTCTCCAACTTGAAGCCGTGCCAACCTCCAGGCCTTCAGAGGAACCCCAAAATTGCGAGGCATCATAGTAGGGTCCTTCTCTCTTACGACTCCATCTTTCAAACTAAGTGAGGTCAACGGCCGGCTCAGGGCAAGGCCGGGCTGGGATAATTCAGGACAATACGAAACCTGTTTCTGCGCCATCATCTTGGACGCCACGTTGTCAAAAGTCCTTGATCTACTATAATATAGTAAAGCTGAGCGCTGAGGATTTGAAATTGGCGTCAACTCGCCATCTGATTGGTTAGATACTTAAAAAACGCTTACACTGGCACAACTTGGGCCGCCGACCCAACACCCACTGAAACCAAACAATGAATTAGGGATCCCTGGTCCCACTGGTAATCCCCACTGCCATCAGTGTCAATGCCCTCAAAACAACGTGTCAACGACTCCACAAAAAAACGTCTTGGGGGGGCGATGATCGAGGTGTTTTAAGGATAGCTCCATTTGCGTGGTAAGCTGGGACCCACAGGGTTGCGGTATGACGGAACGTTGTGCAGTGGGGCCGAGCTGGTGTTTGTACTAAGCTGGCGCAACAAAATTCATGAGACATGCCCTTGAGCCTGAGGGCAGTGACCGTAGCTAAGGTGCTAGTAGTAGTGGCACAGATGAGGGCCTTCAGTTCAGGCTTAGCACCCAACTGCACAACAACTGGCCTGGTGGATGTTGATCACACAGTCCCAAACTCATGAACTTGAACGCGGTGGTTGAAACCGGTCTCAGGCTGCAACAACACACTACTAGTAGCAGTTGAGCAACTCAGTGCACCGGCAAGATGTGATGCATTGGTTGGTCACTTGGTTTGGGGCCTAGAAAAAAGGCTAGAATGCGATTTCATTCGCATGGTGATCTATGAATTTATTTACATAAAATGCTTGAAACGCGTCTAAGGAGTAACGGTAGTCAAAGTTAACTGGCAACTTGTTTTGGCCGTAAACTGGGATCAGATGTGCACCCCGCAGGAATGAATTCAGATGTACAACTGACTGGTCCCGTCTGCCACGCGTGATAGCAGGGCGAATGACCCATAGCCCAGTCACATCGTCACGTCGCACTCTCTCAAACCACTCCACAAGTGCGCAAGAGTAGCGGACACCTTCATATTCAAATGAAAAGAATAGAATGGCCCTGACTACAGCCATCCCACCCATCCCAGGCTTTGTCTCATCCTCGACAATAAATGCACAGTCTCGACGTGGCCCGCGACCTCTCCACGAAGGTGTGGACCGGATGCGCTCGCGTCTTATGCCATGTGTACCACTTGGATCACTTGGAGCATAAAACGTTGCTGTTGCAGAATGAAACACGGAAATTTTGCTGTTGATAGGGAGAAGATCATCGGCGCTCTGACCTAGTAGCTGCGAAGAGACGCATTCCAGGGCCATGAAATGAAGATTCGGAACACCTATGTGGGTAGAAAGACCTGCTATGTCCCGTGGATACTTGCGTGCTTCACAAAATCAGGCTTTAATCAGTATTGATTTATCTGTCAGAGGGATCATTCGATCATTGACGTACCACGAGTTTTGGCCAAGATCACAAGCCCAAGGACTTCCTGTCCTGGGCCCTCTACAGGTTCACTATCATCCTCCTCGTTATTATAAATCGATCGCAAGGGTCTGAGGATGTGTGATATTTGCCCGCCTTCAGTGTGACCAGCTGGTAACATCCCCCGTGCAGCGAAGTCACAGCGCATAGCGGAAAGTTTATCTAGACGCTGGTTTATAAGAAGCATTTGATCTAAGGCATTATACCGGTTGGATCGACGCCATGGCTTCTTGACGGCAGTGATATGGCGTGATTCTGTGATTGAGGAGCAGAGCCCCCCAGGTGCTCCAAAATCTTCAATGAGGCGCCGGTAGTGGGACAGTGCATGCTGCCTTGGAAGTGAGAATCCACTTGGTCGGACACCAGGGGTCCGAAACACCTCGCGCAGCTGGCAAAAGCTGTGCAATGCAGCATCAAGCGTATCCAATGCTTCCGAGTCTATGTTCTGGCGTCGTGCAATGTAGCATGCATCCAGGAAAGCAGTGAGGCACTTGACGATTTCATTCGGGACATACCCTACGATTGCAGGGACATACACCTGTAAGATGGCTGAGCGATCTCCAAGGTACTAGTAGGTGTCGATTAAGGCTGTAGTACCTTCATTAAGGCCTTTGAGTCATCTCCTGTCCATTGCTTAAAGCGCCGGCCTTGAGGAAATCGACGGAGGCCTGGGAAAGGTGGAACCGAAGCAATGCTATTGGCGTGTTAGAACTAGAGTTACCCTTAGTTGTGAGAGCGCCATAGTACCGCCGATCTATATCATCAAGGATGACATTTGCATTGCGTTCACCATGCTTCGCAACAAGATATTGGCACACCCATGTCACCAAATGGTCCTTGAATGTGCCCTTGATTAGTTGATGTAATAAATCTGGCGATATCATTTCATAAATGTCAGCACGTGGGAAGTCCGATGTAAACGGCTGTAAACATATAAGCAAACTTAGGTCACTGGCACTTGGGCTGAAACCGATTGATGGGCTTACTATGATGTCATCATCAATTCCGTATTCGGTCCAGAGCGTTCTGGAATCAAGAAGGTGAACCAAATCTTCCGTATGCCTCGGCATTCGACGACCTGAGTACACATCCGAGTCGAGGTTATCTGGCAGCGATGTACATCTGATAATACTCGTAAGCAGTCTTGTTTACCGGTTTAGGAATTAGGCAATGCTGTACTTTGGGCACCAGCCCTGGACAATACCTGTGAGCAATACTTGCTCAGGATAATCTGCAATGAAGGCAATGAGGTCGTATATAACACGCCTAAAATGTCCATCGGGACATCGGCGGATAAGAGGGTCTCTCATCCCTGCACACAATGGCCTTAGGACTGCCGAAACTGACGCATGATATAGCTGGCGTTTGAAAGTTCGAAAGGCGAGGGTATCATCAGAGTCGCGATCACCTAGGCTAAATTTGAGCGCCCAGAAACACGGTGATGGCACTGGCAGTTCCCACATACAATGAGGGATGGCAAGGAAAGCGATCGGGATCACAGCATTTCTGTGTGCCCGACGGACGGTATTGTGGGGATTACCAATAGATAGATAGAGGGGATGATACTCGACATGACCAGTCGCTACTGATACCGTCGTCTTGTCACTCCCAAGGATGATTGGGCAATACATCGCCCCCCGTGCACTTGGGTTAGTCTTCATGATCTCATCCTACATATAGTAGCGTCAATGCATGCCTATCATAGATATGGTGGTCGCACGGCTTACACAGTGTCTCCAGGCAATGTTACCAGACATTACATTACTCCAATGACGCCTCCCAGCGTCGTCAAGATCGACATATGGGCACAGGTCAAATTGCCCCTCAAAGTCAGGGTTGTCTAACATCATTGATATGACAGTCTCCGGGTTGCGATACCAGACTTCATAGCTTGTCTGCATCCAGTTGGGCGAGTGCTCGTCAACATCTCCGCAGAATCCTGTAACTAGACATTCCCAAGGAGCATCACCAAGCTTAGATGAATCAATAATCGCGTGCATCTCCTGGTAAGACCGGAATGGTGCAGAGCCGCCAAGACCAGCCATAGATTTTTCCCATAGCTCAAGAAGGTTGTCAATATTTGATAAAGAAAGCTCTGCACGCCGGTACAGAAGATCTGCAAGGTTGAACTGCACCTCACTATTGAAGGGACTCCAGTCGCCTTGCGCTGCCATTGCCCGCAATGGCGGCAGTGTACCAGGTGCGAGGAAGTTGCCGTTTGAGTCACATGGAAGAGCTGATTCAAGTTGTTCAATTTAGTCCAATGCCGCAAATTTCATAACACAGAGAACACAATTACCAGTTAAATGAGGATGGTATTTCCTCCTCTGGCCGCCCGGCCCGGGGCCAACTTGGTCCAGAATATTAGTCGTTGCACCGCGGCCATGGGCAATGGGTGTATCTTCAAACACATCATCATTATCATGGCCTTCGTGTTCATATTCTTGACCACCTTGAACACCGATTTCAAGTTGGAAATCAAAAGATCTGGTATGGACCACCCGGATGTGATAAGTGCGTCCACGTTGGCTCTTGAACGTTTTTGGGCAGTTCGGATGGGGGCACTGGAGTCTGTATGCCATTGGCATAACCGCACTGCTAGTGGCACTTCAGGGGAAACTTGAAGGATGTCCAACTTGGAGTCGTGTTATTCTCACTTTTCATTGCACATTCACTGTCAGAGGAAGACGCCCCGGGCCTTAGGCTGCGTGTTGGGTCACAAAGGTCGTATCCACAGAAGTTCCGACTATCGGAGCTGCTATTTACTGACTCAGCATCCGGCATGCAGTTTCCATCCTGCAAGGGACACTTAGGGGTGAGCACCGTCCCGTATACGGTATACGGCCGTAAACGGGACCTTACGGGATCTTACGCTTCTAACTTCGATAATTTGTGAATTTTTATGCTACAAAGCTATTCTAAAGCTATTATATTACAGGCTCGAGTGTGGGCACCCAGCCAACGACCCCGCGCAGCCTCTTGATGGGGCATGTGTCCACGGCCCTGACGGCGTGTATGAGCCACATGGACGCGACCTTGTTTCAAGGCTCGGGGGTAGGTGCTCATGAGCGTGTCATTCACGAGTCCAAGCAGCGCAGGTATGTCGTGGTGGCTGAGCAGGAGCTCCGCCATGCGCGTCGCCGATGCGCCGGTCAGGATGTGCGTGCTTGCAATGGCGCGCGCAAGGTGGTCGAGCACACGCATGGCATCCCCGCCGTCGTCAAGTACATGGGAAAGACAGACCTGGAGTGTCACGTCCCACGCGACGAGATCTTTCTATGCTCATCTCCCATCATCTGTCCTTGTCACTGTCACCATTAGCACGGTCTTGAGCGATCCACGAGTGTTCGGCCGCCGGGTCGTGAGGATTGAGGCCTATATTGAGGCGCAATGAGGATGTCTCCCCCTGAGCTCAATGCTGGCAGTGAATTTGACTTTTGATACAGCCGTGTTGTCGAGGCCCCTGGAGAAATTTTCAATTAGCATAAGGTTGACTCGGAGTCGCCAGCTACAGTAAGGTTTGAAAAGTCCATACGGTGGTTGCGGTGCCAACATCAGAATACAAGTGACCATGACAGCTCCTTAACTTGAAGCACCTCCGTCAGCGTCCACTGGCATGAGAATTTGGGGTGATGTCGTCTGTACTAAATATGTGTGTCAGGTCCCACTGGCATTGTATGCTCAACAACGGTACTTCGATCCGTGACACTCAGGCTGTCATACATCATGGCAGATAATGATCTATTGAAGAATGCATGCCAGTGCCAGTGGTGAAGGGAACAACGAGTCAGCAGAGAGATAGACGGAACCAGAAGTATGGCAAACTTGAAGGCTCCATGAATTTTATGACCTGATGAGTTGCACGGCGGCCGTGTTGTAACTTAAGGTTTGGAACGTTGCGAAAGGCAGGGCCAGAAGAAGTGGGAGGCAGGTAGTAGACAACGAAGATTCTCAGTTCTGTGATAAACTGGCGAGATAAATGCCCCACATACCTTGCGTGTAGGCCCTCATCCCCACTCTGGTCATTAACTTTGGGTCGTCCTTCCTCTTGGTTTTTGTTGACAATGTCCAACTCTTCCGAGTCCCACATGCGCCATTCTCAGGCCCGGGTGAAGGTAGTGGGGGACGATACCCAGTAAGTAGAACTTGATTCTTCATTTCATGCGATGTGGATACAGATCGTGATGCTCAGGCTAAGGGTAATACGCCACACTATAAGGCAACCTATGGACACGACAGGTCTTACAAACCATCTACAAAGTAAGTGAAATGTTACACAATTAGATGCGTCAAAACTTCAGAAGGTTCAAGGAAACGCACCGTTCAATCCCTTGTCTCAACTCGATCCATCGTCACAGTCCCAGCTAGTACCGACTCAGATGACTTGGAGGACTCCCTGCCAGTGATGAAGAAGCGACGACCTGGCGCAGTCGACAGGGGGAAGGGCACAGGTGGGGCCACTGCCAGTGGCAGGGATTCAAAATCGAAACGTGAGTCACCTGCTTACAGATCACATTTTGTCACATTAGTAACCTGGCACCAATTTTTTTAGCGCAGCCATCTTCCTGTCGTAATGATACTAGCTGCCAAATTCGTGTTCCCACTTCCCCCCAGAGAGTATCTGATCGTGTTGATGATGCTGATGACTCTGCTGGTAATGATAGTGATCCAGAGACTGAAGAAGAACCGCCGCTCACCTTGCTGCAGCTTGCTGAGCTCGCTGAGAGATCCCCCGCAGCAATGGTAGCAACAATCATGGCTCAGGCTGTTGAGGTGCGTATATGGCAGTGACTTAATTTAAGTCTTCTCACACAAACTACTTTGACAGAGGCCATTGTTGCAGGTCTCAGCGAATCCCCCTGACGCTATGTCAAGTGCAGACCATAACGCCTTGGTCCAGGCTCCATCCCCCACCACATCACTATTGCTCGCGCTGCAGGGAAGTGGTGCAGAAGACAGCCCCCTCTCAGCTGACCAGGCCCAAGCTACGTGGCCAACCAATACCAACATCATCTACTATCCAGGGTCAAACAAATTGCTGTTTGCCTTGCAGGGTCCCCTGCTTCGTGGCGTCCTCCAAGATGCCTTTGGAGTGCTCCGAGCCACTCTAATCCTTGACGATGCATATCCAGACGCCATCGTAATGCCTTTGATCATCAGGCAGTCACTCCTTGCTGCCACCGAAAAGCAACATCTGAGGGCAATTGTTCGTAAGCGGCTCATGGACGACATAGAATATCTGACAACATTAATCCGTCTGGTGAGTTCTATCGTATTAAATATGATACAACTAGTCAATTAATCCCATTTTCAGACACGCTCCCGCATTTCTCTCTTCTGGAAAGAGATCAAGGACCGCTTTTCAACAATGGTCTTTCCTGAGTTCTCATTTATCGGCACAGCATCTACCATTGCCACCGTTGTTGACAAACAGCTGTATGACTATACCTACATATTCCCCTTTGCGCGAACTGTGAGTGCCAGCTTTTTAGCAAATACCCACTGACAACCCTTCAGCAGACGCAATACGAAGTGGTTCCTGAGCCCTCATTACCATATCGGAACGGCCGGATCATCCGAGCAATCCGGGACCTGTTCTTCACTGGAGGGACGTCGTCCTTCGCTTATCGTTTTGATCATTGCTTCCCGCGGGCCCTCTGTATGAACAATCGTAAGGAGTTGGTGGCTCGTCAAGTGCCAGTTGCCATGGTGGCAATGGTATCAACAATGGTGAGTGCTGTGATATTTCTCGTAACTAGATACTAATTCTTTATTTTAGCTGCATGCTGCCATTGATGACTGGCGTGATGGCAAGCCTCGGAACGCAGACTCGGAGTTTTCACCAAGTACCTATCGTCGCGTATATGAAGATCACATTGGCAGCTTCAAATACCTTCAGAATGAGAATATCGCGTTATATAATTCCGTACTGGAAGACATCTACACCTGTGCTAGGTGAGTGCGCCAGTTACAAGTGCCATTTGCATTGCTACTGTCAGTGATGTAACTTTCCCATCCTCAGTACACCAGCTCAGGTCCCTCGGGCAGTTCCAATTGCCAAACACAACTGCCAAGAACGTGATGGCTAACAAATTTGTTAAAGGTATGTCGCATTCATACTACTGGATTCTGGCCCAAAGCAGAAGCAGATAGGGTGGTGTGTGCGTGGGCTGACTGTCGCATCAGGTGGTGCAGCTCGCGCCTCAGTGCACTCAGGGGCTCATAGTGCTCATAATGGGCGCGCTCATGGCCAATGCCAATGGTTCATTTGTTTTACATATACGTACTCAGCCTGAGTTTTCTATTTTCTATTTGATATTAGTCTTTTATTGATAGTGGAGTTGACGCCTTGTGGGCCGCTCCTCCTTGCTCCGAGTCCTCTCTCTCTGATCTCTGATCTTGTGCACGGACACTTGTGTCCGCTCCTAGGCTGTTCGTCCTTATATCCCTTTGTTCTTGTTTCACCTTTATTGGCCTCGGACTATGATATATATGATAACCTAAGACTACGGATCGAGGGGGAGTCGCCTGATGGCGCTCCCCACACGATTATTAGTAAGTCGTATAGAAGCATGATGTGCGCTCAGCGTAATGTTACCTCGAGTCATGGGACTCTTTCTCCTCATCCCCTCGTCGTGCCCTTAGTCTGAGCTACTCCTCTCACCGCACACACTTCGTTCTCACTTCGCTTCACCTCTGCTCGACGCCGCGCGTCTGCCTCATGCCTGCGCGCTCCTTGCGTTGCCTTGTGCCTGCGCGCTCCCTGCGCTGCCTCGTGTCTTGGACCTCAGCGCACCTCACTCTCCTCCTCCTAATGCTCGACAACTGGCCCAATATGGGCACCGACAACGAGAGCGCTCAGAACGCGATCATCAACGACATCCCCTCCCTTAAACACCATCTCCCCCGACGTCTCGACGGGCTCCCTCCGGTCGGGTTCCGTTCGATAACCATTCCGACACAGGGGCACCTCCCTCTCCCCCCCTTCATCTTCGCTCTCCCCCCACGTCGCGGCCACCAACTGTAACCATCAGATGTCTTCCGTACCGGAAACATCCGTCCCCCTCTCTTTCTCCTTCTTCTTCATCTCTATCTTCTCAACAACTGGTGCAACGTGGGCGCCGACAACACGAGCGGTCAGAACGCCATCATCAACGACATCCCCTCCCTCGAACACCGTCTCCCCTGACGTCCCGACGGACTCCGTCCGGTCAGGTTCCGTTCGACAGCCATTCCGCCACGGCCGCACCTCTCTCTGCCCCCTACATCTTCACCCTCCCGACAATTGGCACAACGTCGCTGCCGGGAACGGGAGAGGTCAGGACGCGATCGCCAACGCCGTCGCCCCCTCGATCTCCTGCTAACTTTCTGCGCTCTCTCTTATCACAACAGGAAACTGCCACAACCTGTGCGTTCCCCCATTTCTGTAGTCCACCTGTCTTCCTTACGTTGTTACTCCCCTAGCTCTACTGATATTGCCCGTTGCGCGACGGCCGTACTCTGACTCGTTTGAAACGACATCATTCGGACAAATGACGGTTGTCTGCCAGTTCTGTGGTGCTACATGGTCAATTGTTGAAAGACAATCTCATTGGTTGATGGTACTGACAAACTGTGACGGTTTTCTGCCTTCATTCCCCCTCGCACACCGTCTTCTCCCCCGCCTCCTACCGACGCCTCACTTTCACCCTTGGTAGTTGGTACGTCTGTCCGGTTGTGCGGGCACACAAACATCGACAAAAAACGTCGGTTTTCGTAGACACACCACCGCCTAAGCGTCACCCCTCCTATTCCTTGGTCTCCTTGGCACTTTCTACCCTTTAACCGTCTTCGCAATATACGCAAATTCGTTACAAGCGTTTGTACTGGGTACACAAATCTTCAATTCTTTCGCTTTGCCCATGTCCGAGTTCCCTGCTGTCCATCTGTAGTGTTCAATGTCGTTCGGCCTGCACCATTTACTTCCCGTAATTCACTACTTTTGAAACAATGTGCACCACAATAATACACCCCCTCTCACACCTCAGTCTCAGTCTATGCTCGCACTAACAGGCAGGTCAGACAATTCTCTGGGCTCGGAAATGAGAACCGAATGGATCATACCTGTGTGTCCCTGAACGTTGAGGTCTTGAAATTGCTCTATCTGGCCACATGGCCGGGCAATGCGGGCATAACATTTGGTACCAGGGCTAAAGAAGGCAGAGGTGGGTCAAAATACGGCAGTGCCCATACCAATGTGTTTCAAACAGCGCCTGACTAGCCAATGGAGAATTATTGGAGAGATGTGTGCTTCTTTTGTAGCTTCCGTCATGTATCACAAAGTTTGGGGTGACGGACTCTCAACTTGAAGCCACCCTCGTATATGAAATGGAATGGCTGCTGCATAGTGACGGGACTCACCCACTTCCTTTCTCCTCACACACATGGCAGCTAAGGCGCGAAAAGACGACGCTGATTTTCACAAAGGTCGAATCGTGCCAGGCAGCCAACAGCCACAACAAAGCAAAAGGGAGAATAAGCAAGACGAAGCCCATGCCAAGGCGGTGGCCGTGACCCTGGCTGCAAGAGACAAGGCAGAAGAAAACCACCGTGCTCTTCTCGTGCGTATTGCGCAGCTAGATGCCTCGTTACGGAGAGTGGAGCAAGCTGTGCATTCGAGCTCTCAGAGGAACAAGCTTTGCTGTGCCCACCCTAGAGGAAAACAGGGTCTATTAGTAACTGCAACAGAGTAAGTTTCTAGAAGGTGTTGATCAATTGACTTAGACTGAGGAATTCACAAATGACGGCAGGCATTTCGCGGGATCAGACCTAGCCTCAGACTCAGATGTTAGTCACTGGCATGCAACTAGATATCGTGATGAATCGAATCATGGGGTTAAGGCACCGCCACCATCAAGGGAGCTGAGCGATCATGATTCCGAATTCCGAGCTACAAGTAGCGAAGAGGAGAGCGATGCAGGCTCAGCACAGGTAGAGTCTGATGAAGCCATGAGCATAGTCTGTGTAGAGAATGTCGGTGCTGGTTGTGATAGACCAGCGGTAATGGTGAGTGAATGCGCATCAGCTGCGGCTTGGTGGATGGCACTCATCATCAACTTGAATTGCAGAAAGCGAAGACTCGGAGGGACTCCTCGCGAGCTGAAGCTTGGGCAGCACAAACTGTTAACATGCCAATGGGCACATCTCAGAAGGTCAAACGAAAGATGCCTTCGGACTATGTGTAGGTGTAGCTTCCTTTTATCCCATTAAATACTAATTCCACCTCTGCTGCATCCGCTTTATGTTTACTGCTAGCGGTGTGTCCAAGTTCAACTCCAAACGCCTTAAGCGCTGCAACGCCGTACCGAGGGGGCTTCATCTGGGTTGGAAAGAGCTGGGTTAGTAAGGCCATTTTTGTTCCACAGAGCATGGGGCTGATGGGTGTACCAAGTGCCAGCCGAGTCTCAGGGTCAGCGGGGAGAAGGGTTGACCCGACATTGCACCGATGCAGTGGATAGTGCCAGTGCCAGTGAGGACATAGAAGATGCTCAGGTAGGCGAGTTTGAGCATGATGAGCCTGAGGGCATCCTTAAACGAGTGAGGGCAAGCAAGAGCTCAGCCTTTCCAGCAGGATTGACGTCCTCACCCATGCCTGGTACTTCACTGGCACCAGCCCGCCATGCATGCTGGGGGACAGAGCGGGTATGGGGTCACTTCTTCAATGACGTGAAAGGCCAACTGACTGCCTTAGTTGCCCATTGCGGTTCACAGTGTCACATCTCCATCCACTTTTACTACTAGTACAGGGGGCGGCCTCATCGGTGACACCATTCGTGATTACAGGCGTCCCCACTGCAATGCTAGGAAGCAGCGCAACGCTGTTGCCAGCTGTTGAGACCGGCCGGTGTCAAACCCAGAAGGCCCGATGTGCTCAGTCTTTGACTAGTTTGACTGCCCAATTGCGTAGGACTGTGTTTTCTTGATCCCAATCTTTCCCCTACTACCTTTTCCACTATAATGTACATATTTTCGGCTATCTCCGTAGCAGCACATTTCTTGAAGGCATTTTTCTTGTGTCCGCAGTACTAGTACCGCCATACTAGTATACTACTACGATCTTTCATCGGTTTCAATTATGGACATAGTATGTCCATAATTGAAACCGATGAAAGATCAGGACGCAATGGGATACCATTAGTACGGCCTGGGAGATATGTGAGTTGAGTTGCCTGCTTACAAATCCTGTTCCGTTCGAAGCCGTAAGTCTGTCCTACCACTGTGTTCGCAAGCTGCGCAAGCACGACACTCGGCACCCGGCCTCATGCCCGCCCGCCGGAGCTTTTTGCATTTATGCACGGAATGCTCTTCCCCAATATCCAGCTTGACGACTTCTCTGCTACCCTCCCCCACCTTCTTGAGCATTCCGAGTCTCAGCATACGTAGAAGAACCTGAAGGACGAGAATGGACCATGATGCATGATGGCTGCAGTCAATGTTGGTGCGTTCCTGGAATACAGCTGGCCTCAAGGCATCTTGCGATGCACAGGCGCTCTCGGACAAGTGGGTCGTACACCTGCTACCGCAACTGCTGCCAGGAGCAAGGTGAAGCTTGCGAGAAAGGCTCAGGTGGACGATCAGAAGGAGGTCGATGGCGACGATCGCAGGTGGAATAGCGACGTAGAGGCTCACTCTCCATGCCAAAAGTCCCTCCACAATTCAGGTCTCTCCCGTGCTTTCCGACACAGCGGCATCCCTGGAACCCACCGCCCACCTTTAAGATGGCCCAAGAACTCACTTTTACCATGCTGGCTCACGCTCTCCGGTCCACCCGGCGTGATGCCCAGTCAGAAATCCGTCTTCACAGAATGGAGTAGGTCGACGTAGATCGAAGTGCATCCCCAGTGGGAAATGCGTCGAATGAGGTAGAGATAGATAGAGTTAGATAGAGAAAATAATATAGAATATTAATATAGTGATTTGCTTTGATCGGCATAGAACGAGATCGATGCTTAACGATTCCCGTAGAGGCACGAATCTCAGATCCACTAATCGATATGACCTAAGTTCGCGCGCGCGCGCGCATACCCATAAGCGAGGCCCTGCCTCTGTACGATGGCCTTGCCCCACCGACCCGATCTAGCGATACGCGTGGTTTGTCCCGGTCTACTTACGCTCTTATGTACACGTTGTCTCGGAACTGCAAACTCTGGACTCTGGACATCCGAGGCATGGACTCAGCCGAAGGGCTCGGCCTCGCCGATACCTCGCCAAAGTTTAGCGGGGCGATTTCATTTACGTGCACGGTGCACGTAAATACATTGTACTGACACTTTCCCTCGACCTCCTTCACCATAACCCTACGCAGATTACGTGCCAGCCTGACTCGGAGTGCGCCGCGTGGTCATTTCCCGGGTCCTCTTAAGGTCCTCGGTCTTCTTCGCTCACGCTCGTCACATCATGTTGCCATATCAAATCGACGTTCAAAATGTCGTCAAAATCACCCTGCCCCATCCAGGTCATTCCAACAAGACTCAGACTGCTGTTATCAACGTCGAGCTAACCCAATGCGGTCCTTTGGTACGTTTGTTTTGGCTCTACTAGTACCTTATTGACGCTGAATACACTTGACCAGATCATACATGTTTCTATTTGCCCCCCTGGCCATTTCCACTACCAAGACGAAGACGACCCGGACGTCTTCGTACCGGATACCGACATGGAGAGTGAAGAGGACGCCGAAATGCTCTTTGGGCCGGCACCTGGCCCATCCCGTTCAAGACGCGCAATCCCTCAGCACAATGACGATGAAGCCATCGTCATCTCCGACAGCGAATCAGAGGGTCACGCGGACTCGGAGGACGTTGGAAAGGCAAGTCTATTTCATTGTTCGTCTTTCCTCTAATCACTGATCTGACTCTCATTTCCAACAGGCAAAGCAGCAGGACTCGGACGCTGGGAAGGGAGGTGCTAGCGGTGCAAACGATCGCGAGATCAAGCTGGAG
>Ga0210393_10001482_pt1 | contig 19674 bp, 18 predicted proteins | sample IncBWC27OmetaG_FD_160068 | JGI IMG/M metagenome (GOLD analysis project Ga0210393, IMG submission 160068) | Forest soil microbial communities from Barre Woods Harvard Forest LTER site, Petersham, Massachusetts, United States - Inc-BW-C-27-O ... | reverse complement strand
GGGGCAGTTTCCCACAGAACACAACGTCAAGTGGGTGAAGTCTGGCGCTGCACCGTTGGCACCGGAGTTGCCGCGAAGATTCACGGCGCTCACCGGCATTCTGGTGTGTCAGGGATATGGCATGACTGAAGCGTCGCCGGTGACGCACGTGGGATATTTGCAGCCGGAGCTCTACCGGCCGGATTCGATTGGACATCCCCTGGCGCAGACGGAGTGCCGGGTGATTGGGACAGAGGATTTGGCAGCCTCAGCCGGGAGGGTGGCAGAGGTTGCTGAGGGCGAGCCGGGTGAGTTGGTGATGCGTGGTCCGCAATTCATGCGGGGATACTGGAACGAGCCGGACGCCACTGCGGCTGTGTTGCGCGACGGATGGTATTGGTCGGGGGACATTGTCACGCGCGACTGCGAAGGTTTCTACCGCGTCGTCGACCGGCGTAAAGAAATGATCAAATACAAAGGATTCCCCGTGGCGCCAGCGGAGGTGGAAGCGGTGTTGCTGGAACATCCCGCGGTGCGAGAGTGTGGAGTCGTCGGGCGCCCGGACACGGAGGCGGGAGAAATTCCGGTGGCTTTTATCGCTCTGCGCGACGGATTTGCAACTGGCAAGAAGATGGAAGAAGAGTTGTGCGGATTTGTGGCCGAGCGTCTGACGCGCTACAAACAGCCGCGCGAAGTGCACTTTGTAGAGGTCGTCCCCAAAACGACGTCGGGAAAGATCTTGCGCCGGGAACTGAGACAGTTGCTTCGCTGAGCGAGCGATTGGACTACTCCCCGCGGGGCGCAGTTCTAGAAGTGACACCGAATTGACAATCTCTTGACAATCCCCAACCTGACCGGTTTCAGTCTAATCCTCGCGCAGTTGCGGTCGTTCCCACGCCGTTCTGCCTCAGTCGAACTTCGCACTTCAGGAGGATAAACTCATGAAACGATTTGACAAAGTCAAAGCTTGCGCTGCCGTGGCGGCGCTGGTCGTAGCCTGCGGCCCGTTCGCCAACGCGCGTTCTAATCGACCGGGCATTAGTGTGGTTGCGTCGACGGTTCCCGCCAACGGCGACGCGAATCCGTACGGCATAGCGCGCGTGCCGGAGAGTTCAGGCGCACTTGTCCAGGGAAATATTTTGGTCAGCAATTTCAATAACAGCGCGAACCTCCAAGGTACGGGGACAACCATTGTCCAGATTTCCCCGGAGGGCAACACAAGCCTGTTCGCTCAAATCGATCCCACAAATTTGCCGGGGCCGTGTCCTGGCGGCGTGGGATTGACGACGGCGTTGGCGGTGTTGCGCACCGGATGGGTTATTGTGGGCAGTCTGCCCACCACGGATGGAACCTCCGCCACCGCACAAGCGGGATGTTTGCTGGTGCTGGATAACAACGGAAATGTTGTGGAGACGTTTTATGGTTCGCTCATCAATGGTCCATGGGACATGGCGGCATTGGATTCCGGAAGCAGCGTTAATTTATTCGTCACCAATGTTTTAAACGGAACTGTAGCCGGCGGTGGAAACGTGGTGCATGGCGGAACCGTCGTGCGACTTACGCTGAATGTGACGCATAAGACCATGCCCAGCTTGCAGGCTATGACAGTAATCGGTTCAGGTTTTGCCGAGCGGACCGATCCCGCGGCACTGGTGATTGGGCCGACCGGTTTGGGCGTCAGTGGAAATGCCGACACGGTTTATGTAGCCGATAGCCTGAACAATCGCATCGCAGCGATTCCTAACCCGGTGTTTCGCACTACGTCCGCTGGAACTGGCGCAACGGTATCGCAAGGCGGCAGCTTGAATGATCCTCTGGGGCTGGCGATTTCTCCCGGCGGCGACATTCTGACAGTTAACGGCAACAACGGCTTTCTGGTAAGCACCACGCCGGACGGCAACCAGATCAGCAAGCAATTGCTGGATAGCAGCGGCAATCCGCCAGGGGCAGGAGCGCTGTTCGGGTTGGTGCCAGTGGTGGGGCAGGGCCTCTACTACGTTGACGACGCGACCAATACGTTGAATCTATTCAATTGAGTCTGTGACAGAGGCGAGCCGCAAACCCACCTTTCGCGAAATCAGCGGAGGGTGGGTTTTTGTTTCTGGAAGAAATCAAGAATGCGATAACGGCGATACGTTTTCGTGATCGGCATTCCCGTTGTTCTGTGCAGGAAGTTGCTGTAGTATCGCTGGCTCATGTTCCGAATCCTGCTACTGTTTTTGCGCAGGCTATGGCTGCCGCTGGTGATGTTCGCCGGATTTAGCCTGATGTGTGTGTTGGTCTACCGGCGGTTGGAAGGACTGGCATGGCAGGACGCGTTGTTCTGGATGATCCAGCCCCACGCGATCGATGCCAAGCACGTGCACAATTCGACCAAGCTGTTCTCGATTTTCGTGTATGGCGGCGTGTTTGCCTTTCAGATCTGGGTGGCGGAACGCGTAGCAGTCACGATCTTCAACCGGCAGGGAATGGAGGCCTGGAGAACTATGGTGAACGACGTCAGCATTGAAAAGCTTCGCGATCATTTCATCATCTGCGGCTACGGGCAGGTCGGGCGGACGGTGGTGGATCAGCTGAACCGGCTGAAGATTCCGTTCGTGCTGATTGAGACCAGTGAAGGATTGTGCCGCGAGTTGCTGAAGGAAAAAATATTGGCGATCCAAGGTGATGCCAAACGCCACGACGTGCTGCAATCCGCGGGAATCGAGCGTGCTCGCGGCGTATGCATTGTGATCGACAATGACGCCGACAATCTTTACATCACAGTGACGGCCAAGGCTTTGAATCCGAAAGCGCGGATTATCACGCGGGCGGGGCAATCCCGCTACGCGCAGGCCATGCGCAATTCTGGCGCGGATGAGGTCATCATTCCGGAGTATGAAGGCGGGTTGATGACAGGACGGATGATTGCCAAGTTCTATCCCGACGCGCACGCGCATCTGGAATGAAAAGAAAAGAAGCGCTACTTCTACTTCTCTACTCCGCTCTCACCCGCGATTTTCCTGGTCACCAGGAAGTTCCAGATGGCCTCATTTGCGTTGAGGGCGTTACTGGTCTTGCCAATCTCTTTTTCGGTTGTGTACTGCTCGCCGCCCGGCCAGGTGTTGCCGCCGTTCTTCACGCTGTAGAGCACGACCTGAGCATTGCCCTGGCATCCGCTGTAGGTGTAAGTTTTCGTGTCCTTGCCGCCCTTTTCCGCGGATGGCAATTTGTCCTGAACAGGCTTTTCTCCGCAGCGGTCGAACTTGGCCCAGGTTTTGGCACTGTCTTCGGCGGAGAGCATATGGAAGCGGCGGGGCTTGTAGGTGCCGCCGTTGTCGGGAACGACCGGGTCATCGGTGCCGTTGATGAAAAGTGCGGGTATGGCCCGTGACGGCAGGCAGATCATGGTCTTCGGCATGGCCGCGCCCACTGCCGCAATTGCTGCTACGCGATCAGCCATGGAGCAACCCACCCTGAGAGCCATGAACCCGCCATCGCTCAGGCCAGTTGCATAGATGCGGCGCGTGTCCAGTGAGTAGTTCAGGGCGATTTGGTCCAGCATTTGGTTGAGAAAGGCAATGTCATCCACAGGCTCCGGTCGCTTCCTGTTTTCTTCGGGATTCTGACCGCCCCCCTGACCGCCTCCGGGATAGCCTCCACCGCTACCAGGATACCCCCCTCCACCACCGGGGTAGCCTCCACCGCCACCGCCCGGCCAACCTCCGCGACGGCCATAGCCGCGACGGGGCGAGGCGGCCGCTGCCTCATCCGATCGCACTCCGATGTTCCACTGCCCATGCGCGGAATTGGGATAGACGGCAATAATGCTGTCTTTATCGGCGAGCTGATTAAAGTGGGTGAGGCGCGCCATGTCGCTGGCGTCCTGATTTCGTCCGTGCAGCAGAATGACGGTCGGATAGTGTTGCTGCTGGTCGTAACCTTTGGGCAGATGCACAACATAAGAGCGAGAGACATCATTAACGTCGATCTTTGCCTGAATATCGTTTGGCTGGGCGGCCCGTGCAGGCGCATCTTTTTCCGGAACGTCTTGCGCCGACAAAAAAGTGACGTATAGCAGCAAGGTGAGACAGATTGCCAGTGCGTACACCGAGGCCCATCTCTTGCCGGCAATGTGATGTCGCGAGACTCTGAATGTCATTCTCTCAATTCCTTTTCTGTTGCGGAGGCGATTGCCCGTGTATTGAATACGGATGAGACGATTCCGTCATGACGTGCGAGGAAGCAGATACAGACTACAAGGTCCGAGCGTGTCGTCGCCAATCCCATAAGAACCCCGGCAGTCCCCGGGGGTTGCTAAGGGAGCGCGAGTGGCTTGCAAAGTTTTGTAATTGGCCACGGATTGGGCGGAACTTCTTCCGCGAATCTTCGTACCTATGGATGGCGAGGCATTGAACGGCCTCTATCAACAGCAGGGAGGCATCTATGGACGGCAACTTTGTAGGACTGGCGGCGGTGATGATGTCACTCGGGATTCCTATGGCGGCGATGTACACCTTTTTCCGCGTGCGCAAGCTGCGCAGCGATGAGCGGATGGCGGCCATTGCGAGGGGAGCTGACGTACCGATGCAAGCGGACCTTTCTGAGGCCGCCCGTTCGCGGCGCTCCGGAATTCTGTTGGTGGCGGGGGCGGTCGGGTACATCGTAACCTTTGTTTTAATTGGACGCGTCGAGCCCGACGCCATGATCGCCGCGACCTTTGGCGTGATCCCGCTGGCGGTGGGGATTGGCTTCTTCGTGGACCACGCGCTGATCCGGCGGGACACCAAGGCAATTTAAGGCGCCCAGAAAAAAGAAACGCAGCCGGAACGGATACACACTCTCCGTTGTAGATGCGCTACGGGTGCTGCTTCGCAAAACCGGCGGGCAAAAGCCCGACGCAACGCCTACGTTTATGCACCTAAGGTTCTGAACGTATAACGATTTTCCTCCGTGAGTGTCGAAATTCCCTCCCTGACAAATTGCGGGTTGTCTGGAGCCTCCTCGCAAGTGCCTTGATGTAAAGCGGATCGTCCCATCTGGGCGCCGGTGGCCCCAACCTTGCAGTTCTTCCTCTGTGGCTGACCGAAGGCCGCGACGTCTTGATTTCGGAGGGAACTTATATGAAACACAAGAATCCTTTACGGCATTTAAGTCATTGCTGCAATGTTTTGCTGATGTGTGCTGCCATACTCCTCGCCGCACCGGTAAGTACGCAATCCCAGACGATGCAGTCACCTGGTATGCAGTCGCCGGGTATGCAGTCGCCCGATCGGGATGACGCCACGCGGCGACAGCTTGCCAGCTTCGACGGCTTTCTGGATAGTCACCCCGAGGTCGCAGAACAGGTGCGCAAGGATCCTTCGCTGATAAACAACCAGCAGTTTGTTGACAAGCACCCCGAACTCCAGGAGTACTTGCAGCAGCATCCGGAAATCCGCGAGGAGCTCAACCAAAATCCGAATGCATTCATGCACCAGGAGCAGCGCTTCGACCGGCGCGAGGACCAGGGCCGTGATCGGGATGTGACCCGCACCGAACTGGCGAATATGGATCGCTTCATGGACAGCCATCCCGAGATTGCGGAGCAATTGCGCAAGGATCCGTCACTGGTCGATAACCAGAAGTTTGTCGGGAGCCACCCGGCTTTACAGCAGTTCCTGGCCGACCATCCTGGAGTGCGTGAGGAGTACAAGGAGAATCCGAATGCATTCATGCATCAGGAAGAACGCTTTGACCGGCGTGAAGACCAGCGTCGCGATCGCGACGTAACCCGCACCGAGCTGGCAAATATGGATCGCTTCATGGATAGCCATCCTGAGATCGCGGAGCAACTGCGCAAGGATCCGTCACTGGTCGATAACCAGAAGTTTGTCGGGAGCCACCCGGCCTTACAGCAGTTCCTGGCCGACCATCCTGGAGTGCGTGAGGAGTACAAGGAGAATCCGAATGCCTTCATGCATCAGGAAGAACGCTTTGACCGGCGCGAAGACCAGGGCCGTGATCGGGATGTGACCCGCACCGAACTGGCGAATATGGATCGCTTCATGGACAGTCATCCTGAGATTGCGGAGAGACTGCGCAAGGATCCGTCACTCATAAACAACAAGGAGTTCGTGGAAAGCCACACGGCTCTGCAACAGTTCCTGGCCGACCATCCGGGAGTTCGCGAGGAATACAAGGAAAATCCTAATGCCTTCATGCATCAGGAGGAACGCTTCGACCGGCGCGAGGACTTTAATACGCATCGCGATCGGGATGTGACCGGCGCCGAGCTCTCCAGCTTTAACGAGTTCATGGAAGGGCACGGCAACATCGCCAGCGAACTTTCTAAGAATCCATCGCTAGCCAACAACCAGGAGTACCTTGAGAACCATCCTGCGCTGCAGGATTATCTGAAGGCACATCCTCAAGTGCATGAAGAACTGAGCGAGAACCCGCAGAATTTTCTTCAGTCGGCGCAACAGTTCAATGCACATTCTTCGACGAAACTGACAAACGAGCCGAAAGCCAAGTAGGTGACTGGACAGCCGGGAGAGGGCCGTTTGGCGACGGCCCTTATTCTCGATCTCGTAGGTGGTTCCCAACGGTGATAGAAAACGCTGACGGAGGATTTATCCATGAATCGCAACGTGCCACTGATCTCGATGCTCATACTGCTTTTTGTACTTCCCGGATTTGCCGGTGACGGTAAGAAACACCCCAATCGTGCCATGATCGAGAAAATGGAAGCTGTCCCTTGCGGCGCGCACGAACATGGACTGACCGGACTGGGAAGCGTCTGGGCCTCGGTGGGCGTGACCCATGTAAATTCCGACGAAAAACTCTGCCCGCAATATCTGCTTCGCACAGACGATATGGAGTATCACGTACGCCCGCTCGATCACAAGCACCCCGTTCTTCTTCCGGTCGGCCAGGAAGGCGAATTCAAAGTGAAGAAGGACAAGATGGATATACGCATTCCGGACGGAGACCGCAAAATGCGCCAGTATCAAGTGGTCGCTATGAAGCCTGTAGACCACTCGGAGTCATCGGCCAATTATAAGTACGATCCATCCCGTAAGGACTATGTCGACAAGTCTCTGGCCGACAAAAACTATACCAATCAAACCGCGCCTAAACCTCCCGACAATCGTCCCCAGTAGGATGAAGCGAAAGCGGGGCCTGGCCTGACGCCAACGTGCGCCAGACGAAACGAAGGACGCCGTATTATTTCTGTCCCAGAATCATTCGCCAGTGAGGAACTTGTACTGTGCGACATTGAGGGGAACGACACTCAATCGTCCCTGCCGCACCAACGGAGATTCGGCAAACAATTTGTTCGCCTTCATTTCGGCGAGGGAGACTGGCGTGCCGAGTGGCATCCCAACCTTGATCTTCACTTTTGGATTCTTGGGATCGCTCGGATCTACTGATACCACGGTGGCCGTGCCCACCGCGCTTTTCTCGTCTCCGGTGTGATAGATGACCAACTGTTCGCCGGCCTTCATGCCGCGGAGATTCTTGACCGCGACGGGATTCGTGACACCATCCCAGATGGTGGTCTGTTCATGTTGCAGATCCGCGAAGGAATATACGGTAGGTTCGGTCTTCAACAGGTAGGGCATCGAAAGATTCTACTCGGCAGCATGGCTCGGCATCCAGCGGCAATCAAATCGCGCAACCTGGGAAACAGCCTCCTAGGCGTCCCGGGCGGTTCAGTCGATTCCCGGATATGGTAGGAAAAACGGCGGAGTTGACCTCCCGGTTGACTCCGCCTTAATATCGGATAGAAGGTTCTTATGCACATCTCAGACGATCCAAAGTACTTTTTGGAACGTAAACCGAACGGCGGTGTTGTGCAACATGGCCCCTGCCCCGACTGCAGTAGCTGGAATTGCACTCACGGCGGTCCTTCAACGGAAAACCTACCCTCTCGCAGGATTCCCCCGCCGCCGAGTGAACTGAGAGTATGGATCGACAAGATGAAAAACCGCTAGCCGACCACAAGAATCAACCTTTAGACGCCTCCAGGCCGGGTGGCAGGGCTACTGCGGTTTAGCGTTAGGGTCGCTTGGAGGTGGCGTTTTGTCGTCCTTCTTGTCCTTGTCGTTATTCTTAGCACCAGCGTCATTTTGATAGATGGAATACTGACCTTGGGGGCGCTTTAGTTTGACCGTAAAATTCATTTTGCCCTGGTTGACGTCGTAGTCCTCTCCGAAGGTCTGGAAGCCATTAGCGAGGACTTGCACACGCAATTTCCCGTAGGGGATGCCGTCGAAGCTGGTCTTGCCGTCGGCATCGGTCTTGAGTTCGAGTCCGCCCCTGCTCTGCTTGCCGCCAGCATTCACGGGATGCATGACCACGGCGGCGTTACGCACCGGCTTGCCGTTGTCCTCTTTAATAATAAGAAAAGTGAGGACAGAGGTGGGTTCCTCGGTTTTGTCTCGCTGCGCGGCGGCCGCGCCTACCAACGCGAAAAGCAAAAGCGTGCAACCGATCATTTTCATATTTCAATATTCTAGCGATTGGCCGCGCCTCGGGAAAGAGAATAAGGACTCGAATCCGGCGCCCGCCTGGAAACCGTTTCCTGTCCTGACAATCCTGAGTGCCTGGGGCGGGATCTGGAAGCCGAGGCGCGGTGCTCGCAGGTTAGGGCTTCGCGGAGGTTGGGGCCTTTGCAGTCCTGATTCTGCGCTCGCCGAGGGGCTGAGATGCGAGCTGCACTAAATCGCCGGCGACGCGCGAAGTGTTGTGGCGGGCGACGCCAGCCTCTTCCAGATAGTCTCCCAGAACCGGAATCACGCCGAGAGCCTCGATAGCCTCGAGATCGGCAACGATCTGGCAAGCGCCCTCGGACGCATATTTCGCCTTAAGTTCATCGGAAACGGGAGTGCGGTTGATCAGCGCGTAGTCGAAGATTTGTTGACCAGCATGGCGATTGAGCGCGCGGATATGATCGGCGGCGGAAAGGCCGAGGCTTTCATTAGCCTGAGTCATCAGATTGCAGATATAGACTTTGGTGGCCGGCGAGTTGACGATGGCCTCGGCGATGCCATGCACCAGCAAGTTAGGGATGAGGCTGGTAAACAGCGAGCCCGGACCAAGGCTGATGACATCGGCGCGGGCGATGGCATCGAGGGTCTGCGGCAAAGGATCGACATCAGCAGGAACCAGATAGAGTTCATGGATGCGAACTTTGCTGGCGGTAATTTTGGTCTCGCCGCGTACACGGCTGCCGTCTTCCATCAAAGCTTCGAGTTCGATGTTCGAAGTGGTGGCGGGATGAATGTGGCCCCGAGTGACGAGTATTTCTGAAGAGAGCCGCACTGCTTCGGAGAAGTCTTGCGTGATATCGGTGAGCGCAGCCAGGAAAAGATTTCCGAAGCTGTGACCTTCAAGGCCTGAGCCCTTCGCGAAACGGTGCCGGAAGAGTTGCGACAGCAGTGCTTCATCCTCGCTGAGGGCGACAATGCAATTGCGAATGTCGCCGGGAGGAAGCATGTTGAGTTCCTTGCGCAGGCGTCCGCTGGAGCCTCCGTCATCGCTGACCGTAACCACGGCGCAAAGATCACGAATAATTGGTGCGCCCGGACGCGCCTCGATGATCTCTGCTGGAGTAAGCGCGAAGCGCTTGAGTCCCTTCAGCAGAGTCGACAATCCGGTGCCGCCGCCGATGGCGACCACTCGCAATCCGCGCTCGCGCGTGGCTTTCTCCGGAGGCGAGAGTTCTGCAGTCTTGGCTTCCATGGAGTGAATCCGATCGCCGCCTAGTACGACTCGTCTTCCGGGTAGGAGCTTTCCGGCGACGTGAGATCGGCAGCGGGATCCGGGTACAGCAACTCAGTGAACCGGGGATCTTCGGCCAGGTTGTGGAAATCGGAGTCGTTTCTTGCCTGGTAGCGCAAGCTCGCATTTAGACGAAGGGCCTCATCGAGATGCTTGAGCGAATCTTCCACATGACCGGTAAGACAATCGAGCGCGGCCAGGCCATAAATCACGAAATCAGTCTTAGGAGACTGCTTTACAAGTTTCTCGATGTGCTCACGAGCCGTGACGTAATCTCCCACGTTCATCAGCGAGACGGCGTAGTCGAAATGCTCTTCGACGGTCTTGAACTGATTGGTGGTCGCGCGCTCGAGATGTTGATTGCAAATGCTGAGGTGAATGGCGGCCCGATCGCTCAACTCCTTGCTGCCGCCCGCCAATATCTTCTGAAACAGCGGCTTGGCCTTGTCGAACTTGTGCTCCTGCAGGGCGCGCAGGCCGGCCTCGTAGTTCTGCAGCGCCTGTGAGGCGCGCGGATCATCCGCAATCGTTGATTTCTTGGGGTTAGCCTTCTGAGCCATGTGAAGAATTTTTCCTGTGCTCGTCGTAATTGGAACTCCTTGCCTGGAACTCGATGCTTAAGTATCACTCAAAGAGTGGGTATTGAGCAATTGACAGAAACAGTACCGCGTGCCGCGCCGCCAGCGCCGAGCCATAACGGCGGGACTGTTCGTCAAGATTTCTCGTTATCTGGGAACTCGGTCATCGGTGCTAATTCATCGAGGCCGCCGTCTCAAGATTAATCTGCTTCCAATCGCCTTTGATGATCCCGGCGCGAATCTGGGAGGCAGTCTTACCCGCCTTGTGCTCCTGATAGGAGTAGTAAAGTTCTTTCAGGCAGGTGGAGCAACGCGAGCCATGCGTACTCTCAAAGCAGCTATGCAGGCTGTTGTGGCCCATGCGGTCGCAATAACAATAGCAGGGCTGTTGATGGAGAACTGCAGGAATCCTCGATGCCAGCTCGTAGGCGTGAGTCTGGTAGGGATACTGCGCGTCCGCTCCCCAGAGCTGGTCCTTCGTGAGGACGGCAGGCAATTTGGTCCCCTTCGGCGGCGGGCCCGCGTTATAGGCGGGAATGCCTGACGCTTCCTCTTCCTGAGGAGCAGCCCAAAGAGAAGTCATGGTCAGGGTCACAAACAAGAGCGAGATCAGAGTAATAGACCGATGAATGAACTTGCGAAGAAGGGATCGGGTCGCTGGCATGGCAGTCTCCTGAGCTATTTTACCCTGCTTTTTGAAATAGGAGCGACAGGGCGCCCACTCGCGAAAGTGAGGTTTTAGCGTTTACAGCGGTAGCGCGTTAATGGCTGTTGTGGCGTCACGATCTGTATACAATAAGAAATCGCATGTCTGAGGCGCAAAACACCGAAGCAAAAGCGAGGCCGCTGTCGCCCTCCCTAACCGCAGAGGGCGGAATGGCGAGTGTCGGGGTACGTTCGCGGCCAGCTCTGGGGGTGTGGTTGCGTGACCTCATCCTTTCGCTGGCGATTTCGGCATTCATCATTGTCTTCATCTATCAGCCGGTAAAAGTCGAGGGCACCAGCATGATGCCGTCGCTCGAAGATCAGGAGCGAATCTTTGTCAACAAGTTCGTGTACCGGCTGGAGCCGATTTCGCGCGGCGATATTGTTGTCTTTCGTTATCCCCGTGACCCTTCGAAAAGCTACATCAAACGCGTGATCGGAGTGGAAGGGGATCGCATCCGTATCGACGGCGGCCAAGTCTATGTGAACGGCGAGGCCTTGGATGAGGATTACGTTCCACCCGCTTACGCCGACTCGCGGTCGTATCCGGAGACGGTTGTGCCGCAGCACTGTTACCTCGTGCTCGGAGATCACCGGTCAATGTCGAACGATAGCCGGGACTTTGGCCCGGTCAATCAGAGCTATATCTATGGCAAGGCCGTGTTCGGATACTGGCCGATGGATAAGTTGGGGCGAGTGCGGTAACTCCGTATCACTCTGTTGCAGATTCTTTCGGCGTCTTAAACTTTCTACTCTGAGACAGCGTTCCATACTTGGCCGCTGCCGCATTCCCTGATAATATCGATAAAATCCACTCCCCTGGAGCGAGAATGCAAGCAATCCTTGCGCTGGAAGATGGCAAAATCTTCCGAGGCAAAGGCTACGGCGCCAAAGGCGAATGCTACGGCGAAGTCGTTTTTAATACTTCCATTACCGGATACCAGGAAATTTTCACTGATCCTTCCTACTCCGGGCAGATCGTTGTTCTAACCAACCCCCAGATCGGCAACTACGGCACAAACCAGGAAGATAACGAAGCGACCCGTCCGTGGATCGAAGGGCTGATCGTCCGCGAGTTCTCGAAAGTGAGCTCGAACTGGCGCTCGCAGCAGGTCGCCGAAGAATACCTTGAACAGTTCAAGGTGCCCGTGCTGTCGGATATCGACACGCGATGCCTGGTGCGCCATCTGCGGGACCACGGCGTGATGCGCGGCGTTGTCTCCACGATTGAAACCGATACCGACAAACTGGTGGCGAAGGCGCGGTCGATTCCAAAAATGGACGGCACCGACCTCGCTAAAGAGGTGAGCACCAAGCGATCATATGTTTGGGAGCAGGGCGAACGATCGCATGAACCGGTGGCCCAGGTTGGGGTGAAAGATGAGCCGCCCCGCTTTCATGTGGTGGCTTACGATTTCGGGATCAAAACCAACATTCTACGGAAGTTAAGAGGGGAAGGTTGCCGGGTAACGGTGGTTCCGGCGCAGACTTTGGCAGAAGATGTTTTAGCTCTGAAGCCGGATGGGGTTTTCCTTTCGAACGGCCCGGGGGATCCAGAACCTTGCACGTATGCCGTCGATTCGATTCGGCGACTGATGGGGCGACAGCCGATCTTTGGAATCTGTCTGGGCCACCAACTAACTGGGATTGCCCTGGGCGGAAAAACTTTCAAGCTGAAGTTCGGACACCACGGCGGGAACCATCCGGTGAAGCAGTTGTCGACGGGGAAGATCGAGATTACGGCTCATAACCATAATTTTGCGGTCGATCCGGATTCGTTGCCGGAGAGTGAAGTTGAGCTTACACACGTGGACTTGAACGACCAGACGCTTGAGGGATTGCGACATAAAAATTTGCCGCTGTTCAGCGTGCAGTACCATCCCGAAGCCGCGCCCGGGCCGCATGACTCGCATTATCTGTTCAAGGAATTCACGAAGATGATGGAGGAGTGGAAAGGGTGAAGAATCCTTGCCCAAGACCAATAAGTGTTCGATATTGTTGCATTTTATTATTATTCCTCGCAGGCGAGTTGGCGAATGCGTGTTCGTACTCGTCGATGCCAAAGGAAGTAAGCCCCAATTTTTCCGTACAGATTCTGAACGAGGGTGAAGCAATTGCCGGCCTGAAGATTGAACTCAGCACTGAGTCAAAGGGAGACCAAGTAAGTCGGACAGTTTTAATCCTGGTATCGGATTCTAGAGGCCAGGCGACATTTAGGGCGGTAAAGCCAGGGCTGTACTTCGTTGGCATCAAGCACTCGGCATTTTCCTCATCCGAAGAAATCCTGGTGAAGACTCATCCTGCTAACAACGCTACCAAGAAAATAACGCTCGAATGGCCTGGAGTTGAGCCACTAAAGGTGCGGTCCCTGTCAGGGTTCCTCGATGGGCCTGTTAGCAGCGGTCAACCTCTCGAAGATCAGGTGCATCCCCGATACGGCCCTTTAGGGGATGTGAGGTTGACCTTGTCAAGTGCGATATCGGAGGAGTTGATCGACTCACAGGTCTCCAGCGCATCCGGAGCGTTCGATTTTCGCCCACTCCCAGCAGGACTTTATTTCGTGGAAGTCCAACCTCACAATAACCAAGGAACGCTCTATTCCATGGGCTTCGTGCCTATCGAGATTGATCCATCGGCGAAAGCGTCTATTCTTAATCTCCAAGTCTTTCATGCGATCTGCGGTTCTCTTGGATACGTGAACAGAGACGGAACTGATTCAATAAATGCCCAAACGAACTGACATAAAGAAGATCCTGATTCTCGGCTCCGGGCCCATCGTTATCGGGCAATCGGCGGAGTTCGACTATTCCGGCACGCAGGCTTGCAAGGCGCTCAAGTCTGAGGGCTATGAAGTGGTGCTGGCCAACTCCAATCCGGCGACCATCATGACCGATCCGGAGATCGCCGACCGCACTTATATCGAGCCGCTTACGCTGGAGTATTTGGAAGAGATCATTCGCCAAGAGCGGGAAATGGCTCCGAACGCGGGATTCGCGGTGCTGCCTACCGTAGGCGGACAGACGGCCTTGAATCTTGCCATTGAACTTTCCGACGGCGGCGTGCTTGAAAAATATAACGTCACGTTGATTGGCGCGAATGTGGCCGCCATCAAGAAGGCCGAAGACCGGCTTTTCTTCAAAGACGCGATGCAGAAGATTGGGCTGGACGTGCCCAAGTCAGCTCTGGTGAACAGCACCAAGGATGGGTTGGAGTTCGCGGGGAAGATTGGATTTCCGGTGATCATCCGGCCGTCGTTTACGCTGGGCGGCACAGGCGGCGGGATTGCGTTTAATCGCGAAGAGCTGGTGGAAGTGCTCACTCGGGGTCTCGATATGTCTCCCGTGCATGAGGCGCTGATTGAAGAGTCCGTGTTGGGATGGAAGGAATTCGAACTCGAAGTGATGCGTGACACGAAAGATAACGTCATCATCATTTGCTCGATTGAGAATTTCGATCCCATGGGAGTACACACTGGGGACTCGATTACGGTCGCCCCGGCGCAGACGTTGACCGATCGTGAGTATCAGGCGATGCGAGATGCCTCGATTGCCGTGATTCGCGAGATCGGCGTAGATACAGGCGGATCGAACATTCAGTTTGGCGTGAATCCCGAGACCGGGCGCATGGTGGTGATCGAGATGAATCCGCGGGTCTCGCGCTCGTCGGCGCTGGCGTCGAAGGCGACAGGATTCCCTATTGCGAAGATTGCTGCGAAACTTGCGGTGGGTTATACCCTCGACGAAATCCCCAACGACATTACGCGCAAGACGCCTGCTTGCTTCGAGCCGACGCTCGACTACGTGGTCGTAAAGATTCCGAAGTGGCAGTTTGAAAAGTTTCCCGGAGCCGATGAAAACCTGGGCGTGCAGATGAAGTCCGTGGGCGAAGTGATGGCCATCGGCCGCACGTTCAAAGAAGCGTTGATGAAGGGCATTCGCTCGCTCGATACCGGGAAGCGCATCGGCGGCGCCAAGCTTGAGCCGAAAATTCTGACGCAGCGACTGGTCACGCCTCATCCCGAGCGGCTCGCGTATGTGCAATATGCTTTGCGGCAGGGGCATACCGTAAAGCAAATTGCAAAGATGACTTCGATGGACCCGTGGTTCCTCTACCAGCTCAAAGAAATTAACGACATGCAGCTTGAGCTGGAAAAGCATCCCATGGAGTCGATTCCGACGGAAGTGTTGCGCGAGGCCAAGCGCATGGGTTTCTCCGACGGGCGACTCGCCGGGGTTTGGCGGTTGGAAGGGCAGGAAAAAATCCGACATCTGCGGAAGAAGCATGGGGTGTTGCCGGTTTATAAACGAGTGGATACTTGCGCGGCAGAGTTCGAAAGCTTCACCCCATATCTTTACTCGACCTACGAAGACGAAGACGAAGCTGCGCCCACGGACAAAAAGAAAATCATTATTTTGGGCAGTGGACCGAATCGCATCGGGCAGGGAATTGAGTTCGATTACTGCTGCTGCCACGCGTCGTTCGCGCTGCACGAAGATGGTTACGAGACGATCATGATCAACTGCAATCCTGAAACCGTTTCGACGGACTACGACACCAGCGACCGCCTCTACTTTGAGCCGCTGACGTTTGAGGATGTGTGGGCGATTTACCAGCACGAGACGTCGAAGGGCGCGCCGTGCGGCGTGATCGTGCAATTCGGTGGACAGACTCCGCTGAACCTGGCTTTGCCGCTCAAGGCCGCGGGCGTGAATATTATCGGCACATCGCCGGAGTCGATTGATCTTGCTGAAGACCGCAAACATTTCAACAAGCTGCTCGAAGAATTGGAGATTCCGCAAGCTGCAGGCGTGATGGCCACTTCGCTCGATGAAGCCGTTGAGGGAGCCAAGCGCGTTGGATATCCGGTTGTGGTGCGTCCTTCTTACGTTCTGGGTGGACGCGCCATGGTGATCGCCTACGACGAGGAGTCCGTGGTTCGGTACATGAAGGAGGCGGTCGAGTATTCCCACGATCGGCCGGTGCTGATCGATCACTTCCTCGAAGATGCGATTGAAGTGGACGTGGATGCGCTCTCCGACGGCGAAGACGTGGTGATCGGCGGAATCATGCAGCATATCGAAGAGGCCGGCATTCACTCTGGCGATTCCTCGTGTGTACTGCCGGCGGTGGATATTCCGCAGCCGCTCATGGACCGGATGCGCGACTACACGTTCAAACTGGCGCGGGCGCTGAAGGTGGTGGGGCTGATGAATATTCAGTTCGCCATCCCCCGCGGCAATGGCGGGTCAGAAAACGGTGAGCGAGGCGGCAAAGTTTATGTTCTCGAAGTGAACCCACGGGCTTCCCGCACCGTGCCCTACGTTTCGAAAGCCACCGGCGTGCCGATGGCGAAAATTGCGGCGCGATTGATGACCGGACGGAAGCTCCGCGAATTCCTACCAGAGAACATTGATCGCCGCGCCGATCTCGATACCGGACGCTGCTACTACGTGAAGTCGCCGGTATTCCCGTGGAATAAATTTCCGGGCGTCGATACGGTGCTCGGGCCGGAGATGAAATCCACCGGAGAAGTGATGGGCGTGGGCGATAGCTTCGGGGAGGCCTTCGCTAAGGCGCAGCTGGCGGCGGGCCAGAAGTTGCCTACGCAGGGAACGGTGTTCATCAGCGTGACTGATCCCGACAAACGCCATGCGGCTGAAGTTGCGCGCAAGTTTGTGGACATGGGTTTCAAGCTGGTTGCGACTTCCGGTACGGCTGACGCGATCGAACTCGCCGGGATGAAAGTTGAGCGCGTGTACAAAGTAAAGGAAGGCCGACCGAACGTGGTCGATCTGATCAAGGGCCAGCGCATTCATCTCATCATCAATACCCCCACCGGTCTTGAGCCCTGGTTCGACGAGAGAGCGATCCGGCGTGCGGCAGTCACGGCGCGCATTCCCACCATTACCACGCTTTCGGCGGCGCGTGCAGCCGCGGAAGGAATTGCGGCGTTGCAGCGCGGCGAAGTAAACATACGAGCACTGCAGCAGTTGCATGCGGAGCGTGGGGCCCTGCGAGGTTAGAAGGGCGGAGATTTAAGAGGTGTGTGGTATGGCTGGAAATGCAACTCTGATCCGTAAATGGTTCGAAGAAGTATGGAACCAAGGTAGCGAAAAAACCATAGACGCGATGTGCTCCAAAGATGCGATTGGCTATGGTCAAGCTCAGCATGGGGCCGAAATTCGCGGTCCCGGGCACTTTAAGCAATTTTGGCGGAGTTTCCGCAGCGCCTTCTCGAACATACGCGTCGACATTCACGAAACCATCGAGCAGGAAGACAGAGTTGCCGCGCGCTGGACCATAACCATGGACCACACCGGAGCCTTCCTTGGGATAGCATCGACCAACAAGCACGTCAGCGTGAACGGGATCAGTATTCAGCGTTTTGAGAATGGGCTGATTATTGAAGCCTGGGACAACTGGGATCAGTTGGCTTTGCTGGTTCAGCTTGGAGCCGTGGCCGAGCCCAAATTTCTGTGACACTCGCCTCCTTTATTCGGCGCTTTCTGGGTAGAATTATTCATGCTACTTCAAGGTATCTTCCCTCCAGTCACCACCCCACTTTATCCCGACGGCAACGTGTATTTTAAGAAGCTGGAGAGCAATGTTGAGCGCTATTCGCGGACTCCAGCGGCTGGTATTGTGGTCCTGGGTTCGACCGGCGAGGCCATTCTCCTTTCCGATCAGGAGCGGCGTGACGTGTTGAAATCCGCTCGCGAGGCGACTGCGCCTCACAAATTGCTGGTAGCAGGGACAGGGATTGAATCTGCCATCGAGACGCTGCGGCTCACCGAGTACGCCGCTGAACTGGGCTATGACGTTGCCATGGTGCGCACTCCGCATTACTACAAAAAGCAGATGCAACCGGCCAATATTTTGGCGTTCTACCGGACCGTGGCTGATCGCTCACCGCTGCCGGTGATTATTTACAACTTTCCGCAGGCTACTGGCTATAACATCCCCACTGAACTGGTGATTGAACTCGCCGAACATCCGAACCTGATCGGAATCAAGGAATCGAGTGGCGATGTGGAAAAAGTCCGCGCGATGGTGGAAGGCACGCGGCACATCCAGCGAAGCGCCACGGTAACCGAAACGTTTGAAGCGGTCACGCCGCGCATGCTGGCAGCCGCGGACTCCGGGTCGAATGCGGAGGGCGGAGAACTCGTGCAGGTCGGTGGTTTGCAGGCATCCTCTGCGGCGAAGCCGTCTTCGGCATCGGTCACGGTTGTCGGTAAGATGAAAACCAGGCGAAAGGAAGTGGGATTCCAGGTGATGGTGGGAGCCGCGGACAAACTGCACACTTCGCTGGATGCCGGGGCGATCGGCGGTATTCTGGCGTTTGCTTGTGTTGCACCAACTTCGTGCTACGAGATCTACACCGCGTGGAAAGAAGGTGACGCTGAGTTGGCTCGGCTGAAGCAAGAACGCATAGCCCGGGCGGCACAACGGGTTGTGGGCGAGTTGGGAATCCCCGGCGTGAAGTACGGCATGGACTTCAACGGCTACTTCGGCGGGACGGTGCGCCTGCCGCTACTGCCGCTTACCGGGGACGTGAAGGCGGAAGTAGAGCGGGAGCTGGCGGATATAAGGAACTAAGGGACCGATCTTGAAATCCACTTCTCTGTAATCGTAGTCTCCACAGCACTTGTGATCGGGGTCATAGGTGCCGTATACTATGTTCGAACGAACGTTCGAATTAGCCCGGCGAACTCTGAACCTGTGGCCACACCATCAACCACCACTCACGTCTCCAGACGCCGCCATCGCGCCGCGCCTGCCACGCGCTTTGACCGGCGATTGTCGGAAATTCTGATTCACGCGACCAACGTCTTCTGCGAAAAAGGGTACGAGGGCGCATCGATGCGCGACCTTTCGCGCGCCAGTGGAATGTCACTGGCTGGACTTTACTACTATTTCGAGTCGAAGGAGACGTTGCTTTTTCTCATCCAGAAGCACACCTTTACAACCATCGTGCAACGGCTGAAAGCGCGATTAGAGGGCGTGAGCGATTCCGAGGAGCGGGTCAGAATTTTCATTCTGAATCATCTGGAATATTTTCTCGCGAATCCCGCCAGCATGAAAGTGCTGTCGCACGAGGCCGAGGCTTTAAAGAACGGATTTGCCACAGAAGTGGCTGCCATCAAGCGCGAATATTATCGCATTTGTGTTGGCCTGCTGGACGATCTGAAGCGGCAGCGCCGGCTTGAGTTTTCTACCCGGATTGCAGTGCTGAGCCTGTTTGGCATGATGAACTGGATTTATACCTGGCACAATCCGCGAGTCGACGCTGACGCTGAACATATCGCCCGTGAGATGGGCGATATTTTTTTGAGTGGGGTAATGGGCGGTTAAGCAGCGAACGAACAGCAGGTTCCTCCACTCCACATCCCGTTCCTTTCAGGAACGAGATGTTCCGGTCGGAATGACAAAGTTTTAGGGTTAGTTTTCGAAACAGATTACGAAATTTGAAAAGGAGTTTTTGATATGGCGACCACAATGCAGCCGGCAGCCGGCGAATCCACCAAACAGTTAGTCAATTACCGCACGGACCGCGGCGTAGCGGTGATCGAGATGTGTGATCCCCCCGCGAATACCTACACCTACGAGATGAACCGGCAGCTGGATGATTGCATCCTGAAGGCGCGCATGGACAATGACGTGT
>Ga0210393_10001480_pt1 | contig 19676 bp, 15 predicted proteins | sample IncBWC27OmetaG_FD_160068 | JGI IMG/M metagenome (GOLD analysis project Ga0210393, IMG submission 160068) | Forest soil microbial communities from Barre Woods Harvard Forest LTER site, Petersham, Massachusetts, United States - Inc-BW-C-27-O ... | reverse complement strand
TTCATTTGAAGAACAATCCGCGCGTGGAACGCAAAGTCCTGCTGGTGATCACCGACGGCCGGGACAACGCGAGTCAGGAGACGCTGCAGGAGGCGACGCGCAGACTGCAGCAGCAGACTGGGCCAACCCTCTATGCCATCGGCCTGCTCAGCGACGAACTTAAGCAATCGGGAACGGACGCGCTGCAAAGCCTTGCCGCCAGCACTGGTGGAGTTGCGTTCTTTCCGCAAAGCCTCGATGAAGTTGACGGCATCACTCGAACCATTGCACACGACATTCGCAGCCAATATACGATCGGTTACAAATCGACCAACCCCAATCCGAATGGCGGATACCGGCGAATTCAGGTTACAGCGCAGGCGCCCGGCTATCGCGATCTGACGGTCCGCACTCGGAGCGGATACTATCCTGGTGAGGCTGTACACTGAGTGATTTCGCGGCAATCGCCCGCAGATGCGGCGATTGATTCCCACCCTACCAGATTCCTTTATCGCTTCCCGTGATCTTCTGGCCTACCGCTGCCGCCGTCGCCAGGCAGGGCAACAAACTGAGTCGAGCAGTGTTCTTCAATTCTCGATTGAGCAAGAAGGTTGCGAGTTGTGATGCGTAGAGCGTCGCGGATTCCGGCATGATCGGGACGCGCAGGAAGTCTCGACGGAAGTGGAGTTTGTCTCCGCCGAATCGCGCCGACGCTCTCACGAAGTCCGGCAGATCGAGCGCTTCGCCTCGATAGTGCTTTACGTAATCCGACACGATTGCGATGTAAGTGGCCACGCCTTCCCAGATACCGGCTGCTTTCGCCGAATGGCGCAAGTCTTCGTAATCGATGGCGCCGGTTTCGGCAAGCTTCGCGCTATCGACGATATCGCATAGCCGGAAATAGAAATGGCGGTACATGCGTTGTAGTGTAGAAATCATCAGCCGGTCGGAAATAGCGGGCACTCGAAATAAATGATTTCCGACATGAACAGAGCGGGCGCGTCTGGCCAATGAACTCGCGATTACGAGCTGTTCTCCGGTTTGTCCCAGGCGACCCATGTGAATCTCGACTGCTTCGGGCAGGTCGGGGATGACGAAATTCCACTTGTTGGCCAGACGATCTCCCCAACTGCGCGGAGCAAGTTCCGCATCAAAGCGGCGCTTCATGAGGGCGATAACTTCGACCGGCTTCGTATTCGTGTACAGATCCAAATCACTGCCGAGGTCGGGCCAATGATCCAGAGATTTGATAACCGCAATGTCGTGTCCTTCTAATTCGAAGGTGCAGCAGATTTTGTGCAGGAACGAAACCGCATTCTCGATGCGCGAGCGTTCAGCCCCGATCGCAGTTGCTGCCCACTCCGCCCTGCGCCAGTCGCCCGCGTCTTCTGCGAGCCGTAGAAAGACTTCCAGCCCGCGCACTACGACGTGATTTGAGTTGGCGAGCGCCACGAGATTGTTGAATTCTTCCTCGCTGATTTGTGTAATGTCCGAGTCAGGCTCTGGCCCGCCAAGCAGAAACTCGGAAAGAATGGTCAGCGATTTCGTCGAACCGAAAGGAGAGGCGGTTTGTGTAGTCATATGATGAGATCCCATTGGCTATTGAGTTGACTGAGACGTCGGTGGTTGAGAAGCCGGAGGCTGTGGAGCGGCGGGTGATTGCGACGCATCAGGCACCGGTTCCACCACGGGCGTGTTGTCACGGTGTTTCAGTTCTACGGGTCCGGGATGCTGTCGTCTCGCCTGGTCTTCGTCCGCAATCTTGCCGTCTACCTTTTGATCGCTGTCAGCCGCGACTGCGACAAGATTCATCCCTTCCGCAGCACGTCGAGTAGCGAGTCCAACGCGCGCGTTAGCGTCCTGCGCCTTGCGCGCCCTCTCATAGAAGAACTCAGCCGTTTCGAGGTCGCCGTCCATTTCGGCGACGTATCCGACGTTGTTCAGCGAGAATGCGCTGTTCGGATCGAGTGAATACGCTTGGAGAAAATCCTGTCGCGCAGCCTGCAAATCATTGTGATTCGTCGCGGACACTCCGCGTACGTTGAGTAGGGCGGCCCGCGCCTGAGCCGTCGATTCATTTTGCATGCGTTCTTGTAGCTCTTTGGCGTTGCGGGAGGCCATCTCGCTGACAGGCTTTCCTCTCCATGTTCGGTTCACGGTGACGATAGCGGGCTCCGAAGAACCCGAGTTTGCGGCCGCCTTGTAGTATTTGAGGGCCTCGTCATAGTCGCCGCGAGATTCCGAGGCAACTCCCATATTGTTCAGAGTGAATGGACTGCGAGGATCCAGAGCCAATGCCTGTTGCAGAACACTCTTGGCCTCGAGAGCGCGCCCCTGGGACAGAAGCCGCATCGCCTCAACATTCATGCGGTTGACCTGCATGGGCGCGTCTTTCAGGTTGCCTAATGCATCCCTCATCGACTTGCCTTCGAGCTGCTTTGCGCTGGTGCGGTCGATGACTGCGTCGGTAGCTTGTTCCGAAGCCAGCCCGTAAAGTTTTTGCGCGCGATCCAGTTGACCCTTGAGTTCGGATACGTAGCCGAGGTTGTAGAGCGTGAAAGGATCGGCGGGATCGAAAAGGTACGCCTGGTAAAACAGCGTTTCCGCCTTTTCATATTGTTGCTTCTGAATTGCCTCAACCCCTTCGCGATTCAGACGCTGTACTGGCGTGAGATGGCTATGTTTTGGAAGGTTCAGCGTAATGTCCCCCGCCCACGCGTTCCGCGGGATCCAAGCTGTGATGAGCGCAATTGTTATTACGAGGCTGAGGCGTTTCGCAGACATAAAGGTCCCGTTAAGCTCAAAATTGGATGCGCCAGCCTACGCAGCGTTGCCCATTAAACCCGATATTCTTATGGCAAAAGTGAACGTTCAGACCACTGTTGTTTAGCTTCAGACATCCAAGAGACGGGCAAAATTCCTACGATGAGCAAAGGTACGTTTATGGGGCGTTTTCTATTTGTTGTGATTCTCAGCGGCGTGGCATTTGCGCAGTCGTCGGTAAACTCGACGTTAGCCTCCGGAACCCCGACGGTAGCCGATGACCCTGGCGATTCGCTCGTATCCACACCCGCACGTCCTTCCGCCGTTCTCCCCGACTTGCCGGCTCTTCCGAAGGGTAAGAGCACCGTGATTGGGGGAGCGATTCGCGATGTCGATGGTGTTCGCGACCAACTCACGCTGAACATCTTCGGAGCACGACCGATGAAGGTTCTTTTCGACGAGCGTACGCAAGTCTATCGTGACGGACTCAAGGCCTCACTGCGCGATCTGCGCGCCGGTGAACATGTCTCGGTCGAGACGATGTTGGACGGAACGACTGTTTTTGCGCGCAGCATTCACATGTTGTCGCAGTTGCCTGAAGGGCAATGCCAGGGACAAGTGTTGAGTTACGATCGCAGCAACAGTGAACTCGTGGTGCGTGATTCGCTCTCCCCTGCGCCCATTAAGCTGCGCGTGTCCTCTGCGACAAAGATTTCGCACCAAGGCCAGGAATCTTCTGCGGGCGATCTGATCCCCGGAACACTGATTTCCGCCGACTTTCAGGCCGATAACGACGGAAAGAATGTCGCTCGCAACGTCGCGCTGCTTGCGACTTCAGGAAGTGCGTTCGTGTTTAGCGGAAATGTTGTATTTCTCGACTTGCACTCCGGGCAATTGGCACTGGTTGATCCACGTGATGACAAGCGATACGAAATATCTTTCGATCCTGACCGCTTCGCAATCAACCGCGATGTGCACGAGGGAAGCGATGTAACGGTCACGGCAAACTTCGACGGCGTTCACTATTCGGCGAGCGCGGTTAGCTTGAATCCGCCCGCGACTAAATAAGCCGGTTCCATTTCCTATTGTCATTTGGGGCGCAGCAGGATCATCCGCGGGCGCAGATGACCCCGTCGTGTCGAGAAGCCTGCCTTCTGACTCGGATGAATGAACCAGGAACAAAGAAGCCGGGCAAACGATTCAGGGGAGCTTATTCAGATAACAAGCCCCGTTGGTAGGCTGAACCGGCGGCGTCGGCGGGGTGCTCCAGGGCACATCTTGAAAGTCGAAAAATTCCGTCATATCCATTTGCGCCGCATCCCGTGTGGTGAGGCTGGGAAGGTTGAAGCGGGTTTCCACGAGTTTGAGCCATGCTGTGTAGTCGGCAACGGTGTGCGAAACGTAATTCTTTTTTGCGAAAGGTGAAATCACGATCAGTGGAACTCGATAACCGGTATAGACGAAATCGCAAGTTGGCCCAGTGCCTTTGGTGCAAATATCCCCCGGCATGAGGTCGGACGGTTTTATCCCGTCCGGACTGACCGCGGGCTGCGGCGGCACGTGATCGTAGAAACCACCGAACTCATCGTAGGTAAGAATGAAGACCGAATCCTGCCAGGAGGAACTCTGCATCAGCGCATTGATGAGAGTGGAAACATATTGCGACCCGAGTTGCACGCTTCCGCCCGGCTCACCGTCGTCCAGACCAGGATGTTCGTCGAGTCCGCTGTCGAAGCCTGGATCGATGAAGGCTACCGACGGGAGAGTATCGTTCGCCACATCTGACAAGAATTGCGAAACCGGCACAATATTTGTCGGATACTTGCTGGCTGCGGTGAACATGTTGATCGTGCTGTCTTGAATCGGCGGCGTGGCGTGGGTCAGATCAGTAACGTAGACCTTCCAGGTGACTCCTGCATTCTGGAGTAAATCAAAAATAGTCTGGTTTGGAAGCGCAGATGTGGGTGGATAGACGTGCCCAGCTGAAGTGGCAGCCAACATGTAAAGTCGATTCGGCTGGGTTCGCGACATGACTGGCGAAAACCAGCGATCCGACGTTGCGAAATTCGATGCCATGAAATAGTAGTAAGGCAGATCAGTTCCATCGTAGTACGCCATGGCGCGCACTCCGTCTACGTCGGTAAACGGCGGTTGATTTGTTCTGGCGTCATGAGCCGCAGTCCACACGAACCCATTCAGACTTGGCGTGGAAGAGAGCGGATTGCTAAGGTTCCAGTCCACGTGGTCCTCATTCCAGGAGGGACTCGGGTTTTCGACGCACATCGAAACCATGGAAAAAGACGCCACCTTCGGACTCTCGCCGCCGATCGTACAGTCATTCGGGGGGAAAGGGAATCGGGGATCGCAGCCAGGATTCGTGGGCACGGGACCTTGAAGCGGCGCAGCGCCCGAAGCCGGATTGAATTGAGGCAGCCCGTCGAAGGACTGATCCGGAATACCATTGGCGGCCCAGTACTGGCGCATGGTTCCGAAGTAGTGATCGAAACCACGGTTTTCCTGGGCCATGAAAATGATGTGATTGATGCTTTGTAGGTTGCTGTTCTGGTCAGCCGGATCTCCGGCCAGGCCGCGGCACCCACTCAGCAGTGCGATCAGGCCTAGCAGCAATAACAGGGGCAGCGTTGGAAACTTGACGTCGCCATTTTGCAGTCGAGCTATGACTTGGCGCTGAGACATTGCAGGCTTACTTGAGATGGCTCTCGAGGGCGAAGCGTTGGCCCGAAGTCCCGGAGCATCAACTCGGTTTCGGAGCGCTTGCGATTTGCCCGGAAGTGGGAAAGGGATGCAAATCGTTGGGAGACAGTTTTTTCCGTGCTTCGTCGAAGATTCGATCTGCGGCGTCAGCGATTGGAAGCGGGGCAATAACTGTCATTCCGCCGCCCATTTCGCTCAGGGTCAGATACGCAGCGCGATTTTGATGGAGAAAGTTGACGGGGTATTCGGGCTTACGCTCGCGTGCCTTTTCCGGATCCGCATCCAGCAAATATGCTATGTCTGGCTGCGGCGTCAACGTCAGTAGCAACCGTGCATAGACGCGCGAAAGACTATCTTGCAGGGCCAGGTTCGCAAGTTCGTCATGGAGGTAGCGGTCAAAGATAATTACATCGGCACTGGATCTTCGTTGTTTCGCGACGACAAAGGAGAGCGAAACCGCATCCAGAAAATAAAGCGCGAATCGCACCGCGGTCATGTACCAGGACTGCACATTCTTGTCCTGCCGGTTGACTGGTTTATCCCTCACCCCAACGCCTTTCTCACCTTTGAATAGAGCGTGGCCGCTGAATTCGCGAACGCGGGTAAGCACGGCTACGTCGTCCCAGAAAGCTAACAGCGCGACCCCGAAGCCTGCCTGTTTCAAGCGAGCGACCAGAAGTTCGATCTGAGTGCTTTTGCCAGCTCCATCAATACCCGAAAAGCTTACGAGTGTGGCGCGTCGGTTTTCAGTTGTGGAGTGAGTCATAGCAGCACTCAGCTATCGAGCACCGGGGGGGCGACCGGGACTTGCACTGGAAAGTGCCGCGACCGTGCCGATGGCAACACCGGCGCCTACCAGAGCACCGACTTTGATCAAGATAGATCGCGTCCGTCGTTGCTTTGCCGGGGCGATGGCAGCTCCAGCTGGATTGGAGGCTGCAACCCCCGTCGTCTCGACAGATTCCGCTGCTGCCGTGCCAACCGGCTCTTGCGTCCCCTTCGAAGATGATTGTTGCCCATCGGATTGCGGGGCCTGAGCGAAGGCCTGCAAACGAGCTGACCCAGGACTATCGGGAAGGGTTACAGGCGCAGGCAGCGCGCCTTTCATGTTTGTGGCGCGACTACTCGAGTTGTGTGACGGATCGTTTTCCGACGAAGTCGTGTTCGTCGACTGGCCGGCGCCCTTATCTTGCTGCTGCGCCGTCGCAAACGAAGCCATCGATACCAACGCAACGCAGGCGACAATCTCTCGCGTAAGCCCCAACATTCTCATGATTCTCTCCAAAAGACAGCTACCTCTCCGCCCTCTTCGCGGATCACCCGGCCATCTTCGGATTCCGATAAGCCTCGCTCTCTGACGCTTGTATTGAAAGTCCCGGATCCACCACCTGATCAAAAACATATGCCGGAAATTGGTCGAAGCTGTTAACAGCGTCACGGATAGTTTCAAAAGTTTCGAACAGGCCATCAACCCGAGTCAGTTCAAGAATCTCCGCGGCGGCCGGAGGGATAGCAGCGAGTTTGACGTCACCGTTCCGCTTCATAGCCTCCTCGAGGCACTGCAACAGAACTCGGATGCCAGCACTGTCCAGGTCGCGCACTCTGGAACAATCAAGCACGAGACGAGGACGATCCGTCGCAAACGCAGGTTCTACATCAAGCAAAAACAAGCGACTTTGTTTCACGCTTAACTTCTCAGGCAACTGCTTCACAATTACAGGTCTTGGACCGATCATGTTTTCCATCCGGGGCTCGAAAAATACCGCTCCTGCTCCCGACTGGGAGCAAAGCGGCCAGTACACACTCCCTAATCTAGGTTCATCGTGGCTTGGAGTCTATCCGGTGCTACCTGTAGGGGGGATCGGAGTTTTCATTAGTGGGAAAGCAGGATCGCCGCCTACGAGCCTTGTAAAAGGCGATCGAGTTCAGCTTCGGCATCGTGCACGAGGTTGGCTAACCGGTTTGCGCCATACCGGCAAAGCGTCGCCAGATTCGTATCGTACCAACAGCATTCCGCCATTCTCGGGGAGAGTCCGCAAAAGAATTTGAACTTTTGCATGGCCTCCGGCGATGTCAGCGTGGCCGCTACCAACCGATGGTTTCCATCGAGGATAGTCAACGGTTCGCTCTCGTTAAGGCCTATAAGCAGTACAGCACCGGGCTGGGTATCCTGGTGCAACCAATCGCGTAGCGATGTGATTTTCGACAGGAATGTTCTTACCGACACATCGCGACTGCGGTATGTGCGAATGCGCTCGGCAACTGTTGTGATCCCAAAATTGCCTCGAGCGAGCTTCCGCCACATTGCGCGGGGAAATACGCGAATCTGTTCCAAATCTGCTTGCCGGATTTCCACCTCAAACCATTCCGTTCCCCTGGGCAACTCTTTCCACAGTGGAAGATGTCGAATGAACAACAGGGCACGCCGCTTCGCATTTTCCACATCGTCGTCGAGATGTGGTTGCATCACAAGTTCGCGCAGAGATTCCTTATATTCCTCGAAGGCGGAGTTTTCAAAATCGCTCCTTAAGAATTCAGCAATGACTTCATCTTCCGGAACGCGTCGAATTATCCTTATTCCCCGAACGGTTGAACTGGAGTGCACATTCTCAGACCCGATCAGCGTCTTCCACAGGAACGGCACTGCGAGCACGATGAGCAGAACCAACATCAGCACAAGCTGTATCCAGATAACTTCTTGCAGCGACGAATGGAAACGGCAAATGCCCGTAACGAGGACGCCGCCGAAGGCCAACTGCACCCAACTTGTATTCGCAATCTTGTAGGACATTTCGTAAGCAATGATTACGACGCTGAGCGAATAGACGGCAGTCGTAGCCGCATACAACGCCAGCAGGTAGGGAAGGCCATGCTTCCCAGCGATAGCGAACTGTGGGCCGAAGAGCGTGGTCCAAATCCATGCTGGAGCTAGCCGCAGGCCGACCGCGATCACCAAACCGATCCCGGCCACAAGCAACAAAGAAGTCACCAGGACGCTGTGATCTTTTCTCTGCTCACTGCGCGTGCCCGCCATAACCGGGAACATCGTATTTATGATTGCTGAAGAAAAGGCAAAAACTACTCGACCGACCAACGCCACAGCGGCGTACAGCCCTGCCGATGTTGGAGGAAAGAAATGCTTGACCAGTTCGATGTCACAGTTATTGATAAGCACTTGGCCGGCAAAAAAGACGATCGCCTGCAGCGCTTCACGAAAGGCATCGGGCAGATGCAGTTCGCTGGGAACTCCGGGCGCGAGTTTGGGTGCCGAGGCAAGATAGGCGACCGCAACTCCTGCAGCATTGGCCGCGATCACCCCGCTAACGCCGAAGCCCATCCAAATTGCAAGAAGAGATCCTCCGAGCCGCACCAGTCCTTCCAGAACCAGATTGCCGGCCAGACTATGGAAACCGTAAGCGCCTTGAATGTAGCCACGGCGAGTTCCCAGGGGAACGTAGAAAGCGACGCCAACGGCGAGCAGGACAACCAGAGTTGGACTGGGTAGATTCAGGTAGCCAGCAATCGCTTTCTGGAACATCAGCAGCAAAAGCGCGACGATGATTCCGCACTCCCAGGCGCTTTTGTGGAATCCTCGATAGGCTGTACTTTTTCCTTCCAGGGAACTCTGTTGCGCAATAACTTTCGCAGAGACGATTTGGAAGGACAGGGTAACCGCGGATATCAGGATGAGTAGGGTATAAACAGCCGTCGCATGGCCAAACGCGGTAGGACCGAGAAATCGCGCGACCGCGATGTTGTAGGCGAAATTGATTGCAGTCACGAGCCCCGAGCCCGTGAGCAGGATGAAACTTCCCGAAAGAACGCGGGCCTGTAGAGTCTTCGATTCCGGGCTCAGACGACTCACGGTGTTTTTCGGGCTCCAACCAACTAGACCTTGAAAATTAATAGGAATCAATCTCGGCCTCGCAGGGCTCGGCGCTGGCTACTGCGAAACTCTGCTGCCAGGGAATGCTTCTCCCTGGCAGCCCTTCTGATGCAGGAAGTAAAGGCCACGCTGCCCGCAAAGTGACCAGTAAATCAGGAGTTGTGCCTGATTTCGCGACAACCGATAGCGTCGCTACCGCCTCTAACATTGAGCACTCTTATGATCGATCGCTATCGGGTGATTTGTGCGCTGGTTTTTGTCGTGCTGCTGCAGGGATGCACTCAGCCCGGCTTGCGCCAAACGCTGCGCGAGGGCGTTCCTGTAACCAATGCCTCTCCACAAATCCTGGCACTTTACGAGCCCTGGTTTGGTCATCCTCGGCACATTTCTGTCGGCTACTCGTCGCAGGACCCTATGGTAATACGCAAACAGATCGGCGAAGCGAAGGCGCTAGGAATTTCTGGATTTGTGGTGGACTGGTACGGCGATCGCGAGCCTTTCATCGATGGCAGCTATGCGCTAATTCAGAGCATCGCGGCCGAAAAGAACTTTCGCGTGTCGATGATGTATGACGAGAGCGACCCGGAAAATGGGGACGCAACCGACGACACTCTCACCGCCTTTGAGAAATTCGATGCAACCTATCTTTCATCGAATGCCCCCGGTCGCCAGGCTTATCTCACGCACAACGACCGGCCCGTGATCTTTATTTTCCCTAAGGGAGGACACACCGACTGGAGCCGGGTGCGGGCCTCGACCGACAAATGGAACCCTCCACCTCTGCTGATCTACGAAGACCAGGCAACCAACTTCGCATCTGCCTTCGACGGCTTTTATGCATGGATTAATCCCGGGAGAAAAGGGTGGGCTGCGGATGGCAGCAACTGGGGAGAAGAATATCTTATCGACTTCTACCGCAAAATGGAGACCCAATATCCCGACAAGCTCGCCGTGGGAGGCGCATGGGCAGGCTTCGATGACAGCCAAGCTTCCTGGGGACTTAACCGGCACATGGCGCAACGTTGTGGTGAAACCTTTTCTGACACGATGAAATTGTGGCGGCAATATTACAGTGATCGTCCATTGCCCTTCTTGTTGATAGAAACCTGGAATGACTACGAAGAGGGCACAGCAATCGAACGCGGATTAGCCAAGTGCGGCACTGACTCGCGGCAACCCGCCGGACAATAATCCCTAAGCGATCCGAAATACCCGCTCCCGATCTCCATCCTGTCGTCCGATGCCAACCTGAGCGGGAGACAACTGCGAAGCGTAGTACACCTTATTGATGATCGAAAGCGGCCGGCTGCGAACCTCGTCGTATACCCGTCCAAGGTACTCGCCAAGCACGCCCAAGCACAAAAGAACGAGAGTCCCCATCAAGAAAATCGCCGCCGTTATACCGTAGCCAAGTCCATTCGAAAAAATACTTGAGACCGCGAGAATGACGGCCAAGGACATTGAAAATCCCGCTAACACAAAACTCAGCCGAAGAGGTTTATAGCTGAAACTCGTGATTGCATCCATCGCGTACTTGATTCGGCTCAGGAATGTCAGCTTACCCTCTCCGCCTGCCCGGTCTTGCCGGTCGTAGAGAACGACCGACGTGTTGTAACCCACCCACGCCCGCAGCCCAGGAAGATACCGGTTGCCTTCGCGCAAGGAGTTAATCGAATCGACTGCCTGTCGATCGAGCAGACCGAAAATTCCTGCGTTGAGCGGGATGGGGAAATCGGAGAGCGCTCCCAGCACGCGGTAGAAAAGCGGGAAGAGCTTAGCCAGAACTTTACGCCGTTCTTGCCGGCTTCTCCGCACGGCGGTCACAACTTGCGCCCCGCCGCGCCAGGCCGCCACCAACTTCGGCAGAACTTCCGGCGGATCCTGGAAATCGCCGTCCATTAAAACAACCGCATCTCCACGCGCCGTCTGGAGGCCAGCCGAGATCGCGCCCATGTGTCCCCAGTTGCGCGAGAGATCCACAACGACAACATGGGTATCCTCGAGTTGCAGCTCCCTCAACAAGTCGAGGGATGAGTCCCTGGAGCCATCGTTTACGTAGACCACTTCCCAGGTTTCGCCCACATCGTTCATGGCGTCGGTTACAGCGGCATGAAACAAACGTACGAGTTCCTGTTCATTAAAAATTGGGACAACGATCGAAATCATGTGGGGCTCCTAAAAAATATTCAGCTTATTCGGGTTCGGCTTGGAAGACGCGGACCTTCCACCGCACCTCCGTAGGCGTCAGAACAGCAACGTAGCGTGCGCGAACATGCTGGGTTGCCTGAACCTTTTCGTGATCCATAATTTGCACGTCGTAGGTCACCGTATCGATCAGTTGAACGGAGAGTCCCTCCGGCGAGTAGAAAACCAACTGAAGATCGTGGGCACTATCCCGATAGCGTGTCTGGAGCCCCAACTTTTCCTGTTCACGCACAGTGTCCACGAGCTTCTCTTTGGCGGCACCTACGAAATCCGGATCGAGGAGATCCGCCCGATTCTCCTCGAGCGCACTACTCAAGCTGCGCCAGGCTTGAAGATAATCACGTACCACTGCCTCCTCAGTCTGCTTTTCCAAAACCCGTGGTCCGACGGAATCTGTGGGTGCTACGTGCACCGCAGGTTGGTCGGAACCCTGGACAGACAGCGCAATCAAAAGGGAGCAAGCCATGACAAGAGGTCTCGCAGTCGACGATATTCGTCTGGCGTTTTTCATTGACCCCCTCCCCAATGAATTTCATTTCCCATCACGACACCGGTCGCGACGGAAATAGTAGCTCCTTTGTAGGCGGGCATTTCCGTGCGCGCGATCCCGCGTTTGATAGGGACATCCACGGTTGCTTCATTGCCGCCGTAGCTTTCGGTGAACGTGACAACTGTTCCGTCTGGTACGGCATTGCCGCCGCAGTCGCGCACTGGGTCCGTTTCTAGCGCGAGCTTCTGCCCAGACTGGCGAGCATTCATTCTTAGACTGCAAGGGTCGCCCGGAACTTGCGTAATCACGCGAGTATCGGAGACGCTTCCAACACGGGCTACAAATTGAGCTGCGCCTTCTTTGGATGCGGAATTCATTTTCGTCCACGCAACGCCATTGCGCGTGAGCATGGTCCGCGCCTGAGGAACGCCAGCGACTCCGGAAAGCTGAAACGATGCTTGGGTCGGTTGAAGGATCAGGTTCTGAAAAGTATCAAAGACATAGACAACACCACTAATGCCGTCATGGGAGTCGACTGGAACGCGGGAAGGTTTGGCAAGAAAACTCAAGGTCGACGGCTGAGGCGCTGCGGTGACATCGAACGCACCATTTTCCGTGGACGAGGCCCCCACGACAAGAACGAGGTAGTGACCGGCATTGTGCAGGTCGCCGGCAGCAAAGGATACGGTTTGTCCCAGCGGCACTTCGCGCCGCAATACCTGCCCAAGGCCCACGATGTAGAGAGTGGCATTGCCACTGCCAGTAGTTTGGATCGAGAATGCGGCGCCCGCTTCAACCGACTTCGGCAGTTGGAGGCCGCTGGTTTGAGGTACAGCCAGCTGCGAACTTACAACTACGATCAGCCCGCCGAGAAGCAACGATGTGAGTCTCGATTTCATTGAAATCGGTTCGAGCTATATGTGGTGGCGACTGCCCGCTCGCTTTTGACTTTGCTCGCGATATCTGGCGGAAGAGAAACACTGAATGAAATCGGCGTCTCGGGGAGCAGAGCACGATCAACGTATCCGTCGGAGACCCAAACTAGTTGGCCGCCATTGTCGTAAAAAGTTCCCAGGACGTGAACTACGTTGACGACCTGGCCGCTCTGATTAAGCAGATTTCCAGTCAACAAGGGCTTGGGCCCTGAACTTAAGTGCTGATCTTGGATCTCGATTACCGGGTCCGCCGAAGCCGCGATCAGGCTCGACGACGGCTGCATGCGGATGCTGTCCACTTGGGATAACGCCATCTTGTGAAACTCAATAAAAAACGGAGTGACTTGCCTGGGCAGCAGAATGTGAGAGATCTTGTCGAAGCTATCTTCGGTCGCCAAGGCCGAGCCATTTTTCGCCAACAATGTTGCCTTGACTGTCACGAAGGCTGGGACCACGTCTTCGTTGAGTAGCTCGCCTAATACGATGACTTCTCCAGCACGCTCCACGGGATGCATGTCCACGATACGCACGTGCGGTGATTCCACATCTTGAGCGCCCCAGTCATCCTCCGCGCCGCGGTAGATCACGTCCCAGCGCAGGTAATTCACGGGAATTACTTGCGGCGGGACGCGGGGTTCTTTCACGATCGGCCAAATCACTCCCCAGCGATCTCCAGCTTTTGTCACGCGCAGATCGCGGGTGTCGAGGAACATTCCTACTACGGTTGACCAGCGCAAGTTGAGCCGCATTTGCGCATCATCTGCGGAAGCATGAAGTGGGCGCACGTCGAAGCTGTCGAGACTGGCGTGACTGCGCAGGCTAGGATAACTCCCCCTCAGGTCACGCACAAAGTCAGATTCCGTAAACTCACTTTTGTTGGCGAGGTTCGAGTAGGCTTTTTCCCAATCTTCCCGGCCGATTTCATCGGCGAGGTTTTCGACTGCCGCTTGCGGTGACGAGGCGGGGCGCAGCAGATCGGCTCCAGATTCGACTCCCGCCATAGCCAGCACCGATTGGACTGGCCAAAGAGTGCCGACGACGATAAGAGCAGCGGTTGCCAGCGCCATGAGAATAGCGAGGAGACGCCCGTTCATGAAGCCAGCCTCCCTAGAGCGAGATCCTCGTGCCTCGCGGCAGGCTGAACCACGCGGCGTTGGTTCCATCGTTTCTCTGGAATGAGCGCAAGCAGCATCGCGAGAATGCTGCTGCAAATTGGAAGAGTGCCCCACATCAGGCCTTGCCAATGCGGAGGAATCTGCGGCGCGTTGATGGGCGTTGCCGGCGGTACATCTTCTTTGCTCCACACAGTGATCGTCTTGTCTTCGAGATCATCGACCTTGCGCCAGCCTGCAAAGACCAAAAGCGGTTCGTAATACGGGTCTCGGAGGAACACCCATTTCAACCCGTAACGGTCGGCGTGATGAAGGATCGCGTTCAGCGCGTCGATGCCAGACTTGCCAAAATACTTAGAGCTGGTCAGAGCGCCCGCGCCGTGCTGCGTCAGCTCAGGCAACATGCGACCAGAGTTCCATTCACCGTCGACACTGCTAGCGTCAGTCAGGACGGCAAGGCGAGAGATCTTGTTGCCGAATCCCAGTGTGACATAGCGATACCGGTCGTGACTGTCGCGATTGAGCCACGCGGCCACCGAGTCGACCTTGAAATCCACGGCATCGGCTGGCCGATAAGTTGCCCATGCCACGGCTAGCGCGCAGCTAAGAGCTGCTGCCATGGTCAAACCAACCACGGCACGCATGCGAAATCTGTCGATAAGTTCGCTAGCGAGCAAACCCGTAAACGGCAGCGCCAGCAAGGTCGCCCAATAGCTGAAGCGCTCCATAGTGAGCACTTCAAAAGCTCGTCCTAAGACGATCCGCCCTACGGGAGTTGTTCCACCCAGACCCAGCAAAAATGCCAGCCAGAAACCCAGAAGCAGCGGACGGAGCCGGGCGACGGAAGAACCTCGCCACACAATGAAAGGGAGCGCTAAAACCAAAGCTCCATAAGGGACGACGAAATAATTCAAACCCCACTGCGGACTCAAAATATAGTTCGCCCGGCTGGGATGCGGAATCGGCGTCTGAGTCACGGGATAATGAATAAGGGCGATCCAGAAAGGCAGGAGCACGACGGCAATCGCGATTCCGACCAGCAGTGCGATGCCAATGGTGCGGAAGAGCACAGCTCGCGTCGATGCCGGCTCACCGTCCTTGCGATCCAGAATTGCCAACGCCAATACTGGCAACGCAAACAGCAGTGATCCGAAAAGGAGCGTGGCGTGATGGGCAGCCGCAGCGGCCACGGAGAGCACTGCACCCTTGAAAAACGATCGCCAGTCACCGTGCCGAACCCAATTGTAGAGATAGGGCAGGGCATTCAAATAAAGTGGAGCGGCAAACGTCGTTGATAACTGCCCTGCGGAGTAAACCAGAAAACATTCCGAGCCAAGAAAGACACTAGCCAATGCCGCAAGTGAAGCGGCGCGGCGGTCTACCCAGAGCAACGAAAAACGATAAACGCCCAGTGCAAGAAGCAGAATCGCAACAAATTGAACTGCCATGTACGCCATGTCCAACCCGACCAGATTAGACACTAGCGCCAGCCACTGCTGCGGCAAAGGAGGATATGTGGTTTGCGAAAAACCGGCGTACCATTTCGCGTTCCAGGGATCGAACCAACTGTGCAAGTAGTGCGACGCGAAAAATATATGGAAGTTCGCGTCGTACGACTTCAAAGGCAACTTCATCAGCAGCAACGGCGCGTGAACTACAAGAGCCGCCAGAAGGATCATGGTTAACGGTACCGGCTCTGTTCCAGGCGGCGCAACCGACTCAATTCTTCGCAAGGCTCCCTCCCGAACGATCTTCGATTCCATTAATTGATTCAGGGTTGCTCTGATCCGCGCGTCGCTCAAACAACAAACGTTCGGTAGCCAACGGTTCGGGTCTTTTTCGAATCGAAGTGCGATGGATTCGACTAAACCGGTGGTGACAACTTGACTTCCGCGTTGGGGCGCTTGAAGACGGTGTTGATGTATACGCAGATCGCTGCGCTTGCCTGCGTGGTGTACGCGCAGACGTATAAGGTCGGGGATTCTCCTCAAAAACCTCAAGACAATTCCGATCAAACATCGTCCTCCAACAAGCTCGGATGGGGATCGAATATCCAAAACGCCCGCCTTGCCCGCGCAGCCGAACAAGCGCTGAAAAATGGAAACTATGGAGCTGCCGTTGGCTATGCGCAGCGGGCGGCGGAGGCTGCCCCGAACGACCCCCAGCTATGGTTCCTTTTGGGCTACGCCGCGCGGCTAGACAAAAAGTTTCAGCTCGCTACCGATTCCTATGAACGTGGCCTTCGCCTCAATCCAACTTCTCTCGATGGGATTTCAGGGCTGGCTCAGACGTACAGCAATATGGGTCGCACGGATGAGGCCGAGCGCCTCTTGAAGCAGGTGCTTGCGTCCGATCCGAGGCGAGTCAACGATTTGCTGTTGTTAGGAGAGCTCCTGATGCGCTCCGGAGATTATTCCGGCGCAATCGACTTGTTGGCGCGGGCGGAACGGGCCGAACCCGGCACGCGATCAGAGTTGCTACTGGCGCTTTCGTATCAGCATCTGAAACAGTTCGATCAAGCAGACCACTACCTCGAACTGGCCAAGCAGCACGCTCCGAACAATCCCGAAGTGCAGCGTTCGCTGGCAGGCTTCTATCGGGAAACCGGAAACTATTCGGCGGCGATTGCTTTGCTGAAGTCGATCCGCAATCCGAATCCTGACGTAAAAGCCGAGCTTGCGTACACTTATCAGCTCGATGGCAAACAAGATGAGGCTGCAAGGCTCTACGCGCAGGCGGCCAACGCTGCTCCCTCCGACTTGGGTTTACAGCTTTCCGCTGCGCAAGCCGAAGTGGCTGCAGGTTCCATTGAACATGCGAAGCCTTTCCTGGAGCGCGCAGCCGCGATCGATCCGGAACATTATCGATTGCACGCCGTTCGCGGGGAAATTGCGAGACTGCAGGAGCACAACGAAGAGGCAATTAGGGAATACAACGCCGCCCTGGCTCACTTGCCAGAGACTCCAGCCGAGGGACCCCTGTACGGAATTCAGCTGCATATGAATCTCGTCGAACTCTACAAGAGTTTGAACGATGAGGGTGCGGCCAAGCAGAATCTTGAAATCGCTCAGAAGCAGATCAGCGCACTGGATGAGCAAGGAAGCAGTCGAGCGCAATTTCTACGCCTGCGAGCCTTAGTCAAATTAAACACCGGCGATCTCGACGGGGCAGGAAACGACATCAAAGAGGCGTTGGTGATCAACTCCCAAGATCCCAACAGTCTGCAACTCGATGGAGATCTGCTCGTAAAACTTGGTCGGCCTGAGGACGCCATCGCCGTTTATAAGAAGATACTCGCAGTTGACCCGGTGAACCGCTTCGCCCTTACCTCTCTGGGTTACGTTTCCCGCGAAGCCGGGCACGATCAGGACGCCGAGAGATACTTCCAGAAGCTCGCGACCGCGTATCCAACTTTATATGTGCCCCATCTTGCGCTCGGAGATTTGTACGCGGCACACAAAGAGTTCGCGAAAGCTGACGCCTCGTACCGAAAGGGTTATGAACTGGCCCCCAGTAACAGTTTGATTGTGGCTGGAGGGATGAACGCTGCCATTGAGACGCATCAAATGACTTTGGCGGCGGAGTGGTTGAGTCGCGCCACCCCTGAAATGCAGCAAGAACCGCATGTCATGCGAGAGAAAGAAAGGTACCTGAGCTTCAAGGGCGACTACGCGGCGTCCGCTGCTGTCGGTCGGGAAGTGATCAAGCAACTTCCCAAAGACCGGGACGTGGTTGTTTATCTGGGCTACGACTTGCTCAATCTCAAACAATACGATGAGTTGCTGCAATTGACGTCGGAGTACGATCAGATTCTGCCCAAAGAGCCCGATATTGCTCTGCTCGCGGGCTATGTGCACAAACAGAATGGAGATCTGGAGCAGGCGCAAAAAGATTTCAGCGAAGCCTTGCATCGCGATCCCAACGTGGTTACGGCGTATGTGAACCGCGGATACGTGTTGCATGACCTGCACGAGCCGACTGCTGCCGCTGCGGATTTTGAATCGGCCCTCAAGCTCGACCCTAAAAATGGAGAAGCTCATCTGGGGCTGGCCTACGCCGGCCTGGATATGCATCGCCCTCGAATCGCCTTGCGACAGGTGCAACTTGCAGAAGAGCAGATGGGTGATTCGATGCCCATTCACCTGATTCGGGCGACCGCCTATGGGCAAAACGAATTGTTAATGAAGTCCGCTGCCGAATATCGCACCGCCTTGAAATATTCGCCGAATGATGAGGCTCTTCGTCTGGCGCTGGCCGATACACTGTACAGCCTGCGGCAGTACCATGAGGCGATTGACGAACTGCAAGCAGCACAGAAACTTTCCCCGGACGATCCTCTGATTTACGCAGAGCTTGCAAGGTCGTATGCGCATCTGCATGATCGCGATCAAACCCTGCACTACGTGCAACTGGCAGAGCAGCACGCCGAATCAACGCCGACTTCGAAAGCGAATGAGAAGCGAGGAGAAAGCGCAGTGTTCGTCTCCACTGGCGAGGCTCTGAGTGCGCTGGGAGATCAGAAAGCTGCCATGGAACGCTTCGAAAAAGCGCTCGACGCACCAGAAAGCGATCGTATAGCCGTACGTCTGGCTATCGCCAAGCTCATGGCGAGTGAGGATCATCCGAATGATGCCCAGCGGCAAATCGCATTAGCCCTGATGGAAGCACGCACCGGGGAAACACTGCCGCCTACCGGTGAGCAGTTGATAGAGGCAGCAGGCGTATTCCTCGATCTGCACGAGTATCAACTTGCGGAGACCTACCTGCAACGCGCTCAGGCAGCGGGCGCATCCGACGCATCTGTGCACATTGGTTTGGCCAATACGTACTTGGCGCTAGGCGAGACGACGAAGGCCAACGCTGAATTAAATGCGGTCAGCAGTTCAGCCGACAGCGAGCCGAGCTATCAATACCTGCTGGCCAAAGCTGCCGTGCTTCGACAGCAGCACCAAAACACTCAGGCACTTACCGCTTTTGCTCAAGCCGCAGACGCTGCGGGCGAAGACCAAATCGCGCAACAGGACTTGCTGGAAGCGGCGGCTAACGAGGGACTGAGGATCAACAGCAAATTGAGCGTCCTCTCAGATTTTTCCATAGAGCCCATTTTTGAAGACACAACCGTCTACCCGTTGGACGCCAAGTTGGATGTTCCCAATCCCATACCGGGCCGTCAGGGACTGCTTCCGCCCCCGCGGTCTTCGATTCAGACGCAGTGGACCGGCGCGTACCACCTGCACTTCGGCGGCTCGTTTCCTGACGCCAGCGGATTCTTTCAAGTACGCAACGCACGCGGGACGATTTCCTTGCCCAGCGCCGACGAGATCGTCAACCGCGATACAACCGATTACTCCTTCAACATCGGGCTGAACCCGACGCTTCATCTGGGCAACAACGTATTGAACTTCAACACTGGTATTCAGGAAACGGTTCGCAGAGACTCGCTCCAGCCGGTGGAAATGAATCAGAACCTGTTTCGACAGTTTGTGTATCTGTCGACGAGTTCGTTCTTCAACATGGTTTCGGTTAATGCTTATGGCATTCGCGAGGCTGGACCGTTTACTGAAAGCAACCTGAGTTCGCGCACCCTGGCG
>Ga0210393_10001478_pt1 | contig 19690 bp, 16 predicted proteins | sample IncBWC27OmetaG_FD_160068 | JGI IMG/M metagenome (GOLD analysis project Ga0210393, IMG submission 160068) | Forest soil microbial communities from Barre Woods Harvard Forest LTER site, Petersham, Massachusetts, United States - Inc-BW-C-27-O ... | reverse complement strand
CACTCACCGCCATCTTCGGCCTATTGCCGGCGGCCCTCTCGACCAAGATCGGTTCGCAGACACAGCGGCCGCTGGCGATCGTCGTGGTCGGCGGCATGATCAGCACGCTGTTTTTGACGCGCTACCTGATGCCCGTGCTCTACACGTTCTACGGCCACCGGGAGCCGTCGGCAGCGTCCGCTCACATGGCTCACTAGTGGGCTCGTGGAACGCGCGGCGAGCCGCCAGCGTGAGCTGGCGGGTGCTTCGCGCCGACAATTAGTCGCACTCGTAGGGCAGGCTGTGCCTGCCGCAAGCGCGATGCGGCCTCAAATCGACGGCAGGCACAGTCTGCCCTACGACCGATCACCCAAACAGCTTGACGGCCGTGTGGTAATCAATCCGCGGCGCTTTGATCCGACCGCCGGCGAGTTTTTCGCCCTCGGGATTGAGATAAACGCGACCCGTCGGCGTGCCGAGACCCGGGCTCACGTTGAACACGTGAATGTTGAAAATGAACGCCGGCTCCGTCAGCGATTCGAACCAGTGGACGTTGTTCTTCTTGTCTGAGATCGTCGAGCACTCGCCCGGGCCAAACTTGCGGTCGATCGTCGGCTTGATGATGTACGAGTCGGTCAGATCCTCGAGCCGATCGTAGTGCCGGCCGCGGCAGTCACCTTTTAGCATCAAGAACGCGGTGACCATGTTGTTGTGCCCGTGCGGCACGACGGAACGCCCCTCTTTGAGCCCGAAAATCTGCTTGCCGAACACGTACTGGGTCGGAAGGCCTTCAACCTTCGGGAATTTGAACGACAGGCTGACGGCTCCGCGCTCGACGAGTTTGACCCCTTTGGTGAGCCGATCAAAATCGATGAACTTGAGCAGGTCAGGCAAATTCACACGGCTGAACAGCTTCTCGACCTGCTGCTGCCATTCCACCTGCGGCAGTTTTTGGCCCTGAACGTCCTGCCCCAGCGCGTTGACCCCCGCCAACCATTCCGCCGTCTGCGGCCGCACGTCCGCGGCAAACGCATCGTGGGCAAACAGGGTCTCTAGCAGCGAATAAGTGAGCAGCGAACCGATCGCCTGCTGAGAAAACCCGCGCCGCGTGATGGATTCCATGGCAATGCCTCCGCAGTCATTGAATCGGATCTCGCGACGCCGAACAAGGCCAGCGACTCGGCGAGAATCGGCAGCGGCGAGTTAGACCAGTGCTGCCAGCCAGTGGGATAGCCGTGCCACACCACGATGCCGTCAAAGGTCGATCGGCCGCCCGTCTGACAGTCCATTTTCGTTTGACAGACCACAAGCGCTACTTTCTACCAAAAACCAATCGCGGGCGATTGAAACGCCTCATACGCGCACGTCATCCAGTCCTGCTGAATACGATCAATACCACCTGTTTAGGTTATTGAATACCGCTTAGGCGTTTACTAGGGTCGATTCGGTCGTGATGGATCCGAGGCATATCAGGGAGACAAATGACAATGACCAGACTAACGTCGACGCTCACGAAACAACTAGCGCTGAGTCTGCTCTATCTTTTACCAGCGGCCGCAATCTGCGCTCCGCCTGCAACCCCCAATGAGGCGCGGAAGGTCTTCAAGAACAGCGTAATCCCACTGGACGCCGGCCCAACATTGGCCGCCCACGCGCTCGTCGTCAACACGGCCAGCGATCGGCACAAAAACGACAAGCTTGAGGTGCTCTTCGCATTGGGGATCCCTAAAGAGGCTAGGGCCCAACTCGAACAGAAAGTGCTCAAGGGTGAGGTCGTGGATGCGGCGACACTAGCAAAGGACTATTCACCGAAGACAGAGGATGTCGAGCGATTGGTCAAATGGTGTAAGGACGAAGGTTTTGAGATCACTCATGTAACTCCAGACCAATCGAGCGTCTATGTGCGCGGCAGCGTCGCCCAACTTGAAAAGAGCCTCCAGATCAACATGGTTCGTGTGAGCGCCAAGGATGGCGTCACGTACAACGCGGCAAGGAATGCGCCAAGTCTACCGGTTGCGGTCGGAGACAGCGTGCAAGCGATTATTGGCCTCCAGCCGTTTCGGCGCGCGACCAAGCACAGCCGAACTTACCATCCAGCATCCGCCGGGGTTGGGCCCACTGCCAGCATCGCAAACGCTCCGCCCTATCTCATCAAGGAAGTCCTGAAGGCGTACGGTGCCGACAATCTACCGGTCAGTGGCTCCGGACAAAGGATCGCGATCCTCATCGATCGCTTGCCGCTCGACGCCGACACGGCTCATTTTTGGCAGAAAAACCAACTCCCCGCAGATCTCGATCGCATTGAAAAAGTTAATCTGAAGAACGTGACTCTCCCGCCCGAGGGCGAGGAGTCGATGGACGTTCAGTGGACGAGCGGAATTGCGCCAGGAGCGAAAGTGCGTGTTTACGCCAGTGGATCGCTCGCTTTTGTTGACTTGGACTTTGCCCTAGATCGCATATTGGCTGATGCCGCCAATGATCCTAGCCTCCGTCAACTTTCGATCAGCCTGGGTTTGGGAGAGCAAGTCTTGAGTCCAGACGGCACACTTGACGGCGAGGTCTCCGTCGAACTGCAAAAATTTCTCCGGCCGGCGGCGCTGGGAGTCAATGTCTTTGTATCGAGCGGTGACGGAGGCTCGAATCCCGATCAGTTTGGACAATCGGGCGGGCCACTAGCGCAGACGGAGTGGCAAGCATCTTGCCCATACGTCGTTGGCGTCGGCGGCACGAGCCTTCGTTTATCGGGAGACGGCACAGTAACTACCGAGACCGGTTGGGCGCTCAGCGGAGGCGGCAGAAGCCGCGTGTTTGATCGCCCGTCCTACCAAAATCGACCGGGGATACCTTCTGAGCAGAAGCGCACAGTCCCAGACGTGAGCCTTCTCGCTGATCCCGAAACGGGCGCCTACGTCCGGGTCGACGGTCATGACCAACAAATTGGTGGCACAAGTTTGGCCGCACCGGTTTGGGCTGGATTCTGTGCGTTGATCAATGAAGCGAGGACGAAGGCGGGAAAGCCGACTCTCCCGTTTCTCAATCCGCTTCTGTATAGCTTGAAAGACTCCGACCACTGCTTCCGAGATATCGTCGGCAACAACAACGGCGAATTCGAAGCGGTCCCAGGCTACGATATGGTAACAGGCCTCGGAGTTCCTAATGTCAAGACGCTGGCAGAGAAATTGACACAATAAGGATGCGACGTCATGTCGGCCCTAGCTTGCCCGCGTACTCCTCACTGAGTTCGCGGTAGGCTAGGGCCGGTTTCGATTGGTGCGGCGACACGACACGATGTCAGCGACACGATAGTGGTCCGATCCGCCTCGGAATCGAAGATTGGGCGAACGCGCGGCAAACGCATCGTGGGCAAACAGGGTCTCTAGCAGCGAATAAGTGAGCAGCGAACCGATCGCCTGCTGAGAAAACTCGCGCCGCGTGATGGGCTGCATGGCAAATTCCTCCGACACCATTGAATCGGATGGCGCCGCGCGGAGCAAGGGGAACGCCAATCGTAAGTCGGGGGTGACTCTCAGAAGCCTCGTCCTCGCTCCTTCTTTTTGAGAGTAGGGTCGCTGTTGCCTCCGACGATGAACACGAAGAATCCAACCCAGCAGGCGACGAAGAGCAAGGCGGGGTGCATGTTGACCCCCGCCGCGAACAAACCGCAAACTACTCCCCACACGCCAAAGGCGGTTGACAACAGGAGGTGAGCCAGCAGTGTTGTGGGCCTCATCCAAGTCGCGATGATTGACCAGGCGAACAAAGTCGCGCCGAGAAGGCCGCAAGCGCGATAGTGATGCGTGAGGGCCAGCACCAAAAATGTGGTCCAAAACCCAAGCAAGAACAGATTCGTCAGCGGGCCTCGTTGCGGCAGTGGGGCGCCCACGGTTAAACCCAACTAAGCGAGGATCGGCAACAGCGAACTCGATCCGTGCTGAATCTCGCGCGTCACGATCGACCCGATGAGCGTAGTCGCCGTGCAATCGTGAACGGAAATCCGGGCGAGCGTGCCGGCCAGGCGCGGATTGCCGTCGAAGACCACGATGCGGTCGCAGGTGGACCGGCCAACGAGTTGGATGGGACCGTTCGCCGGAGTTTCCGCGGTCGATTGTTTCAGGGCGAATTTGCTCGGGCCTTCGACCAGCACCTCGACTTCGCGGCCGATAAAAGTAGCGTTGTCCTCGTCGCTGATCTCGTTTTGGATCGCCAAGAGTTCGTTGTTACGCCGGCGCTTGACCTCTTCGGGAATATCATCCGGGTAGCGATCGAAAGCCTTCGTGCCCGGGCGCGGGCTGTACTTGAAGATAAAGCTGTTCTTGAAGCGGCAGCGGCGCACGAGGTCGATGCTCTTTTGGAACTCGACTTCCGTTTCGCCCGGGTGGCCGACGATAAAGTCGCTCGAGATCGCACAGTCGGGCATGACCGCGCGGATGCGGTCGTGCATTTCGAGATATTGCGCGACGGTATAGCCGCGCTTCATGACCTGCAACACGTCGTCTGAGCCCGATTGGGCCGGCACGTGCAAATAGCGACAAACCTTTGGCAGGTCCCGGACGGCGACCAACAAGTCGTCCGTCATATCGCGCGGGTAGTTGGTGACGAATTTGATCCGCAGGATGCCCGGCGTGTCGTGGATCAGCGCCAAGAGATCGCTCAGCCGATAGAGCCGGCCCGACTCGGTGTGTTTGTAGCTGTTCACTGTCTGGCCGAGCAGGGTCACTTCCTTCACACCTTGCGCGGCCAGCAGCCGAACTTCGGCGGCGATCTGACTGGGCGGACGGCTTTGCTCGGGCCCGCGCGTCATCGGCACCACGCAGTAGGTGCAGAACTTGTCGCAGCCAATCATGATCCGCACGTACGCCTGAAAGGGCGACGGCCGCATTTCCGGGTCGCGTAGGGGATCGTAGCTCTGGAAGCTCTCCGAGACCTCTACGCGGCTCCCCTCGGTGCGGTCCAAGCTGACAGCCACTGCGCGTTGCCGGCTTGCACGGCTCTCGGCGATCAGGCGGGGAATCTCAGACAATTGGCCCGTGCCGACTATCAAGTCGACGTGCGGGGCCCGCTGAAAGATCAGTTCCTGATCCTTCTGGGCCATACAGCCCATGACACCGATCACCTGCTTGGGACGCCGCTTCTTACTGTGGCGAATGCGGCCAAGCTGGCTGTAAATCTTGTGCTCGGCGTGCTCGCGAACACTGCACGTGTTGAAGAGGACCGTGTCGGCTTCGTGGACGTCGGCGGTGAGTTCGTAGCCCTCGCGGCGCAGCGCGGCCACCACCAGTTCGCTGTCCAGCTCGTTCATCTGGCAGCCGACCGTCTCGATGTACAGCTTGCGATTGTGGTCCATGTGTTGTGAATTCTTTTGCGAGCCAACCGCGTCGATACGGGTGAGCTTTCACGCAAACGACTCGCACGATCCGCCACCGGCGATCAGCCGGCTTTCTTTAACGGTCGCTCGGGTTTCGCGGGGGCCGGCGCTGCTTGAGCAGCGGCCTCGGCCGCCGCACGTTGGGCGACTGCCAATTCGCCGGCCAGTCGTTGTTTCACCGCGCGACCATGGTCGGCCATCAGCGAGACGAGCGATTTGATCGCCAGGTAGATGGCCGCGCCGTACAGGACAATTTCCAGTTTTTCCATTGCGACTCCTTCCGTGGAGGCGTCTTTCAATCCGCAGTCTGGAATCCCTTCGGCGGTCGACGCGGCTTCGAGCAAGCGTCAGTCGCGGACACGTTCGATGTAAGAACCCGTGCGTGCATCGACCTTGATCTTGTCCCCTTGGTTGATGAAAGCGGGCACATGCACCGTGGCCCCCGTTGAGACGGTTGCCGGTTTGTTGACGTTCGTCGCCGTATTGCCGCGGGCCGCCGGTTCGGTGTAAGTGATTTCGAGGACGACTTGTTGCGGGGGCGTCATCTCAATCAGCCGGCCGTTCCAATACATCAGTCCGACCGTGGCGTTCTCGAGCAGGAACTTCGCCCCGTCGCCGCACTGTTCTTCGCTCAGCGTGTATTGCTCGAAGGACTCGTTGTCCATAAACACGAAGTCGTTCGCGGCCCGATACAGAAACTGGCCCTCGCTCTTGTGAATGTCGGCTTCTTCGAGGCCGTCGCCGCTCTTGTAGGTGCGGTCGAGCAGGGTCCCTTTGAGCAGGTTTCGCAGCCGCGTCTTGTAAAGCGCTTGTCCCTTACCAGGCTTTACGAAGTTGACTTCGATCATGTCATAGGGTTCACCCTCGACGACGACTTTGATTCCCTTTTTGAAATCGCTGGAATTGATTTGTGGCATCGCCCCGTTCTCTTCAACTCGAATCGCCGGAAGAATATAAGTGCAAGACAGAACGGCAGAAGCCGCTCGTCGACAATGTCTGCTTGACGTCGCGAGGATAACATAACGATTCGGGTCGGGAAATGCCGACCCCGAGGCCGTCCCGCCCGAGCCTGGAGCCCGTCATCGATCTTCAAATTGAGATTCCCCCTCGTCCCGCGACGTGGCAGCAAGAGCTGGCCGACGCAATTCGCGACCCCGACGTCTTGATCGATCGGCTCCGCCTAGCCGACTCGTTGCGCGAGGGCGCCCGCCAGGCGGCAAAACTCTTCCCGTTGTTCGTGACAGACAGTTTTCTGCGGCGGATGCAGCCGGCCGATCCACGAGATCCGCTCTTGCTGCAGGTGCTTCCGCTGGGCATCGAGACGGAGTCGCCACCCGAATTCACTGCCGATCCCCTCGAGGAAGCCTCAGCTCATCGCGCTGCCGGATTGCTGCAAAAATACGCGGGTCGAGCCTTGATGGTTTCGACGGGGGCCTGTGCGATTCATTGCCGCTACTGCTTTCGGCGGTCTTTTCCCTATGGCGACGAGCCTCGCCGCCTGGCCGACTGGGAGCCCGCCTTCGAGCACCTGCGAGGCGACCCAACAATCCACGAGATTATCCTAAGCGGGGGCGACCCGCTGATGTTGTCCGACGCTCGGCTGGCGGAAATCGTCGCCCGTCTCGATCAAATTCCGCACCTCGACCGATTGCGAATTCACACGCGACTGCCGATCGTGCTGCCCTCACGGGTCACAGCTCGGCTGCTCGAACTGTTACGCTCGACCCGCATGACGCCGATCGTCGTGGTCCACGCCAATCATCCAGCCGAGATCGTCGGCGATTGCCGCGACGCGTTGCGCGAACTGGTGACCAGCGGTTTGACGGTCCTCAATCAGAGTGTGTTGCTGGCGGGAATCAACGACGACGTCGAATGCCTGGCCGAACTCAGCTTGCGGCTGATCAACGTCGGCGTGATTCCTTACTACCTACATCAGCTTGATCGCGTGATCGGCACGGCCCATTTCGAAGTCGCCGAGCCGCGTGGGCTCGACCTCATCGCAGCCCTGCGAGATCGCCTGCCGGGGTATGCCGTGCCGCAGTTCGTGAGAGAAGTGCCGGGAGAGGCGCACAAGTTGCCGCTGACCTGACCCCTGAGTCACCCACCCGTTCACGCGTGCGGTTCGGTTGGCCTGTTTGAAATAACGGGCTTGGGCAACGGAGGAACGACCGCGTCCGCGTTCGCTAGTGCAGGCACAGTCGGCTTCGCAACGATGAGAGGCGCTGTGACGGCCGGGTGCGCGCGGCGGCGAAGCACCACAACGACGCCGGCCCCGATGACGACGCAAAGCCCTGCGGCAATCAACGAGAACTTCAGCACGGCCGAATCTCGGCCAATCCCCGGCCACGGATCCTGAACCGGTCCGCGAAGTTGGATCCACAGGGCGATGTTTTCGACATAGTCACAGACGGCGGCCGGCCACTGCAGCCAGGCAATCCCCGTCGCCAGCCAGGCCGTCTTCCGAAAGCCGCGCTCGCGAAACACGGACGCCGCCCAAAAGGTGGCGATCGTCATCACGGTCGAGTAGCACAGGGGAAAGATGAAATCGAGCAGCAGACCGCTGCGCGCGTTGTCGAGGGCCGTCCCCTTCCACGAGTCAATGATCTCCTGGCTCCGCTCGACCGTGCCGGACAGCTCGAGGGAGACGATGCCCCACCGCGCCACCGGCGTTTCGAGCGGCACGTCCAATTGCTGCAGCGCGTACCAAAGCACGAACCCGATCACGAAGCACACGCCAAACAATACAGTCCGCTTGGCGCGAGATAGGACCTGGGTCGGATGTTGGAGCCGCTTCATCAATTCGGCGATCGTTCGGGGGGATTCATGTCGGTCATAAAACGGCCTCATCCAATCGTGTCGCACGCCCGTGGCTCGGTCAATCCTGGATTCGGCCCATCCCGCGTGAGTTCGGCCTAGTCAACGCGACGCACGACCACGGCGGTGAGATCGTCGGCCGGAGGAGTGGTGCCGCAAAACTGCCGCACCGACTCCTCGAGTGCTTTAAGGATTTCAGTCGCCGGACGCAGTCGATTTTCGAGGATGATCGACAACATGCGGTCGTTGCCGAATTGTTCGCCCCCGGCGGGGGCTCGGGCTTCGATGTATCCGTCGGTCAACACGACGAGGGTGTCACCGGGCAGCATCGTGACGACGGGCGAACAGCGGGGCGGGTGATCGGCAAAGACCCCCAGCGGGGTCGACGTGCTGCGCAGCACGACCACCGTTCCGTCCTGACGAACGAGGTGGGCCTGCTGGGCGGCCCCGGCATATTCCACCACAGAAGTCTGCGGATTCAGGGCCGCAAAAAACATCGTGACGAACCATTTGTCCTGCGTATCGACGACCAGGAATTCGTGCAGTCGGCCCAGCAGCGTCTCCAAGTCGCTATTACTTTTTGCGAGGGCCCGCAGATAGGCTCGGGTTTTGGCCATCAGGAGCGAAGCCCCGATTTCGTGGCCGCTGACGTCGGCCACGACGATCCCCATGCGACCGTCGGCCATTGGAATGTAATCGTAATAGTCCCCCCCCACGACGTCGGCCGAATCGTAGCAGCCGGCGATGTCGAAGCCGGCGAGCTGCGGAGGAAACTGCGGCAATAGCCCCTGTTGGACGCTGCGGGCCACTCGCAATTTCTCGTGCGTGACCTGTAGCGCGACGTCGGCATAGTACGCGCGGCGGTAATCGAGCAAGAGCCCCATCAACGGCACGGCATAAGCCACGATTTTTTCAAAGCTGGCAATATTGAACGCGTTGTCGAACAATTCGACCGATCCGAAGACGGCGTAAATCTGGGCCGTGACGTTGGGGATCACGCTGACGAAGAGTGCGTGCGAGAAGATGCTGGCCTGAGCCCGATAGAAGCGCGGAAAAACGACCGCCCCGGCGAACAGGTACAGAAACAGCGGAATCAGGTCCCACGGACGATGGACGAGGCGGGCCTGCGGATAGAGGGCCGTCGGCAGCTGGGGCGACCACGCGCACAGAAATACGATCACGTAGGCCATGAGCATGAACAACACGGCCGCCAACACAAAGAACCGCAGGTCGCGTTCTCTCGGCAGTGCCGACCAGCGGCGGTTGTACCACACGAACGGGACAGTGCCGGCGATCAGAAAGCAGACGTTGACCATCCGTGACGCAAACCAGGTAAACGGCAGGAAATTCTCGATGTCGACAACAAACGGCAACAGGTGCACGGCCGCCAAAGATTGAAAGCCGTCGATCATCCCCGAAAAGAAGAGCGCCGTGCTGATGATCGGCGTGGTGACGTCGTGGGCCACAAAGTAATGGTTGATGGCGAACACGGCCGTGGCCACGGCGATCATGAACGCCGTCCACTCGAGCAGCACGTGGACAATTTCGCCCTTGGTGAGCTGCTGGGCGAGCACGATCTGCTCCGCCAGCGGACGCACCGTCCCTTCATCTTGGCCGACGGGAATCGTCACGGTCGAGAAGCTGAAGCCCAGCGCGTTCAGCGCCAAGGGCAGAAAGGCCAGCGCAATCACCAAGCCCACCAGGCGATTGGGCAGCACGGTGCGGCTGAGGTCACGGACGGGTTCGTCCGCGATCGAATCCGGTTCGGATTGACTCATGTCAGATCAAGTCGGAAGGATCATATCCGCGCGCCAATACCGGGCGAGGTCCCGGATCAGCTTGAGGAATTTGTCGATATCGACCGGCTTGGTCATGTAGCTCTCCACCTCGAGCACTTGCGTCTGGGCGACATCTTCCTGGTCAGTGGAGCTGGTCAGCACGACGACCGGGATCGTACGAAGATCCTCGTCGGCCTTGATCTCCGCCAAAAAGTCGCGTCCGTCCTTCTTGGGAAGAGTGAGGTCCAGCAAGATCAGATCGGGCCGCGGAGCACGGGCGAACCGGCCCCGGCGATACACAAATTCGGACGCGTCCTGGCCGTCCGTCAACCAGGTCAGCCGATGCGGGACGGGGCCTTTCTTGAGCGCGCCGATCGCCATTCGGGCAGCCGTGAGGCTGTCCTCCACCAGCAGAATGTCCATCGGCCGCCCGACGGCTTCTCCGCTCATGGTTTCTCCTTCGCTGGCCCGGCTTTGTCTGATCCCTCTTTCGGCGGCTCCGCTTTGGTCGGCGCCTTGGGGAGTCCGAAAATTGTTCGCTCGATCTTGTCGCCTTTCAAGCGGGCTCGGGCGTAAGTCACTTGCTGTTCCAATTCGCGGTTAGCGCCGTACAGCGTCACGACCGAATTCCAGATGTTTTGCGCCTCGAGCAGCTCGCCCTTCGTGGCCAGGTCGTCGGCCCGCTTGAGATTATCGTTGACCAGCGAGATCAGGTCCTGCTTCGTGCCGCCCGACTCCTCAATCTCCCGGATTTTCTTTTTGGCCAAGTTGACGTACTTGCGATCTTGTTCGCGGTCCTTCAAGAGCACGACCAGGCTGCGATACTTCGCGAGTGCCGTGATCCGGTCTTTGAACTGCTCGAAACGCAGCGCGTCGATGTACAACCGCTCGGCCTCGGGCCCCGATTCACGATTGAGACGCATCGCCTTGAGCGCTTGCGTCTCCGTGATTTCCATGTCGATCTTGTCGACCTCTTCGCGCGCCTGATCGCCGAATTCTGGACTCTTGAACAGCTTGCTGTAGCGATCCTTGGCCCCCAGCAAGTCGTCAGCAGCCTGCAACTTTTGGGCCTGGGCAAAGAGCTGCTTTTCGCTTCGAGGCCAGGCACCCCACAAGATGGCGATAATCAGCAGTGCCAGGCACGTGCCCAAAAACCAGGTCCGCTCGTAGACCGGGACAACCTTTTTCTTTTTCTTTTTCTTCTTTTTGCTGCTGACCGTTTGGCCGGTGACGGCTCCCCCCTGAACGGTAGCTCCGCTGCCGTTGCCAGCAATGGTCTGCTGGGCCGCGGTCTGCTCCTCCGTCACTTTTTGCGTCACCTCATCGAGGGCGACCTGCAACGCTAAGGCGTCGTAGTAACGCTCTTCGGGATCTTTTTCGAGCAGTTTGCTCACGACCTTGTCCAAGCACACGGGACAATCGGGAACGGACGCGTTGATTTGCGGCGGCTCTTCCTCGAGATGGGCGAAGAGCATCTCGGCCGCCGTCGGAGCGTTGAACGGCGGCTTGCCGGTGAGCATCTCGAACATCACGCAACCCAAAGCGTACAAATCGGTCTTGCGCGAGACAGGCGGCTTCCCCGAAATTTGCTCGGGCGCCATGTACGCGTACGTGCCGACCGTACGGCCGGCGGCAGTCAGCGCCGTCGCTTGAGTGTCGCGGGCGATCCCAAAGTCGCCGAGTTTGACCAATCCGTCCTTCCCCATGAACAAGTTGGCCGGCTTGAGATCGCGGTGAATGATGCCGTGATTGTGCGCGTACTCGAGTGCGAGGACGACCTGCCGCGAGTAGGCGATCGTTTCGTCCCAAGCGAAGCGACCCTTCTTCTTGAGCATCTGCTCGACGCTGCCGCCGTCCATGTACTCCATCGCGTAAAAGTGTTGGGTCTTATCCTTGCCTCCGCCGTAATACCGCACGATGTGCGGGTGGCGCAGGCGGCTCAGGATGGCCATCTCGCGCAAGAATCGCTTGAGCAGACGACCGTCGGCCGACATCTCGGGGGCCAGCACTTTGACGGCCATTTTTCGGCCGTTCTTGAGATAGGTGGCCAGATACACCACCCCCATCCCGCCAACACCGAGTTTGCGCTCGAGCTCGAACGGTCCGACGCGCCGCTTCGGCTCGGACTTTTGTTCGGTTTTTTCGTTCCGCTTTTCGTCCAAGCGGCCCCCTCGCTGACCGTGCTGCCGGCGTGACCACGCCCAAGACCGTCTACCTTATCAATTCTGCTGATTCGGTGAGGCGAGTTCAACGTCGACTTTGCGACGGTCGCCACATCCCCTTCCGATTGCTGCAAGCATCCTTTACGATGAGTGGACTGAGAAAACGGCGAGTTGCGGCCGATTGGCGAAGACAAGGGTCTCTCACGCGTGGCGATCTACATTTTTTGCCCCTCTTGTAAGGGCTCATTCAAAGTCCGCGATGAATACGCCGGCAAGCAGGGAGTTTGCCCCAAGTGCGGCCACGTGATCCGCATTGCCAGCTCGACCTCAGAGACTCAGCGGGGCGTCCCTCGACCGGCGACCAAGGCCCAAAAGGAAGAAGCCCTGCGGTTGGGCATCGAGTTCGACGATCGGATGACGTACGTCGATCTCAAAAAGAAGATCGAAGCCGCAAAGGCGGCTAAGCACAGCGACGAAGGTCGATCACCGTAGCGCCGGATCAGGCTCCCTGGCCCCGGTCGTTCCCGTGCTGGAGCTTTTCGTTGCGCTCGCGCGCGTCCTTATAGGAATAGTCGACGCTCAGCACCTGGCCGTAATGAGCCTCGGCATCGTCGAGGTCTCCGGCCTCTTCGCACAGCCGGGCCAGGATGTAGTGCGCCTCGCAGTAAGTGTCCCGCTCATCGTGCGGGTTGAGTTTTTCGACCGCCCGATCGAGCTGCGCGCGGGCCAGCTTGTTCTGTTTCTCAGCCACGAAACACTTGGCCAATAAGACCAGTACAGCGGGAGCCCGCCGCTCGTCGACGGTGGCTTGCTGGAGCAGAGGGATCGCTTTTTTGTATTCCTTGATTTGCATGAAGCGCTTCCCCAGCTCGTGCTTGAAGCGTGCGTCATTGGGATAACGCTCAATCCGCGACGAATAGACTTCGATTTCTCGCAGGAGCAATTCTCGCTTGAGCGAGGCAATCCTCTTTTGCCCCGCTTCATCCTGCGCGGCCACTGACTTCGCTTGTTCGAGCTGATACCGGAGCCCGGCCAGATCGTTCTCTTCGAGGATTTCGCGGATGTTCACGTCGCCCCCCGTGGCGTCGAGCGCCTGCTTGAGCACGTCAGCCGCCTTGTCGAAGTCCTTTTGTTTGTGGAAGTGTTCGACCAGTTTGATGTAGTTGCCCTTTTCGGTCGGGCTCTTGCGGATTGCACGCTGCAGGTCTTGCTCCAGCGACACGCCGGGGCCCACCACGGTATCGGGCACGTGCTTGTCCGTCGCCGGACGGTAATCGTCGTAAGCGTTGCGGCGAACTTCCTGCGTCGACTTGGCCCCATCGTAGCCGCCGCGGTCCATCACCTGTTTCGCCTCGAGACCGGTTAGCTGGGCGCGAAGCTTGCCATTGTTCGGCTCGAGCTTCGTGAGCCGGCGTGCGCACTCGATCGCCTTCTTGAAGTTGCCTCGCTCCTCGCAAATATCCATCAGGCGCTGCAGATATTCCTTGCTCTCATCATTACTCTGGACCGCGCAGTCGTAAGAGAATTCCGCGACTTCCAAATAGCCCAAGTTGTAAGCGGCCTCACCAACGTCGGCATTGAGCTGTGCGTCCCAGGGATTGACGTTCATCCCCTCCTCGGCGGCCAAATCCATGGCCAACCATTCTTTCTTCGAGCGGGCCTTACGGATCGTATTGCGGGTCCCCATCAGTTTTGCTGAGGCCAATCGCGCCCCAGACTTGTTGTTCCCGTACAGCCGATATTGGGCTCCCCGTAACGTTTTTCGGAACAGCAGATTGTCGGGGACGATGCGGACCGCTTTGCTGTACATCTCGATCGCGTAATCGAAATTCTGTTTCTCCAGAGCCTGATTGCCTTTTAGAAAGCAATCGGCTGCGATCTTCTTCTTTTGGTCCGAGGGAATCTCAATCGACACAGATGGCTCCCGAAAGCCCGGGGGTTGTCGCGCTCACTCACGCTCCATCGTTCATGCTACCGCGCGGCGCGAACGCGCACCAGAACGCATGTGCACGCCTCCCTGCCATTCTCCATGCTTGCGAAGACTTTTGCGGGGTCAAGTGACAACAGGCCCGGATCGCAACTGGACAGGCGGCTTTCGCTTCCTACCGCAAGCGGGCGCCGAGACGGGCTCCGCAGGTCTCGATGACCTGCTTCTGCCAGCCGTCAACCTCATCGGCAGTCAGCGTCCGGTCGGCGGCCCGATAGCTCAAGGTCACCACATAAGACTTCTTTTCCGCCTCGATTTGTTTACCGCGATACTGACCGCCGAAACCAACTCGCTCCAGCAGCGGCCCGGCGGACGCACTGACCACGGACTCCAGCGCCTCCCAGGTAACCCCTTCGTCCAGCACGAAATTGAGGTCCCGATCGATGGCCGGAAACTGGGCCAGCGGCGTGTTCTTTGGAACCAACGCGGCGTTCGCTTCCAGCAAACTCAGCTCGAGTTCGCCAACGGTCACCGCGTCCTTGAGATCGATCGTGTCGGTCACCGAGCGGTCGAGTTCGCCCAACCAGCCCCACAGGGTGCCGTTGAGATAAATATCCGCCCCGCGGCCCGGCGCGAACTGTCGCACATCAGACGGCTTCACGGTCACCGATCCGTGGGGGACGATCCGATGCGCGAGCGCGTCGATGATGCCCTTGGCGTCGCTGAAGGGGCGACCCGTGACGAATCCGATCATCGGCGGCTCGCGCCGCGCTTCGGGTTCCTCAAAGGACGTTTTGAGGTAAACCTTGGCGATCTCGAACAGATCGGCGTCAAAAGTGCCATGACGCTGATTGAGTTGTCGCGAAGCCAACAGGCCGGGGACCAGACTTTGCCTGAGGACGTTCTCTTGCTTCCGCGACGAATGTTCGACTCGCAACCGCGGGAGTTCGCCGCGGGGCTGGAAGAGCGCACACTCGGCGTCGCTGCAAAAGGCCATGGTCACCGCTTCGTAGAAGCCGCCAGCGGTGAACACGAATCGCGCGGCGTCGGTGACGCGATCGCGCAGACTGCGGTGGCTGGCCCGCAAGGGGACGTCGACGTCTTGTGGAATGGCGTCGTATCCGTGGATGCGGGCCACTTCCTCGATCAAGTCGATCTCGCGGCTGACATCCCGCCGCCAGGAAGGCGGAACAAATTGGGCCGTCGCATCGGAGGATGGACCGTCCGGTTCGGCACCGAGCGCGGCAAGAATGCGAACGGTCTCGGGTTGAGGCACCTCGATTCCGAGCACCCGCGGGATCTGGGCGAACCGCAAAGTAATCGGCGGCCGCTTGCCGGGAAGCGGCGTGCCGGCCATGACGGGCTGGGCCAACAACTCGCCGCCGGCCAATTCCAGAATCAAATGGCACGCGCGGCGACTGGCCCAATCGAGTTGCTGGGGATCGATGCCCCGCTCGAAGCGATACGACGAATCGCTGAAGAGCAGCAGCTTGCGAGCCGTGTTTCGCAGGGGTAGGGGAGTGAAATTGGCGGCCTCGATCAGGACGTTGCGCGCGGTCGGGCCGATCTCGGTCTCGAGCCCGCCCATCACTCCGCCGATCGCCACCGGCCGTTCCGCGTCGGCAATGACGCACATCTCCGGCGACAGATCGTACGTTTTCTGATTGATCGCGATGATCTTTTCGCCGGGTCGACCTCGCCGCACCACGATTCGCTGCCCGCGCAGCCGGTCGAAGTCGAAGGCGTGCAGCGGCTGCCCGCATTCCATCAAGACATAATTCGTCACATCGACAACATTGTTAATCGACGGCTGGCCGATGGCCTCCAAACGGCGCGCAAGCCACGCCGGGCTCGGTCCCACTTTCACGCCGCGAATCACCCGCGCGAAATATTGAGGACAGAGTTCAGGGCACTCGACGACCACGGAAGTCGTCTCCGCTGTCTTGGCGGCGCCTTCGGCCGGCGTCGCAGGCGGAATCGTGAGCGGCTGCCCGAACAGCACACTCAATTCCCGCGCGATGCCCAGATGCCCCAGGCAGTCGGGCCGGTTGCTCGTGACCTCAACATCGATGGCCCAGTCGGTGCCGGCTGGCTTCTGAGACTCGACCTTCAGGCCCGCCATCGTCAGCCGTCGCACGGCATCCTCGAGCGGCGCCTGCAGCGGCACGTAGTTGCGGAGCCATTCCCAGCTGACAATCATGCGCTCGTCACCCGACTTTCATGCGCCCGTCACCGTCTGGACACCAGAAAACGCAAAGGGGTACGCCGGCGGCCGCTCAGACGGCAATAATTTAGGACTCGAACCTCGAAACCGCAACCTGGGTCCTGCCGCACGATGCGGGGCTTCAAACGATCTCAGCCGGGCTAAGCGCTTCGCTCAGCCGGGAACCAGAAGACGGTCGCAGGCAACAGCACGCCGTCGGTCTCCACAAAGACCTGTGTACCCGGCGCGGAAGCGTTCGATCGCAGCATGGCCATCGCAACTGCCGAATTGCTGCCAAACGAAAATGCCGCCGAACTGACGGTCCCGACCGCGGCTGACCCGGCCGCGTCAGAGAAGATGCGAGCGCCGGGCGACGGAATCGCCTCGCCGCTGATCCGCAAACTTCGCAGCTCGCGATTCACGTGGCCCATTGCGTCGATTCGGGCGATCGGCTCCTGACCAAGATAGCAGCCCTTCGTGAACGAGATCGCGCTTGGGGTGCGGCCCGCCTCCTGGGCGAGGTTCTCGTCGGTCAGATCGACGCCCCAAATCGGCAACCCGGCCTCGATTCGCAACGCCGACCAAACGGCAGATCCGGCCGGCCGCGCACCCGCCCTTGAGAGCACGTCCCAAATTGCGCCCAAGGCCGCGCGCGGCGCCCCAACGACATTAGCAGATTGGCCGCCGACATCGCGTCGAGAGATTCGAGTCTGTCCAAACTCGCCCTCCGCTTCGATGTGCTGCCAGGGCCCCAGTCCAGCAACGTCTCCGAAGTCATTCGAAAACACAACCGCGGCGGACGGGCCGATCACCAGCAATTCCCCCCAAGCGGGCGAAACGTCGGTAATCACCGCGTCCTCATTAATGATGTAGCGCTCCAAGTGAGCACAGAGGCGGGCCGGCGAACCGGGCCCCGCATCGAGCCGCAGGGCCGCTTCGCCCGCCTCGACCCAAATGTGACCGAGAATGCGTCCTTTGACGTTGGTCACAAACGCTTCGCAATCTCGACCGACTGCCAAACGCTTGATGTCGTTCGTGCAAAAACCGTGCAGGAAAGTGACCCGGTCCTTCCCCTTCAATTCTATCAGCCCGTGGTCGCTCCAATCCAACAGCGCCGCGCAAGTTGCTGCCGCGGCGTATTCTTCGCGCGGATTTCCGAAGTGCAGAGGCAGACCGTTGACGTCAATCGACGCCGGAGCAGCTGAGGCGAAGACCGCGCCGGCTTCTCGTTGATGATCGCGCAGGTCGGAAGTCGATGGCATGCCCTGCGCCTAGCGCCGTCCCACAGTCAGGCGAACGTCATCGACGTCCAGCCGACCGGTGGCTCCGTCCAGCCCCAGTTGAAGAATGGCATGGCGTGCGTAGCTTGGGATTTTCACCGTGTGCTCGACGCTGTGCCAGTCGGAGGTTCCGAAAACGCGGATGACCTGCTCGGCGCCGATCAGCCGTCGCTCGTCGTCATAGAAATAGACCCACAACCCGGCCCGCTCTGACGTGTCGGAGCCTTCAACGACCTCTTTGGGTCGAACCGTAAAATGAATGGTCAAGGTGCCCAGTTGCCGGCCGTCGACCGGCAAACCCTGTAGCGCCTGGGCGAGACGGCCCGGATCCTGATTCTCGAAACGAGCAAAGTGCTTTCCTTCGGGCGGAGCATCCGCAACGAGGGTCATCTGCCGTTGGTAGTGCCAACCCTCGGCCTGGCCCGACTCTTCTTGCACTTCGAAACCGCCGTTGAAGAGTTGCGGGTTGAGCGGATCGGGTTTGATCGTTCGCTCTTTCTCCGAGCGACCGGTCATCGGAACGAACAGCGTCGGGATGAGCTGCTTGCGGATCAGCTTCCCGTCCTTCTTCTCCATGAGATAAATATCTTGGCGATAGCGTTCTCCAACCGGGATCACCATCTTGCCCCCCTCTTTGAGCTGATCGACGAGGGGCTTCGGCACGCTCTCGGGGGAGCAGGTGACGATGATCTTGTCGAACGGAGCGTACTCGGGCCAGCCGAGATATCCATCGCCGACTTTAGTCTTCACATTCTTGTAACCGAGCCTCCTCAGCCGCCGCGCCGCCGCATGTCCGAGCGGCTCGACGATCTCAATGGAGAAAACGTCTTTCACCAGGCTCGACAGCACGGCCGCCTGATAACCACTCCCGGTGCCGATCTCGAGCACGCGATCGGTCGGCTGCGGATCGAGGGTTTCCGTCATGAAGGCGACGACAAACGGCGGCGAGATCGTCTGCTTGTGGCCGATGGACCAGGCGGCGTCGGTGTAGGCCTTCGACTTGAGAGCGGGCAGCACAAACTCGTGCCGCGGCACCTTGCGCATCGCGTCGAGCACGCGAGGATTATGGACGCCCGCACGCTCGATGTATTCGGCCACCATCTGTTTGCGGGCGAGTTCGTACTCATCCGCGGCCCGAGCACGGCCGAGCCCGGCAGAAAGGCCCAGACAGCAAAGAACGATCGTCGGCAAGCAGCGTGGTCGCGTGAACATCTCGGCCTCGACGCGCAGGCGTCTCATCTCTCTATCTCGCTATCAATATCTTAGCAGCTCATTCTCCGCCTTACGGGTCCGGAGTTCCAGTTCGAGCCGGCGAATGGAGGAATCAGCCGCGGGGGTGGCAGCGCTTGTGGACGGCTTTGAGGCGGCTGTGTTCGACGTGAGTATAGATCTGAGTCGTCTGCACGCTGGCGTGACCGAGCATTTCTTGCAGGGCGCGGATTTCGGCACCTCCAGCCAGCATGTGGGTGGCAAAACTGTGCCGCATGGTATGTGGACTGACGTCGGCGCCGGCCCCCGCGCGGGCCGCGTATTTCTTGACCAGGTTCCAGATCATGATCCGCGACAGGGGCGTTCCGCGGCGAGAGACGAACAGCCGATCGGACTCGCCGCGCAGAACCAGACGCGGGCGTTCGTATTGGAGATAGGCCTCGATCGCCGCCCGGGCGACCGGGTTCAGGTTGACCATCCGCTCCTTGTTGCCCTTGCCAACGCAGCGAGCGAAACCTTCATCCAAATGCACGTCGTGAATCCGGACGCCCGTCGCCTCGGAGGCCCGGCAGCCAGTGGCGTACAGAAAGCAGAGCAGGGCCCGATCACGTAACGGATAGCGGTCCTCCGGCATCGGGGCGGCGAGGATTCGGTCGACCGTTTCGGGGCTCACCACCTTCGGCAAGTGCTGCCAGAGCTTGGGTGAACTCAGCAGCTCCACTGCGCTCTCCGCCAGAATCCCGTCGAGCACCAGATAGCGAAAAAACATCTTGAGCGAGACGAGGTGCCGTGCGATCGAGGTCGACGCCAGGCCTCGGCGATGCAGGTGGTCGAGAAACCGGGCCAGGACTTTGAGGTCGACCTTGAAGATCGATCCGGGGCCGTGTTTGTCGAACCAGGCAAAAAACTGGACGAGATCGGTGCGGTAGGCGGCCAGCGTGTTGGCCGACATGCCACACTCGGACTGGAGATA
>Ga0210393_10001477_pt1 | contig 19690 bp, 21 predicted proteins | sample IncBWC27OmetaG_FD_160068 | JGI IMG/M metagenome (GOLD analysis project Ga0210393, IMG submission 160068) | Forest soil microbial communities from Barre Woods Harvard Forest LTER site, Petersham, Massachusetts, United States - Inc-BW-C-27-O ... | reverse complement strand
TAGTTGACGCCGGGCGACGGCAGCGCGGCCCCGACACGGTAAAGGACGACGACGCCCAGGGTGAAGAGGATCTTCCGTCTCAGGTCGACTGTCCGCAGCGATGAGATGAAAGCCGAAAGCACTCGTTCCTCCTGCGCAGCCGGGGGTCGATCCTGCGTCACGCGCCCAATACCCGCAGGCAGCAGTACGGCCCTGTTAGACCGTGCGCGTACAAACCGTGTACGAGACTAACAGCTGGCGTGCGCAGGCCCTTTGCGGCCGCCGGGGAGCCCCCCGAAAAAGGGGTACAGTTTCAGACGACTCTTTACATTCGCTAAATATCGAAACCGGTCTCTCGAAGGGTCACACAGGAGCACCATGACACGCACTGACCTGGACACCTGGGACCTGGCCTCGAGCGTCGGCGCCACGGCCACGATGGTCGCCGCCACGCGCGCACTGGCCAGCGCGGAGCCCAGCCCGATCATCAATGACCCGTTCGCGGCGCCGTTGGTGCGCGCGGTCGGCCTCAACTTCTTCGTCCGTTTGGTCGACGGCGACATCCAAATCCCCGTTTCATCCCAGACCCACGACCAAGCAGTTCAGGCCGAACGGGACCTGCAGCTCGAGACCGATTCGATCGCGGTACGTACCCGCTTCTTCGACGACTTCTTCCTCAACGCCGCGCGCGACGGCGTGCGCCAAGCGGTGATTCTCGCCGCCGGCCTCGACGCTCGGCCTTACCGATTGTCGTGGCCGAACGGCAGCGTCGTCTATGAGGTCGACCAACCCAAGGTCATCGAGTTCAAGAGCGCCGTGATGTCGGCACTCAGCGCCGCCCCGGCCGCCGACCGGCGAACGGTCAGCATCGATCTGCGGGAAGACTGGCCGGCCGCACTGCGCCGCAGTGGATTTGACGACACACAACCAACCGCCTGGAGCGCGGAGGGCCTGCTGATGTACCTACCGCCCGACGCGCAGGACCGGCTCTTCGACAACATCACCACGCTGTCCGCGCCCGGAAGCAGGCTGGCCACCGAGTACCACGGCGACGATTCCGGCCCGACGATGAGCGAACGCGCGGCGCAATTCAACCAACGGTGGGCCAAACTGGGCTGTGACATCGACCTCTCGGGGCTTTTCTTCGACGGCGAACGCAGCAATGTCGTGGAATACCTGAATGATCGAGGCTGGCAGGTGAGCACCCGTCCACGGCGAGACTTGTTCGCCGATTACGGCCGGGTGTTTCCCGACGATGACACCTCCCAGCTCCGCAACATCGTCAGCCTCACCGCTGCGCGCGCATAGGCGGGCACGATGACCGACCCTTCGAACACTGACACCAAACGATCTGACGGCGACAGTTGGGATTTGGCGTCGAGCGTGGGCGCCACCGCCACCGCGGTAGCTGCGCGGCGCGCGCTGGCCTCCAGGGGCCCGAACCCCCTGATCGACGATCCCTTCGCCGAGCCACTGGTCAGGGCCGTCGGGGTCGATGCCTTCATCCGGATGATGAACGGCGAAATCGAGGGCGCCGAGGACGATCCCGCCTTCACCCCGCAGCGGCTCAGTGAAGGCATGGCGGTGCGCACCCGGTTCTTCGATTCGCACTTTCTCGACGCCGCCCGGGCCGGCGTGCGCCAGTCGGTGATCCTGGCCTCCGGACTGGACACGCGTGCGTACCGGCTGGCGTGGCCGGACGCAAGCGTTGTCTACGAGGTCGACCAACCCCGGGTGATCGAGTTCAAGACGAGCACACTGGCCGCACTGGGCGCCGCCCCGGCCGTCGAGCACCGGGCGGTGGGCGTCGACCTGCGCGATGACTGGCCGGCCACGTTGCGCGACAACGGGTTTGACCCGGCCCGGCCGACGGCCTGGAGCGCCGAGGGGCTACTGGCCTATCTGCCGCCGGACGCCCAGGACCGGTTGTTCGACAACATCACCGCGCTCAGCGCCCCCGGCAGCAGACTGGGGACCGGCTATGTGCCGAACATCCGTGACCGTCTGGAGAAGCGGGGTCGCGATATCAGCGAGCGCTGGCGGCGCCTCGGCTTGAACCTCAACTGGTCCGACTTGGTCTACGACGGCGACCGCAACGACGTCGTGTCCTACCTGTCGGATCGCGGTTGGCAGGTGACCGCGCACAGTACACCGGAGCTGTACGCCGAGAACGGATTTCAGTTTCCCGACCAGCCATCCATGGTCGCCTTCGGCGATATCAGATACGTGTCCGCTGCGCTGACTTAAGCCTTTGGGGGCTCGGCGGCCGGCGCCCGGACGACCATCGGCACGGCGGGAAAGAACCCGGCCATCTCCGAGCGCGACGCGCGCAGCGCGGCGGTGCCGTAACCCTTCTTGCGGTGTTCGGGGTGAATCCAGATCCGCACGTTCACCTCGCCATCGACGAGCTCGCCGAACACCATTCCGACCTTCTCGCCGGAACACTCGGCGACGAACCATGCGGCCTCTTCCTCATAGACCCGCTTGAGCGCGGCACGGATCTCGTCGTCGATGCTGCCCGCCGGGCCGCGGGAGCCATCGCCGGCCTCGCCGATTTCCGCGGTGCGCGTCGCGAAGAGGTCGCGGTCCTGGGCGGCGGAGAAGGGCCGGAGATCCAAGCTCTCACCCGAACTCGCCGGGCGCTCTCCGAGGGTGAAGCTCAGCTGTTTGTTCAGGTCGTCGAGCTCGGCGAGGATCTTCTTGCGTGCGTCCATCGTGAAAAGGTCGAACGACATGCCCATCACCGCTTCGGCGGCGATGTGGGACGTGTCCAGCAGCCTCACGATCGCCTCGACCGCGGCCGCTTTGTTCTTGGACTCGACCACGGCGTCAGCCACCTCGTGTCGGCGTTCAAGGGCTTTCAGCAGTGCGTCTGCGATCTCGCGGCGGACGGCTGTGCGGTCGTGATCAGTCATTGCACAAGCCTAGAACGACGCAGCAGGTATCGCGCTAGATGGCCGGGCGCTCAGCTCCGAGAACCGTTGGTACCGGTCCTCGACGGCGTCCGCCCACGCCGGGTGGGGATCGACGACGCGCTCGGTGGACGCCCAGCGCGCGGCGTCATTGATCGACGATTCCAGGCCGGCCGCCATCCGGCCCAGGAAAGCCGCGCCCAGCGCTGCGCCCTCGGCCACCGCGGAAACCTCCACCGGCCGGCCTGTCGCGTCGGCGATGGCCTGCATCCACGGCTGCATCCGGGTGCCGCCACCGGTCGCCACGATGCGCGACACCGGCGCTCCGCTCAGTTCGATGAGCTGACGGACGACGAAGCCGGAGGCCTCGTAGGCGGCCCGGCGCACCGAGGCGGCGTCGTGGGTGAGATCAAGGGCATCGAGCACTGCGCGGCGATCCGGATCGTGAAACGGGGTGCGCTCGCCGCGGATATACGGCGACCACACCGGCACCCGCCGGGGGTCGGCTTTCTCTGCATCACCCGATGCCAGCAGGCGATCCACCCAGCCCAGGAACAGCCCGCCGGCATTGCTGGCGCCGCCGATCTGGCTCTTGCCGGCGGAGGTGTGCGGGATGGTCCACAGGCCGGGCACCTGCCGGGCCTCGGCGGCGTCGGCGACTATGGTCCACACGATCAGCGTGGTGCCACACATCACCAGCACCTCGCCCGCGCGATCGGCGCCGGCCAGGATCTGCTCGCAGATGGCGTCGATGGCGCCGATCCCTAACACCGGGCCGTTCCCCTGCACCCGCCCGGCCGCCGTTCCGATGGTCTCCACCCGCGGCATCTGCTCGGCGGTGGCGCCGCGCTCAGCACATGCCGCCGGGTTCCAGCCGGTCCCGTCGAACAGGGGGAACGCGGTGGCGGCGGTGGCGACGTCGATCACCGCCTCGCCCGCCAGGGCGTGGTTGGCCACCGCCGGCGCGGGCCAGTATCCGGCCGCGCCAGGCGCTTCGGCGGCCGTCCAGCGCAGAAACTCGGCAGCCTCCCCCAGCGCCGGCAGCAGCTGGTTGTCGGCGCCCGGCGCGCGGCCCCTGTCGTCGCCGTACAGCAATCCCGGAGTGACCGGCCTGCCCGCAGCATCGACGGCGGTCAGCGACGGCACCATCGCCGCAACGGCGACCGCCCGGGCGTCCGCAACGCCAAGCTGGTCGAGTGCCGTCAGCGGACCCCGCCGCCACGCCTCGTCGGCGTCGTGCTCGAGCAGATCGGGGGCCGGCACCCGAAGCTGGTGCGGGATCCGCACCCGCGCGGTCACCTGGCCGTTCTCGTCGGCGGCTACCGCCTTGACCGCGGTGGTACCAATGTCGATGCCGATTGTGACGTCTTTGCGTGACACGGGCGTCACCGTACGCCAGCATTGGCACTCGTGACGTCAAGACCGCGTGCCCTGGTGACCGCCCCGCTACGTGGACCAGGGTTCGACAAGCTGAAAGAGCTTGCCGAGGTGGTGTACGACCCGTGGATCGATCAGACGCCGCTGCGGATCTACAGCGCCGAGCAGCTGGCCGAGCGGATTGCCGCCGAATCCGCCGATGTCGTTGTGGTGGAAAGCGACTCGGTCGCCGGACCGGTCTTCGAGCTAGCTTTGCGCGCTATCGCGTCCACCCGCGGCGACCCCAACAACGTCGACATCGCGGCAGCCACCGCCACCGGCATACCGGTGCTGAATGCACCGGCGCGCAATGCCGACGCGGTCGCCGAGATGGCGGTCGCGCTGCTGCTGGCCGCCACCCGTCACCTGGTGACCGCGGACGCGGATGTGCGCAGCGGCAACATGTTCCGCGACGGCACCATCCCGTATCAGCGGTTCCGCGGCTGGGAGATCGCCGGGCGCACGGCGGGGCTGGTGGGCCTCGGCGCCGTCGGCCGGGCGCTGCGGTGGCGGCTGTCCGGGCTGGGCCTGCGGGTCATCGCGTACGACCCGTACCACGACGAAGCCCTGCACAGCCTCGACGCGCTGCTGGACGAGGCCGACATCGTCTCCCTGCACGCACCCGTCACCGACGACACCGTCGGGATGATCGGCGCCGAGCAGTTCGCGGCCATGCGCGACGGCGTCGTCTTCCTCAACACCGCCCGAGCCCAGCTGCACGACACCGACGCGCTCGTCGAGGCGCTGCGCACCGGCAAGGTGTCCGCCGCCGGGCTGGACCACTTCGCCGGCGAGTGGCTGCCGACCGATCACCCACTGGTCGGCATGCCCAATGTCGTGCTGACGCCCCACATCGGCGGGGCCACGTGGAACACTGAGGCTCGGCAGGCACAGATGGTCGCCGACGATCTGGAAGCGCTGCTGAGCGGCAAGACGCCCGCGTACATCGTCAACCCGGAGGTGCTAAGGCCATGACATCTGGGAAATTCGTTGACAAGGCCGAGGCCGCGGTGCTGGCGGCGGCCAAGGACATGCTGCGCCGCGGCCTGGTCGAAGGCACGGCCGGCAACATCTCGGCGCGGCGCTCCGACGGCAACGTCGTCATCACGCCGTCGTCGGTCGACTACGCCGACATGGTGCTCGAGGATCTCGTACTGGTCGACCCGGACGGCGGTGTGCTGCAAGCCACGGACGGCCGTATGCCGTCGACGGAAATGAAGCTGCACCTGGCCTGCTACGAGGCGTTCGACGACATCGGCAGCGTCATCCACAGTCACCCGGTATGGGCGACCATGTTCGCCATCGCACATCAGCCGATTCCGGCGTGCATCGACGAGTTCGCCGTCTACTGCGGCGGGGACGTACGGTGCGCCGAGTACGCCCCGTCCGGCACACCCGACGTCGGCGCCAACGCGGTCAAGGCTTTGGAAGGCCGGGGCGCCGCCCTGATCGCCAACCACGGCCTGGTCGCCGTGGGCCCCCGCCCCGACAAGGTCATGCACATCACCGCGCTGGTGGAGCGCACCGCCCAAATCGTTTGGGGCGCACGGGCTCTCGGTGGCCCGGTGGCCATTCCCGAAGAAGTGAACCGCAACCTCGCCGGCGTCTACAGCTACCTGCGCGCCAACACCTAGCCCGAATGGTGAACCGGGTCCGGCTGGGTCGCGCCAGCGTGGCGCGCATCGTGGAGTTTCAGTTCGAGTTAGCCACCAAATTTTTCCCTCGAACGCCGCCATCGGGGTGGCGCGACAACGCCGACCTGCTCGTGCCGGACTTCTTTGACCCCGACACCGACCGGTGGCGCATCGCGGTTCAAAGCTGGGTCGTCGAGGTCGACGGGCTGACCGTCGTCGTGGACACCGGCGTCGGAAACGACCGCCAACGCCCGCACATGCCGCCGCTGGACCACCTGAACACCGCGTTCCTGGCCGCGCTGCAGTCGGCGGGCGTCGACCGGAGCGCGGTGGACGTCGTGATCAATACCCACATCCACTCGGATCACGTCGGCTGGAACACCATGCTGGACAAAGACGCCTGGGTGCCGACGTTTCCCAACGCCCGATATGTGCTGCCCGCCGCCGACTACCACCACTTTGCACCCGACGGACCCGCGGCACGGCAATCACCGCGCACGGAAGAGGAAGCCGCCCAGCAGCACGGTGACCAGTTGGTGTTCGCGGACAGCGTGTTGCCCATCGACGAGGCCGGTCAGCTCGTTCAGTGGTCGGACGACTACCAGCTCAGCCAGTCGCTGTCACTGCGGCCCGCCCCCGGGCACACCCCCGGCTCCTCGGTGCTGTGGCTGGACGCGGGTCAGCCGGCGGTCTTCGTCGGCGATCTCACCCACAGCCCGCTGCAACTGCGTCTGCCCGACGACCCGTGCGCCTTCGACATCGATGGCACCGCTGCCGCAGTCACCCGGCGCCGGGTCCTCACCGAGGCCGCACAGGCAAAGGCCGCCGTGGTACCCGCGCACTATCCCGGGTGCGGCGGGGCAACTCTCCGCACCGTCGAGGACCAGTTCGAGATCGATCACTGGTTGGACATCGAGCCGCTCTGAGCACCCGTGTGCCGACGTTGAACTTCGCGACGCGACGCGCCGCCTGGCTTCGCTCAGGTCGCCTTGGGAACGTGATTCAGGCCGACCGGATGCCGGCCGTCGACGGTTAAGGTTGGGCATGCCGCGGTACCGAGTAGTCCAGTGGTCGACCGGCAACATCGGCAAGCGAGCGCTCGGTGTCCTGCTGGACCGCGACGACTTCGACGTGGTGGGCGTCCATGCATTCGGCTCGGACAAGGTGGGCCGCGACGCCGGTGTGCTGGCCGACCGAGCCCTGGTCGGTGTCGCCGCAACCGGAGATACCGACGCGTTGATCGAGCTTCGACCGGATTGCGTGAACTACATGCCGCGAGTCATCGACTACGAATTGGTGATCCGGATGCTGCGCGCCGGCATCAACGTCGTCACCACGGGAGACTTCCTGACCGGTACCCATCACCCGGCCGAACTCCCGGCGCTGCAGGAGGCGGCGCGACAAGGAAGCGCGACCTTCCTGGGCACCGGATTCGAGCCGGGCTTCATCAACGTTGTCGCCGGCTTTCTCACCGGCGCATGCCCACGGGTCCACAGCGTCAAGCTCGTCGAAACCTTGGACTGCACCACCTATCCCGTTCGGGACGTGTGGACGGTGCTCGGATTCGGCAAACCACCCCACGCGCGGATGACGCAACTCGACCCGGAGACGCAACGATACGGCCTCGGCTACTTCGAGACGCTGGACATGATCGCGGCCATGCTGGGTGCCGAGCTCGACGCCAAGGACGCCTTCGTCGAGCCCGCGGTGCTGACCCGGGATCTGAAGCTGGGCTGGGTGGACTACGCCGCCGGCACCGTCGGGGGCCAGCGCCGCACGTATCGCGGTTTTCGCAACGGCCGCCCGGTGATCGAGCTGGCCATCTGCTGGACCATGAGCGACGACGCGCTCGACCCGCAATGGATAGACCCCGAGGGTTTCAGCGTGCTGATCGAAGGCGAACCCCGCGTCGACGCGACAATCCGGTTCGGTGAGCCCGGACAGGACGCGATGACCGTGTTGATGGCCAGTACCGCCGTCGCGGCGGTCAACGCCATACCGTTCGTCTGCGCCGCGCAGCCGGGGGTCATCACCCCGATTGACTTGCCTATCACCGGATCCCGAGGCGCCCTGACGGTGTGATTCGCGTAGGTCCTACCGCAACGGTCGGCCACGCCACCGGCGGGGCGAGGCGCCGTGTGTCCGGCTGAAGAGCCTGCTGAAATAACCGGGGTCAGTGACCCCGACCCGCCTGGCTACCTCCGCGACCGGAAGATCCGTTTCGGACAGCAGGCTGCGCGCTTCGGCCATGCGGCGTTCGATGATCCACTCCTGCACGGTGCGACCGGTGCGGCGGCGCACGACGGTGGTCAGGTGCCCCGGCGTCATGCCGACTTCGCGAGCCACGTCGCGCAGCGACAGCGGCTCGCCGTGCCGCTGGTCGATCACCGCGAACACGTCGGCCAGCAGCGGCTCACCGCTGCGCCGCAGATCGGCCACCACATCGCGGGCCAAGCGCGCGAGCTCGATCAGTAGCAGCGTCAGGTGCGCCAGGGCCGCCTGCCGATAGGCCTCCTCCCCCGCAGTCAGTTCGGTCTCGATCGCGCGAACCGCGTTGTCCCACACCGATCGCCGGGACGCGGGTACCTCCAGCCGCAGCACCCCGCCCGGGTGTCCGTGCAGGAAGGGAAAGAGCAGTGGGTGTGCGCGCCAGGCCGGCCACGGCGATCGGGCGTCCTCGCCGAGCGCGGTCGGATCGAAAAACACCGCAACCCCTTCATCCAGGTAGTCCAGCTGCCCTGGGTCGAGCACGTCACCGGCGGCGACCACGTACACCAAGCCCGCCGCGGCGACGTACAAGAGCGCCGGGAAATCGTGAATGTGACGACCACGTTCGCCGAAGTCGCCGCGGCCGTGCCGATGCACCGATACGGGAGGTACGTCCGGATCGGTCCGGTATTGGTAGATGGGCACGCCGGCGCGGTGGCTGATAACCCGAGCTGCCTGCGTCATGTCACGTCGCTAAAAATAGTCCTACTTTTGATGAGGATTGCCCAATTATGTAGCAACACAATAGCGCAGTATGGATATTATGCTCAAACATCATCCACATGACTACCTCCCGGCCGCTGGCCACGACGCGCTGCTTCCCGGCTACGATCTGCTGACCCGCCTGTTCGGCTTCAACCGCGTCCATGAAAAGCTCATTGGGCAGGCCGAACTTGCCGACAACCACCGCGTCCTGGAAATCGGCTGCGGCACTGGCAATCTCACTATCCGGGCCAAGCGCGCGCATCCCTCGGCTTCGGTGATTGGATCCGACCCCGACCCACTAGCGCTCAAGCGCGCACGGCGAAAGGCAGGCCAGCTGAACGGGATTCGCTTCGAACGCGGCTATGCCCAAAACCTCTCCTATGCCGACGGCGAATTCGACCGGGTGCTGTCGTCGATGATGCTGCACCACCTGGACGACGACGCGAAAACCGCCGCGGCAGCGGAGATTTTGCGCGTCCTGCGTCCCGGCGGCAGGCTGCATCTGGTCGATATGGGCGGCAACATGACCGCTCACGACGGCTTGGCGGCGCGGCTCATCATGCGCAACCCCCATGCGGCCGGGAACCTCGGGGACGCGGTTCCTCGACTCCTACACACGGCGGGTTTCGACTGCACCGAGGTCGCTACGCAGCGGCACCGCTTCGTTGGACGGCTCACCTACTATCGCGCCACGCGGCCGGCATAGCGCACCCACCAAGCGTCCCCAATCAACCAGGTACGGATCGAAGGCTGCGGAACAGCCTCATGCGATGGATGTTGATCCGATAAAACAGGCTCGGAAACCAGCGATACAGGTGCCAAATGATTTGCACCGCAGTGGGAAACACGACCAGCGGCCGATTGTGGCCGACGCCGTGCAGGATCGCGCGGGCCGCGGCCTGGGCGCTCATCTGCGGCATCAGATAGTGGGTACGCCGACTTAGCGTGGCCACCTGCTCGCGCGGCATGTTGACCACGACCATGTTGTCGTAGATTTTCGTTTTCATGTCACCGGGACATGCCGCGCTCACTTTCACCCCAAGGTCTGCTCCCTCTGCCCGCAGCGAAAGCGAAAGCCCCACGATCCCGTGCTTGCTGGTGCAGTACGCAGTATTGCCCGGCTGGGGAACTAGCCCGCTCAGCGAGGAAATATTGACGATGTGCCCGTGGCCTTGGCGTGCCATGACCTGGTAGGCGTGCACCGTCCCATAGACGGCGCCCAGCAGGTCGACATCGAGCACGCGACGCCACTGCTGCATCGACAGGTCACGGGAATCCCCGCCAATCGCGATGCCTGCGTTATTGATCATGTAGTCGATGCGTCCATACTCGGCCACCGCGCTCTCAATCAGCTGCGCCACCTCGGCTTCGTTGGCCACATCGACAGGCACTGCAAGTGCCGCGGCACCGCTTTGCTCCAGGTGCCCCGCTACCCGACGCGCGGCGTCGCTGTCGATATCGGCGACCACGACCGTCGCGCCTCGACGGCCGAGCTCCTCACACAACGCCTCGCCTAGACCCATTCCGCCGCCCGTGACAATCGCCACCGCATCCTCGAACCGCTGCATGACGAGCCCCTTCCGACAAGCTGCCATGATTAAAGCTACATTCGATGTAATATTACAGCAGATGTAATTAGTGCGGAAGGAGACAACAACGGCCAGCGAGATGGGTCTGCGAGAACGCAAACGACAGCAGACCAGGCAGGAGCTGATCAGCGCGGCCATGCGGCTGTTCGAGGAGAGAGGCTACGAGCAGACCACGGTCGCCGCGATCGCCTCCGCCGCAGGAGTTTCCACGAAGACATTCTTCAACTACTTCGCGAGCAAGGATGAGGTTCTTTTCCCTCACCTGTCCCGCCGGATCGACGCCGCGGTGGCTCTCATCGAGCTGCGCGGACCCGATGACCAGATGGCCGATGTCCTCGTGGCGGCGATGCAGCACATGCTCGCCGACGCACTCACCGAGGAAGTCGACGGTGGCCTGGCGGCGGTGCGGCTTCCGATGATCATGTCGGTGCCCGCCGTCCAAGCGGCCACCCTGCACCGTTACTTCCTTGCCGAAACTCAACTCGCCCGGGCGCTGCACCGTGCCTACAAGGATGCGCTCGACCCGGCGGCCGCTGCCGCCGTCATCGGCTCGGTCATGGGGGCAGCGATTGCCACCGCGCTCGTTTGCCTGCAGGAGGGCGACAACACGCAACAGCTGCGCGTCGCAGTCGAGCGCGCCATCGGTATCGCAATGCACGGAGTGCGCAATGTGCCGACTAGCGCTTAACGCTGGTCCAGCGCCACCTTGATGGCGCCGCTGTCGCCCTGGTTGGCAATGGCGAGGAAGGCGTCGCGCCATCGGTCCAACGGGAAGGTGTGGGTCAGCATGGGACGCAGATCCACCCGGCCGTCGGCCACCAGGTCGAGATAGTGCGCAATGGCGTGCTTGCGCTGCCCGTCGATCTCCTCGAACCCGAACGCGTTGGAGCCCACCCAGCTGATCTCCTTGAAGTACAGCGGGCTCCACTCCCACCGGCCGGGCGCGTGCACGCCGGCCTTCACCAGCGTCCCCCGCGACGTGAGGACCCGCACCCCGACCTCGAACGTCTCCGGCTTGCCGACCGTGTCGTAGACGACGTCGATCGGGCCGGGGTAGGCCATCGGCAGCCCCTGCAGCGGCTGGCGCAACCGGCCGCCGCCCCAGGCGACCAGCTCTTCGATGACGTCCAGGCGCGGTTCGTGCGCAAGCACTTTGGTGGCCCCGAACCGGCGGGCCAGCTCGGCCTGGGCCTCGAAGCGCGCGACGACGGCCACCGCCACGTCCGGGTAGAGCGCCCGCAGGATCGCGACCGCGCACAACCCCAGCGAGCCGGCCCCGTACACCAGAACCCGGCTCGACCGGGGCGGCGGGTGACGGGTGATCGCGTGCAGGGACACCGAGAACGGGTCGGCGAACACGGCCATCTCGTCGGGAATCGAGTCGGGCACCGGAAACAGCATGCTGTCGTGGGCCGGCATCAACTCGGCGTATCCACCGGTCACGTCGGCCGACACCCCGGTGTGGATGCCGGCTTTTATGTCGCCGTCGGCGAAGCTCCAGCACAGGCTGTAGTCGCCGTTCTCGCAGGCGGGGCACGGCGGTTCGATGCCGCGCGGCCCGCACGACAGCCACGGGTTGAGCACCACCCGCTGCCCGACCTGCACTCCCCGTGCCTTCGGTCCCACCGCCACCACGTCGGCCACCACCTCGTGGCCCATGACTTGCGGGAAGGAACAGAAGGCGGCCATGGCGTTGTCGACGTCGTCCTCGCCGAAGTCCATCAGGATCTGTTTGGAGTCCGACCCGCAGATGCCGGTCAGCCGCGGCCGGGTGATCACCCAATCCTGGTGCAACGGTTGCGGATCGGGCACCTCGCGCAGCGCCGTCGGGGTGCGCGACAGGTTCTCGGTCAGCAGGTTGGCGTCATCGGGAACGTCGAAGGGCTCCGGCGGTACGCCGTAGACGAGCGCCTTCATCGCGGCGCCATCCCGGCGACACCGGCGATGAACGTGTCGATGTCGGCGTTCTTCACGTCAACCACCGCCTTCATGTCGGGAACGTAGTGCTCGAAGCGGTCGGTGCCCAGGGCCGCGATGATGCCGTCGGCCACCTCCTCGGCCGCCACCTTGGGCCCTTGGTAGAGGGGCTCCTCGCTGCCGGGCTGGTCCCAGATCTCGGTGTCCACCGGACCCGGTTCGATCAGCTTCACCGTGACTCCGGTGCCGTGCAGGTCGACCGCCATCGCTTCGCTCCAGCCGCATAGCGCGAATTTGCTTGCACAGTAAGCGGTTTCGTGGATGATCCCGAGCCGGCCGCCGACGCTGGACACGTTGACGATCATGCCGGAGCCGCGGTCGAGCATCCGCGGCAGCAGCGCCAGCGTGAGCCGCATCGGGGCGAAGAAGTTGACCCGCATGACGTTCTCGACCTCGTCCGGCTCCAACTCGGTGACGGCCCGGCGCTTCGGGATCGCGGCGTTGTTGATCAGTACGTCGACACCGCCGAGCCCGTCCCACGCTTGCAGCGCCAATTCGCCGACGGCCGCGGTGTCGGCCAGGTCGGCGGCCCACATCGCCGACGCCGGCGAGATTCGCCGGCAGTCGGCCAGCACCTCGCCCAGGCGATCGCGCCGGCGGGCGATCAGGCCCACCACGGCTCCCTGGGCGGCCAACCGCCTGGCCAGGGCCGCACCCAAGCCGGACGAAGCACCGGTGATGAGCATTCGTTTCCCGGCCGCCGTGTACGTCATCGCTCTAGATTGCCCTGCGTGTGGCTCCGTGGGAACCCTTTGGAGCGAAAGCTCGTTACACTATCTAAGTAATCGTCGAAGTATTTTTCTGATAGGGGACACAACACATGACTTCCGCCACCTCTCGCTACGAGGGAGACACCTGGGACCTGGCGTCCAGCGTCGGGATGACCGCCACCATGGTCGCGGCGGCCCGTGCGATGGCCACCCGCACCGACAAACCGCTGATCAACGACCCGTTCGCCGAGCCGCTGGTGCGCGCAGTGGGGGTAGACCTGCTCGCCCGGCTGGCCAGCGGGGAATTGGACCCAAATGAATTGAACGACGTGCACGACGTTCAGGACGGCACTTCTGTATCCGGGGGGTCCGCGGGCGCCATGTCCCGGATGGCCGACAACATGGCCGTGCGCACGAAGTTCTTCGACGAGTTCTTCCTGGATGCGACCAAGGCGGGCATCAAGCAGGCCGTCATCCTGGCGTCCGGGCTGGACTCGCGCGCTTACCGGCTAACCTGGCCCGCGGGCACCGTCGTCTACGAGATCGACCAACCGCAGGTCATCGAATTCAAGACCCAAACGCTGGCCGAGCTGGGCGCCGCGCCCACCGCCGACCGGCGCGTGGTGGCCATCGATCTGCGCGACGACTGGCCCGCCGCGCTGCGCGCCGCCGGATTCGACCCCGAGCAGCCGACCGCGTGGAGCGCCGAGGGCCTGCTCGGCTATCTGCCCCCGGAGGCGCAGGACCGCCTGCTGGACACCATCACCGAGCTCAGCGCGCCGGGCAGCCGGTTCGCCACCGAGAGCGCCCGCAACATCGAGCCCGGCGACGAGGAGAAGATGATGGAACGCATGCAGCGAATCGCCGAGCGCTGGCGCGCCCACGGCTTCGACCTCGACATGACCGGCCTGGTCTACTTCGGCGACCGCAACGAGGCGGCCCCCTACCTGGCCGAGCACGGTTGGCAGCTGACCGCCAGCAGCGTGGCGGAACTGTTTGCGGCCGACGGGCTTCCGCCCTTCGAGGACGACGATGTCCGCATGGGCGACCTGCTCTACGTCAGTGGCACGCTCGACAAGACCAACAACTAGGAGACATTCGATGACTTCCGATTCGGGACGCACCGACGGCGACAGCTGGGGACCCGCGTCCAGCGTGGGAGCGACGGCCACCATGGTCGCCGCATCCCGCGCCGTGGCCTCGCAGGGACCCAATGCGCTGCTTGACGATCCGCTGGCCGATCCCCTGGTTCGCGCCGTGGGGTTGGATCCCTTCATCCGCATCATCGACGGCGAGATCGATTTCGAGGACGACCCGGTATTCAACCGCAAAGCCAGAACCGAGCAGATGACGGTGCGCACCAGGTTCTTCGACGACTTCTTCACCGGCGCTACCAGGGACGGCGTGCGGCAGGCGGTGATCCTGGCCTCCGGCCTGGACACCAGGGCCTACCGGTTGCGGTGGCCGGCCGGCACGGTGGTCTACGAGATCGACCAGCCGCAGGTGATCGCGTTCAAAACCAACACGCTGGCCGACCTCGGCGCCGCCCCAACCGCCGAGCGGCGCACGATCAGCATCGACCTGCGCGACGACTGGCCCGCGGCATTGCGCGAGGGTGGTTTTGACGTCACGCAACCGACCGCGTGGAGCGCCGAAGGCCTGCTGCCCTACCTGCCGCCCGAGGCTCAGGACCGACTGTTCGACAACATCACCACGCTCAGCGCGCCGGGCAGCCGGCTGGCTACCGAACACGTCCCCGACCCGAACGCGTTTTCCGATGAGCGCGTGCAGCAGATCTCCGAGCGGTGGCAGCGCTTCGGTTTCGACCTCAACGCGGCAGACCTGTTCTACCGCGGCGAGCGCAACATCGTCCTCGACTACCTGACCACCCACGGCTGGCAGGTGACGCCCCATCCCGCCCGGGAGTTGTACGCCCACAATGGGTTCACATTCCCCGAAGAGACTGCGGGCGTGTTCGGCGAAATGAGTTACGTCGATGCCACCCTCCAATAGGGTTGCGGCATGGCACGCAGTGACGACGACAATTGGGATCTGTCGTCCAGCGTCGGGGCCACCGCGACCTTCGTCGCGTCCGGGCGCGCGATGGCGACGAAGGATCCCCGCGGTTTGATCAACGATCCGTACGCCGAGCCATTGGTGCGCGCGGTCGGGTTGGATTTCTTCACCAAGATGATGGACGGTGAGCTCGACACCTCGACGATCGACATCGCGTCGCCGGCGCGCATGCAGGCGATGATCGACGGGATGGCGGTGCGCACCAAGTACTTCGACGATTACTTCATCGACGCCACCAACAACGGCGTGCGGCAGGCGGTGATCCTCGCGTCCGGTTTGGACGCGAGGGCTTACCGGCTGCCGTGGCCCGCGGGGACCGTGGTCTATGAGCTCGATCAGCCGCAGGTAATCGATTTCAAGACATCCACTTTGGCCGGCATCGGTGCCGAACCGCTCGCTACCCGGCGCACCATTCCCATCGATCTGCGCCAAGACTGGCCGGCGGCGCTCAAGGCAGCCGGGCTGGACCTGACGGCACCGATCGCGTGGTTGGCCGAGGGCCTGCTGATCTACTTGCCGCCGGACGCCCAAGACCGGTTGTTCGACAACATCACCGAGCTGAGCGTTCCGGGCAGCAGGGTCGCCACCGAATTCGTGCCCGGCATCATCGATTTCGATGCCGACCGGGTGCGGGAGATAATGGCGAGTTCCTTCCTCCGCGACCACGGCATCGACGTCGACATGCCATCGCTGGTCTATGCCGGCCAGCGCAACCACGTCGCCGATTATCTGCGGGCCAAGGGCTGGAACGTCGAGGGTGTGACGCGCGCGGAACTGTTCGAACGCAATGGCATCGAGGCGCCGGCCCCCGAAAACGACGACCCGCTAGGCGAAATCATCTTCATCAGCGGCGCCCGGACCGGCTAGAAGCGCGACTGCCCCAGCCACAGCACGTTGGCGCCGCTCAGCGTCTGCTCGACGTGTTCGAGGATCCCGGTCACCGTGCGGCCCAGCAGCGCGCCCACCGCATCCGGCAGCGACGCGGCGGCCGGTTGCGACGACGACCGGGGCCGCACTAGGTCCAGCAACGACGAGCCTGGGTAGCTGACGAGCCGGACGTCGGCATCCTCATCCAGACCGGCCAGGACTTTGGCTCGCCGCACCGCAGTCCGAAATCCACCGAGCTCGTCGACCAGGCCGCGCTCCAGAGCGTCGGCGCCGGTCCAGATCCGCCCGCGCGCAACGGCATCCACGGCTTCGGCACTCAGCTTGCGCCCTGCGGCGACGCGTTCCACGAAATCGGTGTAGAAGAAATCCGCTTCGGCTTCCCTGTCCGCCTGCTGCTCCGGTGTGAACAGCTCGTCGACCGACCAGACATCGGCATTGGCGTTGGTGCGCACGGTATCTGACCCGACGCCCAGCCGCTCCTTGAGGTCGCGGAATACCAGCTTGCCGCTCATCACGCCGATCGAACCGGTGATCGTGCCCGGGTTGGCCACGATCGCGTCGGCGTCCATCGAGACGTAGTAGCCGCCGGAGGCCGCCATGGTACCCATCGACGCCACCACCGGCTTGCCCCGTTCGCGCGCCCTTTTCACCTCGCGCCAGATGGTCTCCGACGCGGTGACCGAGCCGCCGGGGCTGTCCACCCGCAGCACGATCGCGGAGACCGCGTCGTCGGCAGCCACCTCCCGCAGTGCCGCCGCGATGGTGTCAGCACCGGCGTTCGAGGAGCCGAACGGCAGGAATTGCCGCCCGCCACGCCCGTTGACGATGGTGCCCTCGCACGTGACCACGGCGATCGTGGGCTTGGACCGGCGACCCGGAATCGACGGCAAGGGTGGCGCAATTCGCGACCGGGCGGCACCGGCGTAGCGCGACAGGTAGAGCCGCGGTGCGGCATCTTCGTCTTCTTCGTTGGAAACATTGTCCACGCCAACCAGTTCCGCAATGCGGGCAAAGGCTTCGTCGCGGAATCCGATCCGGTCCACCAGACCGGATTCCACGGCGTCATCGCGCAATAGCGGTGCCCGGTCGGCCAGCGCATCGAGCGCGCCCGCGTCGATGTTGCGTGATTCGGCGACCGCCCGCCACACCTGGTCCTGAAGGCTTTCCAGCATGCGGGTGACGGCCTCGCGGTGTGCCTCGGTGAAGCCGCCCTCGGTGAAAAGGTTTGCCGCCGACTTGTATTCGCCCCGCGCGGTGAACTGGGCTTCGATTCCCGCCTTGTCCAGCGCGTCGCGCAGGAATGTGGCACTGCTGGCAAAACCGATCAGCCCGACGCTGCCCGAGGGCTGCATCCAGACTTCACCGAATGCCGAAGCCAGGTAGTAGGACAGCGTGCCCGGATAGGTTTCCGCCCAGGCCAGTGACGGCTTGACGGCGCTGAAAGCCGCGATGGCTTCGCGCAGTTCCTGAACCGCGCCCACCGGCGACGCCGCAAGCTGCACGCGGGCAATCAGCCCGGCAACCCGGGGATCTTCGGCCGCGCGGTGCAGCGCGGCGACGGCGTCGCGCAGCGCCATCGCCCGGCCGCCCCCGGTGACGATCGTCAGGGGGTCGAAGCCCGTCGTCTCCGGGGGCACCGCTTGCAGATTGAATTCGAGCACGCAACCGCTGGGGATGCCGTGGTGGCGCGCGGTGTCGACCCGGTTGACCAGGGCACGCACGTCAGCAACGCCGGGAACAGAAGGCAGAAAACCGAACATGTTTGCCAGCCTACCGACCCGCCGCCGTACGGTGATGGGGTGAGGTTTTCCATCGCCATCCCCCAATTCGATTCCGATGGCTTCGATGCCGCCGGGCTGCGCGCATATCTGGCCCGCGCTGAGGAGCTTGGTTTCGAGGGCGGCTGGGTGCTCGAGCAGACCATCGGCCAGGCACCGCTGCTGGCACCGCTGGAGCTGCTCGCGTATTGCGCCGCCTGCACCGAGCGGCTGCGCCTGGGTGTCGCCGTCCTGGTGTCGTCGCTGCACGACCCGCTGCAGTTGGCGTCGGCCATCACGGCCGTCGACCGGCTCAGTCACGGCCGGCTGGACGTCGGCGTCGCGCCGGGCGGCGGGGCCCGCCAGTTCGCCGCCTTCGGGGTGGACAAGGACACGTTCATCAGCTATTTCACCGAGGGCCTGCAGCTGATGAAGGCGGCCTGGTCGGACGAACCCAGGGTGACGTTCCACGGCCGGTTCCGCGACGTCGATGACCTTCCCGTCCAGCCGAAGCCGGTGCAGCGACCACACCCGCCGATCTGGTTCGGCGGCCAAGCTCGGCAGGCCCTGGCGAGGGCGGTGCGCCACGGTGACTCATTTTTGGGTGCGGGCTCGTCGACCACCGAAGCCTTTTCCGGAGCCGTCAAGATAGTCCGCAGTGAGCTTGCCGAACAGGACAGGGACCCCACCCACTTCACCATCGGCAAGCGGGTCTATCTGATGATCGACGACGACGCCACCGAGGCCCGCGACCGGGTGCTCGCCGGGCTGCGGCGCATCTACGGCCAGATGCGCGGCATCGATGCAGTCCCGGTGTCTGGCACACCCGACGATGTCGCCCGCGGACTGCGTGAGGTGATCGACGCCGGCGCCGAGATGCTGTTACTCAATCCCGTCGGTTCCGACGTTTCGGAGAACCGAGAGCAGATGGAACGCCTTGCCGCAGAGGTGATTCCGCAGCTGAGTTAGTTGCGGCGAGCAGTCACAAAAGCCCCCGACACGCCGGGCGTGCGGGGGCTTTTGCGTCTGCTCGCGGTACTAAAGTTCCGTCGCCGAGCCGCCGGCGGCGGTGATCTTCTCGCGCGCGCTGCCGCTGAACTTGTGAGCGGTCAGGTCGACCTTGACGGTCAACTCGCCGTCGCCGAGGACCTTGACCAGAGAGTTCTTGCGAACGGCTCCCTTGGCCACCAGATCGTCCACGCCGACGGCACCGCCCTTAGGGAACAGCCGGCTGATGTCGCCGACATTGACGATCTCGTATTCGGTGCGGAACCGGTTGCGGAAGCCCTTGAGCTTGGGCAGCCGCATGTGGATCGGCATCTGCCCGCCCTCGAACCGCACCGGCACGTTCTTGCGCGCCCCGGTGCCCTTGGTGCCACGGCCGGCGGTCTTGCCCTTAGAGCCTTCACCACGTCCGACGCGGGTGCGAGCGGTTTTCGACCCCGGCGCCGGCTTCAGGTCGTGCAGCTTGATGGTCACTTGGCCTCCTCCACCTCGACGAGGTGACGTACCACCGCGATCAATCCACGGGTCTGTGGGCTGTCATCGCGGATCACCGAATGGCGAATCCGCCGCAGGCCCAGGGTGCGCAGGCTCTCACGCTGCTTCCAGCGTGCGCCGATCGTGCTGCGCACCTGGGTGATCTTGAGCTGCGTCATGGCTGTGGCGTTCCCTCCCGCGCGGCACTGGCAGCCAGCGCATCGCTTTCCCGCCGCGCCTTCAGCAACGCGGCCGGCGCCACGTCCTCGATCGGCAGTCCCCGGCGCGCGGCCACCTCTT
>Ga0210393_10001475_pt1 | contig 19701 bp, 19 predicted proteins | sample IncBWC27OmetaG_FD_160068 | JGI IMG/M metagenome (GOLD analysis project Ga0210393, IMG submission 160068) | Forest soil microbial communities from Barre Woods Harvard Forest LTER site, Petersham, Massachusetts, United States - Inc-BW-C-27-O ... | reverse complement strand
GTGGTCCGGCTCCGGTGCGGCCGTGCGACAGTCGGCCTTCCTCGGCCGGCGAGACAGCGGATCTGCCGCAGCCGGTCCGGCGACCAGCCGCATTACACCCTGCGCGAGAGCTGTGAGACCGCCCCAGAGGAAGGCGTCGAGCAACAAGGTGCCGATGCCGGGCGCGATGACGATCACTCCCAGTGCTTGTTCCGCCTCAATGTAATCCCGGAACGTCCCCTGCACTGCCACCACGGCGAGAAAAACGACCTCTCCGCGCCACCCGAAGCGGCGCATCACCCGCCAACCGATGAGCGAGAGCACCGCCCAAACCAGGACGAGCAGGGGGTACATGAATAGGGGTCCGTAGCCGGTATCCACTGACGGATAGCGCCAAAATCCGAGAGCCTGGCAAACGACTTCCACGGCAAATCCGACGACAGCAACCGCAAGGCCACCGAGGAATGCGCCCAGAACCCGCCGCGTGGTGGCCTGCGTAAAGTAGATCGTTGCAGCGATGGCCGCGAGGTACACGCACGAGGCCAGCAGTATTAGTTGCTGGATTTGCATACACGACCTCCGCGAGTAGCTGATTCCTAGCCCCGGCCGGCGCCGATCATCATAGCACGCTCGCAATCTCAACCCTTATTGAGAAGGTGTCGTGAACCAACCGATAAGTGTCGCCCTGGCGGGCACCGGAAACTCATCCGTTTTTCGGCAAGCTGTTTCGCGTACCGGATTCTCATATGTTTTGGCGGAATGCGGACTCAGGCTGCTCGAGCGTACAAAACGCGCTGAAATCGTCGGCAGAATTCGAACGTTTTTCGACGCCGCTCCACGGCACTGTTCCCAGTCGATCATCACGGTGGTGGTGGCAGCAGGCATGGGGACTGCGCGGGGACCGCCGTTCCAAGGCAATGTTTTAAAGGGGCCTCTCATCTTGGCCGCTGCGGAGGCTATCCAGGTGAGGATTCAGTGTCCGGCGTACCAGTCATAACCACGCTCTGCCCAGTAATCCGCGGGACGCTCATCGGTGAAGCGAATCGTTCCGATGCGCTTGATGTTCTTGATGCCGTATTTGACCGGGATCGCCAGCCGCAGCGGTGCGCCGTGTCCGGGCGTTAACGGCTCGCCGTTCATCTCATAGCAAAGCAACGTCTGCGGGTGCAGGGCGCTCTCGATGTCGAGCCCCACGTAATAGGCTGCGTCCGGAGTGGAGAGCATCACGTACCGGAACAGGTCCGAAGCGGTGTGCTCGAGATCGATCGCGCGGCCGCTGCGCGTGGCCCGACCAAACTTGGCGACGAGGTCGGACATTCGTGCGCCCGTCCAGCGGACCGGATCGCTCCAGCCCTCGATGCACTTGAGCTCGACCACCGTGTCAACTCGCGGCAAGGCCTGAATGTCTTGAAGCGTCAGCGCGAGTGGCTTTGCCCCCGCTGTATTCTCCAAGCGCAAACGCCACGCCGCCGGATCAAACCGGCCGTCCAGCCCGATGTGCCCGTTGACACGCGGCATCCGCGCAATGTCTTGCGAAAAGGTCGGCGCCAGCCGCGTGGGACGAAAGTAGCCGCGGGAGACCTGCTCATTCCAGCGCAGCATCCGACGCAGCGGCCAGGGAATTGCTTCGTCATCGGGCCGCGTCGTGAGCCAGCCCCAGCCGGCCAGCCCGCCGACCGCGGCGACTGCCCCCACGGCGAAGCTGCGCCGCGTCATGCGCTGAATTTGCCGCTTGACCTGTTGGTCGTTTCGATGGTCCGACGAACTGACCGGCGTGGTCATTTTGTGGCTCCCGGCGCTGCGCCAATGATGGTGCCCGACGTCGCGGGCGTCGGCATCGCTCCGGCCAGCAAACCCGACGACGGCTCGTCCGCGCCCACGACTTCGAAGCCGGTGACCATCGCGCGAAAGTTGCTCCAACCCGCGCGAATCACTTGAGAGATATGGATCGCGAAAAACAGGACGTAGCCGACGACCAGCAAGAAATGCTCGAAGCGGGCGGCCTCGTATCCGCCGAGCAGCCACACCAGCCAGGCGAACTGAACCGGCTTATAAATCGCGATGCCCGTGATCACAGAACCGGCCCCCATCAGAACGACGCCCGTGTAGGCAATCCGTTGGGCCGCGTTGAATTTTCCCTGCGGCGGCAAAGTCTTGACGATTTTGAGATCGTGCAGCATGACCTGAATGGCCTCGCGGAGCGAGCGGCGGTTGGGCAACAACTGTCGCCACTCCCCCGAAACCGCGGTGTAAGTCACATATGTAAGGCCGTTGACGACGAACAACCACATCAGAAAAAAGTGCCACGCCATCCCTTCAGCGAGGCGAAATTTCAGGTGCAGCGCGTCATAGAACCAGTTGGGGAAAAAGTGGAATAGCGTGAAGCCGCCCCACCCGATTCGGTATACGTCGTTGGCCCAATAGATCAGCAACCCGCTCCAAATCATCCCAACCAAAAGCGGAACGTTGATCCAGTGAAACCACCGGACGGCACGGGGGTGCTTTGCTTCCAGCCGCAGCATGGTTTGGCCTCCAGACAAGCCAGTCGAGCGCCCACCGGAGATGCACAACTAAGACGACACAGGGATCGAAACGTTCGGCTACTTCTCGCTGCCCATCTTGTCGGAGCTCATCTTGTCCGAACCCATCTTGTCTGAGCCCATTTTGCCAGAACTCATCTTGTCCGAGCCCATCTTGTCGGACCCCATTTTTTCAGAGCTCATCTTGTCGGCGCCCATTTTGTCCGAGGCCATCTTGTCGGAGCTCATCTTGCCGGTTTCCATCTTTCCGCTGCCGCTGTTTTCAGAACAGCCGGAAATGCCCAGTCCGATGGCAACGGTCAGAACCACACACGACAAACCGAAAACGAAGCGACGCATCTTTTTCTCCAGGCTCGAGGTTCAGTGGGTCGAAGTCACAGCAAGGCTTGTTCACGTTCGGGCGGCTCCGAGCCTTTTGAGGTTTTTTGCCCGCGTCCGCCTGGCTTCTTGGATGATTTGATAGGTGAAGAGTTACAGGATTTCCCGACGATTTCGTCACCCCCGATGGGCGGCGTCCGCGGTCGCTGCGAGCCGGTCGCCGTTTTCTGGCAATGAATCAGAACGACCTGCCGCGCCCCCCGGCGAAGGATGGGACGCCAGGCGATGGTGACGAATGATGTGTTTCGTGAAGTCGAGATCCAGCGTCCAGCCGAGGGCGACGCGAATCTTCTTCTCGAGTCGCGGCAGTTTCATGAGATAGACCGTTCGCCAGAGCCACCAGGCGATGAATCCAGAAAAGTTGATACCGAGCACATTGGCCACTCCCGTGCGTCGGCCGACGGTCGCCAACTGCCCCAAAGTCGAGAAGCGAATCGGGCGCTTCGCTCGGCCGTCAAACGCCGCCGCCAGATTGCGCGCCACAGTCTTCCCTTCGCGGACAGGGTGCTGAGCGGTCGGCGGATGCAGTTTTCCCGACTCGGAATCGACAAGAGACGCACAATCGCCGAGCGCGTAAACGTCCTTCCACCCGGGAATCTCAAAGAAGGGATCGTCGACGATCCGTCCGCGTTCCATGCTGCACGGCAAATCCGCGAGCAACGGATGAATAGAGTTCCCGGCAGTCCAAATCAGCGTATTGGAGTCGATCCGACGGCCGTCGCTGAGCTCGATGCACTGATCGGTGGCGCCCCGGATTTGCACGTTCGTCAAGATCTCAATGCCGTGTTGAGCGAGCTTGCGCTGCGCGTACCGACCGAGCTTTTCCTTCAGTTCCGGGAAGAATAGTAGAGCCGGACGATACCAGCACGACTCGGATCATCTTCGATTCTAGATTCGGATAGAATCGCAGCGACTCGTGAATGAAATCGTTGATCGAACCGGCCGTTTCGACCCCCGCGAATCCGCCCCCGGCGACAACGAACGTCAACAGCCAATCCCGGCTGTCGGCGACACAATCGAAATCGGCTTCGTCGAGCTGCGCGATGAGATGATCTCGCAGGCGGATCGCGTCGTCGAGCGTCTTCATCGCAAAGGCCCGCTCTTCGACGCCGGCAAGTCCGAAGAGATCCGTCGTCGAGCCAAGGGCCAGCACGAGCTGGGTCATATTCCAAGTCGTGAGAGTGAGCCGATTTCCCATGCGTGACGGTGACGCGCTTGCCGGGCAGGTCGATCGACTGCACCTCCCCGCAAAAGAAGCGCACGCGGCGAAGCATCTTGCGGATGGGATTGACGATGCAATGGGTTTCCAGCTCTCCGCCGGCGACCTCGTGCAGCATCGGCGTAAAAAGAAAGTAGTTGTCTCGGTTAATCAGCGTAATTTCGACGTTCGCCTGGCGCGCCATCGTGCGCTCGAGCCCCTGCGCCGCGTAAATCGCGGAGAATCCGCCGCCGAGGATCAGAATGCGATGCCGAGCGTTGCGCCCTTACAGTCCTTGGAATTGCCCCTTGTTGTCAGATTGATGACGTCAAGTCGAACGCACAGCACGCGCCAGACTTGGATGCCCCGCGCGGGGCGGAGTTACTGAAATGCGGCGAATCCCAAGTTGAGCGCTCTGCTGTCCTCGACTCATCGCAGACGGCGCGTGTGGGCGCCTGTAACCTTCCGGCATCGGCGGTCATCAAAACGAAGGCACCGAGCCTCGAGCACGCGAAGGACTCAAAGTGGACAAGTCAGCTTGTGTCATGCAATGCATGGAGATTATCGGCGGCAATCGCGCCGAGCGGCAGACGATCGCCGCTCCGGGGCTCGACATCTGGGTCGACAGCCGGCCGCTTGGACTCGGAAAGGGGGGCGGCGACGTGCACTACATTTCCACCTGCGGCGCCGGCTTCGTCACGCGCTTGGCGCTGGCCGACATCGCCGGACATGGCGAATCGGTGGACGGCTTTGCAATCGCCCTTCGCAAGCTGATGCGGAAATACATCAACACGCTGGATCAGACGCGCTTTGCCCGGGCCCTCAATCGAGAACTGGCAGCGGACGTCGATTTCGGCCGCTTTGCAACGGCGCTCTTGCTAACGTACTTCGCTCCGACGAGGCATCTGATCATCTGCAACGCCGGGCATGGGCGACCGCTGCGATATTCGGCCAGACACGAGAAATGGGAATCCCTCGATCTGCAGTCGGCGGACGCCTGCCCGTCGCTCAAGGCGTCGCGATCGCGGTACCATCTCGAGCGGCTTGCCAATCTGCCGTTGGGCGTTTTGGAGCCTATGGAGTACGAACAGCTTGCGGTGGAGCTCGACGAAGGCGACGTCGTGGTGCTCTTCACCGACGCGGTCACCGAAGCGACGGACCTCTCGGGCCACATGCTGGGGGAATCGGGCCTTCTTTCGCTGGTGAAGAATCTCGCGCCGGGGAATGTTGCGGAACTTGGCGAACGACTTGTGGCTGAGATCGACCGGCGGCGTGGCAAAAGCTCTGACGCCGATGATCAAACGGTGATTGTGATCAAGCGCGCCGAGACACCGCTGCCGCGTGCTTCCCTGCTTCGGACAGCTCGCACGCTGGCTAAATTAGTCGGATTGAGCCGAGTCTAGCTGGCCCTGGAGAATTCACAGCAGCCGAGCATCGCGCGGCTGGGTCAAGTCGTTGATTCAACGGGGCAATCGACAACGATAGGCGGCTGTCTGCGTGGCGCTGCTATTCGTAGCGAACTCGCGAGGCAGAGCCCGGAGCCGATCGCGAGGAATTGCATGATCGGCACGTCGACAAGCGTCACCAGTGCGAACAGATACCGACGGCCGAGGTATTGCCGCTGCAAAGCGCCTGCCTGAGGAAGCCACGAAGCCGCCTCCCACACGGCGAGCCCCGCCAGTCCGCAAAGCCCCGCTGCGCACATGGCAAGCCCTAGACGCCAGACCCACTTTCCGGGCAGATAAAGCGCCACAATCACCGCGGGTGGCACAATCAGTGTGAGCCAAAATCCGTGGCAGGCCACCAACACGGGGAGCGGCGGACCACATCCCCAGGGCCCACAGATGTCATGGCCGTTGAACGCCGCGGAGGGAAGTTTCTGCAATTGGAGCACCCCCTCGAGACCGGCGAACCACAGGACGCTGCCTGCTCCCCAAGCAATCCACCGTTTCATGCAAAACTCGCTTCAAAGGTCTCGCGTCGTTGCCCCGTCCGCCGCGCCGGGACTCGAATCGAGCGGCGGGCGGGCGATTCCAAGTTTCTTCAACCGGCTGCGCAACGTGTTGGGGTGCAAACCCAGCACGCGTGCAGCCCCCTTTGGCCCTTCGATAATCCAGGACGTCTCCTCAAGAACCCTGCAAATGTGCGCGTGCTCGACGTTTTCGAGCGACGGGAGGGATTGCTCGACGGAAGACTGCGAGCCCGCGGGACGCGGAACAAAGACGTCCGGGTCGATGTCGAGGACTGGTCCCGGGGCAAGTATCACCGCCCGCTCGATGACGTTTTCGAGCTCGCGAACATTGCCCGGCCAATCGTAAGCGTCGAGGCGCGCCAGGGCTTCGGCGCTGATTCGTTCGATCGATTTGCCGATCGACGTCGCGAATTTCTTGACGAGAAAGTGCGCCAAGAGGGGAATGTCCGACTTTCGTTCGCGCAGGGGCGGGAGCCGCAGGGGAAACACATTGAGCCTGTAATAGAGATCCTCGCGAAACGTCTTCGCGCGAACCGCGGACAGCAAATCGCGGTTAGTCGCGGCAATCACACGCACGTCGACCGAGATGGGCGATTTGCCTCCGCCCACCCGGTCGAACTCTCTCTCCTGAAGCACGCGCAAGAGCTTCACCTGAACCTCCAGCGGGATTTCGCCGATCTCGTCCAGAAAGATCGTCCCGCCGTCGGCCAGCTCGAATCGCCCGATGCGGCGAGCGATCGCGCCAGTAAAAGCCCCTTTTTCGTGTCCAAAAAGCTCGCTTTCGACCAGACCGGTTGGCAACGCGGCGCAATTGACCTTGATCAGCGGCCTGTCGCGGCGCTTGCTGTTGGAGTGAATCGCGCGCGCGATCAATTCCTTCCCAGTTCCCGTCTCACCAGAAATTAGTACCGAGGCGTCGGTCGGAGCCACTCTGCGGACGTTCTCGAGCACGTGTAGGAGGGGCACGCTCTGGCCGACGATCTCCTCGAAGTTGTGATCGGCTTTGATTTCTTCTTGCAGGTACAGGTTCTGTGCCCGGAGGCGGGCTTGTTCCTGCTCCATCAGCACGCGCTCGGTGATGTCGACGATCATCGTGCGCGTGTACTTCCCGTCGGGCTCTGGTTTGGACCACCACTGCACCCAGACAGGATTGCCGTTGTCCTTGCGCCGCAGCTCGACGACGAAGCCCCCGACGCTGGCCCCTTGGCCGACTGACGCAAGCGCCTCGCGGATCCGTCGCTGGTTCTCGGGCGTTTCGGCTACCAGCGACATCCCGAGAGTGCCGGCGACTTCTTCCGGTTTCAGTCCCAGGATGCGAATCGCGGCCTGGTTGGCCTTGATGAAGCGCGAGTCGACATCTTCGAGGATGTAGGCGATTGGCGCTTCGTCAAACAGGTCGCGGTACCGCTGCTCACTCTCGACCAGGCTGTGCTCGACGCGCAGCCTTGCCAGCTCCGCCCCCGCCCGCGCCGCGAAAATCTTAAAAATCAGCAGTTGCTGCGGCACAGCCGGCATCGGCCGCCGATCGAAGACGCAGAGGTGACCCAGGTGGCTGCCGTCGCGAGCGACGAGCGGCACTCCTAGATAGCTTTCGATCGCCATCTCGGTTAGGGGGACATCCAGCGGGAACTTCCGCGCGACGCCGCTCGGGTGATGGCACAGGTCGCCGCGGACGACGTCCTCGCACGGCGTGCCGGGGAGATCGTACTCGACGTTGTCGGCAATTAGCCCTTGTTTCCAATAGGCGAGCGTGCGGACCCGATTTTCGCCGGCGAACTCGGCGACCATCGCGTACTCGACCCCCAGGGCGCGGGCCAGATGCTGTACGAGCTGGCGAAAGAACTCGTTGCCGGTGCTCTGAGCGGTCCCCTCCGCAATAGCTTGCAAGACAGCGGCGTCGCCCGGCTCTGCGGGCGGAGTCGCCACGTCCGCACTCGAAATGTCGGCGTCCGACAACGATCGCGAATCCGAATCGTGCTCAAGGGCCTGACTGTGGCTGGCCAAGACGGCTCTCCCCGCTCAATCGAGCCTATCGCCGGAGTTGCCGGCAGCCAAGGCGCTCAACGGCCGAACCCCCGCGTGGCCCGAGGCGCAGGCGAGAATCATTGCTCGCCCGCCGACGGACTCTCCTCGGCCAGGAGCTGCTCGATCTTCTTCCGCATGATGGAGTCCCCCATGCCCTTCTTCCAGTTGAATTCGCCGTCCCAGCGATAGCGGGCGAATCCCTGTTTGTCGATGAGGTACGTCGACGGCCACCATTGATTGCCCCAACCTTTCCAGATCTTGGCGTCTTTGTCGAAGACGATCGGATACTTCAGGCCATTCTTGGCAACGCTCTTCCGTACATTTTCGATCTGTCGTTCGCGATCGGTTTCCGGTGTATGGACGCCGATGATCGTGACTCCTTTATCGGCGAACGCCGCTTGCCAGGCTTTGAGCGTCGGATAGTTATGTTGACAGTTGCTGCAGCCGAAGGTCCAGAAGTGAAGCACGACCACTTGCCCCCGAAGCTCAGAGAGCTTGAGGGGCTTCGAGTTGATCCAATCGTGGTCCCGCTCCTCGAGCTCGGGGGGTCGTGCCTTGATAGCCACAGGTTGCTGGGCCGCGACAATTGACGCGGTGAAGAGCACAAGCAGAAAGGCAAATCCAGTTCGACGGTTCATGCAACCACTCCGATAATGCGTCACTTCGCGAGCGGCCGGGGATTTCCCTCGCCTGACGGTGGGGAGACATCGGCGGCCGAGAGTATCCTCTTCACAAGCTCATCGGGAACCCCCGGCGAAGCCCCGTCGTCGGCCTTGAAAGCGGCCCGTTCGGCTTCGACCGTCGTTCGATACGAGCGCAAGTATTTGCGGCAGTGGCCGCAGATCCAGAGGTGCAACCGCAGCCGCCAGCGCTCGAGCGACGTCAATTCGCCGTCTACGTGCTGCCCGAAGTGTTCCAGCGCTTCCCGGCAATTCACAGTTGAGATTCCCTCGGCGAGCGCAGCCGCATTGTGAACTCTCTGACTGAATGTGGCAGGCCGTATAGCTTTGATGCTCGACGGTCCCAGAAGGTTACATGCTTCTGGCCGCTACGGCCCTCGAAGTTTGCCCACGACTGTTCATGGATGCCTCGACATTTCGTGGGTGGCCGCCATGAAATCGGTGTGAACGAGCCAACAATCTCATCCCAGAATCGGCCCAGCAAGCATTTCCACATACTGCACTTGGAACGAAAACGCAGTGGGCTCTGGGTCGTTGGCATGCGCTTCGCGAATCAAGTTGCCGGCAACGATTCAGAAAGAGACGAACGTGCTGCGAGTGACTCAAGCGAATGGGGACCACGCCGGCATCACGCTGAAGCTGGAGGGGAAGCTCGTCGAGCCGTGGGTTAGCGAAGTCCGCCAGCTTCTCAATGACGCTGAGCAATCGGTTCACCACCGACTTGAGCTGGCCAGTGTCAGCTACGTCGATGGGGCCGGGGTCGAGCTGCTTCGTGAACTCGTGGATCGCGGAGTCGAGATTGTCTCCTCGTCACTTTACGTCGCCGAGCTTCTGCGGTCCCGACGCGAACGGGACAAATCGTGACTGCCACAATGCCATTACTCGACACCATGCCAGAACAACGCTCAGCCGACGAGGTCCGTGACCAGGCAGCTTTCGTTGCGCTTCTTCGCGCCAAGGACCCGGCGGCCTGCGAGGCGCTGGTGCGGCAGTTCGGCGGAAAAATGCTGACGATCGCACACAGGTACCTACGCCGCGATGAGGACTGCGCCGACGCGGTTCAGGAGGCGTTCGTTTCCGCCTTTCAGGCCATCGGGACGTTCGCCGGGCAATCGAAGCTCGATACCTGGCTGCACCGCATTCTCGTGAACGTCTGCCTGATGAAGTTGCGCAACCGATCGCGGCGGCAAACCTGCTCGATCGAGGACCTGCTGCCGGCATTCGACGAGTCGGGCCATCACGCGCAGTCGATTGGCGGCTGGCGCCATGGACCCGACGAGCGGTTGCTGCGAGAGGAAACGCGTGCGATGGTTCGCCGCTGCATCGATCTCTTACCCGACGACTATCGGACTGTGCTCATGCTCCGCGACATTGAGCAGCTCAGCACCGAAGAGACAGCCAAGATGCTGGGTGACGCTCCCAATACAATCAAAACCCGCCTGCATCGGGCCCGGCAGGCACTGCGCACGCTGTTGGATCCGCACTTCAGGCAGGATTAGGGCGTGATTACTTTCACAATCTGGCTTGAAAACGTCATGTCGATGGGACTTTTCTAATTTGCTCGTAGGTGCCGCAACCGTAGCCTTCAACCGGGAAACCGCGAACGCTCTAAGAATGTCATGCCATGTAAAGTTCGCGGTCCAAGCTCGTCCTTGTGCAGCGTCTCTGAACCGTATCGACACTGCCGCTCCGATCGTAGTCCGGCGAGAACACGAACACCACGGGCTTCCTGGTCTGAGCGCGTGGCCGGGGTTCTCGTCTGGACGGTTCGTCAGGCCGGTGCGCACGCGGCGACCTTCGGGGAACTCAATCCTTTTGTGGAATCGCCAAAAATCGACCCATTTAGGGGAGCGGCACTCGCTGTCGCACGCTTTGTCCGATTTCGAGGACCCCCCGCGATCGATCTTCCGTCAATCGAGTTTCAGAAACTCGTCGAATCCGGGACGTCCCGTTTGAGGAACGGTTTTCGGGATCGAGTTCAAATCCATCCGAATAGAGGATTCTCCAAATTAAGCGGTTCGGCGAGAACGTCGAAGGGCGTTCTTTGCGTTCTCAAGTCTTTCCGGCATTTGGTATGTTGGTCTGATTGCTGAATCACGATTCTCGCGCGCTTATCCCCAAGAATTGAACGCCCTTAACAGAATAGGAACTTTGAGGAGGGACGATGTTCGGTTGGTTCAAAATCAAATCGCCCCTTAACACGGAACAGCGACGCTGGATTGAGGAACGATTCGAATGGTTGCACGCGGAATTCGGTGCAAAGCGGCTCACCGCGCCAACCGTTACGCCAACAGAGGAATATTTTCCCGATCCTTACGCGGGAACCGTAGAAGACGCATCGGTGCTGTTCGATCGCGTCTGCAAATACATGGGAGTGGATCGCGCGCGCATCGACCTTCGATTCTACGAGAGTGCATCCGCCGACGTGGTCGCGGCAGCATTCAACCCTGTGTTACCGCGCGCGTATGCATTGGGCGCGTTCCAAGAACACGACGGACGAATCGACATTTGGCTCGAAACAACGAGCCTTCGTGAGCCAGGCTCGGTGGTTGCGACGCTCGCGCACGAGCTGGGACATGTGCACCTGTTGGCTGATGGACGCTGCCACGAGACGGCAGTGGATCACGAACCGTTGACTGATCTGCTCGTCGTTTATTTTGGATTGGGGATCTTTGTCGCCAACAACACCCTTCACGAAGTCAATTGGAACGCGGGACAATTTTCCGGGTGGCAGATGTCCAAACAGGGATACATGTCGCTTGCCGAACAGGCCTATGCCCTCGCGCTCTATGCGCACGCTCGCAACGAGCATGCTCCCCGATGGGCTAAGTACCTTCGCAAGGATGTGCGCGCGCTATTTGAAATCGATCTCAGGCATCTGGTGAGGGGCACCGAACTGCATGTGGTGAATCCTAAGAACGATGTGACAACCGACGCGGGTTCAAATGATAAGTCGAATCCGTCGGACTACGAACTGGACAGTCGTGCCGAAGGCGGTGCATCGAACGAGCCAGTCGCGGAATTCAACGACGCGGACCCATCGGAGGAGTTAGCAATCGATGCCAGTGCCGATGACTTCTTCACGGAGGGCGTGAATCATGCGACGCAAGCTGAACATGATCTCGCAATCACAGCGTTCACGCAGGCGCTACGACTTAATCCGACCGACTTCGAAGCATGGCTCTACCGAGCACAATCGAATCTCGCCATCGCGAAGTATACCCAGGCGATCGAGGACTGCACCGAATGCCTGCGCCTTAAGCCAACAGCAGTTGGCGCCGCGTGTTATCGGGCGATGGCACATCTGTGGCTTCGGCGGTTTGCTGACGCGATACCCGACTTAGACAGAGCAGTTCGCGCCGACAAGAGTGATGCGAACGCTTGGCAACTTCGTGGGCTTGCCCATATTGGGCTCAAGCAATTCCAGGAAGCGATCAACGATTTGAATCAAGCGGTCCGCCGCGCGCCGACTTGGGCGACGAACTACTTGGCACGCAGCCGCGCCCACGATGGGCTGGGAGACGTCAAGCGTGCTCAAGCCGATTTGAATGAGGCTATTCGCCGCGATTCGAGTCTGTCCGATGATTCGCGACGTTCGGCTTGTCTGGCAGGGCGCAGTTGAGAAGGACGGAATCCTGCCGACGGCTGGCAGCCTCCGCCGAAAAGGCAACCGTAGGTCTTCAGCCTTTTATTCGGCGGCATGATGCCCAGCGTCGAAGCACTGTTCTCCACGGAGTCGTTTCTCAAGAACTCAAAACGTTTTCTCAAAATAGCTCAAAAAAAACCAACCCATTTACGGGAGTGCTCTGCCCTCAGCACTCGCGCATCGGTCCCGAGCACTCCGGACAGCTGGTGAGTCGATCGCGCTCGATCGAGTTTCAGAAACTCGTCGAATCCGGGACGTCCCGTTTGAGGAACGATTTCTGAGACGATGGTCCGGCCGGATGCTAATTGCGATTTCCAAGCCTCAACTTCACACCGACGGGCGACGTCGGCCTGCTCAGGTCTGACCCCCGACGTCGGTCGTGGTCAGACTGGCCAGCCAGAATTAGATCCACTTCCTCCGCAGCAGCCACATTTTGACCAGCTGCGTCAGTACGACGTAGCACAGGAGCGTGAGCCCTAGCAACGGCCAATATAGGGCTGGAAGGGCGGTGAATCCCAGGTAGGTGCCAAGTGGCGTGAATGGAATGGCGATGCCGATTGCCATAATGAACACCGACATTGCCATCAGCGGCCACGACGGACGGCTCTGCAGGAAGGGAATTTTGTTGGTGCGGATGACGTGGATAATGAGCGTCTGCGTGAGCAGGCTCTCCACGAACCAACCCGTTTGAAACAGGCTCTCGCTGTGAGCGGCGGCTTCGGGCGTTGAGATGTTCCAGCAGTTGAAGATCCACAGCATCACGAAGAACGTGGTGTAGTCGAAAATCGAAGAGCACGGGCCGATGAAAACGATGAATCGGGTGAGCTGCGTGATGTCCCACGGTCGTGGCTTCTCAACCTGCTCGGGGTCCACATCGTCGGTAGGAATCGCCGTCTGGCTGACGTCGTAAAGCAAGTTGTTGGCCAGGATCTGAATGGGAGCCATCGGCAGGTACGGAACAAAGACACTTGCTCCCAGCACGCTGAACATATTGCCGAAGTTGCTGCTGGCCCCCATTCGGACATACTTGAGGATATTGGCGAACACCTTGCGTCCCTCGATCACCCCCTCTTCCAAGGCCATCAGAGACTTTTCCAGCAGGATCATGTCCGCCGACTCTTTGGCGATGTCTACGGCGGTATCGACGCTGATGCCTACGTCCGCGGCGCGGAGGGCCGGCGCGTCATTGATACCGTCGCCCATGAAGCCGACAGTGTGCTGACGGGATTGCAGCGTCGTGATAATCCGCCGCTTGTGGGCTGGAGAGACTCGTGCAAAGAGCGTGGTCCGCTCCGCCGCGTCCGCCAGCTGATCGTCGGATAGCCTTTCGACCTCGCTACCGAGCAGCACGAATTCGGTGGACAGCCCGACCTCCTTGCAGACCTTGCGAGCGACCAGATCGTTGTCGCCCGTGACGACCTTGACGCGGATACCGTGTCCTTCCAGAGCCTTGATGGCGGCCTTCGCGGTCTCCTTGGGCGGATCGAGGAAAGCAACGTAGCCGTTGAGGATCAGATTGCACTCGTCAGCCTTTGAATAAGGCGTGGCTCCGCCCGCGACCAGGCCGTGCGGGGCGACCTCCTTGCTGGCGATGGCCAGGACACGGAAGCCGTCGGCACTGAGTTTGTCGTATTCCTCCTTGAGTTCCTCAATCAGGAGATGGTCGGTCGGGAACAGTTCCCCGTCGAGTTCGAACTCTTTACATCGAGCGAGGATCTCTTCGGGAGCCCCCTTGCTGATCATGCGATCCCGGCGTTCGGGCGTACGGACGACGACCGACATGATGCGGCGTTGAAAGTCGAAGGGGATTTCGTCGACTTTGCAGTACGCGGGAATGTCGGCGTGCGCGTGGCTCTCCGTATGCGTGAGAATTGCGCGGTCCAAGACATTCTTCAGGCCGGTTTGGAAATGGCTGTTCATGTACGCCAGCGCTAGAACACCTTGATCCTCCTTCAGCACGACGTCGCAATACTTTTCCAGGATCACGTGATCCATCGTGAGCGTGCCGGTCTTATCGGTGCACAGCACGTCCATCGCCCCCAAGTTCTGGATGGCGTTGATCCGCTTGACGATCACCTTCTTACGGCACATCGCCACCGCACCCTTGGAGAGGCAGACCGTCACAATCATCGGCAGCATCTCGGGCGTCAAACCCACAGCCACGGCGACCGCGAAGAAAAATGCCTGCGTCCAATCGCCTTTGGTCAGTCCATTGATGAAGAACACCAACGGGACCATGACGAGGATGAAACGCAGCATCAGCCAGGTGAAGCGGGTGATGCCTTTGTCAAACGACGTCTGAGTCGACTGCTCCGAGAGCGATTCAGCCATTCCGCCCAGGTACGTTTCGGCCCCCGTAGCAACGACAACAGCAGTCGCCGAGCCGCTCTCAACGCTGGTTCCCAGGAACGCGATGCTGGTCAGTTCGATCGGCGCGGTCGTCATCGCATTTTTTTCGATCTCGAATTTCTCGACCGGAAAGCTCTCGCCTGTCAGCGAGCCCTGGGTCACGAAGAGATCCTTGGCCTCAACAATCCGCACGTCGCCGGGAATCATGTCCCCCGCAGCAAGCTTCACCACGTCGCCCGGCACGAGCTGCGAGACGGCGATTTCGAACGGTGCGCCGCCACGGACAATGGTCGCCGTGACAGAAATCATGGCCTTGAGCTTGGCCGCCGCGTTGTCGGCCTTGGCTTCTTGGATGAGTCTCAGTCCAATCCCCAGAGCGATCATCACCGACATGACGATTCCGGCTCGGGCGTCGCCGGTGGCAAACGAGATGGTCGCAAGGACCGCGAGCAGAATCACCAACGGATTGATTGCCGCATGCCAGAGCAGCTTGCCAATCCCCGCACGCTGATCCTTGGCCAACACGTTGGGGCCGCGCTCGGCAAGACGCGTAGCGGCTTCGTCGGCAGTGAGTCCTTCGGGACGGGTGACCAGTCGCGCGTAAACGCCCGCGGGGTCCATTGCCGCCGATTCAACCACGATCCCGGAAACTTGGATCTGTGGCTTCTCACGCCGAATCGCGGCGAAGAGGTGCTTCGGGAGAACCTGATATCGCTCGGCCCGAGGAATGCGTCTGACTCCCTTAAGGGCCGAACTAAGACAATTTGTTTTCGGCTTCGGTGTCGCGGCTTCTTGGAATTGATACGCGAGATAAGTTCTTGGATTCGGTTTGGCGGCAACACGGAGGCTTACGCCACCTTACGTACCTCCTCGAACAAACACGGTTCGACAGCCGGCGTCTTACTGGAAGCGAGGGACGTCAGCTAAGGAAAAGATGACAACTTCTTCACCGGTCACCGTACTGATGTCATGGTGCATGCTCGCCGCCTTTACACCAGCAACCTCGTGGACCAGCGATTCCAACATCGGGCGTGCTACCTCCAGCAGTTGCTTCCGTACTGCTTTGATGAGATCCCTTCCTCTCCCAGGCGCCACCGATTTGCTCAATTGTCGTTCGGCCAGAGTCAAAGCACCGTGAAGGCGCACCACCAGGAGGTCATTGATAAGGTGAGCCTGAAGTCGCTCCGCCTTCCATCCGAGGTACTCCTCTTGAAAGCGGATGATCCCGTCACAGATCGCCGCTTCGCATTCCTCTTGAGTGAGAGTTTTTGATTTACGCTCGTGTCTGATGCGTCGAGCTTCGTCAATCGGCAGAGGCCGTCGCGCTCTGGAACCTACGTGCTTGTTGAACTGCCGTGGCCATTGAGCGACCCCAGGAACGACACTGGCTAAGACAGCTTCTATTTCTGTCCGCGCAATTGGCTTGAACAGGACCGTGTCGAATCCGGCTTTCATGGCCGAGGATTTGTATTCCTGTGCTTTCTGACCGGTGATGGCAACGATTCTTGTTTGGGCGAAGCCGGGAATCTGGCGAAGGCGATTCACGAGACCGGAACCATCCAATTCGGGCATGACCAAATCGACGAGCATCAGATCGGGTCGAAATGTTTTTGCAACGTCGAGTGCCTGGGTCCCCCCGTAGGTCACATGCACTTGGTTGCCGAGATCTTCCACGAGCAAACCCAACGCGTCCGCACCGTCGCGATTGTCATCAACCACGAGAACCCGCAGAGTTTTCTCACTAGTCGCCATGCTCCTTCTCCGTTGCCAGCCCGGCGGCGGTCGCACCGCGCAGCCTCAGTTATCCTGTCTGCTTCGCGGCCTGAACCGCCTTCTCGGAGACTGCAGCCAAGATTTGCTCCAGAGTGCCGTAGTCGACGGGCTTGACCAAGTGATGATCGAACCCCGCCTCCTGCGAACGCTGCCGTTCTTTTTCACGGCCATACCCGGTCATGGCGACCAGTACGACGTTGTGCGAAGCGGCTTGCTGACGTATCCGCTTCGCTACTTCACAACCATCCAACTCCGGCAGACCGATGTCCAGCAGTATCACGTCGGGCAGGAATTCGAGGGCCGCCGCCAGGCCGGCCGGGCCGGTGTGAGCCACTCGCACCAGATGGCCGGTGTCTTGAAGCAGCAGTTCTAAGGCCGTCACTGCGTCCTCGTTGTCATCCACGATCAGGACCCGCAGGACGGCATCGATCGGCTTGGCTATTTCGGTTGCGGGCAGTTGTGTCTTTTTAGGCAGCGTCGTCCACAAATCCACAGGAAGGCTCACGACGAACTCACTGCCTTGTCCCAAAGTACTGGAAACGGTGATCGTTCCCTCGTGCATTTCCACCAGTCGCATGGCCAGAGCCAATCCGATCCCCAACCCGCCTTGCGACCGGTCGGATGTCCGTTCCGCTTGCGAGAACAGGTCGAAGATATGGGGCAGAAAAGCGGGAGTGATGCCGAGGCCCGTATCCCGCACGCGCAGCACCGCTTTGTCCCCTTCCTGTTGGGCGGAGAGCCAGATGTGACCGCCTTCGTTCGTGTACTTGACAGCGTTGGTGAGGAGGTTCGTCACCACCTGCTCCAGTCGGGCGGCATCTGCGTAGAGCCAGATCGGTTCTGGAGGCAACGACACAGTGAGTTCATGCTTGCGTTGGTCGATTAAGGGGCGGACCGTGTCCACCGCCCGTTCCACGATGCCAGTTACGGTGACCTGTTCATGGCGAAGCTGAATCCTGCCGGTGAGTGTGCGGGAGACTTCCATCAGGTCATCCACCAGATGCGTCAGTTGCCCCACCTGACGCTCGATGATGGTGTGTGCTTTTCGTTGAACGGGGCTCTCGTCTTTCTGGCGTTGAAGCAGTTGCACGGAGTTGAGGATCGGAGCAAGAGGGTTGCGAAGTTCGTGACTGAGCATCGCCAGAAATTCGTCTTTGCGGCGATCCATATCAGCCAGCTGTCGCTCCAAGCGACAGCGTTCGGTGATATCACGGATGTTGCATTGAACGACTTGCTGATGGTCTTCGGCATAGACATTGCTAACGAACTCGACTTCGACCTTTTGCCCGTTTCGGCTTTCGAGCGGTAAATGGTCGTAGCGGATGAATCCGCCCTTTTGCAGTTCTCGATAAGCCGCTCGGCTTGCCTCTTTATCCGCGAACAGACCAATCTCCCAGAGTTCTTTGCCGAAAAACTCATCGTGCGAGTAGCCCAATAAGTCCGTCATGAACGGGTTGGAGTCGATGATTTTCAAGGTCTGGGCGTCGAGAATGAAAATGCCGTCTTTGGCTGCCTCGAACAGCCGCCGATACCTGATTCCCGAGTTATTCAAAGCCGCTTTCGCCAGCTTGTGGTCGGTCACGTCCTCAATCGCGAGCAGGATCAATTTTGGATTGCTGGACTCTGGAGGAAACTTGCGGGCGTTGAGCAGCATGCACCTCTGCCCGATATCGGGAAAGTCGTGTTCGACCTCGAAGTCGTGGATGGGATGGCTGTTGGACATGACTTGATTCAGCAACGTTCGGAGGACGGGAATGTCCCATTGTCCGTTGCCCAAGTCGTAGACGAGGCGATTTTCCGTTTCTTCTTTCGAGACGTGAAATGACTCAAAAAAGGAGCGGTTCGCGGTCCTGACACGCAGATCACCGTTCAGGACGAGGAACGGTTCTCGCAAGGTGTCGATGATGTTCTCGGCATAGTCCAGAGCGAGCTTCAGCGCGTCCTCGCTGTGCTGCCGGTCGGTGAGGGCGTTCGACATAATCGTTCCTCTCGACTCACAGCAACAGCAACAAAAAAACCGACGTCGACGAACACATTCACGTGTCGTCCACGTCGGTTTACTCTGCAACGAGCGTCCCGGCGGCGCCGGACTGCCCTTTATTTAGTCTTCCGAGATAAGCCAGTGTATCACAGAAACGCCGGTTTCGCCACAGAAAAGGAGGTCTGATCATCACCGAACCACCGAACGCGCTGACGAGTTGTGCAATCGCACGCCCAAGAGAATTGTTCGGCCGGCCAGCGCGGACTCGACCAATGCCCAGGACCTGGGGACTTTCTCCCGGATGCTCTTCGGCCTGTTGGCGCCTTGGTCGCACTCCGCCAAATGGCAGGTGCAGAATGAAGGTGCTCCGCCGTCACAGACCTTCGTTGAACAGCTCAACTTTGCCTTCGTACATTCGACCAGCTGCCGTATCGATCGAGGCCCTGGACGCCGTCAATGCTTCATCCGCGAGCGCCAACCACCGCAGTGGCCCCAGGCCGGTGCACAGCTCTAAGCCAATCGGCGTCTTGGCCGTTGGAACCCGCCACGCTCCACGCGTCGCGACGATCGCAAAATCCCCGGACCGCCTCCGAGAATTCGCATCCTTTTCTCGCGCCGCGCCGTATAATGACGGTGTCGTGGAGCGTTTGTGACTCCGCGCTTGGTACAACGTTGAAATCGTCGGATGATTAGATAAGGGGCACCCTGGCCGTTCCGGGGGGCCAATTAACGAGTAAACCGACGTGTTTGATCGCCTCAGGCTGTCGAACACGTCGGTTTTTTTGCGCTCGGTTCTCTCAACAACCTTGAGCAAACAGGAGTTACCATCATGGGTGGCAAGACAGACGAATTGAAAGGTCGTATCGAGGAAGCGGCGGGTGCAGTTACGGATAACGACAAACTGCGTGCGGAAGGCCAGACCGATCAGGCCGTCGGCAAGGTCGAGCAAGTCGCCGAGAAGGCGGTCGACAAGGTCAAGCAAGTCGCGAAAAAACTGCGAGACTGAAGCTGTCGCAGTGCGCGAACGGAACAGAACAGCCGATGGGGTCACTGAAGCCGGCTTGGTCTAATCAAGAAAAGGAAATCATGACCACTATCATTTTGATCGTCGTGTTGGTGCTGCTGTTCGGCGGAGGTGGCGGCTATTATTGGAGCCGCGGACGGAGATGAGGGTTCTGTG
>Ga0210393_10001474_pt1 | contig 19711 bp, 21 predicted proteins | sample IncBWC27OmetaG_FD_160068 | JGI IMG/M metagenome (GOLD analysis project Ga0210393, IMG submission 160068) | Forest soil microbial communities from Barre Woods Harvard Forest LTER site, Petersham, Massachusetts, United States - Inc-BW-C-27-O ... | reverse complement strand
GTTGCCCGCCAACGCGGTTGGCAAGGCATTCATCGAGGTAGCCGGCCAGGAGGACGAGATCGCTTTGACCGCACCGGAGTCCGTTGAGGTGCGCTGGGTCTATCGCGGTGGGCGCGCTGATCTGGTTCCGGAGGACCGCGCAGGCGATTACGCGCCGCTGATCGAGGCGGTCACCACCTCTCCATGGCTGCCCGGGCAAGTGCACGTCTTCATCCACGGCGAGGCGCAAACCGTCATGCACAACTTGCGGCCCTACATCCGCAAAGAACGCGGCGTCGATGCGAAATGGGCGTCGTCGATCTCCGGTTACTGGCGACGCGGCCGCACCGAAGAGACGTTCCGGCAATGGAAGAAAGAACTGGTTGAGGCAGAAGCCGGGGCTTCCTAGGACCTCGTCAGCCTCACCGCCGGCTGGCATGCTCGTCGCATGGCATTCTCACCCCATTTCGGGGACTACCAGAACGAGATCTACCTGCAGGGCCTCGCCGGACGGGTGGGGCCGGCGATGAGCGGACCCAGCGGGCCAACTGCGAGGCCTTCGAGCGGTGGGGTCTGTACCCCCGCATGTTCGTCGGCGCCGCACAGCGCGACCTATCCGTCGAATTGTTCGGCCTGACCCTGCCGACCCCGCTGTTCATGGCGCCGATCGGCGTCATCGGGCTCTGCGCCCAGGACGGCCACGGCGACCTGGCCACCGCACGCGCGGCCGCCCGCACCGGCGTCCCGATGGTCGCCTCGACGTTGACCGTCGACCCGATGGAAGACGTCGCCGCCGCCTTCGGCGATACGCCAGGACTCTTTCAGCTGTACACACCGACCGACCGCGAGCTGGCCGCCAGCTTGGTGCAGCGCGCCGAGGCGGCCGGCTTCAAGGGCATCGTGGTGACGCTCGACACCTGGGTCACTGGCTGGCGCCCGCGCGACCTGAGCACGTCGAACTTCCCCCAGCTGCGCGGACACTGCCTGACCAACTACACCAGCGATCCGGTTTTCCGCGCCGGCCTGCAACGGCCGCCGGAGGAAGACCCGCAAGGCGCCGTGCTGCGCTGGGTGCAGGTCTTCGGAAACCCGTTGAGCTGGGACGACCTGGGCTGGTTGCGCTCACTGACCAAGCTGCCGCTGCTGGTGAAGGGCATCTGTCACCCCGATGACGCCCGGCGCGCCAGGGATGGCGGCGTCGACGGCATCTATTGCTCCAACCACGGCGGCCGGCAAGCCAACGGCGGCCTGCCCGCCATCGATTGCCTGCCCGCGGTGGTCGTGGCGGCCGGCGGCCTGCCGGTTCTGTTCGACTCGGGCATCCGCAGCGGCGCCGATGTCATCAAGGCACTGGCACTGGGCGCGACCGCAGTGGGTGTCGGCCGCCCGTACGCATACGGTTTGGCGCTCGGCGGTGTCGACGGCATTGTGCACGTGCTGCGCACGCTGCTGGCCGAAGCGGACCTGATCATGGCCGTCGACGGCTATCCCACGCTCAAAGATCTCACCCCGGAAACACTCCGGCGCGTCGACTAAGCCTCGGCGGGCCGTGCCTGCGACCGTGGGGGAGTGCAGGCGATTCTCGAGGAGTTCGACGAATACCTGGGGCTGCAATGCGGCCGTTCAGCGCACACTCGTCGCGCCTACCTGGGTGATCTGCGCTCGCTGTTCGGTTTTCTGGACGGACGCGGAATCGGCCTGGACGGATTGAGCCTGCCGGTGCTGCGGACGTGGCTGGCCGCGGCGGCCAGTGCCGGCGCCGCCCGCACGACGTTGGCCCGTCGCACCTCGGCGGTCAAGGCGTTCACCGCTTGGGCGATGCGGCGCGGCCTGCTGACCACCGACCCTGCCGCTCGGCTGCAAGTGCCCAAGGCCCATCGCATCCTGCCGGCGGTGCTGCGACAGGATCAGGCGCTGGACGCCATGGCCGCCGCGAAATCCGGTGCCGAGCAAGGTGATCCATTGGCGCTGCGGGACCGGCTGATCGTCGAAATGCTGTATGCCACCGGTATTCGGGTGAGCGAGTTATGCGGCCTGGACGTCGACGATGTCGACACTCGGCACCGGCTGGTGCGAGTCCTCGGCAAGGGCAACAAGCAGCGCACCGTGCCATTCGGGGTGCCGGCCGCCGACGCGCTGCGCGCCTGGCTGACCGACGGGCGTCCCGCCCTGGTCATCGCAGAGTCCGGACCCGCGCTGCTGCTCGGCGCTCGGGGCCGGCGGCTCGACGTGCGCCAGGCACGCACGGTCGTGCACCAGACCGTCTCCGCGGTGAACGGCGCCCCCGACATCGGGCCACACGGGCTGCGGCATAGCGCGGCCACACACTTGCTCGAAGGCGGGGCCGACCTGCGGGTTGTCCAGGAGTTGCTCGGCCATTCCAGTCTGGCGACCACCCAGCTGTACACCCATGTCGCAGTGTCTCGGCTGCGTGCCGTGCACGATCAGGCCCACCCACGGGCCTAGCCCCGCGATCAGCCGTTCAGCGGTTTGAGCCGGATCGGGGTGGATTCCAGCAAGCCCAGCGGATCGACATAGTGCGCATCCGACGCCGGACCCCACATGGCGCCCCAGTGCAAACACGCCGCGGAGCGGCAGCCGGGGTGTCCGGCGACCAATTCGCCGAGCACGGTCTGCGCCGTCACCGGCTGACCGACTCGCACGGCTGCCCGAACCGGCTCGTAACTGGTGTGCAAGCCGCCGGAATGGGCCAGCGACACCACCGGCCGCCCGGCCAGCAGCCCGGCGAACACCACGGTCGCGGTACCGGCGGCGTATACCGCCTGGCCAGGGGCGCCGGGCAGGTCCACCCCCCGATGCCCGGGATTCCAGTTGGGTGACGGGGCGTCGAATCCCCGGACGACGGCCGGGGGCGGTCGCAACGGCCAATCGAACCGAACGTCGTCGGCAACCGCAGGTGTTGCGCTGATCACGGCGACGCTCAGGACCAGCGCTAGCCACCGCACCCTCTTAGTTCAGCGCGGCACCCACCACCAGGCCAACCGCGTGCGGCCACTCTGTGGACGAATACCCCGGTGTGAACGCCTGCTGGGAAAACCACCAGCTGGATCGGTGTAAACTCCTCGTCGCAGCCCGTTCGCGGGTTGACTTCGCGCGCCTGCACCGCGGCTCCCGCTCCACTAGGAGTTCGCACCGCATGCCGGGCGGTCCCGTAGCGGTCTCCCTTGGGATTCCGACACGGGTCCGGCATCGCTGCAGACGCCAGGGCCAGGCTTCACCCGATGCCAGGCAGCAACCGACCACAAGTAAGGCATAAGCATGGCCGTAGTCACAATGAAGCAGCTGCTTGACAGCGGCACCCACTTCGGGCACCAGACCCGTCGCTGGAATCCCAAGATGAAGCGGTTCATTTTCACCGACCGCAACGGCATCTACATCATCGACCTGCAGCAGACGCTGACCTTCATCGACAAGGCGTACGAGTTCGTCAAGGAGACCGTCGCCCACGGCGGGACAGTGCTGTTCGTCGGCACCAAGAAGCAGGCGCAGGAATCGGTTGCGGCCGAAGCGACCCGCGTCGGCATGCCCTATGTGAACCAGCGCTGGCTGGGCGGCATGCTCACCAACTTCTCCACCGTGCACAAGCGGCTGCAGCGCCTCAAGGAGCTGGAGGCGATGGAGCAGACCGGTGGCTTCGAGGGCCGCACCAAGAAGGAGATCTTGGGCCTGACCCGGGAGAAGAACAAGCTGGAGCGCAGCCTGGGCGGCATCCGCGATATGAACAAGGTCCCGTCGGCGATCTGGGTCGTCGACACGAACAAAGAGCACATCGCCGTCGGCGAGGCCCGCAAATTGGGTATCCCGGTCATCGCGATTTTGGACACCAACTGCGACCCCGACGAGGTCGACTACCCGATCCCCGGCAACGACGACGCGATCCGCTCGGCCGCCCTGCTCACCAAGGTGATCGCCTCCGCGGTTGCCGAAGGCCTGCAGGCCCGCGCCGGACTGGGTCGTGGTGACGGCAAGCCCGAGGCGGAGACCGCAGAGCCGCTCGCCGAATGGGAGCAGGAACTGCTGGCTTCTGCCACTACAGGGGCAACGACAACAGCCACCACCGACGCCGCTGGAGGCGCAACCGAATCAACCCCCACGGAAGGCTGATATGGCGAACTTCACCGCTGCCGACGTCAAGCGGCTTCGGGAGCTCACCGGTGCCGGCATGCTCGATTGCAAGAACGCGCTGACCGAAAGCGACGGCGATTTCGACAAGGCCGTCGAGGCGCTGCGGATCAAGGGCGCCAAGGACGTCGGCAAGCGTGCCGAGCGGGCCACGGCCGAAGGTTTGGTCGCGGCCAAGGACGGCGCGCTCATCGAGCTGAACTGCGAGACCGACTTCGTCGCCAAGAACGAGCAGTTCCAGAAGTTGGCCGACGAGATCGTCGCGGCGGCCGTGTTGTCCAAGGCCGCCGATGTCGATGCGCTCAAGGCTTCTCCTATGGATCAAGGCTCGCCTACTAAAACCGTCGAGCAGGCGATCGCCGAGCTGTCGGCCAAAATCGGCGAGAAGCTGGAACTGCGTCGTGTCGCGATCTTCGACGGCACCGTTGAGACCTACCTGCACCGTCGGTCGGCTGACCTGCCGCCGGCGGTAGGCGTGCTGGTGGAATACACCGGTGACGGTTCCGAAGCGGCGCATGCCGTCGCGCTGCAGATCGCTGCGCTCAAGGCGCGGTATCTGTCCCGCGACGATGTGCCCGAAGACGTCGTGGCCAGCGAACGCCGCATCGCCGAGGAGACCGCAAAGGCAGAGGGCAAGCCGGAGCAGGCGCTGCCAAAGATCGTCGAGGGCCGGCTGAACGGCTTCTTCAAGGATGCGGTGCTGCTCGAGCAGCCGTCGGTGTCCGACAACAAGAAGACCGTCAAGGCGCTACTCGACGAGGCCGGCGTGACGGTGACCCGGTTCGCTCGCTTCGAGGTGGGCCAGGCCTAGGCGGCGACCGCGAACCGCTAGCGTCAGTGCTATGCGACGCGTGCACGCTTTCGGCGACGATGCCCTCGGCGATTTCGACGCGGTCGGCCTCAGCGCGGCCATCCGCGCCGATTGGGTCAGCAGAGCCGACGTAATCGAGGCCGCCATCGCCCGCGCCGAGACTGTCAATCCGGTCCTGAATGGCTTGGCGTACAAGGCGTTTGAGCAGGCCCGTGCTACCGCGGCGGCCAAGCCTGCGACTGGCTTTTTCCGGTTTTTTGAAGGCGTCCCGACGTTCATCAAGGACAATGTCGACGTCGCCGGCCAGCCAACGATGCGGGGCGCCGACGCCTGGGCGCCATTCGACGCCGTCGCCGACAGCGAATTCACCCAGCTGTATCTGGCAACCGGGCCGACGTCGTTGGGCAAGACGCAGATGTCGGAATTCGGGTTCAGCGCGTCCGCCGAACATCCGCGGCTGGGGCCCGTTCGCAATCCGTGGGACACCGACTACACCGCCGGCGCCTCATCTTCGGGATCGGGCGCGTTCGTCGCCGCCGGTGTGGTGCCGATCGCACACGCCAATGACGGCGGCGGTTCGATCCGAATTCCGGCCTCCTGCAACGGACTTGTCGGGCTGAAGCCGTCGCGCGGCCGGCTGCCGCTGGATCCGGAGCTGCGCCGGATGCCGGTAGGCATCGTCACCAACGGTGTGCTGACGCGTTCGGTGCGTGACACCGCGGCGTTCTATCGGGAGGCCGAGCGCACCTGGCGCAATCGCAAGCTCGCGCCGATCGGGGACATCACGGGCCCGGGTCGGCAGCGACTGCGGATTGCGGTGGTGACCCGTTCGGTCCACCGCGAGTGCAGCCCGCAGATGCGCGAGCTGACGCTGAAGTCGGCCGGTTTGCTCGAAGAACTGGGTCACCGCGTCGAACACGTCGAGGACCACCCGGTGCCGGCCAGTTTCAGCGACGACTTCGTGCTGTATTGGGGGTTCCTGGCGTTGGCGCAGGTGCGCACCGGGCGCCGCCTGTTCGGCAAAACGTTCGACCGCACCCGGCTGGACGCTTTGACGCTGGGCCTAGAGCGTCACACCAGCCGCAATCTCCACCGGCTACCGGCGGTGATCATGCGCCTGCGCAGGATGCGACGGCGCAGCGCGGAGTTCTTTCGCACCTACGACGCGGTGCTCACGCCGACGGTCGCCGACGAGACGCCGCGAATCGGATACCTCGCGCCCACCGACTATCAGCAGCTGATGGAGCGGCTGATCGACTGGGTCGCATTCACCCCGTGGCAGAACGTCACTGGCGATCCGGCGATATCGCTGCCGCTGGCCCAAACCGCAGATGGCATGCCGGTCGGCATGATGCTGGCCGCCGACATGGGCCAGGAAGCGCTGCTGCTGGAACTGGCCTACGAACTCGAAGAGGCCCGGCCGTGGGCGCGGATCCAGCCTGCCGCGGGGGCCGCCTAACCGGAGTCAGTCGGCTCCGAGCTTGTCGAGCATTCGCTTGAACTCGCGTTGCTGGGCCGGGGTCAGCTTGGCCAGGATGCGCGAATCAGCGACACGGACCGCGCCCTCCGCGCGCTTCAGCAGGGTGCGGCCCGAAGCGGTCAGCGTGGCCGGTAGCGCGCGCCCGGAGGACACCGACTCCGGCCGTGTCACCGCGCCGATCTCTTCCAACCTGCGCAGCACCGTGTTCATCGCCTGCGGTGTGACGTTGGTATTCCGGGACAATTCCGCGCTGGACAGGCCCGGGGACATCGAAAGGATTCGCAGACAAACGAATTCGGGGAGTGTCAGGCCCAGCGGACCCAACACAGCGGAAACCTCCGGTCGCAGAACCGCTCCCACCCGGTAGAGCAGGTAACCGAGTGGAGCGTCTTCGATCTGACCCATATCAATGATATTGACATATATTCGGAGTTTTTCGACGTACATCCGAGTTTTGCGATTCCCGACGCTGATTGAAGGTACCGACAGCGGGTAATCGACGCCAAGCGCCGGCCGAGCGCGGCGAAAGGTTGCGCGCAGGTGACAAGCGAGGAGATTGGATGCCCAAGACTACGAAAGGCGGCACGGCCAAGAAGGGCGAGTTGCCGAGCACGCTGCGGCGTTCCAACGCCAAAGCGCAACGTACCTTCGCGAAGGCGCACGATTCGGCGGCCGAGGAATACGGCAGTGAAGAGCGGGCCCACCGCGTCGCCTACGCCGCGGTCAAACACAGCTTCGAGAAAGTCGGCGACCACTGGGAGCCGAAGGAAGCGAAGGGCCCGTCCGACAAACTCGCCGAGGGCGGCGGTCCGCACAATACCGGTCCCTCGGCAGAGGGCGTCGACGCCAATGCCAGCAAAAAGCATCTGCTCGACATCGCGCGAAGGCTCGAAGTGCGCGGCAGATCGACGATGACGAAATCAGAGTTGGTCGAGGCGATCAAGAAACACAACCGCCGGGCCCGGGGCCGCTAGTGAGAAATTAATCGCCGGCTGTTGCCCAGTTGGATTGCCGTGGTGTGGGTAACGTAGTGGTGGTTCTGATGCCGATGTTAATCCTGTGGTGCGAAAGGAGCTGCGGCACAAAGCGGCAAGTGACGCAGAATATCGGCTGTTTGCGCTGGTAGCGGGGCCCGGCCTAGGCAATTCGGGTTTTATCCGTGTTTAGCGACCCGCCGGAAGGGTTATGTGAACCTCGAGCGAATGTCGCCCTGTCGAGGGTGACTGTTCGACACGAAAGGAATGAGCATGAAGGTCAATAAGACTGCTGTAAAGACAGCTATTGCCGCTGGAGGAATCGCGGCGACAAGCGTTTTCGCCGCAGCGACCGCTTCCGCCGCACCGCCCAACATTCAGCCGTTTGGCGCCAGCGAACCACTCATTGACGGAGCGCTGGTCACCAATTACACGGTGAGCAACCTGCAACCCAGCAATGCGGCGATTCCCGGGTACACCCCGAAAGGCACCCTCTACCAGGCGGACATCACCGCCAGGTCGGATGGCGGGCTGGTTACCCCCATGGTTAACGACTTCATCGCCCGCGGGCCCAACGGGCAGAACTACCGGGTGATCGACAAGGTTCAGGCCCCGGGCAGCCTTAACCCGGCGCCTATCCCGCAGGGCAGCGAATCGACCGGAACGCTGTACTTCGACGTGACCGGCGCACCGCCGAACGGAGTCGTCTACAACGACGGAATGCAAGACATTCTGATCTGGACGTCGAACATGCAGGGGGGCTCGGCGCCTGGCGCACCGAACCCAAGCCCGGCACCGGGTACGTTGCCTAGCCCGGCTCCGAACGGGCCGACGCATAGCTAAGCCTGCCGAGTTCATCGAGGCATAGTTGCTGTAACCCTCCCCGCGCCACGCACCGTGGCGCGGGGAGGCTTACGTATTGGGCCATTCCGGCACCGCTTTGGCGAGACATCTCGCGAATTGTCTGAGGCGCAACGGGGTACACGACAGAAATGACTGACACGGATCACAGACCAGCCGAAGTGCGTGAGCAGGCGCAGCGACATGCCGAACGAGCGCGGGCGACCATGGAGGACAAGCGCAGCGATCAGGACGGCGGCCTAAGCGGCTGGGTAGCCGAGCGCGCCGGCGAATGGGATCTCAGCGGCCAGGACGAAACCACGCTGCAGCGCCAGAAGTTCTTCTGGAACGTCTTGGTTGACTATTGGTTCCGCATGGAGATGGACGGCTGGGAGAACATTCCCGGACCACCGGCACTCTTGGTGGGGATTCACTCGGGCGCTCCGTTCGTCTGGGATGCGTGGACGGTCGGTATCCAATGGTGGCGACGCTTCGGTCAGGACCGTCCGTTGCACGGCACCGCCCATGACGCGTTGATGGCGATTCCGCTTATCGGGCGCTACTTCCGCTCGATGGGCGTGCTTCCGGCGGCGCCGGACGCGATCGCCACGGCACTGGCGGAGGGACGTGATGTGGCGCTCTGGCCTGGCGGGGAAGTGGACTCGCTGCGCCCATGGGCAGAGCGTGATCGTGCCAACCTCGCCGGGCGGACGGGATTCGTGAAGATGGCAATTCGTGCCGGCGTACCGATCGTGCCGATCGCCACCGTCGGCGGGGCCGACGCGATGCCGGTGCTGATCCGCGGCGACCGGCTGTCGAAGGTCTTGCAACTCGACCGCCTGCTGCGGCTCAAGGTGTTCCCGCTGGCAGTGTCGCTACCCTGGGGCATCGCGCCGGCGGCGCTTCCGCAGCTGCCGCTGCCGGCCAAGATCAGGACTCGGTTCATGCCCGTCGTCGAGCTGGACCACGATCCCGCACGCGCCGAGGACGACGAATACGTCGACGGCAAGTACCGCGAGGTCGAAGACAGCATTCAGGAAGGCATGGACGCACTGGCGCGCAAACGCGCACTTCCGCTTTTCGCGTGACCTGAGTCGTCGAAAGTTCAAGCAGAACAGGCATTTAAGCTCAAGTTTGACCCGCGTCAGCGGGCGGTCGAGTCAGTGGGTGCTGGCGCGGACATCGAGATCGAGCCCAGCGTCGATTCGTTGACAATCCATTCCGGTTGCGGCGGCGTCATCGCCATGTAGCCCACGCCGCGGACGGTGTCGACCATCGATTCGTATTCGGTTCCAAGCTTGGCGCGGAGCCGTCGCACGTGAACATCGACCGTACGCACGCGTCCGCTGCAGTCGTAACCCCACACCTCATGCAGCAGCCGTGTGCGGCTGAACGCCCGACCCGCATGCTGCACAAGGAAATTCAACAGCTTGAATTCGGTAAGTGTCAGGCCCAGGTCCTTACCTGCCAGCGACCCGGTGAAACTGGCTGGGTGAAGGGCGAGGTCGCCGAATTTGAGGGTGCCATCGACTGAACTGCGCCGGCGTTTGATCGCCAGACGCAACCGTGCCTGCAACTCGTCCGCGCCGGCGGCGGGCAGCATCACATCGTCGAAATTCCAGTCGACGTCAACCGTGACGAAGTCCGCCGGTGTGACCACGGCCAGCACCGCAGTGGCCGGCGCGTTACACGTGAGCCGGCGGCAGACCCCGCGAGCTGCGGCGATGTCGGTGCGTGCATCGATGATCGCGACGTCGGCCTTGTCGGAATGCCCGTCGACGTGGTCGGCCAGCGGCGCGCGCCGCATCGTGTGCGCAAATGAGTTCAGCGTCGGCAGAACCGATTCGAAATCATCGGCATCGGTAAGTAGTAGTACGTCCAAAGACATCTCCAAAACTCATGACGGTTGTGCCATGGACCCGTAGGCACCTCCCGTGGAGATGTCTGCCAGCGCAGCGCTGAGTACCCGGATTAGAGCAGAACTATGCCACCTTCATGTCCCTGGGGAATCCGGACCGGAGAAAGTCGATGGGTCCGGCCCGTGTAAACGGGCCGGACCCATCCTGCCAACAAGCTAGTCGTTCTGGTTGGACTTCTGCCGTTCCTCGGCTACCTTCGCGCTGCCGCGGGCCGCCTCTGCCTCGGCTTCCTTCTTGGCCGCGTTGCGCTGTGCTTCGGCCTTGTCCTGCTGGGCCTGGCCCTCTCGAGTGAGATCGTCTTGACCAGATACAGCCCCGACGGCTTCCTTCACCCTGCCCTTGACGTCTTCGACGACGCCCTTAACGGCTTCCGCAGGTCCCGATTTGTTGGTGTCCGCCATGGATGATTCCTCCTCAGTGGCGTACGTGATTTGGGCGATTCACGCCCAATGCCGATCGACCAAGCGATCGAACGGGTCAACGCGAGGCAGTCCTTATTCTCAAGACCGTGATTTCTCCCGCGCTGCTGCGGATTCCCCGTGCCGCTGGATGCTCAAACATTTGATGCCGGAAGGAGAGCTGCGTCGGCAGCGATGTGATCTTGGCTGGCCTGGGCCGATGTGCCGGAGAATCCGCTCGAGTCGGCAACTGGGCAGATAATGCACCCCGCCCACGCCGCATTGTGCTGCGATGAGGCAGGATGTTAAATGCCGTTCCGGGTGTGAGGTCGTCCGGGATGGCACTGTCATGCGAGGAGTCTGATGACGGAGCCCGAGCCAACGCGCGCCAACGGAGTACCGACATCTTCACCGGACCTTGAACCACAGGTCGGCCAACCTGTAAGCCGGCCGGCTGGTCGATCGAAGTATTCGAGAGTGGTGCTCAAGCTCGGTGGCGAAATGTTCGGCGGCGGCCAAGTGGGGCTGGATCCCGATGTGGTGGCGCAGGTGGCCCGCCAGATTGCTGAGGTTGTTCGCGACGGCGTGCAGGTCGCCGTCGTGATCGGTGGCGGCAACTTCTTCCGCGGCGCACAGCTTCAGCAGCGCGGTATGGAGCGCACGCGTTCGGACTACATGGGCATGCTCGGCACCGTGATGAACAGCCTCGCGCTGCAGGACTTCCTGGAGAAGGAAGGCATCGTCACCAGAGTCCAGACCGCGATCACGATGGGCCAGGTAGCCGAGCCCTACCTGCCGTTGCGCGCCGTCCGGCACCTGGAGAAGGGGAGAGTGGTGATCTTCGGGGCCGGCATGGGGCTGCCGTATTTCTCTACGGACACCACCGCAGCGCAGCGGGCACTGGAGATCGGCGCGGAGGTCGTCTTGATGGCCAAGGCGGTCGACGGCGTGTTCTCCGAGGATCCGCGGCAGAACCCTGAGGCCGAGCTACTCACCGCGATCAGCCATCGTCAAGTCATCGACCGCGGGCTGCAGGTAGCCGATGCCACGGCATTCAGCCTGTGCATGGACAATGGCATGCCGATCCTGGTGTTCAACCTGCTGACCAGTGGCAATATCGCCCGTGCGGTCGCTGGTGAGAAGATCGGAACGCTGGTCACCACCTGAGGGAAAGACGCGATGATCCGCGCTTGCGACGACACAAATAGCGATGTGGGGACACCACCCGCTTGCGGGGGAGAGAAGTGGCGCAAATGATAGATGAGGCTCTCTTCGACGCGGAAGAGAAAATGGAGAAGGCCGTATCCGTGGCCCGTGAGGACTTGTCAACCATCCGAACCGGCCGCGCCAACCCGGGGATGTTCTCCCGGATCGTGATCGACTACTACGGCACCAACACCCCGATCACCCAGCTGTCCAGCATCAATGTCCCCGAAGCCCGGCTTGTTGTCATCAAGCCCTACGAACCCAATCAGCTGCACGCCATCGAGACCGCGATTCGCAACTCCGACCTCGGGGTGAACCCCACCAATGACGGCACCCTTATCCGGGTGGCCGTTCCGCAGCTCACCGAGGAGCGCCGGCGAGAGCTGGTCAAACAGGCCAAGCACAAGGGGGAGGAAGCCCGGGTGTCGGTGCGCAATATCCGTCGCAAGGCGATGGAGGAGCTGCACCGCATCCGCAAGGACGGCGAGGCCGGCGAGGATGAGGTGGGACGCGCCGAAAAGGATTTGGACAAATCCACCCATCAGTACGTCACCCAGATCGATGAGCTGGTCAAGCACAAAGAAGGCGAGCTGCTGGAGGTCTAGCGGCCGCTCAGCAACCAAATCCGTGGCAGCCTTCGATGCCGGCGCAGGCACCCCGCCCGACGAGCCGGCGCGTGGGGCCAAGACGCCGTACCCAAAAGAGCCAGCGCAGCCGCCGTCCAAGAAGACGTCTCGGGCGGGACGTGATCTGCCCGCCGCGATCGCGGTGGGCATGGGGATTGGCGGCGTCCTCATTGCGACGCTTCTGTTCGTCCCGCGCCTCTGGGTGTTTCATTGCGCCTGGGCTATTTTGGTCGCCACCCATGAGGTGGTGCGGCGGCTGCGGGAAGCCGGCTACCTCATTCCGGTTATCCCGTTGCTGATCGGTGGGCAGGTCACGGTCTGGCTGACCTGGCCGTTCCATGCCGCCGGCGCCTTGGCCGGCTTCGGTGCCACCGTGGTGGTCTGCATGATCTGGCGGCTGTTCATGCAGGACAACAGGCGGCATGAAGGCGGTGCCGAGTCATCGACGAACTACCTGCGGGACGCATCCGCCACCATTTTCCTGGCCGCGTGGGTCCCGCTGTTCGCCTCCTTCGCCGCACTGCTGGTCTACCCGAAAGACGGCGCCGGACGGGTGTTCTGCCTGATGATCACCGTCGTTGCCTCCGATGTGGGCGGCTACGCCGTGGGAGTGCTGTTTGGAAAGCATCCGATGGTTCCGGCGATCAGCCCGAAGAAGTCCTGGGAGGGGCTTGCCGGATCGCTGGTCTGCGGCATCACGGCCGCGATCCTGACCGCGACCTTCCTGGCCGGCAAACCGCCGTGGATCGGCGCGCTGCTGGGTCTGGTGCTTGTGCTCACCTGCACACTTGGCGACCTGGTGGAGTCGCAGGTCAAGCGCGACCTTGGCATCAAGGACATGGGCCGGCTGCTACCCGGTCACGGTGGCCTGATGGACCGCCTCGACGGTGTGCTCCCGTCGGCCGTAGCGGCCTGGATAGTGCTGACGCTGGTGCCCTGACAAGGCCGATACTGGACACGTCATGGTCCCAGAGTTGATTTTCGACGAGCCGCGGCCGAGCAGGCCGCCGCGGCACCTGGCCGACCTCGACGCGGCGGGCCGCGCGTCGGCGGTCGCGGAGTTGGGCTTGCCGGCGTTTCGGGCCAAGCAGCTCGCGCACCAGTACTACGGGCGGTTGATCGATGACCCGCGACAGATGACCGACCTTCCCGCGGCCGTGCGTGATCAGATCGCCGAGACGATGTTCCCGAAGCTGCTCACCGCGGCCACCGAAGTCACCTGTGATGCCGGTCAGACTCGAAAGACGTTGTGGCGAGCCATCGATGGCACCACCATCGAGTCGGTTCTGATGCGCTACCCGCAGCGCAATACGGTGTGCATTTCGTCGCAGGCCGGCTGCGGCATGGCCTGTCCATTCTGCGCGACAGGTCAGGGCGGATTGACTCGCAATCTGTCGACCGGGGAGATCCTCGAGCAGGTGCGCGCGGGCGCCGCGGCGCTACGCGATGACTTCGGCCCCCCTAGTCAGCGGTTGTCGAATGTGGTTTTCATGGGCATGGGTGAGCCGCTGGCCAACTACGCCAGGGTGCTGGCCGCGGTGCGGCGCATCATCGACGTACCGCCGCAAGGTTTCGGTATCTCGGCCAGATCGGTGACGGTGTCGACGGTGGGTCTGGTCCCGGCGATCCGCAAGCTTGCCGACGAAAGGCTGGGAGTGACGCTGGCGTTGTCGCTACACGCGCCCGACGACGAGCTGCGTGACACGCTGGTTCCGGTCAACAACCGCTGGAAGATCGGCGAGGCTCTGGATGCCGCCCGGTACTACGCCGACATGACGGGGCGGCGGGTATCCGTTGAGTACGCGCTGATCCGCGACGTCAACGATCAACCGTGGCGAGCCGACCTGCTCGGCAAGCGGCTACATCGTGCCCTCGGGCCGCTGGTGCACGTGAACCTGATTCCGCTCAACCCGACCCCGGGCAGTGACTGGGATGCCAGCCCCAAGGCGGTGGAGCGGGAGTTTGTCCGGCGGATCCGATCGAATGGGGTGTCGTGCACCGTGCGAGACACCCGAGGCCGGGAGATCAGCGCCGCGTGCGGACAGCTGGCCGCGCAGGCTTGAGCAGGCCTGCTGAACCGCGGTGACGACCATTACGTCTTTACGGCATAACGAAAGCACAAGAGGCCAGCAAATGAGGAACGCCATGATTCGCCTGTTGTCCCCGCTCAGATTGTTTGCCGTAGCGGTCTTCGCCGCCGCCTTGATATTCGGGCTGGCCGAGGCGCCGGGCGCGAAGGCCGCCGACGATCGTCTGCAGTTCGCCGGAACAACCCTCAGCGGTGCACCGTTCAACGGCGCCAGCCTGCAGGGCAAGCCGACGGTGCTGTGGTTCTGGACACCGTGGTGTCCGTTCTGCAACGCCGAAGCCCCCGGCGTCAGCCAGGTCGCGGCTGCCAATCCTGGAGTCACCTTCGTCGGTGTCGCCGCGCACTCAGATGTCGGTGCTATGCAGAATTTCGTCTCCAAGTACAACTTGAACTTCACCAACCTCAATGACGCTGACGGTTCGATCTGGGCTCGGTACAACGTGCCCTGGCAGCCGGCCTATGTCTTCTATCGATCCGACGGCAGCTCGACATTCGTCAACAACCCGACCTCGGCCATGCCTCAACAGGACCTGGCGGGCCGAGTGGCCGCGCTGACGCACTAACCCGGTGAACCAAGGCCTCATAGGTCTGGCCTTCGCCGCCGGATTGGTGGCGGCCCTCAACCCATGCGGGTTTGCCATGCTGCCCGCGTACCTACTTCTGGTGGTGCGCGGGCAGCGGTCCGGTACGCAGTCGTCGGCAGCCCGGGCATGGGCGCCGATCGGCCGTGCCCTGGCAGCGACCGTCGGGATGGCGCTCGGTTTCGTGACGGTATTCGGATTGTTCGGAGCGCTGACCATATCGGCGGCCACAACGGTACAGCGATACCTGCCTTACGGGACGGTGGTGATCGGGGTTGTGCTTGTCGCCCTTGGAGTTTGGCTGCTGTCGGGTCGGGAGCTAACGGCGATGACGCCGCGGCCGGTGGGCCCGCGGTGGGCACCGAATGTGCGGCAGGGCTCTTGGACAGTAGGTATGTACACCTACGGTGTCAGCTATGCGATCGCCTCGCTGTCGTGCACCGTCGGTCCATTCCTGGCGGTCACCGGCGCAGGCTTTCGGGGTGGATCGGTCGTCAGCGGTGCGGCGATCTACGTGGCCTATGTCGCGGGCCTGACGTCGGTCGTCGGTGTGCTTGCCATCGCTGCCGCCATGGGTGGTTCGGCGTTGGCCGACCGCTTGCGGCGAATCCTGCCGTTCGTCAACCGGATCAGTGGCGTGCTGCTGGTGTTGGTCGGTCTGTACGTGGCCTACTACGGCGTCTACGAGCTGCGGCTGTTCAACACTCGGGCGAATCCCCACGACCCGGTGATCACCGCGGCCGGACGCCTGCAAGGTGTGCTCGCCGGCTGGGTGCACCAGCATGGCGGATGGCCCTGGGTTGTGGCGCTGTTCGTGCTGGTTGTCGGCGCACTCGCCGGCGCGTGGTACCGACGGGCGCGGCGCTGAAAGCAGCAGCTGACACCATTGCGCACCGTTATGACACTTGCGTTGACGTCAAAGGGGCGTCGATATCCATCGGGCCGATCAAGCCCACGAAACCGTGAATGGGTGAGGGCCGGGCGACGGCGAGCGCCGGAACGGCGGGAGCGAGGAGCCCGGCCATTGAGCCGGGTTACCTGATCCAGCCGCGCCGGCGGCCCCACAAGTCGCGCACCAGAACAAAGAGCGTGAGCGCGGCAAACCCGATCAGGAACCAGTTCTCGACATGGCCGACGTGGTTGCCGCGCAGCATCGCGAGCAGGAATACGAAGGCGAACACCCCGACGGCTTGCCAGGTGCGGGTGTTGATCCTGCTCCACCCCCACGCTGCGGACGGCACCTCGGCGACGTCGACGCCGTTGTAGTGCTCCACCTCAGTACCGGCCACGGCGATTCCCTTCGGATCTGCGCTGAATTCAGACTCACACTGCCTAAGGATTCTGGCACAAGCCGATTTGTGCGAGCCGAAGTCCTGCGGCATCGAAACCCACGGAGGCGTGGGAACGTCCCAGAGGACAGCACGGCGCCGTGGATCTCGGTGCGAGGGTGAAGGTTCGCCGACTATTACGAGGGCGGCATCAGCACCGTGTCGATCATGTACACGGTCGCGTTGGCAGTGGGGACCCCACCGCACACCACGCCCGCATTGTTGACCTTCAGGCTGTTGCCTTGGCCGGTGACCGTCACGTTGGCGCCCTGAAGGGTCTTCCAGGTGCCGACGATCTTGGCCGGGCTCACTTGGCCCTGCACGACGTGGTAGGTCAGGATGCTGTTCAGCATGGGCGCGTTGGTCTTGAGCTGGTCGATCGTGGACGCTGGCAGTTTATTGAACGCGGCGTCAGTCGGCGCAAATACCGTGTACTGACCGTTGTTGAGCGTGTCGACCAGATTCACCTGCGGGTTGAGCTTGCCCGACAGCGCCGAGGTCAGCGTTGTGAGCTGAGGATTGTTCGAGGCCGCCACAGCGACCGGGACCTGCGACATCCCGTCCACCGAAGCGGGACAGCTGGGATTGGCTGCCGCGTAATCGGCGCACCCCGGGCCTACCAGATCAGCCGCCGCCGCGGTCGGCGAGATGGCCAACGCCAGGCCCACGGCGCTCGCCGCCGCGAAACTAGTTGCCGCAATTCTGTTCTGCATTTTCATCGCCGTTCACTCCTTTTGTTGAAAGCCGGGACGGTCGTCTTGCAAAAACCCCGACATCATTTCTTCGGAGCGGACCGGTTTTCGAATTGGTGACAATGCCGGCGTACTTAGCCGTAGGTGAAGGAAAATACTTGCAACCCCTTGCTGGGCCGGATCTCCAGCATTCCGGACGCCAACTGATCGCCGGCGACGATCTGGTGGCTGGTCGGCGCTCCGCTGATCGGCAGTGTGGTGGGCTTTCCGTCCCGTATCACCGTGATGGTCCCGTTCCCACCGACAACGATGTAGACGTTTTTGGCGTGGTAACTGAGTTTGATGGCCGAGTTGTCGCCATCGGCCGTCGCACCTTGGTAATCGAGCGACCACGGCCCGCTCAATGCAAATTTGTCAGCTGCCAGAGTCGGCGGGTAATCGAACGTCGCCGACCCTTCGTCATACCCTCCGGCGCCGCCGTAGTTGACGACTTTGCCGACCGCGAAGTACGTCTCAGGTGTCAGGGTAGCCTGCGGGGTGGTGTCGGCCGCGTCCACAGGTTTGGGGAGCTTAACGCCGGGCTTGGCGTCGGTGAGCAACTGCCTGATCAGCTTCTCGGTGACGTTGTAATCGCCCTCTCCGAACTTGATGTGCCGAACCGCGCCGCTGGCGTCGATCAGGTATTCGGCCGGCCAGTACCGGTTGCGGTAGTTCGTCCACGTGGAGTAACCGTTGTCCAGCGCGATCGGATAGGTGATGCTCAGATCCGCTGCGCCCTGGGCGACATTGCCCGTGACTTTTTCAAACGCGTATTCGGGCGTGTGCACGCCGACGACCTCGAAACCGCTGTCGTGATAAGCCTGGTACCAGCCGACGACATGGGGTATGGCGCGTTGGCAGTTGATGCAGGAATAAGCCCAGAAATCAATCAGCACGACTTTGCCGCGTAACGAATTCAGGGCGATGGGCTCGCCGCCGGGTGTGTTCAGCCAGGCCGCGATGCCTTTGAGATCGGGTGCAGGGCCACAGTTTTCGAGTTGTGTTGCTGCGTTGCTGCAGTTCGACAGCTGTGCGTTCTGGTCGTTGACTATGCCGCCGAGGTTCAGTTTTTGCCGTATCTGCTCGGAGCCGCCGACTCGCTGTTGGAGTGAGGCGGTGTAGTCCGGAATGGCCCGCTGCAGCGTCGCCGGCAGATCGAATACCAGCGCCACCGCGAGCAGGATCGTCACGATTCCCGCGGCGATTCGGATCTCGCGCTGGCGACGCCGAAAAGAGCTCACTCGTTCGGCGACTCGTTGACCCGCCAATGCGAAGAAGAGCAGCGGTAAGGCGGCGCCGAGTGCGAACGCGCCGGTGAGCACGACGGTTCCCACGCCGATGGTTGCGGTAGCTCCGGCCACGACAATCGCGGCCAGAACGGGACCCGCACAGGGGACGTACAGCACTCCCAGCGTCAGACCGAGTCCGAAACCGTTGCCGCGGGTGGTGATTTGCTTTTGCGGGATGCGAGAGAACGGCCGCTCCAGCAATTGTTCAAACCGCGGAAAGATCAGGCCGATCCCGATGGCGACCAAGGCGACCAGCGCGACCCAGCGGATGGCATCCTGCGGCAGGTGCAGCACCGACAGGACGGCCGACCCGAGCAGGGTGACCACGCTGAAGCTGAGCACCAAGCCGCCGATCACCCAGTAGGGGCGCATTGTCGCTGACAGCCCACGTTTCGGCTTGACGGCGACGGCGCCTCCGGGTTCTGAAGGCGTCGCCGCGACGGCGCTCTGTGCGCCCGAGAAGAAGATCACCGGGAGGACCGGCAAGATGCAAGGTGATATTCCGGTGATCAGGCCTCCGAGGAAGCCAACTAAGGCGAGGGTCCACATGTCTACTATTCGTTGCTGCCGCTGCCACGGATTGGCCTGGCCGCCAAAGATTTTCGCAACTCCAGCCACCCAGACCAACCACCCAGAAAGTGGCAAGACAGCCCGCCGGCCCGGGCTGCCTTTGCCGTGCGCGGGTTAGCGCTACTGGCCCGGAGGCATCAGCACCGTGTCGATCATGTACACCGTCGCGTTTGCGGTGTGCACCCCGCCACACACCAAGCCCGCGTCGTTGACCCTGAGGTCGTTTCCTTGTCCGCTCACCGTCGAGTTAGCGCCCTGAAGGGTTGCGCGGGTGCCGTCGACTTTTGCTGGACTCAACTGGCCCTGCACCACGTGGTAGGTCAGGATGCTTTTGAGCAGCGGGGCGTCCGTCTTGAGCTTGTCAATCGTGGCCGCCGGGAGCTTGTCGAACGCGGCATTGGTCGGGGCGAACACCGTGTACTGGCCGTTGTTGAGGGTGTCGACGAGGTTCACGTTCGGGTTCAGCTTGCCCGATAGCGCCGAGGTCAGGGTGGTCAGCATCGGGTTGTTGGACGCCGCCGTCGCAACCGGGTCCTGCGCCATCCCGGCCACTGACCCCGGACCGCTGGGGTTCTGTGCTGCGTAAGCCGAGCACCCGGGTCCAACCAGGTCCGCCGCGGGGTCCGTCGTTGCGGACGTGGTGGCGGGTGCTGCCATGCTGCTGGTCGCAGGTTGTGCACTGGTGGTGCCCTGAGCCGCGGGTTTGTTGCTCGAACACCCCGAGAAGCCCACTATCGCGATCGCCGC
>Ga0210393_10001473_pt1 | contig 19714 bp, 16 predicted proteins | sample IncBWC27OmetaG_FD_160068 | JGI IMG/M metagenome (GOLD analysis project Ga0210393, IMG submission 160068) | Forest soil microbial communities from Barre Woods Harvard Forest LTER site, Petersham, Massachusetts, United States - Inc-BW-C-27-O ... | reverse complement strand
CCCGAGATCCTCGTGGAACGTGTCGGGATACCGCACGCGCACGCCGACCAACCGATCGCCCGACAGCACGTGGGTCGCGACCGTCCCTTGAATCGCCGACTCGAGCGCGCCGCGAATATCGTCGGCGCTCAGTGCGTAGTGCGCGGCCGAAGTGTTATCGACGACGACAGCCTGCTCCGGGATGCTCTCGACGATTCCATCGAAGACGTCCACCACGCCGTGAATCGAGCGCATCCGATTCGCCACCTGTCGCGCCGTCGCCTCGATCGTTTCCTGATCGGGCCCGAAAACCTTGACCTCGATCGGCTCCGGCACGCCCGAGAGATCGCCGATCAGGTCCTGCAGCACCTGCGAAAACTCGACCGAGACGCCCGGCACCGTGTTAAGGATGCGATCGCGAATGGAATCGATGACGGTGTCGATGTCGCGCGTGCGATCGTGTTTGAGCCGCACCGACATGTCGCCGCGATTCGATTCGGTCAGAAAGAATCCGAGCTGCGTGCCTGTGCGACGGCTGAACGCGACGACTTCCGGCGTCGATTTCAGGATCGATTGAATCGAGTCGAGCAGCGCCGTCGTGTCGGCCATCGTGCTCTGCGGCGGCGTGATGTAGTCGAGCACGAACGCGCCTTCGTCGAGCGGTGGTAGATAGTCAGTGCCGATATTGTTGTAAAGGAAATACGCGACGCTCAGTGCAACGATCGCGCCCGGAATCGCCAGCGCGGGAAAACGGACGACGGGTCGGATAGTCGTCAGCAATGCCGCCTGAACGCCGCGATAGATTCGTCCCTTTTCGCGCGCTCGACCGCGCAACCGCGAGATCGCCAGTTCCATTGCCGGCGTGAAGTAGATTGCGAGGATCAGCGAAATCGCCAAGCCGCCGCCGAGCGTCGCGGCCAGCGATCGAAAGAAAACGCCGGTCACGCCCGAGGTAAAGACCAGCGGCGCGAATACGACGATCACGGTCATCGTCGAAGCGAGCAGCGGACGCCGCAGGCTCTTGAGCGCCGCGTCCACGGCAATCGCCGCGGACTGGCCAGCCGCGAGCTCGCGATGGATCGCTTCGATCATCACGATCGCGTCGTCGATAAAAAGCCCGATTCCCGCCGCCAGCCCGCCCAGCGTCATCATGTTGAAGGTCAGCCCCGCGACCTTCATTACGACGAACGTGATCGCGACGGTGCACGGCACCACGACCGCCGCGACCAGCGCGCTCAGCGGGCTCATCGTGAATGCGAGCACCACCAGCACGGCCAGTGCGAGGCCGAGCACGATGGCGTCGCGCACGCTGTTGAGCGATTCGGCGACCAGGTCCGACTGATCGTACGAAATCGAGAACTGCACGTCGGGATAGCGCTGGCGAAACTGATCGAGGATTTGCCGCGCCTCGGCCGCGACCTGCTCGGTGCTGCCGCTCGGCCGCCGCGAGATTCCCACCAACACCGCAGCGCCGTTCTCCGACGCGGCGCGAATGTAGTCTTCCTGGATTCCCAGTTCGACCGAGCCGACATCGCTCACGCGGATTGGCTGGCCGCCGGTCGCACCGATCGGCACGGCGGCAATCTGATCGGCCTGATGCAGATCGGTCGTCACCACCGTCAGCAGCATCCGATGCGATTCGTTCATGCGTCCCGCCGACGCGATAATGTTGTTCTTCGCGAGCCCTGCGACGACGTCGCTCGGCGACATCTCATGCTGCAGGATCCGCGCCGGATCGAGCCGCACGACGAACTCGCGATTCTTGCCGCCGATTACGCCGACCCGGTAGGTCCCGTCGATTCGATGCAGGCTCGGAAGCAAATCGTAGTTCACGATGTCGGTCAGTTCGGGCAGGCTGCGAACCTTCGAGCTCAGACTGAGTTCGACGATCGGAAACGTTCCGGTCGTCAGCAGCACAGCGTCGACCGACGTGTCGCTCGGCAACTGCGAGCGCGTATGCGCGATTGCGGCGTTCAGCAGCTGGAAACTGACTTGCGGGTCCGCGTCCTCGCCAAACGTGACGTCCACTTCAGTGCTGCCGCGCGTCGTCGTCGACCGAACCAGCGACACTCCGGGCACGGTGTACACGTCTTCCTCGAGCGGGCGCGTTACCGACGCCAGCATCTGGTCGGCGGGCAGATCGCCGCTGTCGGCGAGAATCGTCGCGCGGCGGAACGTCATCTCGGGAAATACCGCGCTCGGAATCGTGCGCGCCAGTATGACGCCGAGCACGCTCGCCGCCAGCACCGACAGCACAGCGAGGGTCGAACTGCGCCGCGTCATTGATTTCCCTGCGCCACACGCACGCCGAGGCCGTCGGACAGGGCGTAGCCGCCCGAAGTGACGACCAGGTCGCCGACCTTGATGCCGTCGGTCACCTGAAAGCGATCGCGATCGCGCAGTCCCACCTTGATGTTCGTGCGATGCGCCTTGCCGTCGGCGCCGATTACAAACACGTGGTATTGATCGACGCCCTGATCCTGAAACAGTGCCGCAGCGGGAACCACGATCGCATCCGGCACATTCGCCGTCTCGATACGCACCTCAACCGGCGCGCCCGCTTCGGCGATTCGCTCGGTGCCGGTGAAATTCGTCCGCACCGACGAAGTGCCGCTCGCAGTATCGAAATTCGGAAGGATCGCGTCGATGCGCGCGGGAAACTCGACGCCCGGGCGAAACGGCGTCGTCACCGTCGCGGCCATCCCGGGCCGCACCAGCGATAGCTGGCTCATCGGTACGGAAGTATCGACGTAGAGACTCGCAGGATCGATCAGATCGGCCAGCGTATCGAGGTCGGCGACCATCTCGCCGCTGGTGACCGGCGGCTGCGCGACGATGCCCGCGTCCGGCGCGACCACCGGTATGCCACCACTGCGGCTGCGATCGTAACGGCCGACCGACGCGCTCAGGCCCGGCGCGTCGGCCGGATCGATCTTGCGCGCGACCGCAAGCCCGGCCTCCGCCGCCTCGATCTCGCGATTGACCACATGCGCGACGACCTGTCCCTTGCGCACCGAGTCGCCGGTCGTGAGTTTCATGCCGACTACGCGCCCCGCAGTCGGCGCACGAATGATCACGTGATGCGTCGCGACCGTCTTGCCGAGCAGATGGATCTCGCTCGACATCGGATGCACTTCCGCGCGCGCCGCGCTCACCAGCAAGACCGGATTGACCGGCGCCGAGTCTTCTTCGGCAGCTTTCTTTTCGCCGCCGCATCCCGCGAGCAACGCTGTCGCCATCGCGAGCGCGAAAATCGCGACCGCGCGACGGTCCGCACCGGTGCGCTGCTTCATTGGATTCGGCCGAAGAGCAGGTTGGTCTCCGCCACCGCCTCGCGCGCGTTGAATTCATCGTCGGGCCGCTGGAGCTTCAATTGCTCGGCTTGCTGATAGGCGTCGAGCACCTCGAGCATCGTCGCCGATCCGCCGCCAAGAAACCGCGTCCACGTCAGCGCGAAGTTGTCGTCCGCGGTCGGCTGCGCGCGCGACAGAATTTCGAGCTGGCGCTGCGCCTGGTCGTAGCGCAGCGACGCGTCCGCGACTCGCCGCTTAAGAATGTACTCGGTCTCGCGGGCTTGCGCGGTCGCCGAATGCTTTTTGGCCTTGGCCTGGTCGATGTGCGACGAAATCAGCCCGCCGTCGAACAGCGGCATCGACACGACGCCGTCATACGAGCCGCCAAAGTTGTGCGCGGTAGTCGCGGGCGGGTCGACGCCGACGAATCCGGTGGTGAACGCGACCTGGAAAGTCGGCAGACGTTCGGCCTTCGCCGCGTCGATTTGCGAACTCGCCGAGGCGATCGCGCGTTGCGCCGCCTGCATCACGGGACTCTGCGCGATATCGCCGGTCGGCTTCGGCGGCAGTCCGCTTAGCTGCTCGATGTCGAGATCGGGCTGATTCGGCTCGCCAATCAAAATGCCGAGCGTCGCGGTCGCGCGCTCGATATTGCCGCGCGCAACGTCGAGTGCGAGTTCGGTGCTGTCGCGCGCGGTGCGGAATTTCAGCACGTCGTTGGTGATGACGCGTCCGCTCTTTTCGAGGTGCTCGATAGTCGTGACGTAGCGCGTCAGGCGCTCGAGGCTCGCCTGCAAATCGCGTTGCGCCTCGCGCGCGCGGAGCAAATCGTAGTACGCGATCGACGTATCGAACACGATCTGAGCCCGTGCCGCTGCGACCCCCAGCCGCGACGCTTCGCTCACGTACTCCGCCGCGCGCAGGCGAGCCTGCCGTCGCCCCCAATCCCACGCTGTGTAATCCAGGGTCAGCATGCCGGCCGAAAGCCCGCGATTCGTGACGACTTCATTGTAACCGGGCGCCTGGTAGTACTCCGCGCCCGCGCCGACGGTCGGGAACAACGGCGCGCGCTGCTCGCGCACGTGCGCGACGCTCATATCGCTCGCCGCGGCGGCGACGTCGACCGACGGCGCGAGGTGCAGCGCGCGATCGATCGCGTCGGACAGAGTAATGGTCGCGGCGGATGCTATCGACGTCCAAGTGAGGATCGCCGTAGCAAGCACGGCCGCAGAAATGTGGCGGCGAGTTGGCTCCATTGCGCGAAAGAGTAACAGCGGTCCGCGAACGGGCCAAATTAACGGAAATTAATTTACTAAACGAAAGTTAATCTAGCTGTGAATGCCGGCTAGCGCAGCGGCGTGGTTCCTTTGTTCGGATCCTCGGCGTAGCGGGCCAATGTTACGACGAATGCGGTGCCGCCGGTTGGGAGATTTGCCGCCGCGATGTCGCCGCCGTGTGCGCGTGCAATTTCGCGGCAGAGACTCAGGCCGAGGCCGCTGCCTTCGCCGGGCGATCCGGCGCCGCGGAAAAATCGATCGAAAATATGCGGCAGCTCCGCCGGATGGATTCCCTCGCCGCTGTCGGCGACGCGGAGAATGGCGCGGGTCGGATCGCTCTTAAGGCCCACGTCGATCGATCCGCCAGCCGGCGTGAACTTCAGCGCGTTGTCGAGCAGGTTCACGATGAGGCGGCGCAGATGCCCCTCGTTGCCGTTGACGAAAACGTCCTCCGGCGCGTCGACCTTCAGCTTCAGATCGCGCGCCTGTGCCAGCGGCCCGACAGTCGCCGCGATCTCGCTCAACAGCGCGCGCAGATTCAGCTTGTGCCTATCGACCATCGTTTCGCCATTGAGCCGCGACAGCATCAGCAGCTCGTCGGCAATCCGACACAGCGACAGCGCCTCGCGATGCGCCGCGCCGAGGGCAGCGCGATTCTGTTCGGGCGTGCGTTCGCGCGCGAGCGCTACCTCCAGCCCCGTGCGCAACACCGCCAGCGGCGTCCGCAGTTCATGCGCCGCATCGGACGCGAACCTGCGCTCGGTCGCCGACGAGCGTTCGAGCCGCTCGAGCAGCGAATTTATTTCCGTCGTGAGCCGCGCGACTTCATCTTTCTCCGGCGGCACCGTCAGCCGCGAGCTCAGGTTGGTCGGCCCAATCGCGTCGAGCTCCGCAGTGACCGATTCAATCGGCCGCAGGGCGCGGCCCGCCAGCAGGTAGCCGCCGCCGACGCATAGCAGCAACAAAATCGGAACCATCAGCAGCAGCAGGTTGCGCAGGTTGGCGACCGATTCCTCGACCAGACCCGCCTGCACCCCGCTTTGCAGGTACGCGAGCTGGCCGTTGTACATCAACGGCACGACCGCGAATCTGAACACGTGGTTGCCGACGATCGCCGGATGCGTCGGCAGCCGCGTATCAAACGGCGGCGGGATCGTGTGGATGTCGCCGAAGTTTCCGACTTCGCTATGCGCCGTGACGATTCGCACGCGCCGCCCCGGCCCAATGTCTGTCTCGAGGCTCAGCCGCTGCAGGATTCCGGTCGCGCTCGACGCGCCGCCGCGCTCGATTTGATCGGCGGCGTTCTGCGCTTCTTCCAGCAGCGCCGCATCGAGCGCGCTGAACTGCTGACGCTCGAAAAGTTTTACGACGGCGATCGCCGCGACCAGCAGAATCGCGGCCAGCACCGCGGCCCAGTAAATGGTTAGCCTGAGTCTGATCGTCATGAGCGGCGAGCGCGCGGCGCGCGCGGTGTCATTCCGCGCGCATCGTGTAGCCGACTCCGCGCACGGTCACTATCAGCGAGCGATCGGCGCGCGGATCGATCTTCTGCCGCAGCCGATTAACGAATACTTCGATCAGGTTGGTCAGTGAGCTGTAGTTCGAATCCCACACCGTCTCGGCGATCATGTCGCGCGTCACCACCTGCCCGGCGTTGCGCATCAGCAGCTCGAGCAACATCTTTTCCTTGGGCGACAGGTTCAAACTGTGCTCGCCGATTTTCGCGCGGCGCTTGACGGTGTCGAATTCGAGATCGCCAACCTTGAGCGTGGTCGAGGCCGGCGTTCGTGGACGCCGCGCCAACGCCTTGATTCTCGCCACCAGCTCGGCGAATGCGAACGGCTTGGTCAGGTAATCGTCGCCGCCGCCGTCAAGTCCCGCCACGCGCTCGTCGAGCGCGCCGCGCGCGGTGAGAATCAACACGGGAGTGTGGTTGCCCGCCGCGCGCATCTCGCGCAGCAGATCGAGCCCGCTCTTCCCCGGCAGGCCAAGGTCGAGCACGATCAGATCGAGCGCGCCGCGCGCGATAATCGGCTCCGCCGCCTCGGCACTCCCCGCGACCTCCACCGCAAAGTCCTCCTCGACCAGACCCTGCTTGACCGAGTTAGCCAGCCGGGCCTCATCCTCGATCAGCAATATCCGCAATGCGTTCATACCCCTCGATGCTGCCACGCCGCCGCCCCCAAAAAAAGCAGCCGTCACAAGATGGCGAGCGACAGGACTCCAGCGGCTACCAGCGCGCCGGCCCAGATTGTGTCGAGGTTTATCCAGGCGCTACGCAGAATCGTCAGGCCGATCCATTCGTAGACCAGGATCGCGATTAGCCCGGTCATCGCGATCATCGCCCCGGTATGCACCAGCACGACCGCTGTCGCTTGCCCGACCGTGAATGCTCCGCAGACGGCGGCCATCTGGTGTGCATGCGCGGAGCTCGGCGTCATCCCAATCAAGATCGGGAACAGCATCAGGCCGGCGCCGTGCGCGGACGCCATCAGGAACGACCACAGCGCTAGCTCCTGCGCGTTCACCCGCATCGCGACCCATCGCGGATGCGCGTGCGGCCACACGAATCGAAACAGTCCGAACAGGATTAGAGCGGCCGCACCTACCGGCCGCAGATAGTCAATCGCGAAGAACAGCCGCAGCCCGCCGATAATTGCGACGACCGCGGCGATCGACGCCAGGTGTCCCACGGCGATTGGACCGAGCGCCCAAACGACTTTCGAGCGCCGCTGCTCCTGCAATCCCAGCGCGACCGCGAAGAGCCAGCCCATCGACGGATCGATTCCGTGATACGCGCCGAGTGCCGCGACCACTATCCACGGCCACGCGGAGGTCACGGATAGCAGAACGAATCGGACGACGAGTCGCCGCCTTCGAGACGAATCTGATGGGGTCGCTCGCCGTCGAAGGTCGTGAAGAAATTCGGATCGATCGTCATGCCGCCCGCCGGCGCGCAATCGATCTTCGCGACCCAGCCGCGCACGCCTTCCGGGTAAAACTGCGCATCCCACGCGCCGTACAGCGAGTTCGATATGTAGATGCGCCGGCCGTCGCGGCTGAGCTCGATCATCTGCGATGCGCCGTTGAGCGGCCCGCTTTTCGGATGCTTCCCGTGCGATACGATTCCGCCCAAACGTACGCTGCCAGTCTCCCGCGGCTTGAACGGGTCGCTCACGTCGTACTGCTTCAGGTCACCGGTGCCGAAACACGCGACGTACAGAAATTTGTCGTCGAGGCTCAGGTTGATGTCGGTAATCAGCGGAGGCACCGCCTTGAACGGCTTGAGCGCGGGCGGCAGCAGGCTTTCATCGGCGGGCTCGGCGGGGATTTCGATCACCTTGCGAATTTTCCAGTCGCCGCTGTCGCGATACCACAGCCAAATCGAGGCCGACAAATCCTTGGTCGAGATGACCACACCGACGAAGCCGAAAGTCTTGGTCGGATCGTGCGATGGCCGCAACTCGAGCGCCATTTGGTTCTCGGCGCCGACGTCGAGCGACTTCAAATGCCGCCGGTTGCGCAGATTCCAGACATGAATCGCATGCCCGTACTGGTTGCCGAGCAGCAATTCGGGCACGACGCCGTTTTCGATCATGTTCGGGGTGCCCCATTCGCTGGTGACGGCCACGTCCCACCCAAGATGCCACCAGAAATCGTAGGCGAACCGCTGCGGGCCGCGATCGACTTCCCATCGGCCGAGCACGTCGAAGCTCTCGTGGTCGAGCAGGAATATTCCGCCCGGTCCGTCGCCGCTCGGCGAGCCCAGCGCGCTGACGTAAATCGCGTCGGGACCGCAATGCACAGTATGCGGCCGGCTGTAGCCCGCGCGCGACGCTATCTCCTCGGCCTCGATTGTCTTCACCAGCTTCGGACTTCGCGGATCAGGCTTGGTGTCGAAAACGTAGATGCGCGACGAGCGCAACCCCGGCACCAGCAGGTAGCGCCGCTCTATATGAGGATGCGGTGCATACGGACACAGTGCAGCGCTGCACGCGTTCCAGCCAAAGTGATGCAACTCGTCGCCGGCATTCGGGACCTCAGCGCGCCCGACCACTTGCGAGTAAGTAGTTGATTTGGGATCCAGATCGAGCACGCACAGCGCGTCATGCTTGCCGTTGCTCGCCGTCGGATTGAAGGTGACGACGTAACCGAGCTGCTCGCGCGGCGCCTGCATCGCCATTCGCGCCGACGGGTAGAATGTCTGATCGGGTTTCCACAGCGCCATGAACTTGCACCGCCTTCAGCAGGATGTCCCAGACCGTACTCAACCCGTCCAATCTCAAGCAAGCCCCCACAGAGTCGAGCAGGAAGCAGTTGCCCTGTTCGCGGCGGCTTGATGTAACATCGGCCCATGGAAGACAAAGTTGTCCTTTACGAAAAGCACGACCGCATCGCCAAGGTCACCCTCAACCGCCCGCGTTACAAGAACGCGCAATCGCGGCGGCTACTCGAGGAAATGGACGCCGCCTTCGCCGAGGCCAACGCCGACGACGACGTCCGCGTCATCATACTTGCCGGCGCGGGCGAAAATTTCTGCTCCGGCCACGATCTCGGCACGGCCGAGGAGAAGGAAGACCAGGCGCGCCGCCCGTTTCCCAAGGGTGTGCGCGGCGAGTATGCGCGCTCGCGCCAGATGTTCCTCGACAACACTCTCCGATGGCGTGATCTCGACAAGCCGACCATCGCGCAAGTGCAGGGCCTGTGCATCTTCGGCGGCTGGATGTTCGCGGCCGCGATGGATCTGGTCGTCGCGTCGGACGACGCCAAGTTCCTGCCGTCTCTGCTGCAGTACTTCTCGATTCCATGGGACATGCCGCCGCGCAGGGCGAAGGAAATTCTCTTTCAGAGCCGCTTCGTCGACGCCGAAGAGGCCGCACGCCTCGGCTTCGTCAACATCGTCGTGCCGCGCGCCGAGCTCGAGGCCGAGACGATGGCTCTCGCGAATCGAATCGCCGAGAGCGACCGCTTCACGCTGCGGATGGTCAAGTGGGCAGTGAATTCCGCGCAGGACGCGATGGGCTTCAGCACCGCGATTCGCAACGCGCATTCGCATCACATGGTGCTCGGCATCGGCGGTGTGATCGCCAGGTCGCAAGGCAAGGAACTTCCGAAGCGGATGCCGGGCGTCGAGCAGGCGTTGAAGAAAATACAAAAAAAATAATTCGCCCGAAATTATTGGACATTAACGTCTCCGCAAGGCCGTTTGTGGACGAAGTGATTCGTGTCGATTTCCAAAACGAGTCACACTTGAAGTGTGACGACGTTGATTCGACAACTGAGCCGCGCAGCCGTTGCAGCATGCCTCGTATGCTCGTTCGCAGCGACCGGCCACAGCGCGGAGGAAAGTCCGTCTCCATCGCCCGCTCCATCACCGGCGGCGATACCTCCTTCCGCCTCGATGAGCGACGCGGAGTCCGGCGTGCGGATGCCACCGCTGGCGCATCGAATTGTCGGCGCCCAATTTGATCTTATCGCGGCCGACGGCGACTCTTTCACGAAGATCGGCTCGCGACTCGGTGAGGCTCCCCGGGTGCTGGCTCAAGAAAACGGAAAGCAGGTAGGCGACCGGCTCCATGCCGGCGACACCGTTCATATCGACAATCGGCACATCGTCTCGTTCGAAGGAACCGATTTGATCGAAGTCAACCTGCCGCAGCGGATGCTCTTTCGTTTCAAAGACGGCCGCGTGAACGGCGTGTACCCGGTCGCGATAGGGCAACCCGGCAAGCAGTGGCAGACTCCGACAGGGTCATTCACTGTGATCCAGATGAAAGAGAACCCGACCTGGCGCCCGCCCGCATCGATTCAGCGCGAAGAGGAAGAGCAGGGCAAGGACGTTATCGACGAGATCGAGCCCGGTCCCGACAACCCGCTCGGCAAGTACTGGATCGGCTTGAGCTTCCCCGTCGTCGGCATTCACGGCACCAATCATCCCGTCAGCGTATACAGCTACCGGACCCACGGATGCGTTCGGTTGCATCCGGACGATATCGAAGCGTTGTTCAATACCGTCGATCTGAACGATCGCGGCGAGACCATTTACGTCCCCCTGATGCTTGCTCGGTCTGACGACGGGCACATCTTCCTCGAGAGCGAAAAGGATATCTACGGCAGGGGCACCCCCGGAATTGACGGTGTGCGGGCTCTTGCGCGGGCCGATGGAATTGATAACCTAATCGACTGGAATCGAGCAGGGGAAGTCGTAACTGACCAGGATGGAATTGCGCGCGATGTGACGGCGACGTCCGAGCGCGCAGGGGGAGCGCCAGCAGATACTGTTGCGGCGACAGAAGTTGAGAGAACAGCCACTGTCACAGACGGAGTCACGCCGGCCGGACTTATCGCGACGGCGCTTCCTCCAGATTAGCGCAGTTGCCGCGGCGCAACTCGCCATTCCCGCCGTCGCGCTCGCACGCACCACAGTCCAGCTTCGACGCCGCTCGCTTAAGTTCTATGCGCTGCATACTGGCGAGAGCCTGCAGACGACTTACTGGGAAAACGGACAGTACATCCCCGAAGAGCTCAACCGCATCAACTACATCCTGCGCGATTTCCGCGCCAACGAAATCAAACCGATCGATCCCGCGCTGCTCGACCTGCTGACGCGAATCCAGCATCGACTGGGCACGTCGGAAGCGTTCCAGGTGATTTCCGGATACCGCTCGCCTCTGACCAATGCGATGCTTCACGCCAACAGCGAAGGCGTCGCGGTCCACAGCCTCCATATCGAAGGCAAAGCGATCGATATTTCCGTCCCCGGCCGCAACCTCGCGCAGTTGCGCGGTGCCGCCCTGGCGCAGCAGTCCGGCGGCGTCGGCTACTACCCGAAGAGCGGCTTCGTCCACGTCGATACCGGCCGCGTCCGCTTCTGGTAAATTCTTAGTCTCGTTTTGCACGAGTTCCGTCTGATTCGAGCGCGGCGGCGTTTGGATGCGAACGCGGAATGGAATCGCGTGCTCAGTGAAGACGAACCGACCTAGCGCGCTATCTTCCCGGCATTGCAGGATCAACTGAACTGTCGTATCGCGAGCAGAAAAATGAACCTTTTAGAATCATTCAACAAGCGCCGGCGTAAGAAGCGTTTTCTGAAAATCTTCGGCCTATGGGGCAGTCACGCAGCAGTGAATTTCGTCCTCGACTCACCGCTAGCAAAGCCTTGGGAGAAGGACGTACTTTGTCTAGTTACACACCTGCAGAGCTTCGAAACATTATTTACACGCTTTACGCTGAGTGATGTCGGCCTACTTATAAATCGCTACTACGAGTTGATTGCTGAAGCCGTTATGTCCTCTGAGGGCGACGTCAACCAGTTTTGCGGTCCTGAAGTTATCGCGCATTATGGTCTTATTGTACCTATCAAAGAAGCGTCTCTAGCGACTTTAGCCGGAGCATTTCGAGAGATTGGACTCACATTAGAATCCGAATTCCAAGTACAGTTCGGCACGGGCCTGTGCCGTGGAACAATAATATACGGATCGTTTGGATCTTCGCGACGTAGCGCATTTACTGCTTTCGGTCCCCCGGTAATATGTGCTCAGAGACTCGCATTGCTAAATTCCACATTCAACATCTGCGAGTCAGCGAATAAGGGTGTGGTACTCGCTGGAGACGATTCGATCTCAGTTCATAGCCACTGGGTTCCAAAATAAGCGAGTTGCTGGACGTGCGTCGGTTGCCACAACTGGTGAGCACGATACGGCAGGGGCGCTGGCCAATCGATATCTCAACAGTCGCAACCTGCATATTTTCTGGCTAGAATTCGCACCATGCCTATCAGTGTCGCGCAATCGCCCCTCGAACTTATCGGCAATACCCCCGTCGTGCGGCTCAATCGCATTCCCGGCAAGGACGACGCCGAAATATGGGCGAAACTCGAGAACTTCAATCCCGGCGGCAGCGTTAAGGACCGAATCTGCCTCGCGATGGTCGAGGCGGCCGAGAAATCCGGCCAGCTGAAGCCCGGCGATACTATTGTCGAGCCGACGTCCGGCAATACCGGAATCGGCCTCGCGTTGGTCGCCGCGGTGAAGGGTTACAAGCTGATTCTCACGATGCCCGACACGATGAGCGAAGAGCGGCGCTCGTTGCTGGTCGCTTACGGCGCGAAGCTGGTGCTGACGCCGGACACGCGCGGGATGCATGGCGCGATCGCCAAGGCCGAAGAGCTGTGCCGCGAAAATCCGGGCTACTTCATGCCGCAGCAGTTCAGCAACGCCGCCAATCCCGACATTCATTATCGATGCACCGGTCCCGAGCTGCTCGAGCAGTTCTCGCGTATCGACGCGTTTGTCGCGGGAGTCGGCACGGGCGGCACGATTACGGGCGCCGGTCATTACCTGCGCGAGCATCTCAACAAAAAGATATTGATCGTCGCCGTCGAGCCCAAGAACTCGCAGGTGTTGTCGGGCGGCGAGCCCGGCTTCCACAAGATCCAGGGAATCGGCGCGGGCTTCGTGCCGAGCAATCTCGACACCAAGGTCTACGATGAAATAATTCCCGTCAGCGACGAGGATGCGACGCTGTTCTCGCGCCGCCTCGCGCGCGACGAGGGCCTGTTGGTCGGCATCTCGTCCGGCGCCAACTGCTGCGCCGCTTTGCAGATAGCCCGCAGGCTCGGCAAGGGCAACGTGGTGGTCGCGGTTTTCTGCGACACCGGCGAGCGCTACCTGACGACAGATCTTTTCCAGGCCGAGGGAATTTGACGGCGAGTCATACGATGGACGCGACGCTGGACAACAAGCTTGACCGGATGCGCGCGATGTTCGCACCGATGCGCAATCTTATCGTCGCGTTCTCCGGCGGTGTCGATTCCACCTTTGTGCTGAAGGTCGCTCACGACGTGCTCGGCGATTCTGTGCTCGCGCTGACCACTACTTCGCCGACGATGCCCGATGAGGATCGCGAGTCCGCGCTCGCGATGGCACGCCTGATTGGCGCGCGTCACCTGCTGGTCGAATCCAACGAGCTCGAGATTGCCGGCTACGCGGCGAATCCGCTCAACCGATGCTACCTGTGCAAGCACAACCTGTTCACGGTTTGCGAGGCGAAGGCCGGCGAGCTTGGAATCGACGAAATCGTCGACGGCCTCAATCTCGACGACCTGCACGACTATCGCCCCGGGATGCAGGCCGCGACCGAAAAGCGCGTGCGTCATCCTCTCGTCGAAGCCGAGATGACCAAGGCCGACGTGCGCGAGCTGTCGCGCGCGATGGCGTTGCCGACCTGGGATCGTCCCGCATCGCCGTGCCTGTCGTCGCGCTTTCCGTACGGCACCGAAATAACGCCCGACGGGCTCAGGAAGGTTGCGGGGGGTGAGAAGCTGCTTCATTCGATGGGATTCGCGGTTGCGCGCGTGCGCTACCATGGCGACGTCGCGCGGCTGGAGCTCGAGCAGAGTGAGATCGCGCGCGTCTTCGAGCCGGCTATCCGCGAGACGATCGATCGCGAGTTCAAGAAGATCGGCTTTCGATTCGTCGCGATCGATCTGAAGGGCTTTCGCTCCGGCTCGCTCAACGAAGGCCTCGTCGCGAAAGCGCCAGCGCCGGTGGGTTCCACTCGCCCGCCACGCGATCAAGCCTGAGCTTTATGGCCGGCGGCGCAATCGGCGATTCGTCGCGGCGCAGTGACGGTCGCTCATCAGCTGCGTCGGTGCGGCCACACGACGGCGCTGGCGGCCTCCCGTTCGCCGTAGTTGCCGCTATAGCCACCGCGGTGATGTTCGAGCTTTCGGGCGCGGATCCCCGGCTATTCCCATTTGCATTGTTGGCCCCGCTGCCGATCCTCGCAGTCGCGCCGGAAATCCGCACCGAAACGGCGGCGCAGCTGGCATTCCTCGCCTTTCTGATCGGCAATCTCGTAACATGGGGCGGCGAGAGTTTCGCGGTGCCGCTGATGACGATGCTGGCGTCGCACGTTGTGGGCGCCGTGATTTTCGCGGTGTTCGTGGCATGCGCGGCAGAGGCGACGCGGCGATGGCCGGGGTGGCTGGCCGCGCTAGTCTTCCCGACCTTTGAGGTCGCCTTCTATTTCACTCTCGCGCTCGAATCTCCGCACGGCACGTGGGGCAGCCCCGCTTACTCGCAAGTCGATTTCCTGGAGTTCGTGCAGACGGCGTCGTGGCTCGGCATGTGCGGCGTCATGTTCATCATGTCGCTGCTGCCATCGGGGCTTGCGGTCGCCTGGTATCGGCGTCGATGGAACATGGACTGGAGGACTCCCGCGATTATGGGGCTCAGCGTTTTCGCGGTGGCGATCCTGCTGGGATGGATTCGCGTGATCCTCGCTCCCACGAAGCCGTCGGTGCGCGTCGCGATGGTTGCCAGCGAGAACCTGATACCGGAGTCCGAGTCCACTGATGCGACCGACGCTGCCGATGTGATGACGCAGTACGCGAAGCTGGTGCGCCAGGTCGCCGTCAATGGCACTCAGGTCGTTGTCCTGCCCGAGAAGATCATCGGCGTTGCGCCGGACTACGAATGGGACGTCGTGCAGGGGTTCCAGCGAATCGCGAGCTTGTCGCACGTGTGGCTGGTGGTCGGAATCAACCAGATCGGACGCACGCCGAAGAGAAATGTCGCCATCGTGATCGATCCCGACGGCAAGATCGTCGCGGCGTACGCCAAGCATCATCTCGTGCCGAGTCTCGAATCGGATTACAAGCCCGGCTCGAAGCCGGCAATCTTCGACGCGCCATGGGGCCGCACCGCCGTGCTGATTTCGCAGGACCTGGATTTCCCGGCGACCGCGCGCGAACTCGCGGCCCATGACGTGCGCATCGTGTTGGCGCCAGCCTCGGATTGGACGGGCTCGGAACTCATTCATCAGCAAATGGCGGTCGTGCGCGGCGTCGAATTCGGCTTCTCGCTTGCGCGTGCGGCGCGCGGAGGCATTCTCTCGGCGAGTTGTTCCCGCGGCAAAGAGATAGCGGCGCGCGCGCCCATACACACCGAAGACACGACTCTCACCGCCGATATTCCGCTCGGCACGGGCAGCACGCTTTATTCGCGCACTGACGACTGGTTCGGCCATCTCTGCCAGATTTTCGCGATCCTGCTGCTGATGCGGCTGGGCGTGACGCTCTGGTACGCCGAGCAAACGCGGCGCCGCGGCGCGGCTAAGCGCATAAAACCGGTCGGCGTTGTGTCGGTCGATTTGCGCAAGCCCGATGAGCCGCTCGAACAACCGCAGGCGGAAGGGGAGATCTATCGCCCGCCTCCGCGCACCCGCGACCAGTCTTGATCCGGTGCGAAATGCGCTTGATCCAATCCAACGAAACCTCTAAATCTGCGGCGCGCGCATCGTTCAAGCCACAAGGAACAAATGATGTTGAAGTTTGAGGAAATCGATCTCGATCGCATGGTCGAAGAAGTTCTCGCTGGAAAAGAAATGGCGCGCGAGACCGCGGCGGCAATCCTCAATTGCCCCGATGAACGGCTTGCCGACTTGCTGGCCGCGACGCGCCGCGTGCGCGAGGCCGCCTTCGGACGCCGCGTGAAAATTTGCATGCTGCGCAACGCGCAGAGCGGCATCTGCCCCGAGGATTGTTCGTACTGCTCGCAATCGAAAATCTCGAAGGCCGAAATCCCCGTTTACAAAATGCAAAGCGTCGCCCAACTGATCGAGGGCGCTCGCATCGCGGTCGAAAGCGGCGCGCGCCGCTACTGCATGGTCTGCAGCATGCGCGGGCCCGCGCGCCACGACGTCGAGCATCTCGGCGAGGCCTGCGATCGAATCCGCGCGGAGTTGCCGCACCTCGAGCTATGCCTGTCGATTGGACTGATGAATCGCGATCAGGCGGACGAGCTCAAGAGCGCGGGCGCCGGCTGGATAAATCACAACCTCAATACGAGCCGCCGCTTCTACCCGGAGATTTGCACGACGCATACCTACGACGATCGCATCGAGACGATTGAGAATGTACGCGCGGCGGGCCTGTCGACCTGCTCGGGCGGAATCATCGGGATGGGCGAGACTGACGACGACATTATCGATCTCGCGTACTCGACCCGGCGCCTCGCGATCAATTCGGTGCCGCTGAATTTTCTGCATCCGATCAAGGGCACCCCGCTCGAATCGCAGCGCGCGCTCACGCCCGAGAAATGTCTGAAGGCAGCGTGCCTGTTCCGCATTCTGAATCCGCGCAGCGAGGTTCGAGCGGCAGGCGGCCGCGAGCTGAACGTCGGCGCGCGCCAGGCCGATCTGTTCAACGCGGTGAATTCGATTTTCGTAAATGGCTACCTGACGACCGCCGGCTGGGACTGGGCGCGCACGCGCGAATTGATCGAGCGCGCCGGCTACGAACCCGAGCAGGCGTAGCCGGCTATTTCCGCGCGGCGATAATCGCTTCGACGATCGCCAAATCGGACGGCGTCGTGATCTTGAGGTTCGCGGTTGAGGCTTCCACCACCTCGACGCGAACGCCCGTGCGCTCGACCAGGTCCGCGTCGTCGGTCGCGGCGATTCCTTCGCTCACGGCGCGTCGATGCGCCGCGACCAGCGCGTCGCGCCGAAATGCTTGCGGCGTTTGCGCCTGCCACAATTCCGCTCGCGCGACTGTCGCAACGATTGCGGCGTCGGCGACGCGCTTCAGCGAGTCGGACACCGGTATCGCCGCGATCGCGCCGCCGGCTCGGACTGCAGCCGCGATGCACGCCTCGAAAATATCAGGCGTCGCCAGCGGCCGCGCCGCGTCGTGAACAATCACCAGCGCGCTCTCCGAACTCGTCAACTCAAGCGCGATGCGCACTGAGTCCTGACGTTCGTTACCGCCCGGCGTAATCTTGACGGGCACGGCAAGCCCGGCGGCCGCAGTTTCGGCACGCGCGACACTTTCGAATCCCTCGGGCACCGCGATCACGACTTCGCCGATCGACGTAACCTGCGCGACTGCACGCAGCGAATAGGAGAGCATCGTGCGGCCGCCAATTTTCACGAACGCCTTGGGCGCGCCCGATCCAAGCCGCACGCCACTGCCCGCCGCAACGATGATAGCTGAAGCGGTCAATTCATCGCCGTTCGAGGCGGCGCGGCGCCTGCGCTTGCGATAAAGCTCGCGATCGTTCCGATCACGGCGACGTCAACGTGCCCGGCAGTGGCGTATTCTGCCGGTCCCGATTTACCCGCGCCCGCGATGAACAGATGGTTGAGCGCGGGCAGCGAATCGACCTGCACCTTCGCGTCGCCCTTGAGCCCGTCTTGCCAGACGCGGATATCCTCGTCGATCACCTGATAGTCGCGCCCACCATGAATAATCAGGATCGGCAGGTCGAGGCTGCGTGCGATCGCGACCTCATCGCGTGCGTCGAGATCATAGTAGTACGACGCAGGCGCGCCGAAAAAAAATTGCTTCGGCGGCATCTTGTGCGCCGAGATTTCATCGGCCTGGCGCTCGAGCTGCGCAAGCTGCTCTGGCGACGCCTGACCCAGGTATCGCAGTTGCTGAACGATTGTCGCCGGCAGCTTGCGGCCGAGCGGCGCGAGCAGCACGATTCCCGCAACGTCGTGCGCCTTCTCCGCGACTTCCGGCGCCATCGTCGCACCGAGGCTGTGCCCCACGACGAAAATCCGGTTGCGCGCGACCTCCGGTCGGCCGCGCAGCAGCTTCACCGCCGCGACGCCGTCATGGATGACCTCTTCTTCCACCGTGGTTTTCTGCGGATCGAGCGTCTTGTACGCGTAAGTGCGCTTGTCGTATCGGAGCACGACGATTCCTCGCGAGCTCAGCCCTTCCGCCAGATCCTTGAAGACGTGATTGGCGCCGATCGTCTCGTCGCGATCCTCCGGGCCCGAACCCGCCAGCAACACGATTCCCGGGAAAGGACCGCTGCCCGCTGGAATCGTCAGGGTGCCCGGCAGCTTCCACGGATCTTCACCGACGGTCACGGCCTCCGAACGGAACTTCGCCGCGTCGGCATAGGGCGGCGAGGTCGCCGGTTGCGACGCACCCGATTCAGTCATCGGTCTGAAGTACAGTCCGGCGATTTCGTTGGTCTGCGGCCTGATCGCCACGGTCGAGAGCAGCTTGCCGTGCTCGAACATCACGGCGACGGTGAACACTATGGTTCCCGCCAACTGGCCGCGCGATATGACTTTCCAATTTTCGAGATTGCCTTCGCTGGCGATAATCTGCGACCAGACCGCCGATAGTTGATCGGCGGAGAGCTGCTGCTTCATCGTGGGATCGAAATGCTCCGTCGCCTTGGTGAAGCGACGGTCGCGCAGCGCGGTGAAAAGATCGTCGACGCGAGAGTTAGTGATCGCATTCGCTGGACGCGATCCGGCCATGACCGACCCGAGCACGAGAAGTGCCATCAGCAGAAGTATTCGCGTTCGCGGTTTCGCCATGTCCGCGAGATTCGCATACGGAATCCTTGCCTTCAACAACATCCGCCGTCTGGCCGCAGGAATGATTGCCGTGGCATTCAATTCGAAGCGCCGCCGGCGCTCCCGATGAAACTCGCGATCTTTTCGATCACCGACGCGTCGACATGCGCCGGCGCGTAGAACTCGGCCGGCGTAGGCTTGCCGGTGCTTGCGATGAAAAGATGGTCGAGCGAGGGCAAGGTCTCGACCTGAACCTTGGCGTCGCCTTTGAGGCCGTTTTGCCAATCGCGGATATCGTCGCCGACCGCCGGGTAATCGCGCGAGCCGTCCAGAATCAGGATCGGCAGGTCGAGACTGCGAGCGATCGCCACTTCGTCGCGCGCCTCGAGGTCGTAGTAATACGACGCCGGCGAGTTGAAGAAAGTCTCGGCAGGCGGCATCTTGTGCGCCGAGAGTTCGTTCGCCTGCTGCTCCATCTGGGCCAATTGTCCGGGCGACGCTTGCCCCAGAAATCGCGCCTGCTCGAACATCACCTGCGGCAGGTTGCGGCCCAACGGCGCCAGCATCACGATTCCCGCAACTTGTCCCGCTTTCTTCGCGATCTCGGGCGCGAGCATCGCACCCAGGCTCTGCCCGACGATGAAAACCCGATCGTGCGCTACATCAGACCGAGCTCGCAGCATCCGCACCGCGGCGACAGCGTCGTCGATCGCCTCGGCGTCCACCATGGTTTTATCCGGATCGATATTCCACAACGCGTACGTGCGTTTGTCATAACGGAGCACGACGATTCCGCGCGAGCTCAGTCCCTCCGCGATGTCAGCGAAGGGATGGTTGGCG
>Ga0210393_10001472_pt1 | contig 19715 bp, 9 predicted proteins | sample IncBWC27OmetaG_FD_160068 | JGI IMG/M metagenome (GOLD analysis project Ga0210393, IMG submission 160068) | Forest soil microbial communities from Barre Woods Harvard Forest LTER site, Petersham, Massachusetts, United States - Inc-BW-C-27-O ... | reverse complement strand
ACCGGCTGTCGAGGAGCAGTCTCTCGTTGCGGCAGCGGCCGATGTGGAAATCGAGGATTCTGCCGGGACTCATGAAGCCGTCGAAATGGCGAACGAGGCTTACGTCGTCGAAGAACTTCCGATCGCGGAAGCTGAGGAAGTGGAGTCAGGTACAACGGGTTCGACGACTCGCGCGGAGTGGGTGGAGCACGTAGCGCAGATGGAAGGTGCGCCCGCCGGTGCGCGGTTCGACGCCGGCCCCCAGACGTTGCCGCCGGACGCAGAAACGGTCGGATGGGCGTCGGACGCGGTCGGTTGGGTGACCGAAATTGCGGAGAAGCGAGTAACGGCTCCGGAAGAAGCGGAGTTTGACGGAATGTATTCGGTCGAACCGGCGATGGTGGCTGGCCGGAGGGTCCGACAAGCGAAATCGCGGCATACGATCGAGCTTGTGTTGGCGGTTGTGCTGCTGACATGGGCGCTCGTGTTCCTTGGATATCAGATGGGAAGCACAGGGTTGAGCCGGTCGGCGCACGACGTGACCCCGTCGAAGCCGGGTCCCAATGGCGCGAGCGCAAAGAGCGACAGCGCGAAGGTGGGAAATCCATCGACCGCATCGTTTGCGTCGGCTGAGGCGTTTCCGGAGATGAGTCCGGTTCCACCGATAAACGCTGGGCGGAATTCAGTGGGTTCGTCGAACTCGGCGTCACTGGAAGCTCCGGCCCCGGTTCCGAGCCGGGCTGCAAGTGCGCCCTCGAAGATGCCGGCTCCGACTGCTCCGGTTTCTCACGAAACGATCATTCCGGCGGCCGGAACGACGGTTCTGGCTGGCGCTGCCCCATCGATGAATTCAGGAGTGGTTTTGCAGGTCGGCGCGATGAAGATGGAAGGGAACGCTACGGCGCTGATGCAGGATCTGAAGAAGAAGAAATTCACGGCGTTTGTCTATCGGCATGGCAACGACAGCCTCTACCGAGTGGCTGTTGGTCCGTTTGGAGATCGAGATTCTAGCGCAAAGGTGAAGTCGGAGCTGGAGAAAAACGGATACAAGACGATTACGGCTAAGTGGTTGAAAGACAAAGGTTAAGCGAATGGGCCGGCTCCGCATTTGGCCACCGGCGGAGCGGCAAGGCGAGCGTCAGGGCAGTACAGGAACGTCACCCTCAACGATAACGAGTTCTGCGTAGGCGGGTCGGGCAGCGCTATCCTATATATACTGGGAGTTGAAGCGGAGGCGCAGGCTTCCGGGGCTACCCAGTATCCTTTCTTTGCAACGTCAGGCGCTGCGGGTGACTCTAGATTTAGTGGTGGAGGCAAAGTTTGCCTGTGGCGACAACTGTCATTGGTGAGGCTGTGCGAACGCTTCACCGGGTCATTATCGAGGGCGTTTCGCCGGAAGTGGACGCTGGGCGGTTTGCGATCAAGCGCATCGTGGGCGATGGGCTGAGCGTACGCGCGGACATCTATGCGGATGGACACGACTTGCTGAGCGCTCGACTTTTGTGGCGGCACGAGGATGAGCGGGCTTGGAATGAAGCGCCGATGCGGTTGGATAACAACGATCGCTGGGAAGGCGCGTTTCGACTCGAGAAGCTCGGGCGGTACTTGTACACAGTTGTCGCGTGGGCGGATGCGTTTGGGAGCTGGAGTAAGGATTTAAAGAAGCGGGCGGACGCGGGGCAGGATATTTCGGTTGATGTGTTGATCGGGGCGGAGATTGTGCGCGGTGCTTCGGAGCGGGCGCGCGGCGCCGATGCGAAGAAGCTGGCCGATGTGGCTGCGAAGCTCAAGGAACTGGCTAAGAAGGACCGGGACGGTGCGCTGGCGATTTCGCAGAATGCGGAGTTGGCGGTGCTAGTGAATTCGTGGAGGGACCGCAGCGTCGACACGCGATACGAGCGCGAGCTGGCGGTGGTGGTTGATCCGGAGAAGGCGCGGTTCAGCACGTGGTATGAGTTGTTTCCGCGGTCGGTGACGACGGATCCGAAGCGGCATGGGACGTTTAAGGATGTGATCGATCGTTTGCCGTATGTGGCGGGGATGGGCTTCGATATTTTGTATATGCCGCCGATTCATCCGATCGGGCGATCGGAACGGAAGGGCAAGAATAATTCAACGACGCCGGCAGCGGATGACACGGGCAGCCCTTGGGCAATCGGAGCCAAGGAGGGCGGGCACAAGGCGATTCACGCGCAGCTGGGGACACTCGACGAATTTAAGACGCTGGTTTCGAAGGCTCGCGAGCTTGGTATCGACGTTGCGCTCGATATCGCGTTTCAATGCGCGCCGGATCATCCGTATGTGAAGGAGCATCGCGAGTGGTTCCGTGAGCGGCCGGACGGAACGGTGCAATATGCGGAGAATCCGCCGAAGAAGTATCAGGACATCTACCCGTTTAATTTTGAGAGCGCGGGTTCGCGTGAATTGTGGGCGGAGTTGAAGAGCGTTTTCGATTACTGGATTGCGCATGGGGTTCGAGTTTTTCGCGTCGACAATCCACATACGAAACCGTTTGCGTTCTGGGAGTGGGTGATCACTGAGGTCAAGAAGGAGCATCCGGAGATCATTTTTCTCTCGGAGGCTTTCACACGGCCGAAGGTGATGTATCAGCTAGCGAAGCTGGGATTCACGCAGTCTTACACGTATTTTGCTTGGAAGAATACGAGCGCCGAGCTGACGGAATATTTCGACGAGATGATGGTCGCCGATGTATTCGAATATTTTCGTCCGAATCTGTGGCCGAATACGCCGGACATTTTGAATGAGTATTTGCAGAAGAGCGGACGCGCCGGTTTTATGACGAGGCTGATCCTTGCGGGTACGCTGAGCGGCAGCTACGGCATTTACGGGCCTGCGTTTGAGCTGTGTGAAGGTCGCCCTGTGCGCGAGGGCAGCGAGGAATATCTCGATTCCGAGAAGTATCAAATTCGGGTCTGGGATATCAATAATCCGAACAGCTTGCGCGACCTGATCACGCACGTGAACCGGATTCGAAAGAATAGCCGGGCTCTACAGCAGAATCTGGGGCTGGCGTTTCATCCGGTCGATAACCCGCAATTGATTTCGTATAGCAAGGTCTCGGCGGACAAGTCGGATATGATTCTGGTGGTGGCGAATCTGGATCCGCGCAACCGGCAGGCTGGGTGGGTCAACGTCGATGTGAAGGCGTTAGGGCTGGGTTCGGAAGAGTCATACCAGGTTCATGATTTATTGACGGATGCGCGCTACGTTTGGCATGGGTCGAGGAATTTTGTGGATTTGAATCCGTTCATGCTTCCGGCGCATATTTTTCAAGTACATTCGATCGGATAAGAAAGAGCTCGCCGCGGCGAGGTGCACGTAAACGGCACGTGCAATTGACTGCGGGTTGCGTGGCGAGATCGGCCGGTCTGCGTTTCTATTTTGCGTGATCATGAGCGATGATGACGGGAGCGCGAAGAGTTCGAGTAGTTCGAACAGGAGAGAGAATCGTTGGCCCCGCAGGACGATAAGCTCTGGTACAAAGATGCCGTTATTTATCAGCTTCACGTGCGGACGTTCTGCGACAGCGATGGGAACGGCGTCGGCGACTTTCGTGGACTGACGAATAAGCTCGACTACCTGCAAGAACTAGGCATCAACGCCATCTGGCTGCTGCCGTTTTATCCTTCGCCGCTGCGCGACGACGGGTACGACATTGCCGACTACACGTCGGTGAATCCCACGTACGGAACGATTGAAGATTTCAAAACATTTCTGAACGCTGCGCACGCGCGAAAGCTTCGCGTCATCACCGAACTCGTGGTAAATCACACTTCGGATCAGCATCCGTGGTTCCAGGAAGCGCGCAGTTCGCGCGATAACCCCAAGCGCGACTGGTATGTGTGGAGCGATACCGACGACAAGTACAAGGGTGTTCGGATCATTTTTATCGACACGGAGATGTCGAACTGGTCTTGGGATCCGATTTCAAAAACGTACTATTGGCACCGATTTTTCAGCCATCAGCCGGATTTGAACTATGACAATCCCGCCGTGAAAGAAGCGGTGTGGGAGGTGATGAAGTTCTGGCTGGATATCGGCGTCGATGGATTCCGGCTGGATGCCGTGCCGTATCTCGTGGAGCGCGAAGGTACTTCGTGCGAGAACCTGCCGGAGACGCATACCGTCATTAAGGAATTGCGTGCGCGGCTCGACGACTCTTACCCAGGCAAAATGCTGCTCGCCGAAGCGAACATGTGGCCTGCGGATGTACGCGACTACTTTGGCCAGGGCGACGGCGATGAGTTTCACATGGCGTTTCACTTCCCGCTGATGCCGCGCATGTTTATGGCGGTCAAGCTGGAAGATCGCAAGCCGATCATCGAAATTCTGGAGCAGACGCCGCAGATTCCCGAGAAGTGCCAGTGGTGCGTATTCCTGCGCAATCATGACGAGTTGACGCTCGAGATGGTCACGGACATCGAGCGCGACTACATGTACGACTCGTTCGCGAACGATAAGACGATGCGCATTAATCTCGGCATTCGGCGCCGGCTTGCGCCGCTCTTGGAAAACGACCGAAGGCGCATCGAGCTGTTGAACGGGTTGCTGCTGTCGATGCCGGGAACGCCGATCATTTACTACGGCGACGAAATCGGGATGGGCGACAATGTCTATCTCGGCGATCGCAATGGCGTTCGAACACCGATGCAGTGGAATGGTGGCTGGAACGCCGGATTTTCGTCTTCGGACCCGGAGCGGCTGTACTCGCCGTTGATTTCGAATCCGGTGTATGGATATCAGTCGGTGAACGTCGAAGCGCAGCGGCGGACGGAGCACTCACTGCTGTCGTGGACGAAGTCGGTGATTCAGACGCGTAACTCGTTCCGCGTGTTCAGCCGAGGATCGATCGATTTCCTGAGCCCATCGAACCATCGCGTGCTCGCTTACGTCAGACAGTTGGGCGAGGAAAAAGTGTTGGTGGTCAACAACTTGTCGAGCTCCGCGCAGGCCGTCGAGCTCAACCTGCAGAGCTTTAAAGGACATATCCCAATCGAGATGTTTGGGCGTAACCTGTTCCCGCGTATCGGAGAACTGCCTTATTTACTGACGCTTGCGCCCTATCAATTCTTTTGGTTCCGCTTGCGACGCATTTGATCTTTGAACTCGCCGCGCGTCGAGTGTAAATTTCTAAGGTTTACCTGATTGCCGTAATAGAGCAGGAGCGGACCTTTTTTGGCCGACGAAAGCCTACTTTCGGAAGATCTACTTCGCCAGCTGATGAGTGTCGGCGAAGCAGATTTGCTCGTGGCGATACCCACGTACAACAACGCGGGGACGATCGCGCAGGCGATCCAATCGATCGAAGACAGCTATCAGCAGAATTTTGTTCGCGATCGCGTTGCGATTTTGAATGTGGATGGCGGTTCGTCGGATCAAACCCAGCAGATCATCGCGAATTTGAATGGAAAGAAGGATTCGATCCGGCGAGGTATAACCTCGCTTCGAACGGTGCATCGCATCACGACGCAGTACGGGCGATCGCCGTCGCAGGGTTCTGCGCTGAAAGTGGTCTTCTCCGCGGCGGACCTCTTGCGCGTAAAGGCCTGCGCGGTCGTCTCGCCGGCAACGACAAGTCTGGATCCGGCTTGGGCCGCGAATCTCCTGCGTCCCGCCTATCGCCAGGATTTTGCTTTTGTCGCTCCTCTGTATTCCCGCAGTAAATTTCAAGGCTTGCTCGCGCGCAATCTCCTCTATCCCATGAGCCGAGCGGTATTCGGTGTGCGCATCCGCGAAATGTACGCGGACGAGTGGGGATTCTCAGGCCGTCTCGCGTCGGAGTGCGGATCGCAGCCGATGGACGAGGCGGTTCGCGCGCGTCCCGAAGCCTGGATGGCTGTCAACGCGATCTGCAACGGGATGAAATGCAGCCAATCCTATCTTGGACCGAGGACAACGGTTCCAACCGGCGGGCCCGACATCGTCGAGACGATTCGGCAGACGGTCGGCAATCTTTTTTATTGCTGCGACGCGTTTCAGGACCACTGGCTTGATCGCAACGGCACGGAAAGCGTGCAGACCTTCGGTGCTGACCATGAACTGACACCCGAGGATGCGCCGCCGCGACCGGACAAAAGTTTCGAGCTGTTCCGCAACGGCTTTCAGACGCTGCAGGACGCCGTTCTGAAGTCGATTCTGGCCAAGGACACACTTGTGCAGTTGAAGCAAATTGCCGCGATGGACATCGACAAGTTCGATTTTCCATCGGAGTTGTGGGTTCGCGTGTTGTACGACTTTGCCGCCGCGTACCATCGCACGGCAATCTCACGCGACCACATCCTGCAAGCTCTCGTGCCCTTGTATCGCGGCCAACTCTTTTCCTTTTTGGCGGACCACGCCCAATCGACCCCCGAAGAAATGGAAGCCGACACCGAAGCGCTCTGTCTGGAGTTCGAACGCCAGAAGCCGTATTTGATCGAGCGCTGGAAGGCGAAAAGCTGAGGTGAAACGATGAAAGACGCGATCGTCCAAGGTTTGCAACAGGCGTACCAAAACATGTCGCAAATGATCGCCCAGTTCCTGCCACGCCTGGTCGTGATGCTGGTGATCGTGCTCACCGGTGTGCTGGTCGCGTACGCGTTCAAGTATGCCGCGCGTGTGATCTTGCGTCTCACGAAATTGGATCGCTTGTCGGAGGAAGCGGGAGCGTCCAAGGTTCTCCGGATGGCGGCATTGCCGTCGATGACGGAAGTACTGAGCCGGTCGGTGTTCTGGATCACCTTGCTCGGCTTCATCCTGATTGGCATCAGCGTACTGAATATCGCGGGGCTTCAGGAACAGATTGCGCGGTTGCTTCGCCTGCTGCCGGAAATCGTCGTCGCGATGTTGATTCTGTTCCTGGGTTTGGTCATCGCAAACTTCCTTTCGCGTGCGGTCCTGCTGGGTTCGGTGAATAGAGGCTACGGTTCAGCCATGCTGTTCAGCTGGTCGGTCCGTTTCATCATCTGGATCCTGGCAATCACGATGGCTTTGGATGAACTGAGCGTCGCGCGGCAAACCGTGCTTGCGGCGTTCTCGATTGTCTTTGGCGCATTCATGTTGGGGCTGGCGATCGCGTTTGGGTATGGTGGGCAGGATTTGGCGCGAAGGTTCCTTGAACGGTCGCTGGCCGAGAAGAAAAGAGACGACAGCGACGAACTCCAGCCGCTCTAGCGCGCGCGACCGCGCAGTGACTTGGTGAATCGAACCTGTACCTATCCGGAGGCACCTCATGGCCGACCTTGGTGCGGGAAAGAAAATGGCATCGACACTTCAGACAGCTCTTGCGTCGCAGCTTCCTGAGTACTTGCTGAAGCAGCGGTGGTTCGGCGGGAAGGCGCGCAAGGTCGCGTCGGTCGACGTCGTCGACACGCTTTCGATTCCCGCGGGTGGCGGCAATGCCTACATTTTCGTCGTCGTAGTGCACTACGACGATGGCGCCGACGAGTTCTACGCGATTCCGCTGGTACGGTCCGAAGGGGCAGGCGCTGAGGGACTTAAGGTTCCCATACCGGATGGTGGCTCCATGATGCTCGCCGACGGCCTGAAGAACGCCGCATTTTTGACGGCGCTCGCCGAGCTGGTCGAGAAGGGAATAGCGATCGCGGGAGAAAACGGCGAACTTCGCGGAGTCAAAACCACAGCATATTCGCGACTCGCATCCGAGTCTGTCGCGACGCTCACGCCCAAGCCAGTTGGAGCGGAACAGAGCAACACCTCCATCATCTACGGCAACCGCCTGATTTTGAAATTCTTCCGCCGCATTCAGGAGGGCATCAATCCTGATCTCGAAATCGGGCAATTCCTGACGGAAAAAACGTCGTTGAAGGGTGTGCCGCCTCTCGCGGGAACACTGGAATATCAAGCGCGCGATGGCAGGTCCATGTCGCAAGGCATGTTGCAGCAATTTGTCGCCAATCAGGGTGATGCGTGGGGATTCACGTTGAAGTCGCTCGCGAACTATTACGATGAGGTTCGGAAGGCTACGGGCACCGGAGAAACGGCTGCCGGCAGAGTGTTAACGCCGGGAAAGTTAGTCGACGGCGTTCCTGACACTGCCAAGAGCTCCGTTGAAACTTATCTAGCGGCCGCCGAATTGCTCGGGCAGCGTACCGCGGAAATGCATCTAGCTTTGGCATCCGATGCGATTGACCCGGCTTTCGCGCCCGAACCATTCACGATGGAATCGCAGCAGGCGTTGGAGCAGTCCGTGAATCGGCTGCTTGTTCGCGTGTTCTCGCTGCTGCGCGACAAAGTGAAATATCTGCCGACCGAATGGCGTGAGAAAGCCGAGAGACTCGCTGAGAGGGAGAGCGAAATTGCGGCCCGCTTCAATGCTGCGTTGCGCGAGCCGATCCGCGCGATGCGAACTCGAATTCATGGCGACTACCACCTCGGCCAAGTATTGCGGACCGAGACTGACTTCGTGATCATCGATTTCGAAGGGGAGCCTGCGCGTTCGATCGAAGAACGCCGCGTGAAACGCTCACCATTGCAGGATGTCGCGGGTATGCTGCGGTCGTTTCACTATGCGGCGTTTGCGCCGTTGCTAGGCGAAGATCGCGTCGCCGGAGACGACGTCGCGCGAATGGGCGTGTGGGCCGAGGCGTGGAACGCTTGGGTTGCTGACCGATACCTGGCGAAATATTTTGCGACGGCGAAGGACGCGTCGTATCTGCCCGCAACACAGGCTGAAATTCAGACTGTCCTTGAATTGCATCTCTTAGAGAAAGCCATCTACGAATTAGGTTATGAGTTGAACAATCGGCCGACGTGGGTTGGCATTCCGCTCCAGGGCATCGGCAAGCTTCTGTCGATTTAGTCGGCCTTAGGATTTGCGGGTGAGCGATTCAGGCGTAAGGAGCGCGACCGGAAACTGACCCAGGGACTCGAGTCGAATCACTCGGCTTCCATTTTTCCTTTCGAGATTCACGATTCCATTCGTAAACACGTTTTTCCACTGAGCCGGTGTAGCCTTCGGGAGTTGCACTGCTGTGTCGCCCCAAAACTGTCCGGTGCCTTGTGGCGGCAGCGGAAATCCTGCGCGCGCCAACCAGCGAGGCACGACAATCACCGCCCAATTCTTTTGCAATCGCCGCGCAAAGGCGGTCACGTGTTCGGCTCGCTTGCCGCGCACGTCAAGTGTCAGAAATTCTCCATCCGAATAAAGCTCGGGATGCTGTGCGCGCTGTTGCAGCGCCTTCCAGATGACGTACAACTTGATACCGCCGTCCTGCCAGGCTTTGGCGACTTCGATATACGCCGGTGACGGCGATTCGTCGAGCGCGCGCATTTTGGTCAGCGCAACTTTCCGCGCTTCAAAGTCGACGGGCTGGCGATTGTCGGGATCGACGAGCCGGAAATCCCAGAGATCTGATCCTTGGTAGAAGTCGGGCACGCCGGGCGAAGCCACTTTGATAAGCGCCTGCGCGAGGCCGTTCGCCATCCCGTAGAAAGCGATTCGCTTCTGAAACTCCGCGAAATCCGCCACAAATTTGTTTGTGGTTCCGGGTTTGAGTATGGAACTGATGAATCGCTCGAGGGCGTGCTCGTGACGGAGGTTTGGCCGGGTCCACCGCGTATGGACCATTGCTTCACGTGTCGCCTTGATTGCGTACGCTTTCAATCGATCGATGAAGGATCTGCGGTCGCCGTCGAACGGCCATGCGCCGGCGAGTGTCTCGTACAGGAAAATTTCTTCGTTGCGATCAGGCACCGGCTGGCCATCGATCGTCTTGCGGTGCTGCGCGTTCAGTTTTGACCAGCGATCGAGATGCTTCTGCCAGGTCGCCGGCATTTCGGAGAGCACGTTGATTCGCGCGCGAACGTCTTCACCGCGTTTCGTGTCATGCGTCGTGGAGGCATTCATCGCGTGCGGCCAGTCTTTTTGGCGCGTCTTGATGTATCCAGGGAAATCGGCGGCATGTGCCGTTGAAGGACGCGGATCGCCGCCAACTTCGTTCAAAGAAATCAGAGGGTTGAAGACGTAGAGAAAGGTGTCTTCGAATGCCTTGGCCATGATCGGCCCGGTGAATTGCTGCCAGCGCATGACGAAGGCGAGCCTTGCTTCGCGCTGGCCAGGCAGCAGATGTGGTCGGTTCAGGAGCAGCAATACGTCGCGAAGAAAATCGAATCCAGGCACGCTGATTTGCGGGGCTTTCAAGCGTGCGCGTTCTATCGCTTGCTCAATCCGGCGTTTATCTTCTTCAGGTACGTCGAGGTTGCTGATGTAGGTCCGATAGACCGAAAGTTGGGCAGTCACCTCGATCAGCACCTGGTTCAGCTCGAGGCGCGGAATTTCTCTTGCGTAGCGATCGTTGCGCGCGAGCATCTGAAACTGCTGTCCGGCGGCGCGAATTTCGACGCCGAGCAAAATCGACATGACCAGCTTCTTTTTTTGATAGAGCAGGTCGTCGTACGCGATTTCCTTGCCGATGAAACGCGAGTAGATCTTCTCGATCTGGCCGGCGCCTTTGGGATCGACAAAAAACGCGTTGAGCGCGTTCACATAGTCGTAGCCGGTCGTTCCCGTCACGGGCCAGGTATTTGGCAGCTGCTCATCGCGAGCGAGAATCTTTTCGACAAAGACCGGGAGACGAGGGTGTCCAACACCCTCGGCGGCCATCGATTCGGCACATGGCCCGGCGTGTGTAATCGCCACGCACACGCGTTCGTTCAATTGCCGGAGATAGCCGAGCGGGTCTCGCAATCCGTCGATGTGATCAAGGCGTAGCCCATCCAACGATCCCTGTTCGATCATTCGAAAGATGAGCGCATGTGTCGCTTCGAAAACCAATGGGTCCTGCATGCGTTGGCCTACCAGGTCGTTTATCGTGAAGAAACGACGATAGTTGATTTCTTCGTTGACGTTTTGCCAGTACGCGAGCAAGTAATGCTGTTGCGCCAGGATCGTTTCGAGTGAGGAGAAACTCGACGGGTCCTTCGCCAGACCCTGTAGGCCATTGAGGTTCTGCGAAACGAATTCGCTGATTTTCGGGTCTTGCGCCATCAGCTGACGAAGACGCTGCCTCAGCGATTCGAAACGTAGCCGGCGGTCGGCGCCCGCATCTCGCGCGGTCGTAGAGTCGGAGTCGTCCGTCAGGGCGGCCGCGGCTGCGGCGATGCCGGAATATTCCTGGAATGACGGAGAGTGTTCTCCCAACGCGTCGCGAAGCTCATTCAAACGGCGGCGTAGGATCAGATGATAGGTCGCGGGCGCCAGAGGAAAAAGGGAGTCAAAATATTGGATGAAAAATTTACCCTCGAGAACGATCGGCTTGAGTTCCAGATGCTCGAGCGCCTGGCCAAACGGGCGTCCAAGCACCGGGAGGAGCACTTTCCCCTCGAGAATGCGCGATGGGGGACGCCAATCGATGTCGAAGTAAGACGCGTAGGCCGATTCAGGTCCATTCTCGAGCACGTCCATCCACCAGGAGTTTTCGCTGCTCGCCGACATGTGATTCGGAACGATGTCGAGGATCAAACCCATGCCGCGCTCGCGGAGTTTTTCGCGGAGCACGTTGAAGTCGCCTTCGGTTCCGAGTTCTGGATTGAGCCGCGTCGGATCGGTGACGTCGTATCCGTGCGTGCTGCCGCGCCGCGCGGTCAGAATCGGCGAAGCGTAAACGTGCGTGATACCCAGATCGGCAAGATAGTCGACGATCTTTGCAGCGTTTTGAAACGTGAAATCCTTGTTGAATTGGAGACGATACGTCGCGAGAAGGGGCGGCCGGGTTGGAGTGGTCGTCGACATAAGCTATCAGTCAGGATTTTGAGTCAAGGGCGCTTACTCGACTGCTCGTAAACGACGAACGATCGCGGTTGCAGAGTCAACTGTACCGCATTGCCGCCTTCGAGTTTCTCGGGTAGCGCCGACGGACCCTGCCACTCCGGGGCAGCCGAATCGAGCTGTTTGCTCCAAGCTCCGGTCGGCAGACTGACAGGCAAGCCCGCAGCGCTCTCGCCGAAATGGAAGAGCGTCGCGATTGCTCCTAAGCCCGTGTTTCGCAGAAAAAGAACGGCGTTCGGCAACTCCGTTATGGCCGTCGAGCGAACGTTGCCAAGCCGTCGCGACCGTCGATACTCCAACAGGGCCTTGTAAAAATGCCACTGTGTGCGATGCGGCTCCTTGTTCGCGAGCGAATGATCAAGCCGTGATCGTTCGAACGTCGCTTCCGCCTGCGGATCGGGAATCGTACCTGTCCATTCGAAATGCGAAAACTCCGCCTGCCGTCCATTTCGAACGGCTTCGATCAGTCCGGGATCGCCGTGGCTTATGAAATATTGAAAGGGAGCGGTCTCGCCATACTCTTCGCCCATGAACAGCATCGGCGTGAAGGGCGACAACAAGGTCACTCCGGCCACGAGCTTGAGTCCCTCAAAATCCGTCAAATTGCTGATGCGATCGCCGAGCGCGCGATTTCCGACCTGATCGTGATTCTGAATGCAGACGACGAATTGCTCCGGATCGAGCTTGAGCGGCGAATTTCCGTGCTTTCGTTCGCGGTGCGGAGCGTAGATTCCGTCGTAGAACCAGCCGTTCGAAATCGTCTTGGCCAGATGGTGGATCGTTCCGAAGTCCTGATAATAGCCGGCGGTTTCCTTCGTCATGAGCGTGTGAAGCGAATGATGAAAGTCATCGCTCCATTGTCCGTGCATGCCCAAACCTTCGGCTTCAGGACCGGTCGGCAATGCCATGCGCGCATCGTTCAGGTCGCTCTCGGCGATGAGCACGATTTCGCGCCCGGCTCGCTTCGACAAAGCTCGCACTTCGTTCGAAAGCTCCGCTAAAAATGGATTGGCGCTCGCGTCATAGATGCTGTGAACTGCGTCGAGCCGCAGCGCGTCGAAGTGAAACTGTTCCAGCCAATACAGCGCGCTTTGAATGAAAAAATGTCGAACGTGATCGCTCTGCCGGCCATCAAAGTTCAGCGCCGAGCCCCACGGCGTGTGATAGAAGTCCGTGAAGTATGGACCATATTCGTTGAGGTAGTTTCCTTCAGGGCCAAGATGGTTGTAGACCACATCGAGACACACCGCGAGCTTTTTCGTATGCGCAGCATCGACAAATTTCTGTAGGTCGGACGGGATTCCGTAGCTATTTTGCACCGCAAACGGAAAGACACCGTCGTAACCCCAGTTTCTTCCGCCGGGAAACTGAGAAATCGGCATCAACTCAATCGTCGTTATGCCGAGGTCGGCCAGACGGTCAAGATGTGGGATCAGTGCCGCAAACGATCCTTCGCGGGTGTAAGTGCCGACATGCAATTCGTAGACGATGGCGTCGTGCAGTGCCACGCCCTTCCACGCATGGTCGGTCCAGCAAAATGAGCCCGGGTCGACGATTTGCGAAGCTGCGTGTACGCCGTCAGGCTGGAATCGCGACGCTGGATCGGGTCGGGCATCGCCGTGATCGAGTCGATAGGAATATCGAGCGCCGGGCTCAACGCCGTCGACGACCGCGCGAAAGTAACCGGACGAGTCGCGCTCCATCGGCACCGACTTCGCGGCGGAATTTGTGCCGGAAGAGAGAGAAAGCTCAACGCTCTTTCTCGCGGGCGCCCACACCACGAACTGCCAACGTCCATCCGCGGTGCGGGTCGCCCCCGGGGCCGGCGGGCGAATGGGCTGAGTGTCGCTCAATCGATTGAAATTATGCCTTAGCGGATTCCGACTTCGCAGGGCTCGATTCTGCCGAAGCCGGAGCGGCTGAAGTTACGTCTGTACCGACGGGATATCGCTTCTTGACCATGATCGTCAATTTCTGGTCCTTCAGCGTAGCACTAGCCGTTGCAGGTTCAATCTCCGTTTTCAAATCGTGAGTGAGAAAAATCTCTCGCTCCCTGACTTCTTGCGCATTTCCCTCAGCCGTGTTGATCGACTGATTCTTCTCTGCATGAACGGTGATGCTCGTCGGCGTGAGGCAAATCTCTACGTCGTCCGCCGAGCCTTCTGGGATGGACGCATTGAACGCAAGCCAGCTTCCCGATTCGCGTACTTCGATGCCGCGTTGCAATACTTCGTTTTCCGCCTGAATCCAATGCTCATAATCGTTGCCGTCTTGACTGCCAGAATTCTGATAGATGTCGTATGCGCGCTGCGAAATGCTCTGGCGCACTCTGTCATGAAACGCAGAATGCTGATCTTCGCTGAGAATCTGAGGAGTCTTGGGACTGCCGCTGAGGGCCGATTTCGCTGTAGCCATAACGCACCTTGCCTTGAATTTAGTAGGCCGAACCGTGGGGCGCGGCCGGGATGCGGCCGTGGCGGGTGAACGCGAATGATTTCAACTGCGAACGGGACGCTTCCTACATCCAGTTAAGATGCAGTGAGTGCCACAAACAATACAGAGGATTGTGTACAGCACAGAGGATTGTGTACAGCGTGGGATGAAGGCGTTGTTCGAGCTCGCTCTGTACGTCGAGCAAACGCCCAACGCAGCTTAAGCGGCTGAGTTCAATTTCGAGGGTGCGGCAGCCCAGTTTTCCTGGCCCGCCTTCTGGGCCGCTGACGAATCCGCAGTCATCGCCGCAGCTTCATCGGCCGCACCCGACGGCTCGAGCTGCACGTTGCGCAGCGTCTTCTCATGCAGCAGCCGTTCGATCGACTCCACCATCGGCTCCGAGTGGAAGCGACGTACCGACGAACCGTCGCACAGAATGTTCGCGACTGCCATCAGGCTCATGCCCGAGTGGTGCGCCAGCCAGCAGCGGCAGACCTCAAACTTTTCGCCCTTCTTCAGACGCGACTTTGTGTAATCGACCGACTCGAAGAAACCATGCGAGCCGAGGAAGCCGAGATCCTTCATGCGCTGGATGTTCTTGATCGCTCCCTTGGGGTCGACCATCAGGCTCAGGAATGTTGAATAAGGCGACACGACGAGGTCGCGCGACAAATCGCGGCTTACCGCGATGCCCGGCACACCGAATGCCTCGTAGTGATAGTGACCCGCAGCGTTGATGATCGAGCACGACGCTTCCGAGATTCCCCAGGGAATCCCCTTGTCGTTGGCGTATTCCTGTTGCGCACGAACTGCGCCGCGTGTCGTTTCATCAATAATCGTGTTCGGGAAAATCTTCATCCACAGGACTGGCATCAGGTATTCGAACATGGTGCCCGTCCAGGACAGCATCACCTGTTCGTCCTTGTAGCTGGTCATCTTGCGTTCCAGCGCCATCCAGCTTTCTTGCGGTAGTTCACCCTTCGCGATGCCGGCATACACGCCCGACCGGACTTCCGACGCCATCAAGTCATAATGGCTCGGCGTGAATTTGCCTTCCTCGGCGTTGTAGCCCGTGAACATGAGCTTTTTCTTTGCGTCGAAGAAGAAATTGAAGTTCATGCTCCGCGCCAGCGTGTCGGCTCGCTCTGCAACGCGTTCCAGGCGCGTGGTCATGCTCTTCGCGATGCTGCTGGTCCGGCCGACCGCCGAGCGCAGCAACTGTAGCGCCGAGCGCGATTCAACATTTGAACCGCCCTCTTCGAGCATCCGCCACAATTTCTGATCGAGCGTGTGGCAGACTTTGGGCAGCGCTTCGAGCGTCAGTTTCTCAGCCGGGACCAGTTCAAGCACGCCCGGCTCGGCTGTGCACTTTGCAAACTGCGGCTGAAGCCATGGCGCGAAGTCATATACCAAGCTCTCGAGATGGGAAATGCGGAGGCGGAGTTCGTATACCCACCACTGAGCCTCAGTCTCGATGGGTTCGGTAGAGAGCTTCTTGGCCAGGGCAACGGTCACGCGCTCGCAACCCGTCAGCGCATCGAGCCACGTGGCTGGTGAATCGCTCAGCGTGCCGACCTTCTGTTTCATCTCGCGAACGCCGGCGAGTAGGGTCTCTTCCTGATTTTCGGACTTGAAGATCTCCTCGATCGTGTCGAGGTGATCGCGCAGCCCCTGTAGCGTCTCGGGCTTGAACAGCGGCTCGCGAATGGCACCCAGGCAGCCCTGCTTCACCGTCCACAGCGCGCAAACGAGGTTGCCGTTATCGACCGCCGAGATGAACCGCGGCTTCACCGCGTCTAGCGTCCGATTGTCATACCAGTTGTACATCTGGCCTTCGTGGCGAGGCATCTTGTCGATCGAGTCAAACGACCGCTCGGTGTCCGTCAAAAATTCCGGTAGCGTCAGGAAGCCAAGGTCCATCGCTGCAAGCCGCGAATTCAGCAGCAATCCGAGGTTGGTCGTCGAAATCCGGTGCACGATTAGCGGGTCGGGCTTCATGATCGTGTCCGGAATCATGAAGTTCTCTTCCGCGGTGCTGTATTCACGGAAGAGCCGCCAGGTGCGCAGCGCTGAATGCCGCAGCAGCTTTTTGTCTTCCGCTTCGATCTTTGCATCCGGCTTTCGAACCGGGAGATCGAACCACTGCTGAATCGGCTTCGAAAGTCCCCACAGAACGAGCAACGGCAGCGCGATCATGAATGATGCCGGCCGCTCGAGAGCGACGATCACGCCAACGAGGAAGGTGATCCACGGCGTCAGTTGCAGATACGTTTCAACTGGCGTCTTCTTGCCGTAGTTGCTCTCCGCTTCCGCCGCAGTCTCCCACTCCAACAGCCGCTCGTGTGTCACCGTCATGCGAACAACCGAGCGAACAATCGCGTCCACGGTCACCAGCGCCTGGTGACAGAGCGAACCGATGCGAATGAACAGGTTCACCTGCGCGATTCCAAAATCGGCTGCCCAGCTCTTCCAGAACGCCGCGCTGAATACACCTGTGCCAGCGCGCAGGATCGACATCGCGAACTGATAGTACGTCGGCAGCGCGATGACAGCCAAAGTCGCCAGCGTCCAATACACTGCCTTGCCAGGGAAGAAGAGCCACGCGCAGAGGAACATCACGAACGTCGCGATTTCCGTCAAGCTGCGACGCAGGTTGTCGAGAATCTTCCAGCGCGAAATCACCGATAGCGGATTCGGCGAATAATTGCCGAAGAAGTCCGGCACGCGCGGCAGCAGCCAGAAAATAATCTGCCAGTCGCCGCGTACCCAGCGGTGCTTGCGGCGGCTGAACGCGCTCATGTGCGACGGGTAGTCGTCGACGACTTCGATGTCGGAAACCAGGCCGGCCCGAGCGTAGGAGCCTTCCACAAGATCGTGGCTCAAAATCACGTTGCAAGGGAAGCGATGCTCCACGACTTGCTGGAACGTCTCGACTTCGTAGATGCCCTTGCCGGTGAAGCTGCCTTCGCCGAACAAATCCTGATAGACGTCCGAAGCGGCGCGGGCGTAGATGTCGAACCCGGCGTCCGCCGAGAAAATCGAAGCCAGACGCGAGCGCTGCGCCGAATCAATGCTGATCTCGACACGCGGCTGCAAAATGCCGTAGCCGTCGACGACGATATTCTTCTCAGGATCGATGATCGCGCGATTCAGAGGATGCGCCATCGTGCCGACCAAACGATGAGCCGAATCACGCGGAAGCTGTGTATCCGAATCCAGCGTGATCACATACTTTACCGACTTCAGCAATCCGAGATCGCCGGCTTTCACCGGAAAATTGTCGCTCGTTCCAAGCAGGAGCTTGTTGAAATCCAGCAGCTTGCCGCGCTTGCGCTCCCAGGCCATCCAGATACCTTCCGAAGCGTTGTACGCGCGATGACGGTGGAAGAGGAAGAAGGAGCCGCGCCCCTCGCTGGCGTACTTCGCGTTCAGCGCCTGAATCATGTGCGAGCACTGATCCGCCAGTTTGTCTTTCTCGTCAAATTGCTGTGCCGCGTCCGGTGGATCGGTCAGCAAAGCGAAGTGAATGTTCTCGTCGCGATTGGCGAGGAAGCGAATCTCGAGATCGCGAATCATGCGCATCATTCCGGCTTCGCTCGTCAGCAAAGTGGGCACAACCACCATCGTCGTGAAGTCCGTAGGCACGCCCTTTGCGAAATTCAGTTTCGGCAGGGCCTGCGGCGGGAACAAGGTCGTAGCGATCTGATTGACCAGCGCGATCGCGCATTCCGCGGCCGGCAACAGGAACAGCAGCACGATCACCCAGCCGTTTACCTTGCCACGCGAACCAAACACCGCTGCGGCCATAATCGCCAGCGTCAAAATCTCGATGCCGAGAATGTAGGAAAAATCGGGCCAGCGCTTGACCAGCCGTTGCACACGCTCCACAAACGTTGGCCGATAGTCGATCGCCTTCTCGAGTTGCTTGCGCCCTTCGTCGATCAGGTAGTAGCCGACGTGCGATTGGCGCAGCCGAACGCGCGCATCTGGAGACGCCTGAATCGGTCGCGCGAGCTCGACGATCTTTTCGGCAACCTGCTGCTCGGTCGCTGTCGAACGTTCCGCCAGGGCCGAAATCAGCTTGCGATAGTGATCGCGGCTCTCGAAATCCATCGAGGCATACGCATCGCACGGATCGCGCCGCAGAACGTGTTCGATCGCGTTTACGCGTTCGAACATCTCTTTCCAATCTGTTCCATCGACGCGGCGGAGGCTCCCAATCAGCTTCGTCATCAAAGCTGGCGGCTGTGCTTCCTTAGCCGCCTTTTCTGCCGCCAACTCTTCGGTCGTCTTTGGTTTTGCGTCGGCCGGTTCCACAGGCACAACGCACTTCGCCACATCGATTCCAGCCGCCTGCTCCGCCACACCTTCCAAAACCGTCATCTTCGCGAACGACTGCAATTGCCACAGTTCGTTCATCTCCAATGGGGCGATTTCCTGGAGCGCCAGGAAGTACGTCTCAAATGTCTTTTCGTCGAACTGTTGCCCGACCGTATTCAGATAGCTCTCAACCGCAACATAAGCGCGTGGCAGCTTTCCAGATGCCGAATCGCCCGCCTTAACTTGTGGCAGATCCGCAACCTTCTTCAACATCGCCTTCGTCTGCTGAAGCGAACTCCGGAGCGCTGCAGCGCTCGCAAAAAAGATTTCCGCGTCGCCGGTCGTCTTCATCCCGATCGACATCGCGTCTCGAATCTCGATCAGCTTCGCTTCGACAGCGGTCTTAACCGTCTTCCACTTCGCTTCGATCGCAACGATCTTTCGGTCCGCATCGAGTTCGCTCCAGGAACGCGCTTCGACTTCCGCCGCCTCGCGAAGCTCGGCGTCATCAATTTCCGTAGCGCCCACGGTGCCAACGTAGTCCTTACGCAGGCCGCCAATGCGCGGCAGTTCCGCCGCCACTATCGGCTGACTGGGATCGAATGCGGGATGCTGTTGCGTAGCCATCGTTTCGTCCTTAACGGTAACTTGCTGCCTGCAACTCGAACATTTCGGCGTAGCGGCCCTTGTTCTGCAAAAGCTCGTCGTGCGGGCCCTGCTCCGCGATACGTCCGCCCTCTAGAACCAGAATCCGATCGGCCATTTTCACCGTCGAGAAGCGATGCGAAATCAGCAGCGCCATTTTTCCCTTGGTGAGTTCGGCGAACCGCTCAAACACTTCGTGCTCCGACCGGGCATCGAGCGCCGCAGTCGGTTCGTCGAGCACGAGAACCTGCGCATCGCGCAAATAAGCGCGCGCCAGCGCGATCTTCTGCCACTCGCCGCCCGAAAGATCGGTGCCGCCTTCGAACCGGCGTCCCAGCAGTTGGTTGTAGCCATGCGGCAGCTTGCGAATCACATCTTCAGCAAGGCTTTTGTGTGCCGCCGAGCGCACCCGGAACGTGTTGTCCTGCTCTTCGATCCGTCCGATTGCGATGTTCTCGCTCGCGGTCATGTCGTAGCGCACAAAATCCTGAAAGATGACGCCCGTCTCTTTCCAAATATCTTCCAGGTCGTAATCGCGCAGTTCTACACG
>Ga0210393_10001471_pt1 | contig 19719 bp, 19 predicted proteins | sample IncBWC27OmetaG_FD_160068 | JGI IMG/M metagenome (GOLD analysis project Ga0210393, IMG submission 160068) | Forest soil microbial communities from Barre Woods Harvard Forest LTER site, Petersham, Massachusetts, United States - Inc-BW-C-27-O ... | reverse complement strand
CGGACCGCGCCGCGCAGCGCGTAGAACTCGGCCGCCTGGGCGAGCGTCGTCATGCGCACACCTCGTCGACGAAGGCGATCGTGTCGGCGGCGACGCGGTCCCAGTTGTAGTGCGACTCGACGGCGCCGCGCGCCGCGCGAGCAAAAGACTCGCGGAGCGCGCGGTCGTCGAGGAGGCGGCGAATGGCGGAGGCAGCGGCCGCGACATCGGTCGGGGGCACGAGCAGCCCCGTCTCACCATCGCGCACGGCCGACGAGACTCCGCCCGAGTTTCCGGCAACGCTCGGTGTGCCGCTGGCCGCCGCTTCGACGAAGGAGATACCGAAACCCTCGGCCTGTAATCCTTCCTCCCTCGACAGGCCTACGTAGACATCGGCCGTCCCATACGCGTCGGCGATCTCGTCATCGGAGAGAGCGCCCGCGAATGTGACCCGATCTGCGACGCCCGCTTCGCGGGCGATCGTCTCGAGGCGCTCTCGATCGGGTCCGTCACCGACAATCACGTACCGGAGATCCAGAGGTGATAACGCGAGGGCCTTGATCGCCATGTCTTGACCTTTGTGGGGAACCAGACGAGCGACCGTTAGCATGATCGGAGCGTCGCCGAGCGCGAAGCGCCGGCGTATAAGCCCGGTATCGCGGTCGGGCCGGAAGAACGCGGGGTTGGTGCCGAGATCAATCGCGGCGACCGGAGGTGGTCGCGTGATTCCCGCTTCGTGCATGACTGCCCGGGCCAACTCGGCGCTCCAGCGTGAGATCGCGATGATGCCGCGACTGTCGCCGAGGATGCGGCGAAGCGTCCAGCGCTTGAGCGGGTTCGTCGAGATCTTGCGCCGCTCTTTGAGCAGGTCCAAGCCATAGACGTACACGACATACGGGCGCCGCACAGACCAGACCGGGTATCCGGCCGGCCGGATGTTGCCGCAATGGAGGATCCCCGTGCGCGGCAGCGCTCGCGCCCAACGAATCTGGTTCGCCAGTCGTTTGGCGGCGGAGAGCGAGAACGGCTGGCGCGAGATCGTGTACTGCTCGGCAGCGTCGAACGCCACCGCAGCGGGGTGGGAAACCGTCGAGACGAGAACGCCGCCGGCGTGAGCCAAGCGGCGGCAGCGCTCCACGTTCACCCGCGCGATACCACCCAAGTCGGGCCCATAATCCTGCGTGACGAACACATGCCGCTCGCTCATTTCCAGCGGCTGCGATCGCGTGCTTCGTCCGCCGCGCGCTGTACCGCATCGAGCATCATGCGCTCGGTATATTCGCGCGCGACCCGAGCGCGTCCCGCGCTCCCCATCGCCGCCCGCTGCTCGTCCTGCGACAGGAGCTCGGCGATCGTGGCCGCCGTCGCGGGCGTATCGCCGGGCGGGAGAATGATGCCGCTGATCCCGTCGGCCACGTATCGACTCGCGACGGTACCGCGGTCGACGAGCACGGGGACTTTCATCGCCATGAAATCGAGCACACCATAGACGGCCGTATCGTCGCTCGCGACCACCCAGCCCAGATCGGCGGCCCGCAGCACGGCGAGGTCGTCGTCCCGCGCCACGAGGTGGGTGACCGCGTGGCCAATGTCGAGCGCCGCGGCTTGCATGCGCAAATCCTCGTGATCGGCGCCCGGACCGAAGAGGAGCAGATGCAGCTCGGGGTGCCGCGGCGCGAGCATGCCCATGGTCCGCAGCACCGTTGCCGCGCGCTGCTTGCCACCCGCGTCGTAGACGCAGACGATCAAGCGCGGCGATGGCGCACCGTTGTGTAGATTGAGTGACGCCGGCCGAAGCTCATCGTATCGCGCCGGATCGATACCGAGCTCGGCGACCAGCGCGTTGCGGATACGCGGCAACGGTGGCGCGGCTTGGGCCTCGGTCGGCGTCGTGAACAGCAGGCCAGTCGACGCCATGCGCGACGCGAATCGAGTCGCGCGGTCGGCGATCAGATGATCGCCGGCTGGCGTGCGTCGGACGATGCCGCCGCGGCCGGCGAGTCGGGCGGCTCCCGCGGCCGCCAGATGCTCGCGGTCCGAGTGCACGAACACGGTTTCGACGAAACGTTCGAGAAAGATGTGGTGCAGGCGCCAGCTCTCGAGCGTAACGCTTCCGCCCGGCTCGAACGGAATGACGTCGCATCCCTCGGCCGCGACCCTGGCCTCGACCGCGCCACCCGGCGGGCAGACGTACGTGACCTGGTACCCCCGATCGGCAAGGCCCCGCGCGGAAGACGCGAACATGCGTGCGCTCCCGGTCCAGACCGGGGACGAGTAGTAGAAGAGGACGCGCACCGTTCGCTAGAGCGCGCCGGCCGCCTCGACGCCTTCCCGCATGGGGTCGCGCTCCTGCGCGGCGTGCAGCCGGTAGTACGCGCCCCGCGCGGACAGGAGCACATCGTGCGTGCCGCGCTCGACGACTCGTCCGCGTTCCAGCACCAGGATCAGATCGGCGTGGCGCACCGTCGAGAGGCGGTGCGCGATGACGAACACCGTGCGGCCCGCGAGGAGCCGGTCGATCGCCTCCTGCACGAGGCGTTCGGATTCCGTGTCCAGGGCCGACGTTGCCTCATCCAGAATCAGAATGGGCGGATCAACTAACAACGCCCGGGCAATCGCAATTCTTTGGCGCTGGCCGCCGGACAATCTCGTGCCTCGCTCGCCCAGCGCCGTCTCATAGCCGTGTTCCAGCTCGGTGATAAATCCGTGGGCGTTGGCGGCGCGGGCCGCGGCCATGATTTGGTCATCGCTGTAGGCGCCTTCGGCGCCATACGCAATGTTGTTTTTGACGGTGTCGTTGAACAACACCGTATCTTGGCTCACGATTCCCGTCAGCGAACGTAAGGAGCGCAGGGTGATCTCGCTCGCGTCAGTGCCATCCAACAGAATACGGCCTGACGTGGGCGAGTAAAATCGCGGGATCAGGTCCACCAGCGTGCTTTTGCCTGCGCCGCTCGGACCAACTAACGCAACGACATCGCCTTTGCGAGCGGTGAACGAGACATCAGTGAGGACCGGGTCGTCGGCCGAGTAGGCGAACGAGACACGGTCGAAGACGACGCTGTCCCGGAGGCCATCGACGGTGCGGGTGCCGCGATCGATGACGGTTTCTGGCGTTTCGTCGAGAATGCTGAACACCCGGTCGGCCGCCGCCGACGAGGTCGTCGCGGTCGCCCAGAGCTGCGTGAGCTGCTTGAGCGGCTGCAGCAGCCGCATGACGACCGACAGAAAGACGATGAGCTGCGATGCCTGCAGGGTCCCAGCCACCAGGACTTGCCGGGCGCCGATCCACAGGAGGCCGACGGCAACGGCGGTGCCGAGCGTCTCGGTGATCGGCTGCGAGAGCAGCGCGTGGTTGGTCAATTTGACCATCTCGCGCGAATACCGCGTGCTGGCCTCCACGAACCGCCGCTCTTCGTACGGCTCGGCACCGAACGACTTGACGAGGCGCATCCCGCTCACCGACTCCTGCACGACGCTCATCATCTCGCCGTAGTCGTTGCGCGTCCGGCGCGCGCCTTTGCGCAGCCGGCGGAGGAGCGGCTGCAACGCGCCGATGATCGCCGGAGCGACGACGAGCGCTAGCAACGTCAGGTGCGCCGAGATGGCGAACAGGAAGCAGATGTAGGCGATAATCAGCGAGGAGTTCTGCAACCCCTGCGTGACGATCTGCGTGATCAGCGCTTTGGTGAGATCGGTGTCGGTCAGGACCTTGGTGAGAATCTGACCGGCGCGGGTACGCGTGAAGTAGCGAAGCGGCAAACGCTGCAGGTGCGCATACACCGCGTTCCGCATGTCGCGCACGACGTACTCTTGGAGCTGCGCGCCGAGGGTCCCGCCGCGCCAGGCGAACACGTTCTTGAGCGCGACGGTGGCGACGATAATCAAGATGACGATCTCGAGCGACCGCATCTTGTCGGTCGGATCGAGCAGCGTGCCGATCGTCACGCCCAGGATCTTGGAGAGCCAGCCACTATTGGGCGGCAACAGCGTCTTGAGCCCGAACAGCGCGTTCAAGAACGGGATCAAGAGCGCGAACGCGTAGGCGTCGAGCACCGCCGCCGCCATGCTGCACGCCACGGCCGACGCCATGCGCCAGGCGTGCGGCCGGAGGAAGCTCAGGAGGCGGCGGTTGACGGCTTTCACCGTCGCGGCGTCAGCAGCGCGACGGGGAGAATCACTTCTTCGGGCGTGACGCCCCCGTGCAAGAATGAGCCGCGATACCGGCTCTGATACTCTCTGAGTTTGGTCGGATAGACAAAGAACGTGTCCCCGGCCGCGAGCAGGGTGTTGGCCCCCAGTCCCCGCCTCGGCAATCGCAACGCATCGGCATTCGGGAACAACAACGCATGCTCGGCGTGCTCGGCCCGCACATCCTCACCGAACTTGTATCGGAGATTCGCGGTCGCATCGCGCTTGGCATACACCGTCGCCGGTGTCTGGCAATGGATGGAGCCGTGGTCGCTCGTCAGCAACACGGAAATCTTTCGGCGCGCCGCTTCCTTCAATACCGAGAACAGCGCCGACCGCTGGAACCATTGGCGCGTGAGCTGCCGCAACGCGATCTCGTCGCGCGCGACCTCGTACAGAATCGCGGATTCGCTGCGGCCGTGAGTCAAGAGATCGACGAAATTGAAGACGAATGCACTGACGCCTTCCGGCGCGATGGCCGCGTTGACGCGGCGATCCAGCTCATCCGAGTCGACGGCCGTGGAGATCTTCTGGTAACGCACCGGGACGGAGCGGCCGAGCTCTTTGAGATTCGCCTCGAGGAGATCCCGCTCGTGGGCATTGAGGGACTCGTCCTCCCGGTCACCAGGGCCCCACCAATCCGGGAACCGCGCGGCGATTTCGCCGGGGAACAGACCACTGAACAGCGCGTTGCGAGAATAGGGCGTGGCCGTGGGGAGGACGGCGAAGTGGTAATTCACGTCGACATCGAACAGCGGCGCGAGCAATGGGGCCAAGACGAGCCATTGGTCGAGGCGCAAGCAATCGACGACCACGAAGACCGCGGCCTTTTCACGCGATAGGATCGGCGTCAGAAATTCGCTGATCACGTCCACCGAGAGCGGCGGCCGATCGCCTTCGAGATTGCGGAGCCAGGCCGGATAGGATTCCATCATGAACGCCGCGAACTCGCGGTGCATGTCGGCGTACAGACCGTGCAGCGACTCGTAGAGCCCCGTCTCGCCGGCAGCCGCCAGATCGACGTCCCAGGACATCAACTCGCTGTAGCGCGCGATCCACCCCCGCCAGTCGAGCGGGCGTGCTCGCTCGAGCTCGATCGACCGAAATCGCTCGACGAACCGCCGGGCCAGCGCTTGCTGGCGGATCCGCGGACCCTCGAGAATGCGGCGAACGACGGTCAGGACCTGACGCGGGTTGATCGGCTTGATCAAATAGTCACGAATGTTGGCGCCGATCGCCTCGTTCAGCGTCGCGTCTTCCTCGCTTTTCGTGACCATGACGACGGGCAACGCCGGACTGATCGCCTGCAGCTCGCGGTAGACCTCGAGTCCGCGTTTGCCAGGCATTTGTTCATCGAGCAGAACGATGTCGAAGGGCCGGCGGCGGAGCAGCTCGACGGCGTCGTCCGCGTTCGTTGCGGCCTCGACGTCGTAGCCGCTCTCCCGAAGGAAAATCCGGTGGGATTCCAGGAGTTCGGCCTCGTCATCGACCCACAAAACGGCCTTGGGACTCGGTGCCATCGTACTGCGCAATGTACCCGCACGCCGTACATTCGTCATGTGTTCTCGCTGAGCACTCATTCGCGACCACCTTATGCTGTCCGAGAGACGCCGTTTCGGTTTCCGGCGTTGGCCGCGCTCGCCGGCCGTGGACAGATCGGCGGCGATCGCGAGGTCGCGCTGGCCGCGTTTACGACCGCGCGATTGGTGAACGGTGTGCTACCCCCGAACGCCCTGCCGGCTCCAGCGCGCGCGGCGCGCGCGACCGCGGCTCGTCAGTGGTTGTCGGCTCTGGCATTGCCGCAAGCGCTTCGGGCGTCGTTTGCGCGACTCGCCGATGCCACCGCCGCGGATTCCGGCGACGTGAGAGTGGCATTCCGTGCTGTGATCGACACGGCTGGGCCGCTGCTGGATGCGCCGTGCCGGGCTGAGCTGGAGCGGCTGTTCAGCGACCTAGAACCGTAGCGCCAATCGCGACCACTGCATCGACGAGCGCATCCAGATCTTCGCGGCGCGTACGGTGATTGGTGATGGCGCAACGGATCGCATATCGGCCGCCCACCTTCGTCCCTGACGGCACGGCCACACCGGTCTCTTGCAAGCGGAGCAGGATCTCTTCGTTGACCGCATCGTCACCGGGCGCGTAGCGAAAGCAGACGACATTGAGCGCGACCGGCGCAAGGCGTTCGAGCAACGGGTTGGCATCGATCCGCTCGGCCAGATAGCGCGCTTGCTCGACATTCTCCTCGATCATCCGCGCGAGCGCCTCGGTACCATGGGCTTTAAAGGACATCCAGACTTTGAGCGCCTTGAATCCACGCGTGAGCTCGATGCCGCGCTCGGCAAATGGGATTCCACCCGCGATGACACCACGCGTCGTCGGCGCCAAGTAATTCGCGCTGGTCGCAAACGTCGCGCGGACTCGCTCGGCGTCACGCACCAATACACACGCGCACTCGAATGGGAGATAGCCCCACTTGTGCAGATCAAACCCCACTGAGTCCGCTCTCTCTAACCCCGCGACCAGTGGCTTGAGCGTTTTCGAGAGTGACACCAATGCACCGAAGGCGCCATCGACGTGGAACCACACGCCCTCTTCGCGGGCGATGTCAGCCATGGCATTGAGATCATCGATTGCGCCCGTGTTGACTGTACCAGCTGTCCCGATGATCGCGAATGGACGCTCGGCGCGTACGGCGCGACGCAGCGCATCGAGATCAATCGCATCGGTAGGACCTACGGCGATTTCTTTGTAGGACCGTTTGAGCAGCTTGACCGTTTTCTTCGCCCAGCTGTGCGTCGCGGTCGAGCCATAGCACATGGTGCTCGACGACGAGTGCTGGGCGACAGCGAGTGCGAGCAGATTCGCCATCGACCCGCCAGAGACGAACAACCCGCTCGCATCACTTGGAAAGCCGAGGAGCTCGGCGAGCCAGTCGATCACTCGTTGTTCGACCAACGCGGGCGCCTGATCAAAACCCGCCATGTGCGGATTGATGCCGGCGGCGAGCATGTCGGCCATCATGCCCAGCGGCGTGCCGTTGCCCTGGACCCAGCCCCAAAAGCGAGGGTGCAAGTTCCCATTCGTGTACGGCATGACGTTGGCGACAAAGTCTTCGTACACGTTTGCATCGCCCTGACCGGCGCGTGGGACGGGTTCCGTGCTGAGTATGCGCCGCACCTCGGGCGGCATGGACCGCCATGCGGGCTGTTCGTGCAACGTCGAAAGATGATCGAGCATATCGTCCACCATGCGGTGCGCGAGCGCCCGAAATTCCCCCCAGTCAGCGGGATCGAATGACATGAAGAATGGCGTGAACGACGCCGGGCCCGTAGGTGATGATCAGCCGGGACACGCCATAGATGGCGAGGAGAAACAACATCATGAACAATAGATCGAGCATCATGATGAGCACGAGTGCAACGGCCAGGAGCCCGACTATGAGCACAAGAAATGGCCCGAGCAGCACCGTCATCAGCATGGCGCCGACGAGCGAGGGCTTGCGCGTCGTATCCGCGATGCGCGCGCCCATGGCGCGCAACGCTTTGAGCCGCCGCTCGGCGCTCACGTTCATGGACCGCGAGAGCGCCGTGACGCTCGAGGCATCGTCGCCGGTGGATGACCCCCACCAGGCGGCGAACAAGTGGGAGACCGGCGCGGCCTTCGGAACCGCCACCGGGAAGTGGCGCAACCGCTCGACCGCGGACGCCAACCCATCAGGATTCCGCGTCAGCTGCACCGCCGTGGCATCGGCGAGGAGTTGACGGCGCTTCCACATCGCTCCGATCAGCTGACCCACGAACAGTCCGCTCGACAAGCCGACAATCATGTCGATGGACATCGCCGACCATTGCATCGGAAGCGTGACGAGCGTGAGGCAGCCGCTGTTGCCGTGGCGGCTCGTCCGCCGGTCGATGTCCTCGCTCGAATCCGCGGCACGGGCGAGTGAGTTCATAACGGCGTCCTGCTCCGACGCGCCGTGCGGCAGAATCGCGAGACGGACGAACCGGAACAGCACATGCCAGGCACGGAATCCGAACAGCGCATTGAGTAGCAGACTGACCACGCCCATCGTCTGATAGATCGACAGGATGATGAGCGCGATCTTGAGATCGCCGTTGCCGACCGCGCCGACGAGTCGACCAATGATCGCCTGCGTCTCGTCACGGCCCAATCCGTCCAGCAGCGGTCGCGTGACGACGATCGTGGCGTCCGCCATCGACCAGCCCACGGCGGCCGCATTGGCCGCGCCGCCTGCGGCCACCGCGTCGAGGAGCATGACGCGCGGTGGCGGAACTCCCGCGGCAATCGCCATCTCCTCGACGAGGTTCATGAGCTGTCGCTCTTCGAAGTCGTTGAGGTTCGGATCCCGTGCTCCGAGCGTCAACAGGACTCCGCCGACTCCGGCCCGACGGAACACCACGCGGATCATGGCCCAAAAGCCGAGGAGCAGAATCGCTCCCGGAACCACCAGGATCGTCGAGACGATCAGGAGCTCTCGGGGTGGTACGACGACGTGCTTGCCGCCGAGGAACGCCAGGACGTGAGGGAACAGCAGCGGCACATCGTGCAGCTGCGTCAGCCAACGCGCATTCGTCACTTCGCCCACGAGGAGCGCCACGGCGTAGAGCAAGGGCGTGATCAGAATGCTGAGCGGTAAGCCCGTCAGAAAAACCGCGGCAATCGCCGCCGCCGAGAAACGCCAACTGGCACGCCGATGCCGGCGCTGCATCGCGAGAAACGTGACCCGGTCGACCGGGCCAGGGATCGGCTTATACGGGGACTGGGCTGCCACCGGCACGCCCCAATCTGACCGCCGCTCCGCGGCGCGTCGAGCATCGCTGCGCGTTGCTCGACTGGTCGGTTCGCTGACTTCCCGCACTCGGCCGTCGTCTATGGGCGTGAGCCGGCCTCCAGATATCTCGCCTCTGTCCCAGTTGCTCCGCCGGATTGACGGCCTGGCCGACGGGGCGCCGGCGGGAGACACCGTCCCCACGGGCTTCGGGACCGTAGACAAGATGCTCGGGGGCGGGCTCCGGAGGGGCGACCTGGTGGTGCTGGGCGGCGATGTCGGTAGTGGCAAATCAGCGCTGGCGCTCGGGATCGCGATGCGGGCGGCCATGCGCGGTTCCGTCGTGCGGTACTACACGGCCGAGATGGCGCCCGAGCGCGCGTATGAGCGCATGTTGGCCATCGAGGGCCGCGCACGAATCGATGACTTGAGACACGGTGCGTTGGACGATGCGACGCGCGCGGGAGTCGCCGCGGCGACGCTGCGTATGCGAGACGTGGCGCTCATGGTCGACCGGCTGCCGGTGGAAGTCGGCGGCGCGCTTCGCGCGGTCGAAGGACTCCAACTGGGCATCATCGACTCGCTGCAAGGACTCCCCGAGGGCGAGGATGCGGTGCGCGGGCTCAAGGCGACGGCCGTGGACCTCGGGATCGTGCTTCTGCTGACAGCGCACCTGCCGGGACTCGATAAGAGCAGAACGGATCCGCGGCCCACCCTCAACGACTTCGGGCCTCGGCATGCCGTCAAACAACACGCCGATATCATTCTCGGCCTCTTCCGCGAGGAGATGTACGGCGGCGGGCAGGCGGTCGAAGGCGCGACCGAGCTCTCGGCGCTCAAGAACCGGGGCGGGCCGACCGGGTATATCGACCTCTATTTCTACAAGCAGTGGCTGCGGTTCGAGGATCTGCTGGATTAGATTTGTGGCATGGCGGGCCACAGTAAATGGAAACAAATCAAGCACTACAAGGCCGCGACTGACGCCAAACGCGGAGCGCAGTTCACGAAGCTCATTCGTGAGATCACGATCGCGGCCAAAGTCGGTGGCGGCGACCCGGCGGGCAACCCTCGTCTTCGGACCGCCATCGAGAATGCCAAAGCCGCCTCGATGCCCAAGGACAACATCGAACGCGCCGTCAAGAAGGGCACCGGGGAGCTCGAGGGCGTCGATTATACCGACGTGATGTACGAGGGCTTCGGGCCTGGCGGCGTGGCCTTGTTGATCCAAGCGGTCACCGATAACCCAACGAGAACAGTCGCCGAGGTCCGGCATAAGCTTTCCCGTGGCGGCGGAAATCTCGGCGCGACGAACTCGGTGGCGTGGATGTTCGATCGCAAAGGGCAGATCAGCATCGACGCCACGGGCCGCGACGAAGACGCGACGTTGGAAGCGGCGCTCGACGCAGGGGCCGTGGATGTCGAGCGCGAGGGTGACTTGTTTGTCGTGACGACGGATCCCGCGTCGCTCGGCACCGTCAAGGGAGCGCTCGAGGCCCACGGCATCCCGACAAAAGAAGCCGAGCTGGCATGGGTGCCGAAGAATACCGTGCGCGTGGAGGGCAAGACGGCGGAGTCGCTGCTCAGGCTCCTCGAGGAGCTCGAAGACCTCGACGATGTGCAGAAGGTCGAGGCCAACTTCGACATGGACGTGCCGGACCTCGCCGGCGCGTAGGCCGCTCTGATCGTCTTGGGGCTCGATCCCGGCACGGCCGTCACCGGTTACGGCGTGGTGCAGAGCGACGGGCCATCGCTTGTCGAGTGCGGGGTGATACGCACCAACCCTCGCGACGGCCTTCCCCGGCGGCTCAACGACATCTATGAGGGCGTGAAAGATATCATTGACCGCTACGCGCCTTCGGCGCTGGCGGTCGAAGATATCTTCTACGCACGATACGTCAGAACGACGATTGTTCTCGGGCACGCCAGGGGTGTCATCCTGCTAGCTGGAGCCCAACGTGGCATTCCGGTCTACGAATATCCCCCGAGGGAGATCAAGAAAGCCGTGACCGGTGCGGGTGGCGCAACGAAGGAGCAGGTGCAATACATGATGATGCGCATGCTGCGCCTCAAAACTGCGCCGAAGCCAACGGATGCGTCCGACGGGGTGGCCGCCGCGCTCACCTATTGTCTGACGACGGTCCGCGCGTGATCAGTCGCATTCACGGCCGACTCGCGGCCAAGGAGATCGATCATCTCGAGATCATGGTCGCCGGCGTCGGCTATGAGCTCGCCGTGCCGCTCAGCGTCTACGAGACGCTGCCGCCGGTGGGCGACGAGGTCGCCCTGTGCACGCATCTCGTCGTCAAAGAGGACGCGTGGCAGTTGTTCGGCTTCTCGACTCCGCGCGATCGGCGCATCTTCCGAGCCCTGCTCGGCGCGAAAGGCGTCGGGCCGGCGCTGGCGCTCGCGTTGCTCTCGGCGCTCAACGCGGATCGCCTGGTCCGGGCGATTCGCGAGAAGGATATTGCGACATTGCAAACGGTCCCGCGGGTGGGACGAAAGAAGGCCGAGCAGCTGGTGCTCGATCTCGCGGACAAGCTCGACGATGTGGCCGTCGAGGAGCCGGTCGGTGCGCCACTGCGGGGCAACGCGGAAGACGCCATCCGTGGGCTCGTGTCGCTCGGGTATGCGCGGGCGGACGCCGAGCGGGCGGTGAGAAAGGCCGAGGGCAGTTCCGTGGCGGATATCGTCAGGCAAGCCTTGAAAACTCTTGCAGGGAGTGCGACGTGAAGAGCTCGCAGCGGGCGGGGACGTTCACCGAGTCGGTGATCCGCGAGATGACGCGGGTCGCGCAAAAGTACGGCGCGATCAATCTCGCGCAGGGATTCCCCGACTTCCCGATGCCCGCGCCCATGAAAGACGCGGCGTGCGCCGCGATTCATGGCGACATCAACCAGTATGCGATCACCTGGGGCTCGGCGCCGCTCCGGATCGCGATCGCCGAGAAGTATCGGCGCTGGTACGATATGCCGGTCGATCCGGAGACCGAGATCACCGTCACCTGCGGGGCGACGGAGGCGATGGCGTCGACGTTCCTCGCCCTCATCGATCCCGGCGACGAGGTCATTGTGTTCGAGCCGTTCTACGAGAACTATGGGCCCGACGCGATCCTCGCCGGCGCGAAGCCAAAATTCGTTCCCCTCGAGCCGCCGGGGTGGAAGCTCGATCTGGATCAGCTGCGAGCGGCATTCTCGCCCAAGACCAAAGCCATCGTCCTGAACACCCCGCACAATCCCAGCGGGCGGGTGTTCACTCGTGACGAGTTGACCGTCATCGCCGCACTCTGCCAAGAACACGACGCGTGGGCGTTCACCGACGAGATCTACGAGCACATTCTGTACAGCGGACATCATCATCTGCTCGCGGCGTTCCCCGGGATGCGCGAGCGCACCGTCACGATCTCTGGCCTGTCAAAAACCTTCAGTTGCACCGGCTGGCGGCTCGGCTACACGATAGCCCCACCGAAGGCAACTGACGCCATTCGCAAAGTTCACGATTTTCTGACGGTCGGCGCGCCAGCGCCGCTGCAAGCGGCCGGTGCGGTTGGACTCGCGTTTGATGCTGACTACTTCAATCATCTCGCGCAGGAATATCGCGAGCGGCGGACGATTCTCTCCGCCGCCCTGCGAGAAGCGGGGTTCATTTTCACCGAGCCCGCGGGCGCGTATTACATCCTCGCCGACTTCTCGGAGCTATCGGGCGACGACGACACGACGTTCGCCACTTGGCTCGCGCGCGAGGGCGGCGTGGCGACGGTGCCTGGGACGAGCTTCTTCCACCACAAGGAGTTGGGGCGAAAACTCGTTCGCTTCGCGTTCTGCAAAAAGCGCGAGACGCTCGAGCGCGCCGCCGAGCGACTCGCGCTCTTGAGACAGCAAGTGTGAACGCGTGGCGTCGGCTGCGACTTGACCCTCGTGCGGTCGTAGGCGCGGCGCTCATCGTCGCGATCGTATTCGCCGCATCGGCGGCGCCGTTGATCGCGCATCAGGATCCGATTGCTCAGGACTTAGGTGTACGCCTGCAAGCCCCATCGGTCGCGCATTGGCTCGGCACCGATGGCGCGGGCAGAGATGTCTGGGCGCGGCTGATCTACGGCGCCCGTGTGTCCCTGGCGGTTGGATTCATCTCGCAAGGCATCGCGGTCACGCTCGGTCTCACATTTGGGTTGCTCGCCGGATACTACGGCCGCTGGGTCGACGAGGTCGTCATGCGCCTGGCGGATGTGACGCTCGCATTCCCCACGCTACTCCTGCTGATCGCGATGGTCGCCGCGCTCTCCCCCTCACTCGTCGTCGTATTCGCGACGATCGGGTTGGTGGGGTGGGCCGGCATGGCGCGCCTCGTGCGCGGACAGGTGCTCGTGGTCCGCGAGCTCGAGTTCGTGCAGGCGATCCGCGCCTTGGGTGCGCGCGACCGTCTCATCATCGTGCGCCACGTGCTGCCGAACGTCATCGCGCCAGTCATCATCGCCGCCACCCTCGGCATCGCGGGTGCGATCATGGCCGAAGCGGCCCTCTCGTTCCTCGGACTCGGCGTGCAACCGCCGACGCCGTCGTGGGGCTCGATGATCGCCGACGGTCGCGACCTCGCCCAGCTGCGCCACGCACCATGGACGTCCGTCGCGCCGGGCCTCGCGATCGGCGCGGCCGTCATGGCGTTCAACCTGCTCGGCGACGCGCTCCGCGACGCCTTCGATCCGCGGTCTAGACGAACTCGATGAGCGTGCGATTCCGCGCACCCTTGCGCAGTATCACGTAGCGCCCCGCGAGCAGATCGCCGGTACCGATCGTGGTCGTCTCGGGCGTCAAACGACGGTCATTCACGTAGAGTCCCCCCTGCTGGATGAGCCGCCGCGCTTCACCCTTCGAGGCGAGAATGCCGTGTCCGGCTGCTAGCTCGACCGCGTCGATCGCCTTGTCGAAGTTCGCCGTCACGTAGGGCATCTCACTCCGGAGCGTGGCCAGATCGTCCACCGTGAGGTCGCTCGGGCTGGCGCCGAACAAGACGGCCGACACCCGTGCGGCGCTCGCGGCCGCGTCCGACCCGTGCACGCGCGTGGTCACATCGCGCGCGAGTGCGTTTTGCGCCTCGCGTCGTTCCGGGTACTGCGCGACGCGCGCCTCGAGCGACTCGATCTCCTCGCGATCAAACAGCGTGAAGTAGCGCAGATACCGGCCAACGTCCCGGTCGTCGATGTGGATCCAGAACTGATAGAACTGATACGGTGACGTTTTCGCCGGATCGAGCCAGACGGCGCCGGACTCGGTCTTTCCGAATTTCGTCCCAGCGGCGTTGGTGACCAAGGGCAGAGTGAGCGCATGCGCCTCGTTGCCCGTGGCCCGGCGAACGAGCTCAATGCCGGCCGTGATGTTCCCCCACTGATCGCTCCCCCCGAGTTGCAGCGTGACATGCTTCCGCCGGTTCAACTCCAAGAAGTCGTACGCTTGGAGCAGCATGTACGAGAACTCGGTGAACGAAATGCCAGCGTCCATCCGCGCACTGACGGACTCTTTTTGGAGCATGTAGTTGACCGTAAAATGCTTGCCGACATCGCGGAGGAACTCCACGAGGTTGAGCGATGTCAACCACTCGGCATTATTCACCAGGTCGAACTGCACGAATCGGCGGACTTGATCCGCGATGCGCTGCGCATTGGTCTCGATCGTCGCTTGATCGGCCAGTTGCCGCTCGCTGGCCTTGCCACTCGGATCGCCAATGAGCCCAGTGCCACCACCCACGAGCAGGACCGGCCGATGCCCGGCCCGTTGGAGATGGACCAGTCCCATAATCTGGACAAGACTGCCGACATGGAGGCTGTCCGCCGTCGGATCGAAGCCGCAATAGGCGGCGACCGGTCCGGCCGCCAGCGCCTCAGCGAGTCCCGCGGTATGCTGGTATTTAAGGCCGCGCCACTCTAGTTCGGCCAGAAGATCGATCTTCACGCGGGCAAATCTATCAGATATCTTGCGAATATGGCCGAGGAGACGTACGACGACGGACGACGACGGAACCTCGAGCGACTGTTGCTCACGCTTGCCGCGCGGATTCAGGCGCTTCAGGCGAAAGGGGAGCTCCTGGCCCACGCTCCCGAGTTAATGAAGCTGATCGGCGACGCCAAGAGTGAGCTGTTTCACTACGAGGTGCGCGCCACGTACGACACGCCCGAGATCGCCGAAAGCCGGCGGATCGTCTCCGAGGCGCAATCGGCCGGCGAGGCCAAGTGGGAGCCGACCGACTGGACACCTGAAGACGAAGACGGACCCCCATCATGGTAGCTACGCGCCGCCAACCGCCCGCGCGCCAGTCGAACGCCCGCTTTCTCACCGCCCTGGGTCTCCTCGCCGCGGTCGGTGTGATCGCCATCGTGTACGTGATGAACCAGCCAAAGGCGCAGCCGGTCGCCACGACCGTCGCCGACCCGGCGTCGTTGGGACCTGCCAAGGGCTACCTGCTCGGCAAACCCGACGCGCCGGTGCAGATCATCGAGTTCGCGGATTTCGAGTGTCCCGCCTGCGGCAACTTCGCCGTCGTCACGGAACCCGACATCCGGAAGCGCATCATCGAGACCGGTGAGGCCAGCTATCACTATTACGATTTCCCGCTCCCGATGCACAAGAACACGTGGTTCGCATCGGAAGCCGCCGCCTGCGCGAACGATCAAGGGCGGTTCTGGGAGATGCACGACCGGCTGTTCCAAGGGCAAGACCAGTGGAACACACAGGCGACCGGCAACCCGGCGTCCATCTTCGAGGGCTACGCCAAGGACCTCGGTCTCGACGTCGACAAATGGCGCGCGTGCTACAGCTCGCAGGCCCATGTTCGCGACATCCAGGCGAACAAGGCCGAAGGGGAGCGCCGCAAGGTCAGCCAGACGCCGACGTTCGTGATCGGCGACAAGGAGATCCCCGGCGTGATTCCCTACGATCAGTTCAAGGCCCTCGTCGACTCGGCGGCCGTCCCGGCGAAGCGCGTCGCCACGAAATAAATGACCAAGCGCATGGTCATCGCCGTCCTCGCACTGGGCGGCGCTTTCGTTTCGGCCTATCTCACCATGTACAAGCTGGGGTACATCGGCCAGCTGAGTTGCTCGATCGGCTCGTGCGAGACCGTGCAGATGAGCAAATGGGCGAAATTCCTCGGCCTGCCCGTCGCCGCATGGGGCGTGGCGTACTACGTGGTCGTTCTCGCGACCGCTATCGCGGGTACGCTGTCCCGCTTCACCGAGTCTCGCCGACTCTCGGCGATCTTGCTGGTCGAGGCGGTTCTCGGATTCATCTTCACGGCCTATCTCACGTCGCTCGAAGCGTTCGTGATCCACGCGTATTGCATTTATTGCTTGTCGTCCGCCGCGATCGTGACGCTGATCCTGATCGCCAGCATCGCGGACTATCGCGAGCTACGCCCGCTTGACACGACCGCGAGCCTCAGAGGCGTCGTTCAGCCGTAGCCGCGGCTTCGAGTCTTCTTCGATCGGCGGCGTCCCCGCCTCCCCGCTCGCCGCCGCCGCGGCGCGTTCGAGCTCGCGGGACCGCCGGCGATAGGGAACGAGATCCTGCCCGAGCGCGACGAGCGCCCGCGTCGCGACGGTCGAGGCGAGTGGTTCGGGCACACCCATCACGCGGATATACGTGTCGATGGCGCGATCGAACGACAGCTCCTCGGCGAGCGTGTCGACGAACATGAGCGCGTTGTCGACGTGCGCGCGGATGATGGCTTCCTCGCCGCGTGCCATCGCGAGGCGCATGCGGCGTTCCGCCGCCGCGCTCAGCTTGCGCGGGAAAATGGACTCGGGGAAGAGTTTCGTGAACACGTTACTCCTGGCCGTCGTACTGCGCCTTGAGTGTCGCGACGACATTCGGATCCGCCAACGTCGTCGTGTCCCCCAGCGTCCGTCCTTCCGCGATATCGCGCAACAACCGCCGCATGATCTTCCCGGACCGCGTTTTCGGCAGATCTGCCGCGAACAGCACGTCATCCGGGCGCGCGATCGCCCCGATCTTGTCGGCGACGAACTCGCGGAGCTCATCGCGCAACTCCGGTGTCGACTCCCGACCCGCGCGCAACGTCACAAACGCCGCCAACGCCTGGCCCTTGATCGGGTGCGCCCGGCCAACGACAGCGGCCTCGGCGACCGCCGGATGTCCGACGAGCGCAGACTCGACCTCCATCGTACCGATGCGATGTCCGGCGACGTTGAGCACGTCATCCACCCGACCGAGGATCCAGAAATATCCGTCGTCGTCGCGCTTCGCTCCATCACCCGCGAAGTAGAGCTCCGGACGACCAGCCCATTTCGAAAAATACGTATCGACGTACCGCTTGTCGTCGCCCCAAATCGTGCGCAGCATGGATGGCCACGGCCGGGTCAGCGCCAAAAACCCGCCGCCCACGGGGATGACCGACCCCTTCGAATCCAGCAGCTCCGCACTATACCCAGGTAATGGGATAGTAGCGCTTCCGGGCTTCGTCTCGGTGATCGCGGGCAACGGTGATATCACAATCGCGCCTGTCTCGGTCTGCCACCATGTATCCACGACGGGACACCGGCCACCGCCGATACGCTCCCGATACCACATCCAGGCCTCGGGATTGATCGGCTCGCCGACTGACCCCAGGAGCCTCAACCGGGATAAATCATGCCGCGCGGGATATTGATCCCCCCATTTCATGAACGCCCGTATGGCGGTCGGCGCGGTGTAAAAAATGGTGACGCCGTGCCGCTCACACATATCCCACATGCGATCCTTGTCCGGCCAATCCGGCGCTCCCTCGTACATGACGCAGGTGGCCGCGTTCGCCAATGGCCCGTACACCAGATAGGAGTGCCCGGTGACCCACCCAACGTCGGCCGTACACCAGAACACGTCGTCGGGCTTGAGGTCGAACACCATCCGCATCGTGGAGGCAACGCCTGTCAGGTATCCGCCGGTGGTGTGCACGATGCCTTTGGGCTTCCCGGTGGTGCCGGACGTATACAGGATGTACAGCACGTCCTCCGCGTCCATGCGCTCGGGCTCGCACACCATGCCGACTCGGGACATCGCGTCATGCCACCAGATGTCCCGGCCCTCGTGCATCGGCGTGGATTCGGTGGCCGAACCAGAGAAGCGTTGCACGACGAACACCCGCGTGATCGACGGACACTCCTCGAGCGCGCGATCGGCGTTTCGTTTGAGCGGCACGATCTGCCCGCGCCGGAATCCTCCATCCCCCGTGATCAACACCTTGGCACTCGCATCCTGAATGCGATCGCGGAGGGAGTCGGGCGAGAACCCACCAAACACCACGGAGTGAATCGCGCCAATCCGCGTGCAGGCCAGCATGGCGATCGCTGCTTCGGGCACGAGGGGCAGATAGATCGCGACGCGATCCCCACGGTTGACCCCGTGCGCGCGCAGCACGTTCGCGAACTTGTTGACCTCGACCGACAACTCCCAATAGGTCAACGTGCGCCGATCGCCCGGCTCACCTTCCCAAATGAACGCCGCTTTGTTGCCAAGGCCGGCACGGATGTGCCGATCCAGGCAGTTGACCGAGACGTTGAGCGTCCCGCCCACGAACCACCGCACGTGCGGCGGGCGCCATTCGAGCGCCGTCCGCCATGGCGTAAACCATTCGAGGCGTTTGGCTTCCTGGCTCCAAAACGCCACGGGGTCGGCGTTGGCCTTGTCGTAGATGGCGGGATCGGCGACTGCTGCCGACTTCGAGAAGGCCGCCGGGGGAGGGAACCGGCGGTGTTCTTCGAGCAGGACGTCGATGTCGGTCATCGTCGCCCCAATCTCGCACAAATCGCGAGACTCAGCAAAGTGTCCAAATGGCGGTCGCCGGGATGGCTATCGCGCAACGGCTTGCCCATATTGGAGCTACATGCGTATACGGCTGCTGCCCATCGCGCTTTCGGCCATCGTGGCGGCCTGCGACAGCTCTACCGGACCCGACTCAGCCCTGGCATCGCTGGCTCGACATTTCGACGCACTGTCCCAGACCGCTTGTCCGTCGGCGTCTTCTGGGCTGCCCCAGCAACCGTCCTGCGTGTTTATCAGTTACGCCGCGATAGGAGTCCAGCAGGGCGTGTTTCCGTCGCAAGTATTCGTCGGCACCGATGTCGGCACCGGGCGATGGCTTGGGTACGCCCTCCTGATACCGGTACTCGGAAACCAACCCGGCACGATCGATACCCTCTACGGGGTCGTGGCGTACGATGGCGTCGACGTGAAGAACGCGGTTGTGGCCTTTCTCCCGGTTTCGCAAAATAACGGCACGGAGGCCCTGGTCGGCTCGACCGTATGGAGCTCGGTGTCCGACTCGATCACGGGAGGCTCCTATGTGGCCGTGACGTCGGTCGGAGCGCCGTGCAACACGATGGCTGTCGTAGCCGCTGGGCAACCGCCTATACCGCGGCAACACTGTCGATTGGCGTCATTCGACCTGTCACTGGTCATCACATTCTTGGGCACGCCATCCCAGACGGTCAACGTGTTCGCGCCCTCGATCAACGGATTCGCTATCGACTCGACCGACGTGCAGTTTGCTAGGAGTTTCGGCAAAGTGCGGTAGCCGCGCACACGACGAGTCCGTGGAGTCCGAGGTCCCAAGCATTAGTGGCTGCTTACGTTAGACGGGTTGGGACGGCGACGGCACCGTTATCGCGCTTTTTCACGCCATATGGTCCTCGTGGTGCCGGCTCGCTTGACGATCGAGAACCGGGACGACTTTCGCCGTGCGCTGCTCGCCTGGGTCGACGACGCGATCGCGCA
>Ga0210393_10001470_pt1 | contig 19725 bp, 27 predicted proteins | sample IncBWC27OmetaG_FD_160068 | JGI IMG/M metagenome (GOLD analysis project Ga0210393, IMG submission 160068) | Forest soil microbial communities from Barre Woods Harvard Forest LTER site, Petersham, Massachusetts, United States - Inc-BW-C-27-O ... | reverse complement strand
CGCCAAGGCTAAGGAGCTGCCCATAGCGAAGTCGTGAAGCCGATGACGGGAATCGAACCCGCGTATTCAGCTTGGGAAGTCGATTCACAAAGTCCATCGCTGTCTCGGAGTGTCTGTCGAATCAGAAGACCTGCGGAAGTACATCCATGTTCGTCTGCGGTCGTCTCGGTAGTCGGCATTACTTGTGACAGCCTCGTGACATCGAAGCCGTGATCAGGCTGTCGGCATGGAGTCGGGTCCACAGAGCATCCATCGGATCAATTTCCGACCTCAGAAGCCCACGCACCGTCGGCGATCTAATCAGGTCCCGTCTCTGGCGTGGTCAGCGACTGCGAGTAAGTAGGTAGGCGGCGGTGAACATTTGCCACGCGATGATCGAATAGACACTACATCGCTCCCATACTGCGGGCGGCAGAATGTTTATCGCTGCCAACTTCGACTCAATAACGAGGAACATGAAGCTCAGCAGGCCGAGCACAGCGAGCCCTGCCGATACGCCGCGATACCATGGCCCACTGACGTTCCGAGCGATGGAAGATCCCGCCAGGATAGCCGCGTTGCCTCCCATGATCGCAAGCAGCGCGCCGGTGTCATGCACCCAAGTGGTTCCGTCGGCCTGTGCGATGGGTCCGCTGTGGACGGCTGCTACCAGAAAGTTGCCGACCGCATTCGTGGCAGCAAGAGTGAGAAACAATGCAGCCTTGTGGGTTTCGAAAGCCCGAACGATGAGGATGGCACCAACGAGAAACAGAGTTCCCTGCAAATAGAACGCGGTGTTCATCAGGTAGGCCTGCGGGGAGTCGATCATGCGACCCTGAAACATGCCGCGAGAGGTGACCCCGAGATCACTGATGAAGTTGTGGGCGTAGCTGTAATGGTGGCGAAAGGCCACGGCCGCAATGGCTTCGAGGATCAGGTACCCGAGGCCTGCGGCAATCCACACAGCGGCTGCACTCGTGGCGAATAAGCGTCGCCGGTTCGGATCCTGCGTTGAGATTGTCATTGCCGGGCCATTACCCGTACACGGCTCCCCGGGCCCCGGTAGGTGGGACACGCTCCATCTCCGCCAGCCCTTGAGTGATCAATACTAGTGCGCAATCGCCGGAGCCCTGTCGATGGCGACTCAAGTTAGATCCGAGGCGAACCATGATGTTTCGCAAGTCAGAAGCCCGCATGATGCTATTCCGGTGCGTTTTAGTTTCTTCGGATTCGAGCGATGAGGCGCAGCGCAGGCCACGGTCGCCACGGAAACCTTTGGGACCGTTTCCTGTAGGCAGTCAGTCCCCCTCGACTTGTCCGCGCCGCGCAGCCGTCGGCCTCGCAGCGGTATACCCGGCGTCGACCCGCACGGGCGGGATGTGACTGTGGTCGATCTCGTGCAACTCGGCATTCTTGGCCTCTTGCTCGGCCTGATCTCCTCGGTCAGCTTCTGCAGGGGTCCGGGAGTAATGAGAGTCCCGCCATTCCACCGAGGGCTGCGGATCACCGATCCAGCCGCGCTCGGCACTCATCACTGTCCCTTCTCTCCAACTCGGCATTTGAGCAATGACGATTGCATAGGCAACGAATGGGCCATTGTTCATAACGGGTGGCGTATCCGCAGCGCGGGCAGGGATGGTGAACATGATCAGTAACCCCGTTGATGCTGACTGGGCTCACTTCGGCTCACGGGCCTCGTGCTCAGCCTGCGGATTTTCCTCCTTCAACGCCTCTCGGTCAGCCTGTCGGGAGCGGTGAACAAAGTGACGACCGCCAGTCTTGACCCAGCCAGGCGTATGCCAGTCCACCGAGGGCTGCGGATCACCGATCCAGCCGCGCTCAGCGCTCATTACGTCCTCCTACAAGCCATGGTGCCCGGCGAGAATCTAAGTTCATCAGCCAACTCGCGCACCCTGGCCATCTCCGACTCAGCCATGCTTACGCCCGGCCGCGTACCGGTCGGCTATCCGCAACGGCGGCACAGTCGGCGGAGACGGCACGCTTGGGATCAGGTGATCAGGATTGGTCGAGTGTGTCAGGCACTTTCGGTAGTTGTAGCGGCTACACCGCTGCCACGTCCACGTCCATCCTTTAATTGTGGTAGGCCGAAAGCCTAGCTCCTTGGCCAGTGCGGCTTTCGTCACCTCAGTCATGGCGGCGACTCCATTGTTCCGGGCCTCCGCTCGGGAGGCGCTCTTGCCGACACTGGTTGAAGCCAGCCACTTCGTCACCCGGACCACCCATAAGCAATGGGGTTGGTACCAGTCGGAGCTTGGTGACGGCATCTCGTAAAGCCAAACCATTCTATGGGGCTGACCGACACGGCGCTGGCGGGAAGACATAACCGGCGAAGAAGCGCTAGGCCATCGCGCTGAGCCTTTCAATCTCAGTGCAGCGCACACCTGAGCAGCAGGGCTGAGCAGCCGCTTCGTCAAGTTCATCCTGACCGAGATCTTCCCGGGCGGCCGGTTGCCGTCTATCGACATGGTGGAGGAGCACTCGGCGAAGACAGGTTTCACGCTGACCCACTGCCAGTCGCTGCAGCCCCACTACGCCAGCACCCTCGACCTATGGGCAGCGGCCCTGGAGGCACATAAAAGCCAGGCCATCGAGACTCAGTCCGAAGAAGTCTACGAGCGCTATATGAAGTACCTGACCGGCTGCGCCAATTCATTCCGGATCGGCTACATCGATGTCAACCAGTTCACCCTGGCGAAGCAGTGATCGCGCTAAGCCCCCCGAGTGCCCGCTTCCGGTGTCCCGCTAGAGGAGACCCCGGGGCGGGTTCCCCTGCTGAAGGGCATCTCCTATCTTGCCGAGATAGGCAACGACCTCAAAATGCGACGTGGTGAGCAAATTCAGCAATTGTTCAAGGTGCTCGACTTTTTGAGCGGGGGTGACCGCGTTCGTGTCCCTCTTAGGGCTGTTGATGAGGAATTCCCTGAGGCCACGGGCAGTCCTTAGTCCCGAAGGCACCTTGATGTCGCGCAGGAATTCATTAGGCGAATTGGGGTCGGCCAAGATGGCTCTCCTTCGTTCGTAGGGGTTGACAGCTTCGAGCCTAGGAGCCGAGTTCCCCGACCGGAACAGGGGTGACGTGCTAACGCCGGGCGCACGGACCTAAGCTCCACGCGTCCGCGACATCGAGACCATCGACAGCGAATTCCGGCTATTGCTGTCGATTCGCCACATGGTCCGTGAGGCCGAGGGCATGAGGGCAAGCGGCCAGCTTTCGAGCCCGGCCAACGTAACTGACCTGCCAAAAGATTGCCCCCGCCCTGTGGCGCTCTCTTGCGTATCGTCAGCCCATGACCCAACGACTGGAAACGCGACTCAACCCGCATGCACCGATAGTCCTGAGCCTATTCCGGATCTTCTTCGGGCTCCTGTTCCTGTGCCACGGCACGTCCCTGATGTTCGGCTGGCCCGCGGGTCCCGTCGCGGCCTCTGGCTCGCTCTTATGGTTGTCCGGGTTGATCGAGTTGATCACCGGCATCTTGATCACCCTCGGACTGTTCGCGCGTCCAGCTGCTTTCATCGCCTCTGGCGAGATGGCTGTCGCGTACTTCACCCAACACCTTCCGCACGGGTTGTGGCCGATCAGCAACGGCGGTGAACTCGCGGTCATGTACTGCTGGGCGTTCTTTCTGCTGGTGTTCACCGGGCCGGGTGCCTACGCACTCGACACTCGGTTCGGGCGACGCGGCCCGGGGTACGTAAGAAGCTATCTCCGTAGGTCGCCGCGATCGCCACGGTCGCCGCGGCGCTGGCGTCGATAGCAACGTGGACAAGCCACAATCCGCGGTCATCGGGTTATCCTGCGGCGCCAGAAGCCGCCGCGGTTCGCGCTCGCATCAGTTCCAAGTGCCCGGCGTCGGTAAACAGGGTTTCGCGGCAGACTTCCTCGCCGGCAAGAACCAACCGCGGCAGGAGGAGCGGGAATGGAATCGACCTGGTCTGTGTCTCAATAATGGATCGGGCCGGCCCCAATCCTCCCCCCAACCCCGTGCGGCCGGCCCGATCCGCAAATGTGAGATGGCGAAACCGTCCGGATGCTAGCGACCAGCACCGGAAGGCATTGTCAGGCAGGTTCTCGGGCTGCCATCTACTTCGGACGCAACCGTCAGGTCCGTTATCCGCCGGCACCCTCCGCAGCAAAACGTCGGATCGTCCTCGGCGCCGACCCGACGACATGATGCCGGCCACCTGCCTCGACAGCACCGAAACCACACCTGCTCTTGATATTTCGCAAGTAGAACAACTATCGCCGCGGTTTGCCGGGTGGAAATGTCCGCTCGGCGAAAAGCGCGCTCGCCGTGCGTAATCTGTCGTTGCCGTGCGTAGCTGCTCACCTCGCCGCGCGACCGGCGCAGCTCGGCGCTGATCGGGTCATCCCGGCAGGCTGCCCGGCGTCGACTTGCACCCACCGGAACCAACCCATCGGTTTCTGCGGTGCCCCGGTAGCAAGCTTGGTGACCGCCGATTTGTCAAAATGAGCATCACCCTGGGGTTGCAATCAGATATCAAGTGTCCTGACATGCGAAGATTCGGATGTTCTGATGGTACGAATTGGGCGTGAAAAACATTGCTCGCGTTGCAGTATCGGCATTCATCATTTCCACAGGCTTAGGGCTCGTCGGTTTGGGAGCGGCTAGCGTAGCCCAGGCCCAACCCGGGCCGTTCCCGCAATGGTGCCCAGGCGAGTTCTGGGACCCGGGGTGGGGTGGCAACCCGGACGGATTCCACTGTCACGACGGTGGCTTTCGTCACGACGATGGCCGCGGCGGCTGGGGTCACGACGATGGCCGCGGCGGCTGGGGTCACGACGATGGCCGCGGCAGGCGTTAAACGGACACTCCTGGCGATTCGAGGCTGCGCACGGTTGTGCGCAGCCCCGTAATCGCAAGAGGGATACTGACAACCCTCGCCGAGGGTGTCACCGGCCACAAGGCGTGGCGGGCGTGCGTCGACCACCACAACGAGAACTACATCGCGCCGGACGAGGCGTGAGTCAGCGGCTTGGGCCGGTGCCCCAGCTGGGCCGCAACACATTACACATCCTGCAGACGGTCAAGGCGCTCACCGATCGCGGCGTTACGTTGGTCTCGACCACTGACGGCATCGACTCCTCGACTGCAGCTGGTCGCATGATAATCGGTGTACTGGGGTTGCTTGCCGAGTACGAGCGGGAATTGACCAAGGAACGGACGGCGTTGAAGCGTCAGGCTTCCCGTGCCAACGGCACCAAGTTCGGGCGGCGGCGGAAGGTCAATGACGCCGAGCATATTGCCACAGCGAAACGGATGAAAGCAGACGGTCATACCGCCGAAGCCATCGCCAAATACCTCGGGGTGAGCCGGGCGACGTTGTACCGGTACTTATCTGACAACTGCGCAGCCGTGTGACTACTCCGGATGCCCAGTCAGTAGACACGGTCCATCGAGGACTAAGCGGGCTTTCTGCAGGCACCCATGGGAGAGTCGTCAGCATCCGATATGTGTATTCGTTCTGACACTGCAATGGGTTTGGTCCCCGGAACACTCCGAACCGCAGGCAGAGCGCAATGCGCTAGGAGGCTCGCCATGAAGCACCACGTCAACATCCGTACCGGGACAGCGCAAGTGACGTCCTGCGCTGGCACCATTGGCGACCGTGACCGTATTCGCATCGACTCTCTCGAGATATTGCCCACCCACGTGATCCTGTATGGCTGGACCGCTCGATGGGGAGCGGTATGCGAGCCTCACGCGTCTTGATGCCTCAGAATTCGGCGGAACGAGTGTAGCGCCTGGCCCGCCTTCCTCATCGGCACCAATGAGGTTTCTCGGCTCGCCGGTGGCTTAGCGCCTGGTGGTAATGCTCGCTGAAGCGTCTTAGCGTAATTCGGTGACTGCGACGTTGGCGCCTTTCGAGTGAGCCATCACCTCAGGCGCGCTCGGGTCGCTGGTTTCCGGCACGGTCACAGTCGTCTCGCCATGACGCGCCTCGGTTTGAGCGCGCACTCGATACGGACCCCGGACGGGCAGTCCCACAGTCACGTCGTGGTCAGCGATCGCTTCGGTAGTGCGGGGCGCCACACGGAACTCCACTGAGATGCCGCCGTATTCGGTGTCTGCTTTGAACGATTCGGTGACGGCGATCGGGGTACGGGTCCTGATGTCACCGCGGCGGACGTTGACATCGACCCTACGGGCGGAGCCGCCGAGGGTGACGGCGCCGTTGTCGATATTGGCGACCAGCTGATCGAGGTTGGCGTCAGTGGACAGCGAGCCGGTCCGCTGGTTGACGGTCATGCTCAATACTCGTGCGGCACCGGGCGGGAGGATGACTTTGATATTCGCCTGGTGGGCCCACCACATGTATCCCGCCACGCTGTCGCGAAGCGTGACCCGGCTGCCGGCGACGTCGTTGGCGACCGCCAGTCCCGTGTCGTGGTTAGTGGTGACCGCGCGCAGGTCGACGCGGGGCTCTGTGGCGCCGAGGTCGGTGGCCACGCTTACGGCCACCGGGACGCCACGGATGTCGATGGTCAGCGATCGAACGCTCGCCGGCAACGCCTGGGTGTCATCGACGACCCGAATGCTGCTGACCCCGAACGCAAGAGCGCCGAGGCAGCTTAACGTGCCGAGTGTCACCAAGGCCGCGAGGACGACGAGCACGACGCGCAGTGCCGTGCGGCTGCCGCTGGAAAGTGCCAGCGGTGAGGCAGCCGGCGCCGGAGCGTTGGGCGGTATCTCGTGGGCGACGTCGATGCCGCTCACGACTGCTCCTGCTCCTCCGCTTCGAGGTGGGCGGCGGCCCGCTTGAGCATCAGCACCGCGTCGGCCTTGGTGGTGCGAGGGTCGTCGTTGTAGGCCTGCACGCTCGGCCAGCTGCGCGCGGCGGCAGAATTGGCCAGTCGCAGCAGCAGGCACTCAAGTCGATAGACCAGCTCATGCGCCGCGTGGGGCCATCCGCCGTGCCAGTAGTCCGCCGCCGCGCGAAGCGCCCCCTGCACGCAGAAGCTGCACGGGGTGGCCCCGGGCTCGGTGCGCACCCGGTAGCCTCCCGCGCCGACGTGCTCGGTGCGCACCCGCACCCAGTCGCCCGGCGAGTCGACAACGGGGTGCACCTCGACGCCTTCGGCGTCGCGGCAGTAGGTGCCCTGGGTCCACCCGCCGTCGGCCTCGATGAGCGCCAGCGCGCCCTCGATCACCTCTCGGTCGGTCTTCATCCTTATCCCCTCAGCAGCCGCGGCTCGGAGGGGGGCAGTCGTCGTCATGATGTCTAATCCTTTCGGTTACGACTCGAGGTAGCGCAGAACGGCAAGGACACGGCGGTTTTCGGTGTCACCGGGGACCAGCCCCAACTTCGCGAAGATGGAGGCGATGTGTTTCTCGGCGGAACCGGTCGACATGTGCAGGCTGGCGGCGATTGCCGAGTTGGTCCTGCCTTCGGCCATCAGCTGCAGTACCTCGTGTTCGCGGGGGGTGAGCTGATCCAGCACGCTCCGGCGATGCGACCGCACGAGGATTTGGGACACGACCTCGGGGTCGAGCAGAGTCCCACCGCCGCCGACGACCGTGACCGCGTCCAGAAACGCCGGTACGTCGGCAACCCGGTCCTTGAGCAGGTAGCCGAAGCCGCGGGTGTCCGAGGCAATCAGGTCGGCGGCGTAGCGCTCTTCGACGTAGTGCGACAACACCATTACCGGCGACTCGGGATTCTGTCTGCGCAGCAGCGCGGCGGCGCGGATTCCCTCGTCTGTGAACGTTGGCGGCATCCTGACATCGACGATCGCGAGATCAGGGTGGGTCTCGTTGACCAGGTGCAGCAGGTTTGAGGCGTCAGCCACGCTGCCGACCACATCGTGGCCGGCGTCGATCAGGATGCGTTCGATGCCCCCGCGCAGCAGCGCGGAGTCCTCGGCGATCACGATGCGCATGGCAGCACCGCGGTGATAGTGGTGGGCCCGCTGACGGGACTGGAAACCGTGAACGTGCCGCGGGCGGCGCGCAACCGCTCGGCCAGACCACGCAGGCCGGTGGCGGTCTCACTGTTTGTAATCTGCGCGCCGCCGCGGCCGTCGTCAAACACCGAGACGTAGAGCTTATTTTCGGTCTGGTCGAGTCGCACCGTGACGACGGCTTTCGACGCCTGTGCGTGTTTGGCAGCGTTGGTGAGTGCCTCGGCGACGACGAAGTACGCGATGGATTCAATCTCATCGGGGAGGCGCTGGGGCAGGTCCATGTTCAGCGTTGTCGGGACGGCGGCGCGCTGCACCACCGATGAGAGCGCGGCGTCCAGGCCCCGGTCGGAGAGGATCGTCGGCGCGATGCCGCGCACGACGTTACGTAGTTCCACCAGAGCGGTTTTCGCGTCTTCAAGGGCCTCAGCTATCAGGGCCTTGGCGGCGGACGGGTCGGTGTCAAGCTTGGTTTGGGCGAGGCCGATCATCATCGCCAGCGACACGAGCCGAGGCTGCACACTATCGTGCAGGTCGCGTTCGATGCGGTGTCGCTCGGTTTGCGCCGATGTCACCGCCCCCTGCCTGGCGTCCGCGAGCGCGTTCACCTCGTGTTGCAGCATGGCGGTTGGCGACGGCGAGAGCAGCCAGCGGTCGATCTTGGCGTCAAGAATGGGCGCGAACACCACGATCGCGGCGGCGGCCGCCAACGCGATCAAGGCCAGCGGCCACGCCAGCACGGGCGGAATGGATGACAGTCCGGCGGCGTGGGCGCTGCGGCTTACTGCGATCGCGGCGGCCGGTGCCATTACCGCGAAAACGAGCAGATTCAACGCGAGACCGGCGGCTGCGTAGTCGTAGACCATCCGGAGAAAATGGTGTGCGCAACCATTCCAGAACCGGACGCTGCTGATGTCCAGCCACAGCTGGTGGAGCCAACGTTGAAAGCCGGTGTAGGGGGACATCTTTCGGGACGGTACCGGGATATCCATACCGAAGACGGCCTCGCTACGGACACGCTCGAGCCATTCCGCGCCGCGCATGAGGTACACGAACACGACGACGGCGAGCGTGAACCCGATCACCGATGGGATCGACAAGATCCCGACGATCACGATGAGGATCGGCAGCCACAGCCAAACCGCGGCGATCGTTGCACCGGCGATCATCGACGCGCTGGGCACGAGGCCGATGCGACGGATCGTTGGCGGCGTGGCCATGTCAGCCGTGATCGGCTCGGCGTCTTGATCCGCGACTGCGACCATACTCTCAACGTACGGAGCGCCGCGGCGAGACAACACGCCGTTTACCGAACAAGTTGACGGGGGTTAACCCCCAGGCCTTTCTTCGCGAGCCGAGGAGTGTGGCCGCCACGCCGAGAAATGGGCGGCATCGCACACGCTCGCATAAGACGTTTGGCACCCAAATGTCAGGTGTGTAATTCATCAGGTCCCAGCGAAGTCCGCCGATGGGTGGTTCGCGGCGGCCGTCAAACGCGCCGGGGTACAGCCCATCACGCCGCACGACCTGCGCCACACCTGCGCGTCGCTGGCGGTGTCGGCCGGGGTCAACGTTCTGGCGCTGCAACGCATGCTCGGGCACGCGTCGGCGAAGGTCACCATGGATACCTACGCCGATCTATTCGACGGCGACCTGGACGCCGTTGCGGCCACACTCCACGCCCGATACTCACACGAAAGTGCGCTCAAAATGCGCTCACGGGGTGCCAGCCAAGCTACACCGCAAACACATACATAGCCGTTTACCTGCGAATTCCCTTGAGGAGTTATGGCGGTGGCGGAGGGATTTGAACCCTCGGACGGTGTTAGCCGTCACACGCTTTCGAGGCGTGCTCCTTAGGCCGCTCGGACACGCCACCGCCGAGCAGCTTACCGAACCGTCCGCCGCTCACCCCAATCGCTGGCGGGCGAAGAAGGCCTCCAGGGGTGCGGCGCATTCTTGCGCGAGCACACCGCCGCGCACGGCCGGGCGATGGTTGAGCCGACGGTCGCGGACCACGTCCCACAGCGATCCGACCGCTCCGGTTTTGGGTTCCCAGGCGCCGAAGACCAGCCGCTCGATGCGAGCCAGCACCAGCGCGCCTGCGCACATGGTGCACGGTTCGACGGTCACCGCCAGCGTGGTCCCCCCCAGCCGCCACCCGTCACCCAGCACGGCGGCCGCCGCCCGCATCGCCAGGATCTCCGCGTGCGCCGTCGGATCGCCAAGAGCCTCACGGGCATTCACCGCCCGGGCGAGCTCGGTTCCATCGGCGGTGACGACCACCGCACCAATCGGGACATCACGGGGGCCCGCCGTAGCGGCGACCGACAGTGCGGTGCGGATCAGATCTTCGTCAGTGGTCACCGACCGAGGCGGTCGATCACTGCCGACAGCTGGTCGGCGAAGCCCATCTCCCGGGCAATGCGGCCCAATTGCTCGTCGGCGTAGAGGTCGGTCTCATCGAGGATGACTCCCAACACCGCCTCGGGCAGCCCGATGTCGGACAGCAACCCGAGGTCGCCTTCCTCGAACGGGTCCGCGTCCTCGAGGTCCTCGGGATTGATGTCGGCGTCCAGATTGTCCAGCACTTCGGCGGCGATGTCGTAGTCCAGTGCGGCGGTGGCGTCCGACAGCAGCAGCCGGGTCCCCGACGGTGCCGGGCGAACGATGACGAAGAATTCGTCGTCGACGTCAAGAAGCCCAAACACCGCTCCGGCACTGCGTAGTTCACGGAGTTCGGTCTCAGCGGCCGACAGACTCGTCAGCGACCTGGCGGCCATCGCAGAACAGCGCCATTGGCCCTCTTCGCGCACGACCGCAACGCCGAAGCCGTCCGGTATATCCGCGGACGGGCCCTGCGCCGAGGCCCGCTGTGCTCCCATGGCCGCCTACGCTAGTCGCTGACCAGGCCCTTGACCAGACAGACGCACCCGAGCGAGCGCACCTGAACCACCACAACGTGCCGAACTGTGCCAACCTTGGACTGTGGCTCGGAGTGCGACGAAGATACCGGTTTGCGTGCTCGGTCTGGGACTGATCGGCGGCTCGATCATGCGGGCCACGGCAAAAGCCGGCCGCGAAGTGTTCGGCTACAACCGGTCGGTGGAAGGCGCGCAAGGAGCCGTCGCCGATGGCTTTGACGCCAGCACCGAACTCACCCAAACCCTGAGCCGTGCCGCACAGACCGGGGCGTTGATCGTGCTGGCCGTGCCGATGCCGGCACTGCCCAGCATGCTCGCCCACGTCAGCGAATTGGCCCCCAACTGTCCATTGACCGACGTCTCCAGCGTCAAAACCGCGGTGCTCGACGATGTTGCCGCGGCCGGTCTACTGCAACGCTTCGTCGGCGGTCACCCGATGACGGGCACCGCGGAGTCGGGCTGGACGGCCGGCCATGCGGGGTTGTTCACCATGGCTCCGTGGGTCGTCAGCGTCGACGACCATGTGGACCCCGTGGTGTGGTCAATGGTGATGACCTTGGCGCTGGACTGCGGCGCGTTGGTAGTGCCGGCTAAGTCCGACGAGCACGACGCCGCGGCAGCCGCCATCTCGCACCTGCCGCACCTGCTCGCCGAGGCCCTGGCCATCACCGCCGCGGAGGTCCCGCTGGCCTTTGCGTTGGCCGCCGGCTCTTTCCGCGACGGCACCCGGGTGGCCGCCAGCGCCCCAGACCTGGTGCGCGCGATGTGCGAAGCCAACTCCGGGCAACTGCTGCCGGCCCTCGACCGAGCCGTCGAGCTGCTGAATCGTACGCGCGACTCGCTCGACTGGGACAACTCGGTGGCCGAGCTTGTCGAAGCCGGCCACGCAGCGCGAACCCGTTATGACAAGTTCCCGCGCTCCGACATCTTCCCTGTCGTCATCGGCGCCGAGAACTGGCGCGAGGAACTGGCCGCCGCGGGCCGGGCGGGCGGCGTGATCAGATCCGCTCTGCCAAGCCTGGATAGTCGACGATGAACCCGTCGGCGTCGACGCTAACGGTGGTCTCGGCTACCGGTGAATGCAACTTGATCCCGTCGAGACTCCCCGCGCTGGTGTAGTTGACGACGGCCGCGGTGACGGTCATCTCGGGCACGTTCACATAGACCATCGGCAAGGCGATCGATTCCGCATGTTCGTGTAGCCCGAGGCGCCGGATCGGCAATGCGTTGAAGAACGGGCTGAACACCACGTCAACGTCAAGGGCGCCGTTGTATCCCGCACGCGACTCCCCCTGATGGTCGGTCACCAACCACATGTTCTCCTCGTCTCGGGCAATGGCCAGCTGGTGTTCCCGCTCGGCCAGCGTGACGGTCAGCCCGAACCGCTTGGTGGCGCCGGTCTCATCGGTCTGCACTTCGTAGAAGGCGCCGAACGCCGGATTGATCGCGGTGGCTGCCGCCACGATACGGCCGTGCGCCCTGATTCGCTTGCCGGACACTTGGATTCGCACCGACTCCATGCGGGAGACATCCTGTGCGCGCCAGGTCAACATCGCCGTCCAAATGCGCGGAGTCGGATCAGTGGGGCCTGCGTTCACACTCCTACCGTAAAGCGTGTTCACCAATCGCGGCAGGTTTGTCGGTAAGTGCGGTCGGCGTCACGTGATCTCGCTTACCAACGGCCTTGCTCAGCCGCCCGGTGCCGGGCACTGACACCCACACCGCCATCGCCAGCAGACCGTCGAGGATCAGCGCCAACGCCGCCACCGCCAGTGCGCCGACCAGAGCGAGTTGGAATTCGCGCTCTTTGATCCCGTCGATCAGGTATCGGCCCAGCCCGCCGAGACTGGCGTACGCGGCCACCGTTGCGGTCGCGACCACTTGCAGCGTCGCGCTGCGCAACCCGCCCAGGATCAACGGCATCGCATTGGGCACCTCGACGCGCAGCAGCACCTGGGTCTCCGTCATGCCCATCGCTCGGGCGGCGTCGACCACCGTCGGCTCGACATTGGCGATGCCCGCGTAGGTGCCGGCCAGCAACGACGGGACGCCCAGCAGCATCAGGGCAACCAGCGGCGGGCCGAGGCCCAGCCCGAACAGCAACACCCCCAGCAACAGCACCCCGAGCGTCGGCAGCGCGCGCAGTCCGTTGACCGCGCCCACCACCAGCAGCGTGCCACGGCCGGTGTGCCCGATGATCGCCCCGACCGGAACGGCGATCAGCGCCGACGCGACCACCGCGATGGCGGTGTACTCCAAGTGCTCCAAGATGCGCGCCGCCAGCCCGACCGGACCAGTCCAGTTGGCGGCGGTCAAGAGGTAGGACACCGCCTGTTCCAGGAAGCTCATCGCGAGCCGCCCACTATCGGTGCCGCGACCGACCGGCGCCGACGAGCCGCACGTGCCGCACGCTCCCAGGGCGTGACGAGGCGGCCGGCCAGAACGATCAGCAGGTCGATGATGATGGCGAGCAGAAGCAGGGCGATGATCCCGGCAATGATTTGATCGCTCTTGTTGGTCTGGTAACCCATGGTGAACCAGGTGCCCAGTCCGCCGATGCCGATCACCGAGCCCACCGAGACCATCGCGATATTGGTCACCACCACTACCCGCAAACCGGCGATCATTACCGGAATAGACAGCGGCAGTTCGACTTTCACTATCCGTTTGGTCGGCGGGTAGCCCACCGCGGTGGCGGCGTCACGCACTTGCATCGGCACCGCGTCCAGCGCCTCGAGCACTGCACGCACCAACAGCGCGGTGGTGTAGGCCGTCAGCGCGACAATGATGTTGGCCTCGTCGAGGATTCGGGTCCCGATGATCACCGGCAAGACCACAAACAACGCCAGTGACGGGATAGTGAATACGACGCTGGCCGTTGCCGTCGTCAGCCGTCGAGGAACCGGGGCGCGCTGCACCAGCACACCCAGAGGTACCGAGATCGCCAGACCGATCAGCACGGGCAGCAGCGACAGCCGCAGATGCACCACGGTAAGTCCCCAGGCGTCGTGGAGATGAGTAAGCAGGTAGTGCATGGTCAGCCCTGCCGTCGGGCTTCCACCGCGGCCAGCACGTCGGTGGCCAATATGCCGCCGACGACCTTGCCGTCGTGGTCAACGGCGACACCGACGGCCGATGGCGAGGACAACGCCGCGTCGAGTGCCTGGCTGAGATTGCCGTTCGGACGGAACTGCGAACCGACGGCGCTGATGCTGTCGGACAACGACGCCCCACCACGGTGACGTCGCCAACCGTCTGCGTCGATCCAGCCCAACGGCAGGCCGTCGTCGTTGACCAGCAATCTCCAGCCATGCGTAACTTCTGTGCCAACGCCATTGGCCAAGGCGCTCAGCGAGGTCTGCTCGATATCGTGCAGCGGTAGCCCGGATGCGTCGATGAGCTGGAGCCAGCGATAGCCGCGGCCGAGACCGATAAACCTCGCGACAAAGTCGTTAGCCGGTCGCGACAGCAGCCGAGCCGGTTTGTCGTACTGCTGCAGTACGCCACCGTGTCCGAACACCGCGACCTGGTCGGCGAGTCTGAGCGCCTCGTCGATGTCGTGGGTGACGAACACGATGGTTTTACGCAATTCGCTTTGCAGACGCAGTATTTCGTTTTGCAGCTCGTGACGGACCACTGGGTCGACAGCCGAGAACGGCTCGTCCATCAGCAGGATGGGTGGGTCGGCGGCCAGGGCGCGCGCCACCCCGACGCGTTGTTGTTCGCCGCCGGAAAGCTGCGCTGGATATCGGGTGGCGAGCTTGGCGTCCAGCCCGACGCGTTCGAGCACCTGAAAGGCGGCTTTGCGGGCGGCCCGCCGGCTCTGGCCCTTGAGTACCGGCACGGTCGCGACATTGTCGATCACCCGTTGATGCGGCATCAGCCCCGCGTTCTGGATGACATAACCCATCCCGAGGCGCAGCTTCACCGGGTCCACCTTGGACACGTCTACCCCGTCCACCGTGATGGTGCCGGAAGTCGGCTCGACCATGCGGTTGATCATCCGCAGGGCTGTGGTTTTGCCGCTGCCGGAGGAGCCGACGAAGACCGTCAACTTGCCGTCGGGCACTTCGAGGCTCAGCTGATCCACAGCGGTGCTGCCGCCGTGGAACAACTTGCTGACGTTGTCGAAGCTGATCATGATTGCGCCAGCGGGTGGTCGAAGCCGTTGTCCCGTACCCAGTTTCGGGCAACCTGGCCAGGGTCCATGCCCGAGTTACCCGCCACGGCTGCGTTGAGCGCGGCAACCCCGGGCGAGGTCAGCTTCGCCGAAACCGCGTCAAGCACATCCTTGAGGTGGTCAGACTTCTTCTGCGAATTCACCAGCGGCACAATGTTGCCGGCCAGGAAGTTGTGCTCGGGGTCCTCCAGTACAACCAGGTGCTCTTGGGGGATGGCCGGTGACGTGCTGAAGATATTGGCGGCGTTCACCGTTCCCTCGACTAGCGCGCGTACCGTCACCGCGCCGCCGCCGTCCTCGATCGCGACGAAATTACCCGGACTGATGTTCAGTCCGTACTTCTGCTTCAGACCGGGCAGCCCGGATGGGCGGGCCTGGAAATCTGAGGGCGCTCCGAACTTCACGTCCGGAGAATGTGCTGCCAAGTCGGCGATTGTTTTCAGGTGCCACTCCGTGGCGGTTCCACCGGTGACGGTGACCGTGTCCGTGTCGGATGCCGGCGACGGCGTCAGAATCGACAGGTCACCGGGCAGTCGCTTGTAGAGTTCCAATTCGACTGCATCGAGCATGGTCACCGTGGACTTGGGCTCGAAGTACTGCAAGAGATTGCCGATGTACTCCGGCACCAAATCCACAGAATGGTCTTTGAGCGCCGGGATATAGGTCTCGCGGCTACCGATCCCCATCCGGCGCCCGACATCAAACCCGTTGACCTGCAATGCCTGTGCATAGATTTCGGCTACGATCTGTGATTCCGCGATGTCACCGGAGCCGACCACGATGGATTTCATGCTGTGGGTCTCTGGCCCCAGCGGATCTGAATTGCTACAGGACGCAACCAGGCACACCGCCACCAGCCACACTGCCGCGAAGCGTGTCGCGCGACGCACGCGCGGCGGCATCCTCATACCGTGACACTAACGGCAGAAACGAGGCGACGCTGCGAAGGTTTCCTGCGTAATTTGGTTTCATTCCCGGCCAAATGGGACAAAAATGAAACTATGAGCAGCCAAACCCCTGCCTCGCCCGGCCAACCGTCCCCTAAGCCCGCCCCGAAACGCGGAGAACCGGCCATCAAGTTCACCCGCGCCGGCGCCCTATGGACGTCATTGATCGCCGGCTTCTTGATCCTGATCCTGTTACTGATCTTCATAGCCCAGAACACGGCGTCGGCGTCGTTTCAGTTCTTCGTTTGGCACTGGAGTCTGCCGCTGGGCGTCGCCATCTTGCTTGCGGCAGTCGGCGGTGGACTGCTCACCGTGGCAGTCGGCACCGCACGGATCGTTCAGCTGCGTCGAACTGCGAAAAAACACTTCGCAGCGGCTACCAGTACCGAGGACGGGATCACCGGAACCCTCTAACCGGGCAGCTTCGCGAGCTCGGCCAGTCCGCGGGCGATCAATGGCGCCACCACCTCGGGCGTGTGCTCAGAGTCTGTCCCGCGAGCCTGGTCCGACATTCGCCTACGGAAATCGATGCCTGCGGCGATGATGGCGAGCTTGAAATAGGCCAGGGCCATGTAGAACTCCCAGTGCGCCAGCGGCAACCCGGCGACCAGGGAGTACCGGTCGGCAAGTTCGTCGGCCGTAGGCAGCAGCGGCGACGTCCACGCGGCTTGCGCGTTGACGATCAGATCCAGCGCGGGATCGCGGTACACGCACATCAGGGCCGCGTCGCTGAGCGGGTCCCCCAGCGTCGAGAGCTCCCAATCCACAACGGCGCGGACCCGTGTCGGGTCGTCGGAGTCCAGGATGGTGTTGTCGATCCGGTAGTCGCCATGCACGATCGACGTACGGCTCTGCTGCGGAATGGCTTCGTGCAGACCGGAATATAGTCGCTCGACATCGGCATCGCGGTGGTCGTCGGGCAGCCGCACTAACTCCCACTGTGAGCCCCATCGCCGCACCTGGCGTTCCAGGTAGCCACTGGACTTGCCGAAATCACTCAGCCCCACTGCGTTTGGGTCGACGCTATGCAGGTCAACGAGCACCCGGATCAATGCGTCAACGCAACGGTCGATGACGGTGTGATTGAAGGCTTCGAGTTGGGCACGGCGACGGACCACTTGCCCGGCAACGAATTCGACGATCTGGAACGGCGCGCCCAGCACGGAGTCGTCCTCGCATAGCGCGATCGCCCGAGCTACCGGTACCGGCGTGTCCCGCAGCGCCGCAACCACCTTGTACTCACGGGCCATGTCGTGTGCCGACGGTGTCAAACCGTGTTGGGGTGGACGCCGCACCAGCCAGTTCGTTTTGTCGTCGTAGACCCGGAACGTGAGATTAGAGCGGCCACCGGAGATGAAGTCCGCCCGTAACTCACCGTCGCGATCGATGCCGAGCGACCGCAGATACCGGTCCAGCGCGGGCAGGTCGAGCCCGTCAAGTCGGTCAGCCGAGGTCACCGAACTTGTTTACCATCGCTGATTGCGCGGCAACAGGTCCCACACGTGTTCGACCGCGTTGACCGTCGCCACCGTCGCCTGGCCGGAGCGTGAGTACAGCAGTCGGGTCACCGATGCGTAGTCCACGGGAAAGGACAGCAGCCGGGCCGTCCCGAGAATCTCGTGCAGGAGCAAGTTGATCACTCCACCGTGGCTGAATACCGCGACGGTGTCTTCGGGATCGGCGGCGGCAACAAGATCGTCCACCGCGGCGAGCACCCGGGCCCGAAAAGCGTCTTCGTCGACCGCACTGGGCAGATGGCCCTGGGCCAGCCGCGCCCACTCCTGAGGGTTTTCCGCACGGATCTGCTCGATCGGGATGTACACCGGAAGGTCGCGGTCATATTCGGCGAATCGCTCGTCGACCTCGACGGACAGCTCCCGTGCCGCCGCGACCGGTTCGGCGGTCTGGATGGCGCGACGCTGCGGGCTGCTGAGCACCCGGGAGATGGGAAACCTGGCAAGCGCCTCGGGCAGGCGCGCGACTTGCGCCTTCCCCTCGTCCGACAGGTCCGGGTCAGAACCCTGGCCGTGTTCGCTGCGCTGCGGCAACGCATGCCGGACCAGCAGCACTTGCATGTTTCTTCCTGTCGTCGGGTGGTGACCAGCGTCGGTTGGCCAGTTTCTCATCGCGCGCTGACGCGCGGCGCGCGGCCGTCTCATAATCTGCAATGGCGCCGCTCAAACGACATCCGATCTCGAGGAGGACAGATGACCCAGCCGAGCATGGATTGGGACGCCGCCTACCGACAAGAAACACCACCTCCGTGGAGCATCGGCCGGCCGCAACCCGAGCTGGCGGTTCTCATCGATCAAGGCAAGGTCCGTAGCGATGTGCTGGACGCCGGCTGTGGCCATGCCGCCCTATCGCTGGCCCTCGCCGCGCGCAGCTACACAGTTGTCGGCCTGGACGCCAGCGCGACTGCGGTTGAGGCCGCGGCCGCGGCCGCCGCCGAACAAGGACTGACAACAGCGACTTTCGCGCAGGCCGACGTCACAACCTTTCGTGGCTACGACGGCCGCTTCTCCACCATCCTGGACAGCGGGCTGTTCCACGCGCTACTGCCCGAAAGGCGCCCGGACTATCTGCAGTCGATCTTTCAGGCCGCCGCACCGGGGGCAGCGCTCTACATTCTGGCGTTCGCCACTGGGGCATTAGGCGAGCGGAACGATAGCGACCGGCCCGGTCCGCGCGGCTTTACCGAAGACGAGTTGCACGACGCCGTCTCGACGCTTTGGCGGGTCGATGATGTCCGCCCCGCGAAGGTCTACGGCAACGACAGTGCACTTGCGTCTTCCGGTGGTCTACTACCGAACGTCGAACATGACAACGAAGGCCACTTCATGGCACCGGGATTCCTGCTCAGCGCGCACAAGCCGGAGGAATGACACAGCCTCTTTCCAAGCCGGCGGAGAATGCTATTCTCTGTGCGGAGAGCGGGGTGTGCGGACAATGACGACTGCTGGCGAAACCCAACTGGACCGGGGTGTTCTTGGGCGTTGGCTGGATGCCAACGACGCACCGGGCAGCGGTGAAGAACCATTACTGGAGCAGCTGAAGGGTGGCTCACAGAACACCCTGTACCTGATTCAGCGTGGCCCCGAGCGCATGGTGCTGCGGATGCCCGGCGCACGCGCCGACGCTGCTCGCATCGACGGGTTGCTGCGGGAGATCCGGCTGGTACGGGCGCTGTCCGGCACCGACGTACCGCACGCGGCGCTGATCGCCGCCGACGACACCGGCACCGTCCTGGGCATGCCGTTCTACGTGATGCGGGCGATCGACGGGTGGAGCCCGATGGACGGCGGATGGCAAGCGCCGTTCGATACCGATCTGGCAGCCCGGCGCGGGTTGGCGTTCGAACTCGTCGAAGGCGCGGCCAAGCTGGGCCGAGTGGATTGGCGCGCCCAAGGCCTCGAAGGATTCGGCCGTCCGGACGGATTTCACGAGCGGCAGGTAGATCGCTGGCTCGCGTTTCTGGACGCGTTCAAGGTACGTGACCTTCCCGGCCTGGACGAAGCCGCCGACTGGTTGCGCCGCAACCGGCCCGCACACTACACGCCGGGCATCATGCACGGCGACTACCAATTCGCCAACGTCATGTTCGCGCACGGCGAGCCTGCTCGGCTGGCCGCGATCGTGGACTGGGAGATGACCACCGTCGGCGACCCGCTGCTGGATCTCGCGTGGTCGCTGCTGGGCTACGACGGCGAAAATCCGAGCGACGACGGGTTCTACCTGGACATGAAGGGC
>Ga0210393_10001469_pt1 | contig 19726 bp, 10 predicted proteins | sample IncBWC27OmetaG_FD_160068 | JGI IMG/M metagenome (GOLD analysis project Ga0210393, IMG submission 160068) | Forest soil microbial communities from Barre Woods Harvard Forest LTER site, Petersham, Massachusetts, United States - Inc-BW-C-27-O ... | reverse complement strand
GTGCTCGACGATCATTCGTCCGACCTGCGGATGATCGTAGGCGTTGCGGCCCTCGGTCATCGGCAGGATGTCATGACGCGGCCACCATTCGGCGAACTCCGGACTCACCGACTTGAGCCGCTCGACCAGCTGCACAAAATGCGCATCGCCAGCATGACGCCCATAATCGGCGCGGAATCTGGCGACCGTGTCCTGGCCTCGCGACCGCCAATCAACGAGTAAGGAGCGCAGCGTTGAGCTGGTGAAGATGAGCCAAAGCGTATTTCGTTCGTTTGACGGCACCTGCTCGAAATCGAAAAAGAAGGCGAGCGCGGCACGGTTCCACGCAAGCACGTCCCATCGACGTCCAATGACAAAGGCCGGGACCGGATCCGTTTGATCGAGCAAGCGCCGGATGAGCGGACTCACGGTTTCGCGCTTTGACGGGGATTCCAGAACGGGCTGTCGAAGCGCGAGCTGAAAGAGCTGCATTCGCTCCGCGGGATCGAGCCGCAGCACGCGCGCGAGGCTATCCAGCACGCCGGATGAGACTCCGATCGGGCGTTTCTGTTCGAGCCACGTGTACCAGGTCGCGCTCACTCCCGCCAATTGCGCCACTTCCTCACGCCGCAGGCCCGGCGTTCGCCGCCGATTCGTCTCGGGAAGGCCGACGTCGGCGGGAGCGATACGTCCCCGCCGATTGCGGAGAAAATCGCTCAGTTCCTGCCGTCTGATTTCGTCCTTCGCCATATCTACAATCTATAAGTTGGGCTTGCCGTTCGATGCAGAGACTTAGGTGGCAGTTTTTATACCAGTATAAAAGCTTCCCGTGGTACCGGGTTAATTGGAGATATACTCCTCAAACATCGTGACCACCAGAGCTACCAGATTCGTCCCCTCATATTTCCGCCGCCACGAGGCCCGGTCGGTCACGGTTTACAAAAGGCTCGCATCATTTGTTGAGGAGGAGAGAATCATGAAACGTCTGGCTCTGGTTCGCCGCACTCAAGTGGGATTCCTCTTTGCGTTCGCGTCGCTGGCATTGATGCTGGCGACTCCCGTCGCCGCCCAGGTCAAGGCGGGCGACTTCATCACGCCTGAGAATGGCTCAAAGGTGAAGGACCTCGTGAGTCCGGGAGTGTACTACAAGGTGCAGCGCGGCATGACGATGAAAATCGTGCCGACCGAGCGTATCGACTGGCCGCCTCCTTATAAGGATGCGACCGAAAAGTATTCATCGCAGGTTCGACTCTCGAAGGATCATCGCACGGTCGTCGGCTATGTTGCCGGGCAGCCGTTCCCTCTGATCGACGCGAACGATCCGGACGCCGCCACCAAGGTCGTGTGGAACAACGTATTCCGTCCAATTACCTCAGACGACTACGATCTGCGCTATTTCGATTGCGACACGGTGTACACGGGCTACAAGAAGCCGTTTTTTGAAGTGGCATACGGGCAGCTCGGCCATTACGCCGGTTACAACCTGGTAGGCAGAACCGAAGTCGATCCAATTCCAGTCGATCCCGACTTCAAGAATACCAACCGGCTATGGCTGTTCCTGCTTGGACCCGAGCTCGCGCCCGAGGACGCTCGAGGCACCAGCCTGTTGCGGTATCGCTACGCCGATCCGAATCATGGCGACGACACCTGGGACTGGACGACCGGCACGCGGCGCCTCCGCCGTCTGAACGAGGCGATCAATTCGAGCGCAACGGGTACGCAGGACTTTGATCCCGATCACTATTCGGGCTTCAATCCCAAGACCGAAGAATACAACTATAAATTCCTTGGCGAGAAGGAAATGCTCGCGACCGTCGACGCCGAGCATTCACCGGAACAACGATGCCCCACCGACGGCGGCGCCAGCGCATGCCCCGAGCGTTGGCAGATGCGCCATATGTACATCGTGACCGCGGAGCCGCGGCGAGGGGTTAACAACGCCGAAGCGCTGGAATCCAAGTCCGTAATCTACATGGACTCGGAAATGTGGTTCGAGCCGTACGTCGACACTTACGATCGGCGGGGTGAATTGTTCCGCAACCATCTCTCCTGGCTCGCGTATCGCGATCGGCCTGTGCCTGACGCGAAGGTCGCAATCTATCCGTTCAAGCGCGAATACGTCGTAGGCGTTTCGTCCACCGATGTGCAGGCCTCGAGCGCCACGATGTGTTATCTGCCCGGGCTCGAAACTCCCGAGCGCGAGTGCTGGTACATCAATATGGGTGCGGTCGACAAAGCGTTCTTCACCACCGAGGCGATGGTGAAGATGTCCGAAGTCGGCCACATGTAGCGATGCCGGGAGACACCGCATGTTCAATCCTCGGATAGCGGTTAGCGTAAGTGTCGCACTTGTGATCGCGTTCTTCATTGGCTCTGCCCATGCGTACACGCTCGGTCTGGACGATTCGATCTCGCAAGATGCAGACGTACTGTACGCGCTCGATCGCGATGGACGCGAAGTCAAGATTGCGCAGGCAGGTTCTCCGGGTCCCGATTGGGTTGTCATAGAAGATCTCGGGATGCCTTCGGTGGCACTGGATGGCACCGTTTTGTTTGGAGCGGCCAGCCAATGGAATCATCAACTTCGATGGTCGATATTCGTTGCTGAACCGGAGACAGGCGCGATCTTTCGTTTAGCGTTGCCGACGTCCACGGAGGGCGGCTCGGATCTCGACATGATGGCCGATCCGCGTCCGCAGCAGACCTCTGACGGCGGAATTGTTTTTTTGGCTCATGAATCGTCGGGCGACGATGCCCTGTTCAAGCTGGCGCACGGAAAGCTGAAGCGGCTTGCTCGAACCGGAGAGCGGTTGCCCGACGGGCGCACGGTCCATGTAATCACCTTCGGAAGTGTGCGACCCACCAGCCAGGGAGAGATCGCGTTCTTAGGCTATCTCGAACCTGACGGTCAGGCGGAAATGATGGTTTCCGAAACCGGCGCCATAACTATCCTGGCGCTTCAGGATAAGCAGCTACCGAGTGGTGAACATTTCAAGAGCTTCGGACTTCCATCTGCAACCGTTACGGCCGATGGCCCTTTAGTCGCGTTCACAGCGCGAACCGATCGCGGCGTCGGCCTGTTCACCTTTGCGCAAGGCACGCTTCACAAAGACCTGTCGCAGTCGGCGTCATGTGGGCTCGGACATATCGACTATCTGTCGCCCGCGAGTCCGGGCCTGAACGAGCTGGGTGCTTTGGCGGTCCTCGGGCGATGTTCGGGGACTATGGGAATTTTTATGGTAAGGCGCGGAACCGCTGAGTGGGTAGTTAATGCCGATCATGCGACGGACGATGGCACGCGCTTCGACCGTCTGGGTGATCCGGTGTTCAGCGAGGGTGCCGTTTTCTTCGGAGCGCTCACTGCTGATGGGGCTACCAGCTTCTTCAATATTTTCGAAGGTAAGATCACTCAATTCGTTCCAACTGCGATGCCCGAGCGTGACATCGCAGATCGAGGATCCGCGAATCGGCACACTATCGAGGTCGTGACGATGTCGATTAATCAGCGCGGTCAGATGGCTTACCTGGGCAGTCCCTGAGACAAGGCCAATTTCGGATCGCACTTCGCGATCGCGTTGCCTTTCACGATGTGGCCTGCGCGGCCGATCAGAATTTCCATGTACTGGCAGCATCCGCTACGAGGAGGCCGAACAGTGGCGTCAAAGCCGATCACTGAGCAACGTCCGGCACCATTATTACGACCGGTCGGAAAGTTGGTTGTCATGATAGCGGCGGCGCTGCTGATCGTCACGGTCGTGGGATGCATGGTCGGTCCCGACTACCGCACGCCCGCTATGAAGTTACCCGCGCATTGGGACGGCAACGATCAGCAGATAAAGCAGGTCGGGAACCAGGACGACAAATCCGATCTCGCGACCTGGTGGCAAGCTTTCGACGATCCACTGCTCACCTCAGTCATCATGGAGGCGCTCTCGTCAAACCTGGACGAAAAAATCGCGCTCTCGCGAGTTCGCGAGGAGCGCGCCTACGTCGTGATGAGCCGCGCCGGGCTTTTCCCCAGCGTCGATACGTCCGGCTCGTACACTCGCCAGCGGTACAGCGCCAACACTCCCTTCGGATTCTTTCCGACGCTACTTCCACGAGACGAGAACATCTATGAAGCCGGGTTCGATGCGAGCTGGGAGCTGGATGTCTTCGGCGGTATCCGGCGCGGCGTCGAGGCCTCGAAGGCTGACCTGGCCGCATCGATCGAAAACGCGCGTGATGTACGGGTAACATTGTTGGCCGAAGCCGCTCGCGACTACGTTGCAGTGCGCGCTCTCGAGCGCCGCATTCAGATCGCCAAGGCGAACTTGCGCGATCAAAATGATTCACTGAAGCTGGCGCACGCCCGTTTCGAGCAAGGCTTCGCTCCGGAGCTCGACGTCTTCCAGGCGCGGTCGTTGCTCGAGACGACGCAGGCGCAAGTACCGGAACTCGAGAGCGAGCTGGCGCAAACGATCCATCGCATCGGCGTGCTGCTTGGTCGCGAGCCCGACGCGCTCCAGGCGGAGCTCTCTGACATGGCGCCGATTCCGGGCATCGCGGATCCCGATGCGATCGCGGTGCGGATTCCCGCCGGCCTTCCTTCCGATCTGCTCCGGCGGCGTCCTGACATTCGCGCTGCTGAGCGCGAGGTCGCGGCGGCCACAGCCCGCGTCGGCGTCGCCGTTGCTGACCTGTATCCCAAATTCTCGATTACCGGCACGGTTGGACTTGAATCGATCAGTGCCGGCGATTTCTTCTTCGGCACGAGCCGGATGTGGCAGGTCGGTCCAACGATGACCTGGCCAATTTTCGAGGGCGGCCGGATTCGGGCCTACATCGAGGTGCGCAACGCGCAGGAAGAACAGGCGCTCCTCTCCTACCGCAAGACTGTGCTGATCGCGCTGGCCGAAGTTGAAGACGCGCTGGTCGCCTATGCCAAAGAGCGAACCCGGCACCAGGCGCTGGCGGCTTCTGCCGAAGACTTCAAGCGCTCGCAGTTACTTGCGCTCGATCGTTACGAGGAAGGCTATGCCACCTATCTCGACGTCCTTGAGGCGCAGCGATCGCTCTACACGGCGCAGGACTCATTGGCGCAGAGCGATCAGCAAATTGTCGACGACCTGATCGCTATCTACAAGGCGCTCGGCGGCGGTTGGGAAGCGGACGCGCAAGTCTTTTCCGAAGGCGGTAGCAAAAATGCAAGAGACCACTGAGAGTACAGAATCATCCACCAACTCAAACCATCAGCCCGACGTTGTAGATTTCGACGGCGCCGATCGTGCAGTGCTGGAATCAGAAGGATCCTCATCGTCACAATCTCATCACCGGCGAAATCTCGTACTGGTCATCTTTGTCCTTCTCGTCGCGGCAGCAGCCGCAATGCCTGGGTGGCGCTACTTCTCCTCTTATGAAGACACCGACGATGCGCAAGTCGATGGACATATCATCGCGGTCAGCTCGCGAATCAACGGCACCATCACAGGCGTCTATGTGGTCGATACTCAGCAAGTGCGCGAAGGGCAGCTTCTCGCCGATATCGATCCCTCAGACTACGTAGTCGCAGTCGAGGGCGCGCGAGCGAAGCTATCTCAGGCGCGGGCGCAGGTAGAGTCGGCCAAGGCGGATTACCAGACGGCGCTCAGCAAAGTCAGTCAGGACGATGCGACTAGCGCAAAGGCTGACTATGACGTGCCGCGGCTGGAGATCCTTGCGGCCGAAGGCGCCGGCCGGCGGGAGGACTATCAGGAAAGCCTGCGCGTCGCGAAGGTAGCTCGGGCAACGGTCGACGCCGATCGCGCCAGTGCAAACGCAGCACAGAAGAACATCGCGTCTCGAGAAGCGGAAGTTAAGGAGGCACAGGCCGAGCTCGATCAGGCTGTGCTCAACTACAGCTACACCAAAATCACCGCACCTATGAGTGGGGTGATCGGCAAGAAAAGCGTCGAGCCGGGACAGCGCGTTCAACCAGGCGAATCGTTGCTCGCAGTGGTGCCGCTCGACGACGTCTGGGTTACCGCCAACTTCAAGGAAGACCAACTGCGCCGGATGCAGCCGGGGCAACCGGTCGATATCCACGTCGATGCGCTGGGCCGCACTTTCAAAGGATACGTCGACGGACTGGGATCTGCTTCAGGTGAGCGCTTCAGCCTGCTCCCGCCCGAGAACGCGACCGGCAATTACGTCAAGGTAGTCCAGCGGATTCCAGTCCGCATCGATCTCGCACCAGGCCAGAACATGAGCCACCGCCTGGTCCCCGGCATGTCGGTTGAACCTACGGTGTGGATCAAGTGAGCGCGGCTCAGGCTGGGGGTCCGTCCGCATCGGCCTCGGCACCCAGGTACCCGATCAATCCATGGCCGATCGCGCTGACCGTGACGATCGCCACGTTCATGGAAGCGCTCGACACGAGTATCGCCAATGTCGCGCTGCCGCATATCGCCGGCAATCTGTCGGCGACCGCCGACCAGGCCACCTGGGTGTTGACCTCATACCTGGTCTCCAACGGAATCATTCTGCCGCTGGGCGCATGGCTTTCGGACGTGATGGGACGCAAGCGCTTCTACATGACATGCGTGGCACTCTTTACGGTCTGTTCATTGCTTTGCGGAATCGCGCCGTCGCTCGGCATGCTCATCGTGTTTCGCGTCCTGCAGGGAGCGGGCGGGGGCGGACTTCAGCCCAGCGAGCAGGCCATCCTTGCAGATACCTTTCCACCTGAGCGCCTGGGCATGGCATTCGCGATCTATGGAATGGCAGTCGTGCTGGCGCCGTCAATCGGACCGACACTGGGCGGTTGGATTACCGACAACTACAGCTGGCGCTGGATCTTCTATATCAACGTGCCGATCGGAATTATCTCGCTGCTGCTCACCAATCATTTCGTCGAGGATCCGCCCTATCTTAAACAGCGGATGGAGCAACAGCGCCGCAGCCATCACCAGAAACGAATTGACTACATCGGTATAGGTCTGATCGTGCTCGGCATCGGCTGTCTGCAGGTAGTGCTCGACAAAGGTCAGGAGGATGACTGGCTTGCCTCTCACTTCATAGCGACACTCTCGGCGATCTCAATCACCTCGATCGTGGCGCTGATAATCTGGGAGCTCCGGCACAAGTCGCCGGTGGTAGAACTGCGACTGTTAAAGAACTTCAACTTTGCCGCGGCCAGCCTGATGATGTTCATACTGGGCCTGGCGCTCTACGCAGCCACCGCATTGCTGCCTCTGTTTATGCAAGAGCTGGCGGGATACACCGCAGAGCTAGCCGGCTTGGTGTTGTCGCCCGGAGGTCTCGTGATGATCGTGACGATGCCGCTGGTCGGGCGTCTGTCGTCGCGCGTGCAGGCGCGCTGGCTCGCCGCGACCGGATTCCTGATCACCGGGCTCGCGCTTTGGCATATGACCCAGCTGGACCTGGATGCCAATTTCGGCACCTATACACGCGACTACGTTTACCAGCGTTTGGGGGTCGCCTTCATGTTCATCCCGATCAACACGCTGGCTTATCTCGACGTGCCACCCGGGAAGAACAATCAAATTTCGAGCATGATAAACCTGTTCCGCAATCTGGGAGCCAGTGTCGGCATCTCGATGGTCGCGACTCTGACCCAACGACGCGCGCAGCTGCACCAGGACACTTTCAGCATGCATCTGAGCACCTACAACCCAGCCTTGCGCGAACAACTCTCAGGGCTCACCAATAATTTGTTCCACGCGGGCATGAGCACTGCCGATGCGAGCCATCAAGCCCTGGGGCGCATGTACCTTGCGGTGCAGACGCAGGCGAGCACCGAGGCCTATCTCGACACGCTCAAAATTCTCGCGATCATTTGCCTATGCATGCTGCCAATCTTCCCACTGCTCAAGAGCAATGACCCGCGTGCCAAGAAAACTATGGCGGTGCATTGATTTCATGACGTATAGCCTTCGTTGTTCCATTGCTCGTATCAAATGGAGCGGCGCTATTTCTCGAGTCACGGACCCGATCTGTTGAAGGAGATCGCGCCATGCAAGGGCGGCATACGAACTAATGCTTTCTGCTAAGACCTCATTGCCGGCATCGATATAGAACCTCAGCCGCAGTGCTAGTCCAGTTCCTCCGCACCTTCCGACAGCCTCGCGCAAGCATGCGCGGCACCTTCGATGTTACCGCCGAGAACGCTAAAAATGCTTGAGTTGAACTCGCGTTCCGGAAGCTAAAACTGAAAGACGGAAAGAAACGCATCGCTGTTTATTAGGCCCGGACCTCCGTCAACGCTTTGGCTCCCGCCGCGGTCGCTGATATTTCGACAAGCCGGGCATTGCGGTTCGAGGGCGTTGGCGGTCGTCGGGAAATCGAGCGAGCTCGAATATCCTGCGATCGCCACTAAACCCGTCGGTCCCAGGGCAAGTCCCGTGGCGGCGTCGTAATTGTTGCCGCCCAGAAAAGTCGAATAGACCAACTGATTGGCTCCGGACAAAGCAGGGTTGAGCACAGTGAAAAAGCCATCATTATTGCTGCCTTGCAGAGCACCCGGACACGCTAGACAGGTCGACTGAACCGCATCAGGCGTCACCGGAAAATCCGCCGACAGAGTTTGTCCGGCCGCATAGATTATTCCATTCGAATCGACTACCAAGCCGCGGACAGCCTCATAGCCGATATCGGAAGTCCCCCCGAGATATGTCCCGTACACCAGTTGATTCGCGGGCAAAGCGCTGGGGTTCAGCTCGCCGATGAAACCGGTGCCGCCGTCGCATGCAGAACGCGGATCGGGGCATTGCGGTATGAAGCCGTTCGCCGTAACCGGAAAATCTTCAGCCAACGTCTGTCCACCCACATAGATGTCGTGGTTTGGATCCACCGTAACCGTGTAGGGAAACGCGATCGGGTTGGTCACTCCCCCTCCCGAATATCAAGCGCTTCTGCACCAGTCGCTGCGGTCGGATTGATCCGCGCGATGAATCCGTCGGATCCCAACGTCGCGCATGCTTTGCACCTACTCTCCTGCGCGTCGCTGGTGGTTGGAAACCCGCTTGCGTAGGTGAGACCGGCCGCGTGAATCACGCCATTCCCGTCAACAGCGATTCCGTCAACGCCATCGATCTCGATTAGGCTCGGAATCTTGTTGGTGCCATTTGAAGATGTCGGTGAGGGTACCGTCGCCCCGCCCAAAATTGTCGAGAAGCTGATTTTCTTCGAACTGGGATTTACCACCAAAACGAACGCCGGGCCCCGACTGGTCAGGCATGGACCGCCGCACGGTGTGTACGTCGACTGCACTGCATTACTGGTCACCGGAAAGTTCGATGATGTCGTTTGCCCTCCGACGTATGCGGTGTTGCCGGACAGGTAAATCGCGTTTGCCGTATCGCTGCCGTCTCCGCCGAAATACTCGGAACCTGACAACGAAGCCCCGCCCGATCGAGACGCGTTGATGATCGCAAGCAACGCGTGATTGCCGCATTTCGATCCTTTTGTGCAGTGGACATCGGACTTCTTGCCCGGCAGCGAAGACAAATCGGCGGAACCGACCGCCCACGCGCGATTCTTCGAGTCAACGGCGATCGCGCGAATGATATTCCCGGCGGAGCTTTCGCCGAGATAGGTCGAGTAGGCTAGACTCGCCCTGGTGCTCCCTTTCGACGGATTGAGCAGCGAGACGAACCCGGCACGCGCGCGTTCACACTGCCCGCATTTCCGTTGATAGGCTCCGGAGGTCGTTGGAAAATTCTTTCCGTTCGACTGACCGCCTATCCACATCTCCTGTTTCGAGGTGAGAGCTACCGCATAGCCGGTAGCGGATGCGAGTGAGACCGCGTAGGTCGCAGCTGTACCGGTCCCATTCAGCACAATCGCAAATGCGTTCCCGTTGATCACGCCGGTGACGTATGCGTTCCCAAGTCCGTCAATTGCGATCGCGTTGCCATAATCCTGGACGGCGCCCTTTTCGAGGTACGTCGAATAGACCAGAGCACTACCGTCTGCGCTTAACTTCGTGACGAACGGAATGGGTCCGGCAAAACTGCAGCTCGCAAACAACACGCCTGGCGTAGTGGGAAAATTGGTCGAAAAGGTCGCCCCAGCGATGTAAGCGTTGCCGGACGAATCGATCGCGATTCCGTTTCCCGCGTCGCCATATCCCTGTCCTTCGTTCGTCCCTGACCCTCCGCCGAGCAGCGTCGAATAGATGATCGCCCCGGTCTTGCCATCGATTTTCGTAACGAACGCGGGATCGCACCGCTGGCATGGCACGAGAAAAGCGTCATTGCTGGCGGGAAAATCGGGCGAGGTTGTCGCGCCCGTCAAATATTCGTTGCCCTCGTTGTCGAGCGCGATCGCGTTGACCCTGTCGCCTGTGCCATCGAAGATTGTGCTCGCATTCGGTTGGCCGCTCCCGCCGAAATACGTCGAATAAACGAGACTTGGATCGATTATCAACCTTGCAGCTCTATCGTGCCGCGCAACTTCGAATCGAACCTGCAGTTGATGCGAAGCAGTCTGCGCCTTGGTCGTGATCGCGACGAATTTGGCTGCGACTTCATGGCGTCCGTCCGCATCCCCCTCGAACACCTTGGGCTTTGTGAACGTGACACTGCGGCCAGCCACGACCGCTTCTACATCGCCGTCAGGTGTAAGCGCGATCGCCCCGGATGCATCGAAAGCCAGCCGAATAGCCGTCGAATCCGCGCGCGCCCTCACGGTGAAAATGCATTCCACTGCGCCGGGTGCGGCAGGATCGCGTCCATATGAAACATCGATACCGGGCCACGCGTCGCGCGTCACCACTTCGTTCACCGTTGGAATATTCGTGTGCCAGCGACTGGGATCTCTGCCTACGAAGTAGTTGATCCGCGCGATATTCTGGCCGCGCCCATCCACTTTCGCGATGGGATTAGCGCCGATCAATCGCATCGCCAGTACTCCTTCCGACGGTCCGATAGATGCCTTGTGGCCGTTTCCGCCGCGCCGAAACGGCATGACTGCCGGGGACGATAAAGCCAGAACCGCCTGGTCGCTCTCAATAAACAGCGCGCCGAGATTCGTCCGCGAAAGATACTTCACGCGGGCATCGACCTGCCCGACGTTCATTTCGAAAACCAGCGGCAATGGAGAACCGGAATTTTGAAGCTGCCCCGGAACCGCTCCTGCCGCATCCTGCTGAGCAAAAGAGGCAGCAGACAGGAAACCGAGAATCGCAATACCGCCGGCCAGCACTGAGCCAATCTTACAGATGCGCATGCTCCCCCCACAGAGCCCGATCGATACTGTTAAGAGACAAACTTATTGTCAAGCGAGCCGCCCGCTTGGTGTTGCGGAGCCTTCTTCGAATGGAAATCGAAACCGGAATCGAAGGTCCGCACTCGCGAGAGAAAAAGAAAACGCCGACAGAAGTGGATGCTCCTGCCGGCGTTCGTTCATCGCGAATCGCCACGCGATTCGCCTAGGCCATTTATTACATGTGGCCGACTTCGGACATCTTCACCATCGCCTCAGTGGTGAAGAACGCTTTATCCACCGCGCCCATGTTGATGTACCAGCATTCACGCTCGGCGGTCTCGATGCCCGGCAGGTAGCACATCGATGCCTGGTTACTCTGCACATCGGTGGAGCAGGCGCCGACAACGAATTCGCGCTTGAAAGGATAGATCGCGACTCTCGCGTCGGGCACCGGCCGGTCGCGATACGCCAGCCAGTAGATGTGGTTGCGGAACAATTCGCCGCGACGATCGTAAGTATCGATGTACGGCTCGAACCACATTTCGGAATCCATATAGATGACCGTCTTCGAATCGAGCGCCGCTGCGTTGTTCACGCGACGACGGGGCTCCGCGGTCACGACGTACATGTGGCGCATCTGCCATCGCTCTGGGCATGCGCTGCCGCCGCCGTCGGTGGCGCATCGGATTTCCGGTGAATGCTCGGCGTCAACCGTCGCGAGCATCTCCTTCTCGCCAATTAGCTTATAGTCGTACTGTTCAGTCTTGGGATTGAAACCCGAATAGTGATCGGGGTCCCAGCTGTACGGGCCGCTCGCGGTCGATAGAATGGCCTCGTTCAGACGGCGCAGGCGCCGCGACCCGCTCTCCCAGGTCCAGCTGTCGTCGCCATGAGTCGAGTTGCCGTAGCGATAACGCAGCAGGCTGGTGCCGCGACCGTCCTGAGGCGCCAATTGAGGACCCAGTAGGAACAACCACAGGCGGTTGGTGTTCTTGTAGTCGGGATCGACGGGCAACGGCTCGACCTCGGTCCTGCCGACCAGATCATAACCGGCGTAGTGCCCTGTCTGATAGTACCAGACTTCAGAGAAGGGCTTGTTGTAGCCAGTGTAAACCGTGTCGCAATCGTAGTAGCGCAGGTCGTAGTCGTCGGTGGTGATCGGGCGAAACACGTTGTTCCAGACGACCTTGGTCGCGACATCGGGATCGTTCGCGTCGATGAGGGGAAACGGCTGGCCGGCTACGTAGCCGACGAGCGAGCGATGATCTTTAGAGAGTTGCACCTGCGACGAGTACTTTTCGGTCGCATCCTTATAAGGGGGCGGCCAATCGATTCGTGTGGTAGGGGATATTTTCATTGTCATCCCTTGCCGCACTTTGAAGAACACGCCCGGTGAAACGAGATCTTTCACCCTTGACGCGTTGTCCGGCGTGATAAAATCGCCTGGTTTTACTTGAGCGAAGGCCGTTCCAGCAGCAAGGACCGCGAGCGAGAGCGACACCAAGATCGCAAAACGACGAAGTGACGTGCCAATACCCATTTCCGTCCTCCAGCGTGACTAATTCTATCGGTACTATTTCGGTATCAATATTACCGTCTAGTCGTCAACACAAAGTCCTGACTCAATTTTTTTATTGAAAAAATAATCACATCTGAAGCTCCGGTCTCTCTATTGGAATCGAGCCCACTATCGGCCAATCGCGGCGCGCTCCCCGTCTGGCCTCGCTTGACTTCGTCGGAAACGGCGACGTACTTCAATCTCACGTGGGCGCGGCGCGCCGCGACGGTGTAACTTGTGAATGATCAGAGTCCTTCGATGCCGCTGGCTGATCGGCGTTTGCCGCAGGGCGGCGATTGGCTGTCGCGTGAGCACCTGGCCACCATCACACCCGACGGGCTCGTCAATCGAACTGTCGCGCTGAAACCCTTGCTCGCCGCCAACAGCCGCGAAGCAGAACGGTTACGGCGGCCTGTCGACGCGGTTTGGGAAGCGCTGCGCGCGAGCGGAATCTTCTACCACTTCGTGCCGAAGATTTACGGAGGACTCGAGTTCGGCGTCGACGCGTTCATCGACGCGATGCTGCCGCTCGCCGAAGGATGCTCCTCAACTGGATGGGTGGCGTCGTTCTGCGTCGAGCACAACTGGATACTCGCCCATTTTTCAAAAGAGCTGCAGGACGAAACCTTTGGCGCCGGCTTCCCCTACATCATCGCACCGGGAGTTACCGTCCCGCCCGGAATCATGACGCCGGTCAATGGCGGTTATCGCGTGACGGGCCGGTGGAAATGGGGCACGGGCGTGATGCACGCGGATTGGATTCTCGCAGCGGCCATGTTGCCTGACGGTCCGCGCCCGCATCTGTATTTTATCGCGGTGCCGGCAGAACAGGCGATCGTCGTCGACACATGGCACATGGACGGGATGATCGGGACCGGCAGCAACGACATCGTGATGCGGGGCGTCTTCGTGCCCGCGCATCGCGTCATCGATATGAAGGAGATGCAGGACGGCACCGCGCCGGGCTGCAAGCTGCACGCGAATCCCGTGTACAGGATGCCGATGCTGCCGTTTCTGGCTGTCGCCGCGGCGATTCCGGCGGTCGGTACGGCACGGGAGGCGGTCCGTCTGTTTCGCGAGCGGCTCTCCAGACGCGTGATCGTGGGCACCGAGACCAACCAGCGCGAAAAGCCCGCCGCCCAGATGCGGCTGGCCAAAGCGCATGTGCTCACGACTGCTGCCGAGACGATGATCCGGCAGGCGGCGAGAGAGAACGTCGCGCTGGCGGAAACAGCCGCGCCCGCACGTGCCGAGCAACGCATCGAGCTGCGATGCCGTATCGCCTACGCCGTAAAATTCGCGCGCGAAGCGGTGCAGACTCTATCGGAGGCCGCCGGCGCCAGCGCTCATTCCCTCGACGATCCGCTCCAGCGCGCGCTTCGCGACATCAATACGATGTCGAGTCACGTGGTGTACGATCTCGACACTGTGCTCGAGCAGCAAGGCCGCGCGATGGTCGGCTTGCCGCCGAATACGGTGCTCGTCTGACTGTGGTCAATCACTCCACCTATCCCAATGAATTACCTTGGAGATCGGCTTGCGCTTGACCTTGACGAAATCGTTCTGCGGCCAGCCAATCGGGATCATCACAGCGAACTTTATCTCCTTGGGAATTCCCAGCAGCTCGCGTAGCTCGCTTTCTATAAACATTTGGAAGGTCGTAAAGGTTGTGCCCAAACCGAGCGAGCGAGCGGCCACTATCAGGTTCTGCGCCGCCGGGTAGAGCGCCGACCACACAAACTGCTCCGTCGGTGCGTTGGGCGGATAAGCTACGGGACCGCAGACGAAGATGATCGCCGGAACCTCATCCAGCGTCTCTGCCAAATGCATGGCGCCAGCCATCATTCGACTAGTGACCCGCCCGGTCGTTGGCGCTTCCCCACGCATAGCCTTAAATCGCGGCGCGAGTAGATCCCGGATTTTTCGCTTTGCTTCAGGATCGCGTACAACGATGAAGTCCCATTCCTGACTGTTACCCGGACTCGATGCACGAGTGGCGGCGTAGATCACACGCTCGATCAAATCCTGCGGAACGGGATCGGACTTCAGGTAACGTGCTGCACTGCAAGTTTCCATCGCTTCGATAACATCCATAGTAGTCTCCTATTTCGCTTCGATAGCGGCTCGACGATAGCCGGTCGCCGTTTTTAGTGGGACAGGCTCCTAAGATCGCACGACTGATATTCGTGCGCTTTCGACCGGTAGGATGGGCAGTAGAGCCAGTTCCAGGTCATCCAGCGCGCAGCCCGGGCGCAGCGTGATCTTATAGAGTCCGTTCGATTCGCTGACCTCAGCCACCCGTTCCAGCGCGTCTCTGTCTACCTGATCGATCAGATTCCCGCATAGCCACAGCCGGGGCGTCACCATCCGCAAGACATTGGCGCACCATTGGGCGGTCATCTTCGGGCCATTCAAGCCGTAGCCGCTGGGAAGAATGCCCCTGAACCAGTTCAGCACGCTAGCATCCTCGTAGACTGTGCACTCATAAGAGTCGGCACGATCGAACGCGGGTATCCAGGTGCATTGGCTGTTCCATGCCTGCAGCGGCTGACGCTCGGTTGCGAAGCTATCGAGCTGCTGCTCCATATAACCGGCAGAAGTTCCCAAGTACTTATAGCAACGCTCGTGATTGATCACCCATTTGAAGACGTGCCAGGTGTCGCCGGGCTCAAGGGTGTCGAAGGGACGGCCGCGCATGATGTCCAGCGTTTCAGCCGTCTGTTGGTCATGCTGTTCCTTCTTTATCTCCCCATATTGGCGGAAGGTATGTTGCAAACCGATCCCTGCAACCGCGCATTCGGCGCCTTTGGGAAAGAACGTAACCTGCACGGTCTGGTAGTTGTTGGCGTAGTCGAAAAGCTTCCCCCAAATGTTGTCGCCGAGGAACCCCGAAACCGGCAGTGTCTTCTTCGTCTTGCCTACAGTGAACGATGCGGACATCTGCTTTTCGCCATGAATCCTAATCTCGCCTTCTTGCTGGTCCACCAGCGGACGCAGCCAGGCCTCGAACCACTTTCTGGCGGCATCCAGCGTCGGCTGCTCTTCATCCTTGAGAATAGCCACGCTCGAAGTGACGGCCGGATGATCCAGCCGGCGCTGTCCCGGAACTTCGGATTGCTTGAGGTTCAGCTCGCGAAGATGAGTCGTGCTGAGATTGGATTTATCGTAAATAGTTTTAGGGTTCAGCCCGGATACCACCGGTAACCATTTCTGTTCGACCGCCGCTATGCGCAGCGGTGGCAGCTTGTGCTGATATTCGGTTTGAGTTCCCGGCCGAATAGAGACGTCGATTTCCCATTCGCCAGCTTTTTCCGGTTCCAAGTCCATTTGCAGGATCAGCAAAATCTGGGTCGTTCGCTGAGGAGTCATCGGAGGAATTGTCAGATTCGGAAACTCGCCCCGGTACTCACGCGATTCAGCGGAAGCAGACCCAGTCGGCACGAGATTGAATCTCTTGGCGTCGACTAACTTGGCTACGTCTTCCTTCGTGAGATTCTGCGCAACTGGTTCCAGCGCGCCAACGACCTGGCCGTTATGGAATTTGCAGCCACTGATAATAGCTCTTGTAAGTACAAGCGTGTCCGGACCTGAAAGCCGAACGGTCGCCGTTCCTCCGCTGAAGCCCGCGCCCTGGCTCAATATCAGCCACGTCGCCAGGCGCTTGGCGCCGATAGCCAGCGGCCAGCTCGACGGATAGATTGCGCGCATGCGGCAATTGTCGGAATCGAAATAATCAGCCAGCCGAATTTCGCCTGCTGGAATATCTGACAGCGCATTGGGCTTTTTCTCGAAGTAGAACTCGGCGCTGAGCGGCTCTTCCTTGTCCAGAAAATCCTGATAGTTCATCTGCGGCTGGCCGTCGCGGAGACCTATCAGTTCGGATAGCCCGCTGACGATGCCGTCGGCGAAAGCTGTCTGTTTCGTAATCGCTTGCCTGATCTGGTCGATGCTCACCGTCCGTCCGAACAGGCTGCTCCATTTGGCGGCGCGCGATTTCTCGCTCAACTGCTTCATCGGCCCGTCGTAGCTTTCGGCGTCGGTCATTAGCAGGTCGACCTGCCGGCCATTGGCGAAGACGATAAACTCATAGGTGTCGCTGTCGTACAGACTGGTGAAGACCGCCGCCGTTTTGAGTGCTTTGGAGGCAGCCAGCGCCAGATCCTTCAACTCGCCGCTGTCGAGCTTGGCGTTATCGCTGTCATAAACGGAGACATAGGATTGTCCGTCGCGCGCCAGCATGACCGCATGCTTGCCGCCTTCGGCCGGCGCTTTTTTCACCCGCTTATAGCCGAGCTTGCTATAGCTCCGGCTGATTGCCTTGGACGCATCTTCCGCGGCGCCTCGCCACGCGATATGGATGCTGGCACAGGTGTTTCCCATCGGTGGTTTCCTCGAATAGGTAGTTTAGACTTGGCTAACTGAGCCAGCCTAGTCCACCACTCCGAAATCTTTCTCTTCTTTGACCTTAAGCGATGAACTCGGGGCGTTCAGCTACGAGGCGGGATTTTATCGAGGAGGGCCCGGGTCATCTCGATATGACGCGGCATTCCGATACTCCTGTAGGTGTCCGTCGCTTCGCCCAGCAGCTTTCGCGCTTTTTCGTGATCGTCCCCAGCGGCGCGATCGATCAGCATCATCGCGTGGAAGCGGCGTATCTCCGCCTGTTCGAGTTGATCGGGAAAACTCTCGGCCTGTTGCCTCGCGATTCGAAAGTGCTCCTCAGCGTTTTCATACTGACCTGCCGATGCTGCGGCAATCCCGGCAAGCGTTTGCGTGAAACGCGCGAGGCTCCAAAGCGTTACCGTACCGGTGGCGATAAATTCACGAACCAGCGGATAGAGCTGGCCGGCTTGCGATCGTTCGCCGATGATGTATAGGCCCTCGACTACCAGAGCCAGCATCCACCACGAGCCCCGGACGTTCTTTTGACCGAGGACAGGCAGGCATTCGCGCCGTTCATTGAAAATCGCCAATGCGCCATCGCGATCACCGGCGTAAGCCATCTGTCGAAAAAGCGTTCCCTCACCGAATCCCCGAATAGAAGCGCTGGGTTTGAGGCGACAGGCGGCTTTTGCGTGCGATAAAGCGCTTGTCCAGTCGCCGCGAATATAATCTATGAGATTTAGTTGGATCTCGGGCAGAATTTGCCAAAAGGGAAAATGCGAGTTTTGAATAGAACTCGATACCTGCTGGAGGCCAATCTCGAGCCTCGAGACGTCAGGTCGTCGACCGAATTCGTACTGGACTCGAACGCTTAAGCAGAGTGCAACCGAATAGGGTTCTCCGATCCTGGTCGCCAACGGCTCGAGTTCGTCGATGACCTTGAGTGACTCATTCAAGCGTCCGAGATACACCAGTGACTGACTCAAAACTCGCAACTGGCGCGCGCGCTGCCACGGAGACGCGTCCGATCCGCCCAGTTGCTCGCTGCGAAGGCCATCGTTCGCAGCTTCTTCCAATTGAAAGAAGTGTAAATTTACGATCGACCGCGCGTCGAGCACTCTGGCGTCAAGCCTTGGATCAGCGAGCTTCGATGCAATGCTCGAGGCTTCCCGCAACGCCTCAAAGGCCGGCTCAGGCCCCGACCGCGCGGCCAGCGCCTGTGCAAGCACTGCGAGCAGCCGCACACGATTGGCGCTTAGTTCTCCTTCGAGGTAGGTGAGACCGCGACGAGCCGTTTCGGCTGCTTCCTGCGAACTGCCAACCCAGATGCAGGCTTCGGCCAATTCGGTGAACCGTCTCGCCGCCATCTCTCGATCGCCGAGATTGATATAAGTCTCCAGCGCCTCTCGGTAATGGGCCAATGCCGCATCCCATTGCTCAAGCCCTAACTCGGCCGTCGCGAGATGGCCCAGCAACTCGGCGCGTGCTGCCTCGTCGTTCACATTTTGATGTTTCAGCGCGGACCCGAAGCTGCGCGCCGCTTCGTCGAAGGCTGAGGCCTCGAGCGCAGTCATGCCGGCAACTGTCAGATAGTGGACAAGTTTGCGATCGTCAGCAAATGATCCGGCTTTGAGGAGATGATCGGCGATGAATCCCGCGGATTCCTTGACGGCGCCTGGGTCGAGGCGGGCGATCGCGTCAGCTGCCGCAGCATGCAATCGCTGTCGCCGGGGATTGGAAATGGCGGCCAGCAGGGTTTGCCGCACGAGCTCATGTTTAAAGGTAAACGGCCTCTCGGGTCCCTCGGAGCTGGAGATGACTATCCGCATTCGCTGGGCCTTCTCGATGAGCGAGAAAAGTTCGTCAACTTCGACCTGGCTGATTGCGGCTAAAAGCTGAAAGCTGAAACTGCGCCCGATCACTGCGGCGGCTGCCAGCGCGCGTTTCTCATTGTCGTCGAAGCGCTCGAGACGGCGATTGATGATCAGCCGCACGTTTTCCGGAACGTCAGTCTCCTCGAGATCGAGATCGGTGCGGAAACGACCTGCCGCATCGAAGATTTTCCCTTCTTCGAACAGGTGGCGGTATACCTCTTCGACGAAGAACGGATATCCCTGGCTCTCCTCAAAGATCAGGCTTACCAGACTTTCGGGAGTCTCGCGCTCGCTTAACCCCTGTAACATTTGCGCCACGCCATCCTTCGATAGACCTTCGAGCTTCTGCGGGCGTACGCGTAACCGAATCAGCTCTTCCAGGGTTCGGACTAAAGCCGGATTGTCGTCCGCATATCCACCGCGGTAGGTCCCGATAATTACGATTGGCAGTTGGGGAATCCGATTGGCGAGGTGAACCAGAAGGGCAAGCGTTGATTCGTCGGCCCAGTGAAGGTCCTCAAGGATGTACAGCTGCGGACGGGTTTGAGCCGCGCGCGCCAGCGACTCGGAAACACTCTGGAAAAGATAACGACGCTGCTGTGCCGGAGGCAGTTCCAGCGGTTGCGGAATATCCGGAAAGGCTCGTCGAAGACTTGGAGCAATCTGTGCCAGTTCGGCCGCATTGTCCCCCATCCGCCTTCGAAAATCATCCAGGCTCGGCGCCCGCGCCAGATTACCTTCCAGG